>ERZ773022.431-NODE-431-length-34966-cov-9.908338_pt1 | contig 34966 bp, 32 predicted proteins | sample MGYA00580839_ERZ773022 | MGnify/ENA primary metagenome ERZ773022 (study PRJEB29015, sample SAMEA2738020) | human oral metagenome | biome: human oral; feature: human-associated habitat; material: dental | place: China | collected 2044 ... | reverse complement strand
TTCCAATCCTTTAGAAGGGGGGATAAGAGTTGAGTAACAGAAAGAAAATCATCGCGGGTGTTGCCGGCGTCTGTGCCCTGTTCTTTGGATTCGTCGCCGTTCGCATCGGTGCACACCCGAACGATGACAGCATCAAACGCGTGCAGATCCAGGGCGACACCGCTGCCAAGATCGGCAAGGAGGCGTATAAGGACGCCTATCCGCTCCAGTACAACTCGTTCATGAAGAACAACGATGAGTCTCCGTCGCCTACGGGCTACGGCGGCAGCATGGAGGGGAACAGCCACCTCGAGCATCAGCCCGAGATGCTTGAGAACTTCAAGGGCTATAAGTTCGCCATCCAGTATGACGACGACCGCGGTCATACCTATGCGGGGGCGGATCTCCTGAACTCCAAGCGGCGTCCCGGACAGAAGGGCAGCTGTATCGTCTGCAAGGGCTCGTATATGTACGATGTCGCTTTCAAGCAGGATGGCTGGGCATTTGCCTCGAAGCCATTTGATGAAGTTGCGGCGCCCATTACAGACGACGAATGGTTCGGCTGCTCCACCTGTCACGATCCCGAGACGATGGAGCTGCGCGTATATCAGCAGGGCTTCATTGAGTCGATGGCAAAGCGCGGCATTGACGTGAATGCTGCGACGCATAACGAGATGCGCGGCTACGTCTGCGGCCAGTGCCATACGGAGTACTACTTCTCGGCTGAGGATGGCCGCGTGACGCATCCCTATACGAACGGTCTGGATGCCGAGTCCGAGTACCAGTACTATCAGTCCGGACAGGCTGGCGGATTCAAGGGTGACTGGATGCATCCCGACTCCAAGACGATGATGCTCAAGGCGCAGCATCCGGAATTCGAGACGTGGGCGACGAGCGTTCATGCCGACGCCGGTGTTACCTGCGTGGACTGCCACATGCCCTATATGCGTGACGGAGGCAAGAAGTACACATCGCACTGGATGTCGAGTCCGCTGAAGTACACGAAGGAAGCATGTCTGAAGTGTCATGATGAGAGCGAGGAGACCCTCGTCGCCCGCGTCAAGACCATCCATGACAATACCTTTAAGGTTCAGCGCATCGCGGGACAGTCGGTCGCAAAGGCACATCTTACGATCAAGGCTGCGATGGATGCAGGCGTGCCCGATGCATCGCTCGAAGATGCACGTGCGAAGCTCCGCGAAGCACAGTGGTATTGGGATTGGGTCGCTGCCGAGAACGGCATGGGTTTCCACAACCCCGATAAGATCATGCGCACCCTCGGGCTCTCGATTGACCTGGCACATCAGGCGGTCGAGTCCGCACAGGCTGCACAGTATGGGATCAAGCCAATTTAAGTTTGATTTCTGAAAACAGTAAAGACAGCCGTATGAAGGTATTGCCTTCGTACGGCTGCCTTTTTATGTTGTCAAATCGCGTTTGTCCTGTTTTACACTTCCGGGAATGCGACGACGAGGAGCATCTTGAACGGCACATCCTTTGCCGCATAGACGGAATGCGGGTGGTTGGCGGGCATGACGATGCTCTCACCTGCGTGGAGTTCGTATTTCTCACCGTCGATGGTGATGATGCCCGTGCCGTCGAGCGCTGTGACGAACGCGTCTCCCTTGGATTCATGCGTGCTGATGCCCTCGCCCTTGGCGAAGGCGAAGAGCGTGATGCCGAGACCTTTATTTTGGACGAGCGTCTTGCTGACGACCTGTCCGTCTGCATAGGCAACCTGGTCCTTGAGTGACAGCACCTGTGCGTGCTCGATATTGTTTAAGATTGACATGGTAATCCCTCCTTTATGATGATAGTATAACATCTGGTTTGTCAAAAAGTCAAAGATATGCAGAAAAAATAATATTTATTCTCAAATAAAGATTTATAATAGTTATGTTTATTTGGCTGTTTTCTGTTGTCAAACACTGTGTCATGCCCTATAATAACAAATAGATTATGTTATCGTATCAATGACTTCGAAGGGAGATGTTGTTGTGGCACTCAGTCGTGAAGAGGTGATTGCTCTAGTAAAGAAATTGGCAGAAGCACCGTCGGTCTATGCGGGACTGAAGGAGAAGGCAGAGCATTTTCTCCGCGCAGCGGGAACTGCAGAGGAGCACGCTTCCTTCCACACGCTGGTCGAGGAATTGAAGGGCGATGTGCTGACGATTGATCAGCTCATTGGGTTCACGAATTCACCGGACGGAGTCAAGGCCTTTGGTGAAAAGAAGGCGCAGGAACTGACCACTGCTGCGAAGAAGGCGAAGGAGCAGGGCGAGGATACCTGCATCTGCCCTGCCTGTCAGGCTGGCAAGGCGATTCTCGCCAATCAGGCGGTCATTGGATAATCAGACGAACGGGAGGGAAGGAGCTGCTGCACGGATGTGTTCGTGTGACGGCTTCTTTTTTGCGGAAAAGGGGAAGGCATGACGGTTGCCGATGTCTATGTCAACATTCCCGTCAAGAGTATTGCCACGGCGTTTACCTATGTCGTGCCGGATGCGCTGCCGCAGATCGATGTAGGATGGCGTGTCTTCGTTCCGTTTGGCAAGGTGCGTGTCGAGGGATTCGTCGTCGCCGTACGCCCCTACGATGCGGCCCGCGACGGCGGTCATCGTCTGCGCGCGATTCTCGAGCCTGTGGACGAGGAGGCGTGGTTTACGCCGCAGCTGCTTGCAGCGGCACAGGAGCTGGCGGCATTTTATCTCTGCTCTGCGGCGGAGATGATGCGGCTCTTTATGCCGGGCAAGAGTGGGCTGCGTATTTTTTCCGCCTATGTGCCGGCGGAGGATGTGGATGAAACGCATCCCATCCTCATGGATGCGGCAGCACGCGCCGTTTACGACTGCCTCTGCGAGTATGGCGAGCAGCGTGGGGCACAGCTGCGGACGGCTCTGCCGGCGTGCGATGTGGATGGGGCATTGGAAAAGCTCCTGCGCTATGGCCTCATACGCAAGGAATACCGTGCCGACCGGCGTGACAAGGCAAAGTATGAGAAGTACTATACGGCGGGTGAGATTACGGAGGAACTGCTCCGTGCATTCACGCGGAGACCAGCGCAGCGGCGTGCATTGGAGCTCTTTCGCATGGAGCGCGAGCACACGCTCGCAGAACTGAAGCAGGCAGGGATTACGACCGCGACCATCCGACATCTGACCGATGCGCATATCCTCACGGAGCACCTGCGCCGTCAGGTGCGTGACAGCTATGCGGCAGGGCAGCGTGAGACGTGCGGAGAGACGCTGACGGAGGCGCAGCAGCGTGCCGTCGCCGCGCTGCAGGCGGGCGCTGCCGCGGAGACGTTTCACGGCTATCTCCTTCATGGGGTGACAGGGAGCGGCAAGACGCGTGTCTACATGGAGACGGCTCGAGCCGTTCGGCGCGCAGGGCGGCAGGTCATCGTACTCGTGCCGGAGATCGCGCTCACGGGTCAGCTCATCACGGCGTTTCAGGAGGGCTTTGCCGGAGATATTGTCGTCCTGCACAGCCGCCTTTCGCTCGCCGAGCGGAACGATGCCATCTTCCGCGTGCGGCGCGGCGAAGCGGGGGTCATCATCGGCGCACGGTCCGCGCTCTTTACACCGGCGGGAAATGTCGGCTGCATCATCCTCGATGAGGAACAGGATATGTCCTACAAGCAGGATGAGTCACCGCGCTATCATGCGCGCGTTGTCGCAGAGATCCTTGCACGTCGGCATGGGGCGATTCTCGTTATGGGGAGCGCAACGCCCTCACTTGAGACGTATGCGAGAGCACTCTCCGGGGAACTGACACTCCTCCGAATGCCGGAGCGCATCGGTGCGCAGCCCCTGCCGCGCGTGCGTGCTGTCGATATGCGTGCGGAGCTGCGCCTCGGGCGGCGCACGATCCTCTCCAACGATCTGCGTGACCTCCTGACGGAGACGCTGGCGCGCGGCGAGCAGGCGATCATCATGCTGAATCGGCGCGGTTATTCGACATTTGTCCTTTGCCGTGCCTGTGGCTTCGTACTCTCCTGCCATGCGTGCGGGCAGCCGATGGTCTACCATGCCGACGGTACCCTTGTCTGCCATCACTGCGATCTGCGCGCCGATGTGCCTGTGGTCTGCCCCAAATGCGGCAGCCGCTGCATCAAATACTTCGGGGCGGGCACGGAAAAGCTTGAGGCAGAGCTGGAGCAGCTGCTCCCACAGGCTCGCGTGATCCGCATGGATCGTGATACGACGGGACGCAAACACGCCCATGAGGAGATCCTCGCGCGTTTTCGTCGGCGTGACTACGACATTCTCCTCGGCACGCAGATGGTGGCAAAGGGGCATGATCTGCCCGGCGTTCAGACGGTCGGCATCATCAGTGCGGATGCGAGCCTCAATCTTCCGGATTTTCGCGCGGCGGAGCGGTGTTTTATGCTCATCACCCAGACGGCGGGACGCGCAGGGCGCCATGGTGCGCGCGGCGAGGTCATCGTCCAGACGTACAATCCGGAGCACTATGCGGTGCAATCTGCTCTGCGGCAGGACTACGAGGCATTTTATGCACAGGAGATCGTGCTGCGGCGGGAGCTGTTCTATCCGCCGCTGAGCCGTCTCGTCAAGCTCCTCTTTCACCACATGGATCGCCAGCGTGCATGGGATGCAGCAGCTGCGTTCGTGGACGTGTTTCAGAAGGCGTTTCATGGGCGACAGGGATATATGGTGATTGGTCCGTCCCCGGCACTCATCGCGAAGGAGCGTGGGGAGTATCGTTTTGTCGTACTTATCAAGACATTGGTTCTTACCGACATACAGAAATTTTTGCGGGCACAGGGACTGCACCTGCGCAATGATATCGCCATCGATATCGATCCAATCACAATTTTTTAATTGGAAACTATTGAATATAATTCAAAACCCTGCTAATCTTGGGGTAGAAGGAGATCTTTGGCAATGCGGCGATGTTTTCCTGCACAATGGAAGAAGGAATGCCTATGGTGACGGTACACGGGTATGCGAAGATCAATCTGCTGCTCGATATCCTAGGGCTGCGAGCGGACGGCTACCACGAAATCGCGACGGTGATGCAGTCTCTTGCACTCGCTGATACGCTGACGCTCACCAAGCAGGAGGCGGGGATCACGCTGACGGTTGATCTGCCGGGACTCGAGGCGGACGAGCGAAATCTCGCCCACCGCGCGGCGGCACTTCTCCTGAAGGAGTGTCGTGTGAATGGCGGTGTTCACATTCGCATCGAAAAGCGGATTCCCATCGCAGCGGGACTGGCCGGCGGGAGTGCAGATGCGGCGGCGGCACTGCGCGGTGTGAACGAACTCTATGGACTTGGACTGTCCGATGCGGAGCTTTGCCGTATCGGGGCGCAGATCGGCTCGGACGTACCGTTCTCCCTGATGGGTGGAACGGCTCTTGCCACGGGGCGCGGAGAGGTGCTGGAGCATCTGCCCGCCGCATTTGATCTGCCGGTCGTGCTCGCGAAGCCGCCTGTGGAAGTCTCAACGCCATGGGCATATCGTGCCTATGATGCCAATCCTCCCGTGCAGCATCCGGATTGTGCAGCGTTTCTGCGTGCGCTCCATGCAGGAGATACGGCGGCGTGCCTGTGTATGGCAGCAAATGTGCTCGAGCCTGTGACGGAGGCGGCACACCCCGTCGTTGGTGACTATCGTGCTCGTCTGCGTTCGGCAGGGGCAGTCTGTGCAATGATGTCGGGCAGCGGGCCTACTGTATTCGGTATTTTCGCAGTAGATGAGGCTGCCGCGCGTGCGGCAGAGAAGATGCGCCGGGAGACGGATGCTGAAGTACATCTGACGCATACGATGCGTCGGATGTGAGGGATAAGCAGAGGGATACGTATATGCAAGGAAAGTTATCGCCCGTTGTGGTCAACAGTTATCAGCCGCTGCGTGAGATTGTCTGTGAGGTGCTGCGCGATGCAATTCGCGGAGGTATTCTAAAACCGGGTGAGTGGCTGAAGGAAAATGATCTTGCCGATGAGCTGCTGGTCAGCCGCACTCCTGTGCGCGAGGCGATCCGCAAACTGGAACAGGAGGGCTATGTCGTTACTGTACCGCGGCGCGGTGCATACGTGGCAAGTGTTTCGATTCGTGATATCAACGAGATCTTCGAGATTCGTGCGGCACTTGAGGCACTTGCGTGTGAACTTGCGGCAGAGCGGATTACGGAGGAGGAGCAGGAGCGATTGGAACGGCTGCTGGTCGCCATCGGCCGTGCAATTGAGGAGCATGATATGGATCGCATTGTGCGGACAGATATTGAGTTTCATGAATTGCTCTATCAGGCGGCACGCAATGAGCGTCTGCTCACGATCATCGGAAATCTGCGCGAGCAGCTGACGCGGTTCCGTACGATTTCCATGTCATATCCCGGACGCCTCAAGGCAACGCTGGATGAACACCGCTCCATTGTTGATGCCATCGGTTCAGGCGATGCCCGCCATGCGCGCAGGGTGGCGGTGCGGCACATGGAGAATTCAGAGAAAACACTGCTTAATGCGATTGAGGAACAGGAAAAGAAAACGGGAACGTCCTTGGTGAATCGGCGCTCTCAGCAGTTTAAGGATAATGCTGGGGAGTCGCTGACCCAATGAAGTCTGCCCCAAGGGAGCAGCTGAATTATCAGTGCTCTTGTCGAAGAAGGCGGAGAAACGGGAGGAGAATTATGTTGGATTTTGTAACGGTGATATTGGCAGCAGGCAAAGGAACACGTATGAAGTCCAAACTGCCAAAGGTGCTGCACCCTGCCGCCGGAAAGGCAATGCTGCAGCATGTCATTGATGCGGCGAATGCAGCGGGAGCACGCCGCAATATTGTTGTCACGGGCTTTGGCGGTGAGACAGTGCGTGAGACGATCGGGGACAGTGTGGAGTATGTAGAACAGAAAGAGCAGCTCGGGACAGGACATGCCGTCCTGCAGACGAAAGAGTTTCTTGGAAATGAACGTGGAACGATCATGGTGCTTTGCGGCGATACACCGCTCCTTACAGCGGAGCTCCTGGCACGATTCCACGAAGAGCACGTCCATTCGGGGGCAAAGGCAAGTGTCCTCACCGCCATCATGCCGAATGCCAAGGGCTATGGGCGCATTGTACGGCGCGAGAGCGGAGAGGTGCTGAAAATCGTCGAGCACAAGGATGCGACGGAGGAGGAGCGTCAGATTCATGAGGTCAATGCGGGGATTTACTGCTTTGACGCACAGGCACTCTTTTCGGCACTGGCCAAGGTGACGAACGATAACGCGCAGGGAGAGTACTACCTGCCTGATGTACTCAGTATCCTGCGCGATGCGGGGGAGAAGATCTGGGCGGTCACATCGGATGACTATGAGAGTACGCTGGGGATTAACTCGCGCAGTCAGCTTGCTGTCGCCGAGCGCATCTTGCGGCGGCGCAAGACAGAAGAGCTGATGGCGGAGGGCGTGACGATCATCGATCCGCACACAACGTTCGTGGATGCCGATGTGCGTGTCGGGATGGATACAGTCATCTACCCATTTACCTTTCTTGAGGGCGATACGATGATCGGAGAGGACTGCTGCATCGGTCCCAATGTACGCTTTCAGAACATGGCGGTCGGCAACGGTGTCAAGGCACACTATGTCTATGCGCATGATGCAGAGATCGAAAGCAATGTGGAGCTCGGGCAGTTCAACCACATTCGCCCTGGCAGTCATATCTATGCGGAGGCAAAACTTGGCAATTTTGTGGAGGTCAAGAATTCCAATATCGGCGAAGGATCAAAGCTTCCGCACCTTTCCTACATCGGGGACTGCGATATGGGGGCGCACGTCAATATGGGCTGCGGTACGATCACGGTGAATTATGATGGAAAGAAGAAATATCGCACCTCCATCGGCGATGATGCCTTTATCGGGTGCAACTCAAATCTTGTTGCTCCTGTCGCGGTAGGAGAGAATGCCTACGTTGCGGCGGGATCGACCATTACCCATGACGTCCCCTCTGGTACGCTTTCCGTTGCACGCGCGCGTCAGAAGGAAATTGAGGGCTGGCACGACAAACGGAAGTGAGAGGGTTTTTCTCATAGTCGGCGGTGAAAAAGACCTCCTGTAACTCTTCCCAAACGATAGTGTGCGTGCTATACTATATACGAATTGTGTATTCAAAAGCAGCCGCATGTCCGGCATTTGGGAGGAACAGAGAAATGAGTTTTCCGGCCGATAATGTATGCATCCTGACGGGAAATGCGAATCCACAGTTGGCAAAGGCTATTGCAGACCGCATCGGGATCCCGCTCTGCGAGGCGTTTGTCGGACATTTCAATAACGGTGAGATCCAGGTGATGATCGAAGAGAGTATCCGTGGGAAAGATATTTTCATCATCCAGCCGACCAGCTATCCTGTGAATGACAATCTCATGGAGCTGCTGATTATGACAGATGCGTGCAAACGGGCATCTGCACATAGTATTACAGCTGTTGTCCCATACTATGCATATGCGCGGCAGGATCGCAAGACGCGCGGGCGTGAGCCGATCTCAGCGAAACTCGTCGCTGATCTCATGACAACGGCAGGCGTGACACGTGTCGTTACGGTCGATCTCCATGCTGGACAAATTCAGGGATTTTTTGATATTCCTGTGGATCATCTTGCTGCAGCGCCGGTACTTGCGAATTACTTCCGTGAGCAGGCGATTGAGGATCTTGTCGTTGTCTCGCCCGATCTGGGTGGTGTGACACGTGCGCGCATTATGGCGGATTTCCTCCATGCACCGATTGCTATCATCGAGAAGCGCCGGCCATGTCCCGGCTGCGCTGAGGTCATGAATCTCATCGGAGACGTGGAAGGCAAGGCGGCACTTCTTATTGACGATATTGTCGATACGGCGGGGTCACTCTGCGAGGGCGCAAAGGCTCTTTCCGCACGCGGAGCAAAGCGCGTGCTGGCAGCATGCTCGCATGCAATTTTGACGGATCCTGCGATGGAGCGCATCAATGCTTCTGTAATCGATCAGCTTGTCATCACGGACTCGGTTCCGCTTGCGCCAGAGAAAGAATCAGAGAAACTGGTTGTACTCTCACTTGCACAATCGCTCGCTGATGTCATTGTACGTATTCAAAGCCATCGTTCAGTGAGCCTGCTCTTTAATCATCACTGAGCCGCCTCCCACAGGCGGAGGAAGGGGTGTCAGATGGGACGCCCCTTTTTTCATATCCATGGAGGAGATATGCATGTTGTCATCATTGGGGGAGGACCAGCCGGTGTGTCTGCCGCCCTCTATGCACGGCGCAGCGGCGCCGAAGTGACTGTTGTTGCCAAGGACGGCGGTTCACTTGCTTGTGCTGAGAAAATTGAGAACTACTATGGCGTGGGCTCGCCCATCTCCGGAGCAGAACTTCTGCGTCGAGGTGCCGCCGGTGCACGCCGTCTTGGCGTGGCGTTTCATGCGGATGAAGTGGTCGATATTCAGCCTCAATTTGAGGACGGCGGTTTTATCGTCGAAGGAGTCAGTCGCACTTATACTGCCGATACTATTGTCCTGGCAACAGGCGCACGACATTCTTCATTCACTGTGCCCGGGATTAAGGAATTTGAAGGGCATGGAGTCAGTTATTGTGCGGTCTGTGATGCCTTCTTCTATCGCGGCAAAAGGATCGCCGTCATTGGTGCGGGAGCGTATGCACTGCATGAAGTACAGATTCTTCTGCCGCACGCTGCAGAGATAACACTCCTGACCAATGGAGCGGAACTAAAGGCGGATTTTCCCGACCGCACTGTCTTGGACACACGGAAGATACACTCCATCGCAGGGGAAGGGCGTGCGCAGCAGATCATCTTTACTGAAGGAGCGCAGATGGACGTGGATGGTGTCTTCCTTGCCGTCGGTGTGGCAGGGAGTACGGAGCTGGCGCGCAAGTTGGGTGTTTTGCTCGACCACAACAATATTGTGGTCGATGCGCACATGGAAACGAATATCCCGGGGGTTTATGCCGCAGGAGACTGCACGGGAGGGCTGCTTCAAGTTGTCAAGGCTGCGTATGAGGGAGCACAGGCGGGACTCTCTCTTGTGCAGAGGAAAACCCGTTAGGGAATCGGGCAGAGCACATGAAAGAGGAAAGAAGGGGGGGTGAATATGCCGGCCAGAGAACGGAAAGAATATCATTTTCGGGATTATATTGACCGGTTTGATCTGTGGAGGCCTCTGACAGAGGAACAGCGCGTCCTTCTGACAGCACACACATATTATCGGTTCTGTGCAAAGGGGGAGACACTCCATCGCGGTGCACTTGGACATCTTGGCACGCTGCACATTGTATCCGGCACGCTGCGCGTCTATGTCGTCACCGATGAGGGGCGTGAGGTGAACCTCTGCTTCATGCGTGCCGGCGAGGTCGCCCTCCTTTCGAGCGCCGCATTCCTTGGCAGTGTCTCCTGTGAAGCTGCGATCGAGGCGGCAGAAAATACAGAACTGTTCTGCTCAGAGACGGGGATCTGTCATAGAATTATTGATGCAAATATTCATGTACGTCTGTTGGCGTATGAAAGTGCCGTCCACCGTCTCTCAGAGATGTTATGGCGCTTTCAGCAAATGCTCTTTACACCCGCCGACCAACGCCTGGCGAAGTTTCTTCTTGCGGAATCAGAACGCACAGCGGGCAGTGAGATTCGTCTGACCCATGAGCAAACGGCGCAGGCACTAGGCACGGCACGCGAGGTCGTCAGCCGTCTCATTGGCGAGTTTTCACAAGAAGGAATGGTACGCGCTTCACGCGGCTGCATTCATATTATGGACCGTGCTGCCCTTCGTCGTCGTGCAGATGAAGGTGTGGGAGATCGTAAATAATGTTGATTTATGCCCTTATTGTTCTCGTCCTTCTTTTGCTTATTCTGTTGTTTCGTTATCTGCCGCATCGCATTTTCTTTGTTTTTGTGGTGCTTCTTGCGGCAGCCGGCGGCATCATTGTTCAGATGCAGAGCGCCGATCATGCACCTCCTCCCTTGACTCAGGAGCAGCGTACAGCGATTGCACGCGATCAGGATTACTTCATGCCATGGTGGGGGACATATCAGAAGCAAATTGCGGAACTTGACCGTAATTGGACGCGCTATCATCAGATTATAGCCGATGCCAAGGAAGGGAATACCCGCCTTTCGGTAACCTATGAGCGTCTTTCAGCACTCGAGAAAGAAATGCAGAATCTGCGCGGCCGTATTGAGCAAAATGCACCGCCGATCGAACTTTCCGATGGCGTCTATGACCATCTGGCTGTTATCCTCAGCAGAACGGACGACTATGCCGCGGCGCAGCAAAAGACAATCACGCTGACCCGTGCAGCTGCTGATCCTACCGGAATGAAGGAGAAGAATCCTGCTGCGCAGGGACGCCTCTTGGAACTTGTTATGCTGCGCGAGTCTCCTGTGGCGCTCTTTGTAGAGGATGACATTTCAGCGGTTCGCGACTACTTTGCACCGATTTCGTCGGCACACCATGCCGATGATACGGACGATAATGCCGAGGCCGGCGAAAAAAATATCGACAAATAGATCCTTTTGCGCTATAATGCGCTATGTATTGTGCGCTCGTAGTCCAGTGGATAGGACGTTAGCCTCCGGAGCTGAAAGCGTGGGTTCGACTCCCGCCGAGCGCACCATGATGAATGAATTGCCCTGCAGGATGTGCGGGGCTTTTTTCATACACCACAGAAAAGGATTTTTCTGAAATACGAAGAATATTTACAAGAAGAAGATTTTTGCTTTTTCGTTAGGAGATGAATCAATGGCGCGAAAAGAGGTGCAGGCGACGGTGCGTCCGGTGCTCATGCGCAGTTTACATTTAAAAAAGGACACCTTCCGACAGTTCTTTTATGAGAGTTCGCTTCGTTTTGGCAGACAGATTGGCAATGATATCGCTGAACTCAAAGATGAGACAGCGTCGATTGTCAACAAGAAGTACATGTTTTCGCTTGGGATGGAAACGAGCGGCGCACACAGTTTCCTGAAATGGATTTCAGACGAGTTTAACGCGGAGGACGTCTCGCATGAGCAGGAAGAGCGTCTGCGCCGTTTAGTGGCGGAATATCCGAAGATCCGTGCCTATATCCGCATTGAGGAAGACCAGCTCATCTTTGATCATGAACGGTTTGCTGAAGATGTTGTGGCAGGGCGTTTCAAGGAGACGATCTTTGGAATTACCTTCGATATTCAGAGTGTTATTGAGACGGCAATCAATACGGGGTCGGTGGCGCTTGATTTTCCCATTGAACCATTTAAGAAATCCCTTCTCTATACTGACTATGTCCGTGCAAATATCCAGCCTTACGCGGAGCGCATACTGACAGATATGAGCCTTGGACATTGGGATCTCTATGAGGAATTGACGGACGAGGGACGTGAGGATAGTGTATGTCTGCGCCTGCCGCCGACGGATTTTCTCGTAGCACGTCCGCCGCAGATGGATGTTATCATGAACGGAACCTGTGCGATCGACTTCGGTACGCGCAGTACGGTCGTCGTCTGCCGTGACCGCGAGGCGCGCCTCCTGCGTATTGGCAAAGGCGACTACTCCAATGCGCCGACGATTCAGGATTACGAGAATCCAACGGCGATCGAGCTGATCGATATCGAAAAGTTCAAACAGCTTTATCGCGCCCGTGAGGGACGCCCCTATACGGAGTGGTCGCAGGTGACAGCATCCCATCAGGCCGCGGATGCGATCTTTGAGCGTCAGTCAACGGAGGGAATTGCTGTTTATTACTCTGTGTTCAGCGAGCTAAAACGCTGGACGCGCGATACGGCGAATTCGCCGATTCTGAAGGATCGGCACGGCTATATCCAAGAGGTCAAACCCTACGCGGAGACACAGCCGCTCGATGCAGGCGGCTTCGATCCCATCGAGATTTACGCGTACTATCTTGGTCTTTATATCAACAATATGCACCGCAATATCTATCTCGATTACATTCTCTCCTTTCCCGTTGGGTACGAAAAAAGTGTGCGCGAGCACATTCGCTTGAGTTTTGAGCGCGGTCTCAGAAAGACATTGCCGAAGGCTCTTCTCGATGATCCGGAGATGATGCGCCGTTTCCGCGTGTACGACGGGGCAAATGAACCTGCTGCATACGCGATCAGTGCCCTTGAGGCGTATGGGCTCGAGCCAAAGCGCGTGGGTGAGGAGGTCGCCTACGGTGTATTCGACTTTGGCGGCGGCACAACGGATTTTGACTTTGGTGTGGAGTCTGTGCCGGAGAACGGACGGCGTAAATTCATTATTGAGCAGTTTGGCTTTGGCAGTGATATGTATCTCGGCGGTGAGAATATCCTCGAACTGCTCGCCTATGAGGTGTTCAAGGACAATTTGCCCGAGATGCGTCAGCACAAGATCACGTTTGCACTTCCTCCGGAGAGCGAAACCTTTGCAGGGGCGGAGGCACTCGTGCGCGAGACCAGAGATGCGGCATCACATCTCAACAACAAGATTCTGGCAGAACGGCTGCGTCCCTTCTGGGAGCGCGGAGCGGGCTATGAGGAGTTTGCAGCAGGAGATGCGTTCGATACGGAGCTCACACTATTTTCCTCGGAGAAGACAGGCAATGCGGGCAATCGTGCAGACGTCCGTCTGCATATTGATGTAAAGAAACTGGAGCGGACACTAGAGAACCGCATTCGCCGCGGCGTAGATAACTTCTTCCAGGCGATGGCTGCGGCATTTAAGGGGCGTGATGTGCGTCAGGTACACATTTTCCTCGCCGGAAATTCCTGCAAGGCACCGATGGTGCGCAAGCTGTTCGATGAGTACATTGCCCGTCAGATCAGTTCCCTCCAGCAGATGTCAAAGCCTGCATCGCATGAGAAACAGGATGGGAAGAAGCAGGACGTGTCCAAGAGTACATCGGCACAGAGCAAAGATGCGCCATTCCTTCTCTATCTTCCGCTCGGAATGGAAGACGAAGAGAAAGACAGCGGCAAAAGAATGCTGGATGGTTTTGATCGTCTGCGTACGGGAAAAACGGGCGTGGCGTTCGGACTCCTTCGCTGCCGGAAGGGCGGGAAGGACGTCAAGATTATCAATAAGAACGTCGATGAGCACGATGAACTGCTGTTCCCCTATTTCCTCGGCAGCCTGAACGAACATGGCTGTTTCCATGTGGATATCGATGCACGCGTCGACTACGGCACATGGACGTATTTTACCTATGCGGATGAAGACGAATTTGAGCTCTACTATACGCAGGAACCGCGTGCACTTAAAGGGCATATGAAGGCTGCGGAGGTACGCATGGTGCGCTGCATGATTGACGACGATGATGTGAATGATGGTGATGAGGTCGGTGTATACATTCGCAAGAAGTCGCCGAATACCATTGAATATACGGTAGCCTCGGAGCATACACTCGCTGCAAAGAATTACAAGGGAACGATCTATACTGTTCGTCTTGGATGATGGCCTTCGGGGAGGGCGATGCGATGAACCACCTGCCATTTAAGAACTATATGGAGGATGTTGTCGGGGATATGCTGACGCGGCTCGCAGCGCAGTATCCGGACGTCTGCATGTGTGACCGCTGTCGTACGGATATGATGATGATTGCACTGAATAATCTGCCGCCGTGCTATGTATCAACACATAAGGGCAATGTTCTGAAGCGTGTTGAGGGAATGGAGCCTCAATGTGAGGTGGAGATACTCGCTGAGACGCTGCGTGCGATGCAGATTGTCAATGGACAGCCGCATCATGAACGGAATGAGGAGGGCATCTGATCATATTGATGGTGCTGATGCGTGGAAAAACACTCGCGGAGATTCTCCCCGCGGGTGTTTTCTTGTGGTTGCACGGCCCTGTCTTTTTTGATAAAATAAAAGCGCACTGATAAATTACTGAATTTATCAGTGCATCCTATATTGTTCACCGAAGAGAGGAATCTGTCATGTTTGCACAGATCAGGCGCGATATTCGTGTCGTTTTTGAGCGCGACCCTGCAGCGCAGAGCGTGGCCGAGGTGGTGCTCTGCTACGGCGGGCTGCATGCCATCTGGCTGCACCGTATGGCCCACGCACTTTTTGTGCGCGGCTGGGTGCTGATCCCGCGCCTGATCTCGAACTTTGGGCGCTTCCTGACGGGGATTGAGATCCATCCGGGAGCGACCATCGGAGAAGGGCTTTTCATCGATCATGGAACGGGCATCGTCATTGGTGAGACGGCAGAGATCGGGCGGAATGTTACCCTCTATCAGGGTGTGACCCTCGGCGGAACGGGCAAAGAAAAGGGAAAGCGTCATCCGACGCTCGGCAATAACGTCGTCGTGGCATCGGGGGCAAAGGTGCTCGGCTCCTTTACGGTGGGCGATCACGCGAAGATCGGCGCGGGATCCGTTGTCCTGCGCCCTGTTCCCGCGCATGCCACCGTGGTCGGCATCCCCGGGCGTATTGTCGTGATGAAGGGGCAGCGTGTCCGTACAGAGGCAGAGCTGCTGAAGGCACGCGCTTACTCCATGGAGTGTGAGGAGAGTGCTGAGGAGATCGCGAGTGAACTGGATGTTGATCTCGATCATGATATGCTGCCGGATCCGGAGGCCGAGATGATCGAACAGATGCGTCAGGAGATCGCCGCACTGAAGGAGCGGTTGGATGCCCTTGAAAATGCGAATAAGGAGATACGATGATTACTGTTTACAATACAATGACACGTAAAAAGGAAGAATTTCATCCGCTGCGTGAGGGCGAGGTCAGTATTTACTGCTGCGGGGTAACGCCCTATAATGACCCGCACATAGGAAATGCACGTCCTTTTGTGACATGGGATGTCATTCGGCGCTATCTCGCACACAAGGGCTATCGCGTTCGCTACATCCAGAACTTCACCGATGTGGACGATAAGATCATCAATGCGGCGAACCGTGAGGACGTGACGTGGAAGGAGATCTCTGACCGCTATATCGCTGCCTACTTCACAGCGATGGATGCGCTGAATGTGCGTCGTGCCGATGTATTCCCGCGTGTCTCTGAGACGATGGACGATATCATCCGCATGATCGAGACGCTGATTGAGCGCGGCTATGCCTATGTTACAGAGACGGGCGATGTCTACTACAGCGTCGAGGCATTTGCTCCGTACGGATGCCTCAGCGGACGCAGTCTTGACGACATGGAGGCAGGCGCGCGCGTTGAGGTCAACGCGACGAAGCATCATCCGATGGACTTTGCTCTATGGAAGGCGGCAAAGCCGGGCGAGCCCTCGTGGGACAGCCCATGGGGGAAAGGACGCCCGGGCTGGCACATCGAGTGCTCGGCAATGTCCGTGAAGTATCTCGGTGAGGCGTTTGACTTCCACGGCGGCGGCAGCGATCTGATCTTCCCCCATCACGAGAATGAGATCGCACAGGCAGATCCGTGCATCGACGCTGACGTGAAATTTGCACGCTATTGGCTGCACAATGGCTTTATCACCATCGACAATGAGAAAATGTCGAAGTCAAAGAATAATTTCTTCACAGTCAAGGACATTCTGAAGGAATATCCGGGCGAGGTGATTCGCTTCTTCATCCTCCAGACCCACTATCGCAGCCCGCTCGATTTCAGCGACGAGCGTCTGCAGGAGGCGCAGACAGCTCTCGCGCGTCTGAAAGGCGCGAATGAGGTGATCGACGAACTCCTGAAACGTGAGGGGACGGCGGACACTGCGGCGGATCTTGCCGCGCAGGCGGAGGCATTTTTGCGCGACTTTGATGTAGCGATGGACGACGATTTCAACACGGCACTGGCGATCAGCCAGATGTTCGGGCTCGCGAAGGAGATCAATCGCTATCATCAGGAGGTTGAACGCGGCGCAGTGTTTGATGCGGCACATTTCCGCACGGCGGCCGAGGCATATCGCAAGATGGCGGGGATCATCGGCATCTTCGAGCAGGATGATGCGGCTCCCGCAGACGATGGACTGACCAATGCCGTCATGGACTTTGTTATCTCCCTGCGGCAGGAAGCACGCGCGGAGAAGAACTGGGTGCTTGCGGATAAGATTCGCGACGGGCTGAAGGAGGCGGGCGTTCTGATCGAGGACACGCCGACCGGTGTGCGCTGGAAGCGGGCGTAACAAGCGCATGAAGTTTGAACGCTTTCAGCAGCTTGTCCATACGATGTTCCTGCCGGATGACAACGGGAATCCAGCCGTGCGCTATGATCATGTGGATGCCGCACAGGTGCATCCGCTCGTGCTTGCCTACATTGGCGACGCATATTTTCATCTCTATGTGCGCATGCGCCTCCTTTCGTACGAACAGACGCAGGTGCAGGGGCTGCATGCATTCAGCGCTCAGATCGTCTCGGCGGTCTGGCAGGCACGCGCCTACCGCGGTATTGCCGATATGCTGACCGAGGAGGAGCAGACGATCTACCGCCGTGCACGGAATACGAAGAGCCATGCGCCGCGCAGTGCTTCTGTGGCAGATTATCATGCCAGTACGGGATTTGAGGCGCTCCTCGGCAGCCTATACATCCGCCATGAGACAGAGCGACTCAAGGAGATTACGGAAACGGCATTTCAGATCATTGCCAAGGCGATGATGGAACAGATGCAGGGAGAAAAAAAGCATGGAAATCAAACTGATATCGAAGACGCCCAATTACCTTAAAACCTGCTGGACAGCGGCACGCACCTGCTACAGCGCAGACTCGCCCATCGAACTGCTCACCGAGGAAAAGACGGAGGAGGAGATGCTGCGCCTTCTCACGCGCATTATGACGAGCAAGCACCTCTCTGTCGTCGAGCACTGCTCCATGACGTTTGCCGTTAAGGATGTGTCGCGCACGCTCCTCGCCCAATACAGCCGTCATCGCATCGGCGTTTCACTGAGCGTGCAGAGTCAGCGCTATGTCTCGGAGCAGTCCGCGAAGCAGACGGACGGGCTCTTTGGGCATGTCGTCCCGCAGACCGTGGCGGAAAACGCGGAGGCGTATGCACGTTATATGGCTTGTATGAAGGAGATCCAAAAGACATACGACGAGCTTCTCGCGCTCGGTGTCGCGAAGCAGGATGCGCGCTTTGTCCTGCCGGGCGGAGCGTGCACGAATTTCGTCACGACGCTCAATCTGCGCTCTTTTATGGACGTCTATGAAAAGCGCGTCACAACTCCTGGGGCGCAGTGGGAAATCAAAGAGATGATGCTGCGGATGCGCGATCTCATCGTCGCAGAGGAGCCGTGGCTTGAAGAGTTTATCCCGCGCAGCTGATGATGCAGAAGGTGGATCCGATGAAAGAAAAGCATGCACAGCGCACCGCTGTGCCGCAGGAAGAAAAGACCCCACCCATCTTGGCGGGACGGCATGCCATCATCGAGGCGATCAAGGCGGGGCGCGGCATCAACCGCATTCTGCTCGCCGACGGCGTGCGCGGCAGCGGCGTCAACGAACTGCGGGATCTCGCACGCGAGCACGGCATCATGGTGGACACGGTCGGCCGCAGCAAACTCGATGCTCTCGTGTCGCAGGATGTACGGCATCAGGGGGCAGTCGCCTATGTCGCACCCGTCGCCTACGTCGCTGTGGAGGAGGTCATCGCAGGGGCGCGGGCGCGCGGGGAAGATCCGCTTCTCCTGCTCCTCGACGGCATCGAGGATCCGCAGAATCTCGGCGCCCTGCTCCGCACGGCAGATGCGGCCGGCGTCCACGGGATTCTGCTCCCGCGCCGTCACAGCGTGCCCCTGACGGAGACCGTTGCGCGTGTCTCAGCAGGAGCACTCGAATACGTACCCGTCGCGCGTATCGGCAACATTGCACAGACCATACGCGCGCTGAAAGAGCAGGGCTTTTGGATTGCGGGGGCGGATATGGGCGGCGAGGAGATCTATGACCGTGCCAATCTCACGGGGGCTCTTGTCCTTGTCATCGGCAGCGAGGGACGCGGCATGAGCCGTCTCACGCGTGACCTCTGTGACTTTACCGTACGCCTGCCCATGATGGGGAAGATCAACTCCCTCAATGCCTCTGTTGCGGGGGCGATCCTCATGTACGAGGCACAGCGGCAGCGCAGGGCAAAGGCTGCGGTGTGACATGGCAATGCAGCGGGAGCCCGCGTACTACCTCATCGACGGCTACAATGTCATCAACGCGTGGCCGGAGCTCATCCGCCTGCGCAGCAACCTCGACGAGGCGCGTGATGTCCTCGTTCGTATTTTGACGGAGTACGGTGCATTTGAGAACTACGAGATGACCGTCGTCTTTGATGCATTTGCTACGGACGAAGAGGAACATGCCGTGGAGATCAGCAGCCGCATGCGCGTCATCTATACAGCGACGGGCGAGACGGCGGACAGCTGCATCGAGCGGCTTGCCTACACAGCAGTGCGCATGGGGCGTGAGGTGCACGTCGTCACGTCGGACGGAGCAGAGCAGAGTCTCATCCTCGGTGCAGGCGCCTATCGCATTACCTCGCCCGAGCTGCGCCGTTCGGTAAAAAAGACAAAAAAATTGATGCGTACGGAGTACATCGGCACGCATACAAAACCGCTCGGGCGCATCGAGGTGCACGAACGGATCGACCGAGCGACACTGGCGCGGCTCGAAGAACTGCGGCGTAAAAAATAGGGGCTGTCGGCGAAGCTGTTTCGCCGGACAGTCTCTATTTTTTACCACCGATGCGTCCTGCGCCAGAACGACGGCTGCAGGAGAATGAGCAGGGTGAAGATCTCGAGGCGGCCGAGGAGCATCGTGAGGCAGAGTATCGCCTTTGAGAAGTCGGAGAGCGGTGCGTAGGTGGAGGTCGCGCTCACGATCCCAAATGCGGGGCCGATGTTGCCGATGGTCGTGATGGCGACGGCGACAGCATCGAACGGGAGAAGACCGTCCATGGCGAGCAGGAACGCCGTGACAAAGATGACGGCGAGGTAGAGAAAGAAAAATGTCCCGACGCGCAGCAGCATTGCGCCGTCGACATGTGCGCCCGTGAGCGTGATATCCACCACGCGGTTCGGATTCAGCTTTTGGAGGACGACGGCACGTGCGTTGCGCACGAGGAGGATGAGGCGTGCCACCTTGATGCCGCTTGCTGTCGAGCCTGCGCAGCCGCCGATCACCATGAGGAGGAGCAGTACCATCTTGGAGAAGGTCGGCCACGTTTCAAAGTCCGCCGACACGAATCCCGTCGTCGACAGCGAGGTCACCTGAAAGATTGCGACGCGTGCCGCCATACTGCCGTCCATCCCCATCGAGAGGATGAGGTTGAGCGCGATGAGGAGCGTCGCCGCGAGAACGATGCCGAAATAGGTGCGAAACTCCGTGTTGTGCAGAATGACCGCAGGTCCCTTGACATAGGCACGGTAGTAGAGTGAGAAGCTGCCGCCTGCGAGGAACATGAAGAGGGCCGTCCACAGCTCGAATGGGAGATTGTGAAAGTGCATCGTGCTGTCGTCGTAGGTGGAGAATCCACAGGTTCCGATGGTGGACATTGCATGGGCAAGAGCAATACTGAAATCGACACCGCACACCATAAAAATAGCCGTTGTTATGACGGTGAAGATCAGATAGATCTTAAAGAGCGCGACGGTCATCTCATGCAGGCGCGGCATGACACGGTCGAGCGTCGGACCGCTGCCCTCGGCACTGTACATATAGATCGTGCTTGCCCCGGACTGCGGGAGCAGCGCGATAAAGATCACGATGATGCCGAGGCCGCCGATCCACGCCGTCATCATCCGCCAGAAGAGGATGCTGTACGGCACTCCATCGAGTGTGCCAAAGACCGTCGCGCCCGTACCGGTAAAGCCCGAGATACTCTCAAAGAGTGCGTCGAGAAAACCGAGGTAGTGGCCGAGGAGGTAGGGAAGCATCCCGAGAAAAGTCCCCGTGAACCAGCCGAACGCTGTAATGGCGATCCCCTCGCGCGGGGTCAGATCATCGGAGCGTTCCCCGTAACGGCGAAAGGCGATGCCGAAAAAGATGCTGACGAAGACGGACAGCATGAACGCCTCGCGGCTTGCCTCCTTGCCGACGATGGCGAGGACAAGGGGAATCGCGAGTGCCGCCGCCATCGTAAAAGAAAGGCGTGACAGGATATAGTTGACCGCATAGATATTCATAGTGTCCTACCAGTTATGCCCTGTGTCCTTGAACAGCGCACCGATGAAAAGGAAAAAGGCAAAGATCTCGATGCGTCCGAGGATCATGAGAAAGGCACAGATGATCTTTGTCCATGCCGGAAGTGCCGCTGCTGTGTCCATGTGTACCAGCCCCGCGACACCGCCCGTCGTTGTGAGACAGGAGACCGTCAGGGCAATCGTCTCGATGGGGGCAAGGTTCGCCAGAGAGATGAGGAGGCTGCTGACCGAAAAGACGGCGGCGAAGAAAAAAGAGAGGACGAGCACCCGTCCGACCGAGTGGATGGGGATCGGCATTCCCCCCTGCCGCACGGCGAATACCATGCGCGGGTGAAGGGTGCGCCGTAGTTCCGTCCATGAAAGCGAGAGCAGTACGAGCAGGCGCGAAATGCGGAAACCGCCTGCTGCCGAGCCCATGCAGCCGCCGATGATGGCGAGGAGCGTCAGGAGCAACACGGCACCGCCGTGGACGGGGATCGCTCCCGCGAGCAGCAGCCCATTCGTGGAGAGAAAGGAAATGGCGTAGAAAAATCCGTGGGCAATGGCATCGATGGGGGAGGATGTGCTGCACAGAAGAGCTGGAATGGTGAGCACCAGCCCGGCGGAGAGAAAGAGCAGGCAAAAGGCCTGCAGCTCTGTGTGGCGCAGCACGTCCACCTCACCGCGTCGGCGCAGGAGCTGTCGGATCGTGAGGAGCGGAAGTGCTGAGAGCAGTGCGCTGAGACCGCCCGCGAGCATCAAGGATGGTGTCGGCGGGAGGTCGCCCGCCATCGGCCCAGCCCCCGAGGCAATCGTATAGAGGGCGAGCAGCAGTGCAGAGAAGACCGTGTCGCCCCCCGCGAGATAGAGGAGAGCCGCAGCAATCGTGATGGCGATATAGAGCAGCGTCATCTCGTGCATGGGGCGCGTCATGCGGTTCCAGAGCGGACTGAACAGTCGCTCCTGCCGCACCGAAAAATCCACGCCGAAGCAGCCGCTGACAACGGGCTGCACCGTCACAAGAATGACGACAAAGAGCAGTCCGCCGAACCAGCTCATGAGTCCGCGCCAGAGGAGGAGTGCGGGCGGCAGATCCTCGGGCAGTGCCGTCAGACCCGTCGTCGTAAGTGCTGAGATACATTCAAAGAAGGTATTGATCGGCGAGAGATGCAGCCCCGCCAGATGAAAGGGCAGCATGCCGAGCAGCGCGAGGAAAAACCACACGACGAGCAGAAAGAGCGTCCCTTCCTGCACAGATAACTGGCGCATGTGGCTGCGCCCCATATTGCCGAACACCATGCCGAGGATAAAGGTCAGTACACTGAGAACGAGAAAAAAACCGGTCGAGGCATCGCCGACGATTATCCCATAGGCAAAGGGAATAAGATAGAGCGGAGCGAAGACGTACGCCGTGCGCCCCATGAGCACCCAAAAGAGATCAAAACGCATCAGTCATCTCCAAAGTAGGTGAGAGCCTTATTGGCAAAACTCTTCAGGACGAAGAGAATGACACGGTCTCCCGGCTGCAGCTCCGTCGTGCCGTTCGGGATTGCCGCTTTCTCTCCGCGCACATAGGCACAGACGAGACATTCGCGCGGGAGCCGTGCATCCATCAGTTTTTTTCCTGCGACGGGAGCACCGGGGCGGACGATCACCTCGAGCGCCTCTGCACGTGCGCCCTCGAGCAGGGTGACACGCGCCACATCGCCGCCTCGCGCAAAGGCGAGCACCTCGCTTGCGGAGAGCAGACGCGCCGAGAGCGCGATGGTTACGCCGACCTTCTCCATGAGATCGATATACTCATTGCGGTTGACGCGTACCAATGACTTGATGCTGCTGTTTGAGAGATGGCGTGCGAGGAGGGCAAGCATCAGATTCAGCTTGTCGTCCTCCGTCAGGCAGACGATGGCATCCGCCTCGGCGATTCCCTCCTGCATCAGGAGATCCAAATCCGTACCGTCACCGCAGATTGCAAGGCCTGTTGACATCATTCCTGCGAGCAGCTCGCAGCGCTCGCGACTGCGGTCGATCACCTTTACCTGTACCCCTTGACGCTCGAGCATGAGCGCGAGCGCACGTCCCGTTCGGCCCGCACCGATGATGGCGACGCGTGCGAGCTTCTTCGTGTCGCTGGGCACGAGGCTCTGGCTGAACTCCTCGATCCGTTCCTGCAGACCGATGAAGTAGGCATTGTCGCCCGGGAGGAACATATCGTCGCCGTGGGGGATAATCATCCGATGGTCGCGGAAGATCAAGCCTGCCAGAACGCCTTGCGGCAGGGTCAAGTCCTTGAGCGGAATGCGGGCGATCGGTGCATGGCGGCGGATGCGTGTCTCGAAGAGCTGCACTTTGCCCTGTGCAAAATCCTCCACATTGAGTGCGGCAGGGGTCATGAGGATGCGGTTGATTTCGTTCGCCGTGATGAGCTCGGGATTCAGCACGAGATCAATGTCAAAATTTTCCTTGAGATACTTGCCTGCCTCCACCGTGACCTTCATGTCGCGGATACGGGCAATCGTATGACGAATGCCGTGTTTCTTCGCGAGGACACAGGCGACGATGTTCACCTCATCGCTCTCCGTCACCGCGATGAGAATGTCCGCACTGTTGATGTCGGGATCGTTCATCGTTATGGGGCTCGCGATGTTTGCCTCGACCGTGAGTACGTCGAGCGTCGTCTTTGCTGCCTCCAGCTGCTTTGAGACGCCGTCCACCACGACGACCTCCATGCCCTCCTCCGAGAGCAGCGAGGCAATACTGTATCCGAGCTGTCCCGCGCCTGCTACTACAATTCGCACATTCCTACCTCCTGCACTCGATAAATCATGGTAAGTATACCACACCGCATGGCATGATGCCATACTTTGACCGATTTCGGCGCTATGATAAATGCTATGGTCGGTAAAATTTGGAGATTTGCTCATTGAATTGTCGCGAATCGGCTTGACAATGTCGGGCGTGATACATAATATAGTAGTGTTGTGAGTGGGAAGAGTTTGCGCCAATAGAGAGAATTTGGCAGGCGTGGAGGTGGATGATTGGCGGCGATTACCTATGAGTTGATTCGGAAAGATCCTGCGACGGGTGCACGTGCCGGTGTCATTCATACCCCCCATGGGAGCTTTCCAACACCGATCTTTATGCCGGTAGGGACGCAGGCGTCCGTCAAGGGCGTTTCACCCGATGAGCTGCGTGATCTTGGTGCGGGGATCATCCTCAGCAATACCTACCATCTCTTCCTGCGCCCCGGAATGGAGCTTGTGCGTGAGGCGGGCGGACTGCATCGCTTCATGCACTGGGACGGTGCGATCCTCACGGACAGCGGAGGATTTCAGGTGTTCAGCCTCGGCGACCTGCGCAAGATCACCGAGGAGGGGGCGACGTTCCGCTCGCATATTGACGGGGCGAAGAAATTCCTCTCGCCCGAGGTATCGATGGAGGTGCAGCGCGCGCTCGGCTCGGATATCGTCATGGCGTTTGACGAGTGCATTCCGTATCCTGCCGACCATGACTATGCGAAGGCCTCGACGGAGCGCACACAGCGCTGGCTCATCCGCTGTCGCGATGCGATGGCGGGCGCAGAGGAGCAGGGGCTTTTCGGCATCGTGCAGGGCGGGATGTACCGCGACCTGCGCGCATGGCACGCCGCCGCTGCAACGGAGCTCGATCTGCCGGGCTATGCCATCGGCGGGCTGAGCGTCGGCGAACCGCATGCACTGATGGAGGAGATCCTCTCCTATACGACAGAGCTTCTGCCCGAGGAGAAACCGCGCTACCTCATGGGTGTCGGGACCCCCGACTACCTCCTCACGGGGGTACGGCACGGCATCGACATGTTTGACTGCGTATTCCCGACGCGCGTGGCGCGCAACGGCATGGCAATGACATGGACGGGGCGGCTCGTGATGAAGAATGCGGCGTATGCGCATGACCATACCGTCATGGAGGACGGCTGCGGCTGCTATGCCTGCCGCAATGGGTACACGCGTGCGTACATCCGTCATCTCGTACGGGCGCAGGAGATCTTTGGACTGCGGCTGCTCTCCCTGCACAACCTCTACTTCCTGCAGGAGTTCATGCGGCGGATACGTGCGTCAATTTTGGATGGGACGTTTTTATCGTTTTATCAGGACTTTATGAGTCACTATCATAGAAATAAGTGAAGGAGTTGTCTTTATGGATGCAGAAATGATGGCACAGCTGAGTTCGTGGGGCCCGATTGTTATACTGGTGCTCTTCTTTTACTTCCTCCTCTACCGCCCGCAGAAGCAGGCACAGAAGAAGCGTGAGGAAATGCTCAGCCGTCTGAAGGTCGGCGATGCGGTCATTACGCTCGGCGGGATGCATGGCAGGATTACTGCGATTGATGAGAAAACCGTTACCCTCAGTGCTGCCGAGAACGTCAGCATCGTCTTTGAGCGCTCTGCGATCAGCGGCGTGAGTGAGGGACAGGAGTAAATCCGCTGTGATGGCAGAGGATATACGTGCTGAGAAAAAGGCTCTGCGGCGGGAGATGCTGAGCCGCCGCCGTGCAGTTTCACCGGAGCAGCGGACGCACGCGGGCGGCATCATTACGGCGCAGGTCCTGCCGGAGCTGAAGCGGGCAGGAACAGTCATGCTCTATGCATCCATGCCGGAGGAGATTGATCTCTTTCCGCTGATGGAGAAGCTGATCTCTGCGGGGAAACGCATCGCTTTGCCCGAGATCACGGGGCGCGGCACAATGGAGGCACGGGAACTGGCTGCCATGGATGCTCTGATCGATGGTGCATTTGATATACCGACACCTGATCCTGCACGTGGGGCGCAGATTCCGCCCGAGGAGATCGATGTCGTCATCGTCCCCGGTGCGGCGTTTGATGCAGACGGCGGACGGCTGGGACTGGGCGGCGGATATTATGACCGCTTCCTGCCGCGTGCGGTGCATGCGGAACGTCTCGTTCTGGCATTTGATTTTCAGATCGTTCCTGCCGTTCCCATGGCGGCGTGGGATGCACGCGTTGATCGGATTCTGACCGAGCGGCGCAGCATGGACTGCCGAAACGGCAGAGTGAAAGAGGGGTAAAGGCTGTTGAGACAACATAGTCTGTTAAAGCTGGTGATTACGGTCGCCGTCATCATCGCAGCTTTTTTCGTGTGCGTTCGGCCGCTTGCAAGCTCCATCCGACAGGGGCTTGACCTGCAGGGCGGTACGCATGTCGTCCTGGAGGCGGTCGATACGGAACAGGCACAGGTCAACGACGATGCGATGAACCGCGTGGTGGCGATCATGGAGAAGCGCGTCAATGCACTTGGCCTCACCGAGCCGATCATCCAGCGCGAGGGTGAGCGGCGCGTCATCATCGAGCTGCCGGGCGTCAAGGATCCCGATGCAGCGATCAAGACCATTGGCAAGACGGCGATGCTCGAGTTCCGTGATGAGGAAGGAAATACCGTCCTGACCGGTACCGATCTGAAAGATGCACAGGCATCGACGAATCCGCAGACGGGGCAGAACGTCGTCAACCTCGAGTTCTCAGATGAGGGTGCACAGAAATTCGCCGACCTGACGATGAAGAACGTCGGGCGTACGATTGCGATCCTGCTTGACGGTGAGGTACTCACTGCGCCGAACGTACGCGAGCCGATTCTCGGCGGACGTGCGGAGATCACGGGACAGAAGACGCTCGAGGAGGCACAGAATCTCGCCGTCGTCCTGCGCAGCGGCGCACTGCCCGTGAAGGTCGAGATCATCGAGACGCGCACGGTCGGCCCGACGCTCGGACAGGACTCGAAGGACAAGTCCCAGTTCGCCTTTGCGGTCGGCCTTGGTGCGGTCGTCGTCTTCATGGTTTTCTTCTATCATTTCTCGGGGTTCATTGCCGACGTGGCACTGATGGCATATACGATCATGCTGCTCGGTATCCTCTACCTGATGGATGCAACCCTGACTCTCCCGGGCGTTGCGGGCATCATCCTCTCCATCGGCATGGCGGTGGATGCGAACGTGCTCATCTTTGAGCACTTCAAAGAGGAGTATCAGATCAATGGGAAGTCCCTGCGCCTTGCCATGGACGCGGGGTTCAAGCGTGCATTTACAACGATCTTTGACTCGAATGTCACGACGCTGATCGCAGCGGGCGTACTCTTCTTCCTCGGAACGGGGACGATACGCGGCTTTGCCATCACGCTCGGCGTCGGCACAATTCTCTCCATGTTCACGGCGATCACGCTGACGCAGTTCATGCTCAAGCTGATGATCAACTCGAAGCTGTCAGAGAATCCGCGCCTCTATGGTGCGACGGGCTTCATGCTCGGGGGAAAGAAGGGGGCTGAGAAGAATGCCTAAGTTCGATATCGCAGGACATCGCAAAATATGGTTTCTGATCTCCCTGCTCGTCATTATCCCGGGGATTATCTGTATGTGCGTGCGCGGCTTCAACTTCGGCATCGACTTCACGGGCGGCACGATCATGGATCTGCGCTTTGAGCAGCCTGTGACCTTGCAGGGGGTGCGCAGCAGCCTCGCAAAGTACGATCTGGACGGCAGCACGATCCAGTTTGCAGGTGCAGAGGCGGGAATTGATGCCTCTGAGAACGTCATGATTCGCACGATCGACCTCGAGGAGAACCAGCGCAAAGAGGTCATGGCATCACTCACGCAGGATGTCGGTCCCTACACAGTGCTGCGCGAGGAAAAGGTCGGTGCGACCATCGGCGGCGAGCTGATTACGAACGCCGTGCTTGCTCTCGTGATCTCATGGGCACTCATTATCCTCTATGTCGCGTATCGCTTTGAGTGGCGTTTTGGGGTGTCGGCCGTGCTCGCGCTCATCCATGACATCATCATCGTCATGGCAGTCTTTTCGTTCACGCAGCGGCAGATTGACTCTTCGTTTATCGCCGCTCTGCTGACGATTGTCGGATACTCCATCAACGATACCATCGTTATCTTTGACCGTATCCGTGAGAATCTGAAACTGCATTTCCGCCGCGGCGGGGATGTGAACGAGCTGGTCAACCGTTCCATCTATCAGACGCTGACCCGCTCGCTCTATACGGTGTTCACGGTGCTGTTCACGACGTTCGCCCTGTATTGGTTCGGCGGCGAGACGACGAAGGACTTTGCCTTTGCACTGCTCATCGGCTTTGCGGTCGGCTGCTATTCCTCCATCTTCATTGCGAGCCAGCTCTGGATTGAGCTGCGCAATCGGACGGAGCATCGCCGCCCCGCGGTAAAACCTGCAGCGGCGGAGTGATTTCATAGGGAAAGAGCCTGCTTGGGTCGCTGAGCAGGCTCTTTTGATGAGGTGGGAAGAGGAGGAGAAAAACGTGCTGAAAGAATGGATCGTCGCACAGCATACGGACGAGGGGGACGCGCTCGCCGCAGAGATCGGCGTCACGCCCATCATCGGACAGCTCCTCTGGCAGCGCGGCATCCGCACGGCAGAGGAAGCGCGAGCTTTTCTCCACCCCGCGGATACGCCGTTTCATGATCCCTTTCTCATGGCGGATATGGAGCGCGGGGCAGAGCGCGTCCTGTGTGCCATCCGCCGTGACGAGCCGATCGTGATCTACGGGGACTACGACGTGGACGGCATGACGGCAACCGCCCTCCTGATGCGGAGTATCCGCACGCTTGGCGGCAATGTCTCCTACTATATCCCGAACCGTTTCACGGAGGGCTATGGGCTGAACGCCGATGCCCTGCAGCAGATCGCGGGGGAGGGTTGCCGCCTTCTTGTGACGGTGGACTGCGGCATTGCCTCGGTGGATACTGTGGCAGAGGCGGCGGGCGGCATGGACATCGTCATCACGGATCATCATCTGCCGGGGCAGATGCTCCCGCCTGCCTATGCCGTGATGAACCCGCATCGTGCAGACTGCGCCTATCCGGAGAAGAATCTCGCAGGTGTTGGTGTCGCGTTTAAGCTCGTTCAGGCACTTTGGCAGATGGAGAGAAAGGAGTCCTTTGCAGAGTATCTGGACATCGCGGCACTCGGCACGGTCGCCGATCTTGTGCCGCTCGTCGGCGAGAACCGAAAAATTGTGCAGATGGGACTGCGGCAGATGGCAGAGCACCCCTGTGTCGGCATCCGCGCCCTCATCGAGGTCGCGGGGCTTGCGGACAAGAGCATCAACACGGGACAGGTCGGATTCCAGCTTGCCCCGCGTCTCAATGCGGCAGGCCGTCTTGAGACAGCACGTCATGGGGCAGAGCTCCTTCTGACCGAGGATACGGCGTGTGCCTCCCGCATGGCAGGGGAGCTGAATGCACTCAATACGGAGCGGCGTGATCTGGAGCAGGACATCTTGGCGGAGGCGGAGCGGCAGCTGGCGGATTTCACTCCCGATGTTCCTGCCATTGTCGTGGCAGGAGAGGAATGGAACGCAGGCGTAATCGGCATCGTGGCATCTCGCCTGGTCGAAAAATATTATCGACCGAGCATTGTCCTCACGCGTCTGGACGATGTCTATAAGGGCTCATGCCGCAGCATCGCGGGACTGCATCTCTATGAGGCACTTTCCGCCTGTCGTGACACCCTCATCCAGTTCGGCGGACATGCTATGGCGGCAGGACTGACACTCTCCTGTGAACGTCTCTCGGACTTTCGCCGTGCCTTTTCGGAGGCGGTGCGCACTAGACTGACCGCGCAGGACTTTATCCCGAAGGTCGCCGTTTCTGCTCTTGCCGCTCCTGCGGACTGGACCGTCGAGACAGTGGAGGAGCTGGCTCTGCTGGAGCCGTATGGGATGGGAAATCCGCGCCCGATCTTCGGCGTGCGGAACGTCCGTCCGCAGAAGGCATCGTCCATCGGTGCGGAGGGAAAGCATCTGCGCATGGACATCGGCACGCGGGAGCATCACATCACGGCACTTTACTGGAATGCGGGCGATCTCGCGACAGTGCTGACGGAGGAGGACAGCGACCTCGCCTATACGCCGGGCATCAACGAGTGGCAGGGCGAACGCTCCGTGCAGTGCATGGTGGATACGGTCACGCCCGCCGCACACGAACGCATCTTTCCGGAGCGGGAACTGCTTCGCAGGATCTATGCCTTCCTGCGTTCTCTTGCGGCGGAGGATGGGACGATACGGGGGAGTGTACCTGTGCTTACCCACCGCTTTTCATATACGATGGAACATATCTCACATTACACGATGGACTGCGCCCTGCAGATCTTTTTGGAGCTCGGCGTGCTGAATGTATCGTCTGAGGGGTGGAATTTTGTTCCGCCGCGGGGTACAATGGAGCTGATGGATGCGCCGACCTATCGTCAGCATCAGGAGAGAAAGGAGGCGACAAAAAATGTCGGATGAACTGAAACCTGTGACACTCGATATGATCCTGGAGGAAATTGCCGCATATCAGCCAAACGCGGATATCAACAAAATTATACGCGCCTACGAATTTGCGGCAAACGCTCATCGGGGACAGGAACGTGTCTCGGGTGAGCCATATATCGTCCATCCCATGCACGTCGCCTATATCCTTACAACGCTCCATCTTGACGATGAGACGATATGCGCCGCATTTCTGCACGACGTGGTGGAGGACACACAGACCACCCTCGAGGAGATCGAGGCGGTATTCGGAAAAAACGTCATGACGCTCATTGACGGCGTGACGAAACTCGGGCGCATTGAGTCCATGTCCAAGGAGGATGTCAAACTCGAGAACTACCGCAAGATGTTTCTCGCCATGGCGAAGGACATCCGCGTCATCATGATTAAGCTTGCCGACCGTCTGCACAACATGCGCACGCTGAAGTATATGCGTGAGGACAAACGCCAGCGCATCGCACGGGAGACACTCGAAGTCTATGCGCCGCTCGCGAATCGTCTCGGCATCTCCGGCATCAAGGCGGAGCTCGAGGATCTTTGCCTGCGGTATTTGGAACCCGAGGCATACTATACGCTCGTGGAAGAGGTTAAGCAGAAGCGGCGTGAGCGGCAGGAATTTATTCAGGATGCCGTTCAAAAAATCCGTGCCCAGCTTGAGACGGCGGGAATCGAGGCAGAGATCAAGGGCCGCGCGAAGCATTTTTACAGCATCTATCGCAAGATGAAGCGGGACAACAAGAGCATCAATGAGATCTACGACCTCTCAGCGGTGCGCGTCCTCGTCTCGACGGTCAAGGACTGCTACGGTGTGCTCGGCGTCATCCACGCGATGTGGAAGCCGATCCCGGGGCGGTTCAAGGACTATATTGCCATGCCGAAGTCCAACGGCTATCAGTCCCTGCATACGACCGTCATGACGGAGGGGGATCCGCTCGAGATCCAGATCCGCACCAAGGCGATGCACCAGATCTCCGAGTTCGGTATTGCGGCGCACTGGAAGTACAAGGAGGCGGGGCGGAGCGTCGGCGCGGGCGATGAGAACGATCAAAAGATGTCGTGGCTGCGTCAGATGGTCAGCCTCCAGAAGGAATACGACGATCCGAAGGAATTCTTTGAGGCGCTGAAGCTCGACGTGTTCTCCGACGAGGTCTTTGTCTTTACGCCGCGCGGTGATGTCATTGATCTGCCGAAAGGCTCGAACCCCATCGACTTTGCCTATCACATCCACACGGAGATCGGGCATCACTGCGTCGGCGCCAAGGTCAACGGGAAGATTGTGCCGCTCGAATACAAGCTGAAGAACGGCGACATCGTCTCCATCGTCACGAACAAGGCGAGCAGCGGACCGAGCCCCGACTGGCTGAACACCGTTGCCTCCTCGGCGACGCGCGGGAAGATACGCGCATGGTTCAAACGGGAGAACCGCGAGGCGAACATCGAGCGCGGCATGACCCTCATTCGCGATGAGGCAAAGCGTCTTGGCTATGCGGCAAAGGATCTCATGACGGATGGGCGACTTGCCAAGGTCGCGGAAAAACTCAATGTGCAGGGGGAGGAAGATCTGCTCGCCGCACTCGGCTACGGCGGTGTCAGTCTGCGCGGTGCGATGACCAAGCTGATTGAGCTCTATCAGCAGGCGATCAAGGACAGTACGCCGCCCGAGGTATCACAGATGCTCTCGGAGCTCAAGACGCCGCGGCGCGGCAAGCGGAAAAAGGCAAGTCATGGCGTCCTCGTCGAAGGGGAGGGCGGCTACCTCGTGCGCCTCGCACGCTGCTGCAACCCCGTCCCGGGGGACCCGATCACGGGCTACATCACACGCGGACGCGGCGTCTCCGTGCACCGCTCCGACTGCCCGAACGTCCTCAACGACACCGAGTTTACGCGCATGATCGAGGTGAGCTGGGATATCGGCCTGGACAAGGAGTACACCGTCGGCATCGAGATCATCTGCAACGACCGCAACGGGATGCTCTCCGAGATCCTCGCCGTGCCGTCTGAGATGAAGATCAACATCCAGACCATCAATGCCACACCAAATCGGCGCAATAAAACCTCCACCGTCCAGCTCGGACTCAGTGTCGGCAACATCGACCAGATCGAGCGGGTCATGACCCGCGTCCGCCAGCTCAAGGACGTCTACCGCGTCACGCGCACCCTCGGTGCAGGCAGCGGAGAGGGGTAACGGAATAAAAGCTCCGCATATTGGCAAAAGAACCCGACCTGCGGAGCTTTTGCTTATTGAGAAAAGTGCGAAGCAGAGGAAGCTATCCGCAAGATTTTGCACAGAGTTTACGGATTATCCTGACCATCACGCCACCGACTGTCACCGTATTTTGCGACTTTGCCCATGATGTCAAAATTATGGGAAATTGTTGGTTCGTACGTTCTGTGCTGCCATGGAGGAGAGCTTAAACAACGGAAGAATTCATTGGCTCCGAGGAGGATCGTCGTGAAAAACTCCTTTTTCGGCAGCCAGTAATTTTTCTTGTTCCAATTCGTATAAACCTTGATAAAATTATTTTCATGGGCGATAAGATGTATTTCGCACGGACATCCCCAAAACATGCACACCGCTTCACCTGTGTGCAGGCATTCATCCACTGATTCAGCCATGTTATTCCATAACACGTCGATGTAATCCCACTCGTGTAACGTCAATATGTGCTGATCATAATAATCTAACAGGATCGCTCCTTCGATTTCCTCATACCCAATGTATTTTGCAATTTTACGCAGCGCTTCTGTGTCGTGAATGGAGATGAATCCGCTGGCGGGAATATTGTCCAAGGCTCTGGTTGCTTTCTTGGACAGATATAAAAATGATTGGCAGGAAAACATGTTGTCGATATTCATTTTACTCTCCAGGAATTCTTCTTATATATTCGCCATAAAGGCGCGGTAGGTATGCTCCATCTCCTTGCGGGGTTTGCTCGCAGGCCAGAGTTCGCCGAGGGCGCCTTCGCGCATCCCGGCGGCGAGGTGACTGTAGAGGCTTGGATTCTCCGCACTGAGGCGTGCGATAAGCTCTTTGACGGTTTGCCGTGTGGTGTTTCCGTTGTGCGGACAGGGCGATGGGATGGGGGTGAAGCCGTGCAGGGGAATGGCATCGATGATCTCCTGCTCACGGAAGTAGACGAGCGGGCGGATGACGGTGATGCCCGTCTTGTCGAGGTAGGTCTTGGGACGGAAGGTGTTGAGCTGTCCTGAGTAGAACAGGCTCATGAGAAAGGTCTCCACCGCATCGTCATGATGGTGCGCGTAGGCGACCTTGTTCATGTGATGTTCCTTTGCGTAGCGGTTGACTGCACCGCGGCGGAAGAAAGCACAGGTGAAGCAGGGGCTTTTTTCCTCCTGCTCTGCGATTGCCCCGGCAATGTCAACGTCAACGACCTCGTACGGAACGTCGAGGCTTTTGCAGAACGCCGCAATCGCATCGGTGTCAAAGGGATCGTCGAACTGTGGGTTGACGGTGAATGCGGCGATGGTGAAGTCTTTCTTCAGCCGTTCGCGCAGGATGGCGAGTGCGTAGGTGAGAAAGATGCTGTCCTTGCCGCCCGAGACGCCGATGAGGATGTGGTCACCGTTTTCGATGAGCTCAAACTCGACGACGGCACGCATGAGTTTGCTGAAATAGGTCTGCGGGATGTTGATGTTCATAGAATTGAGTTGTTTCCTTTATTCCTTATGACAGAGATAGACGCCGAGAATGCCGCGTCTGAGGGCGACGGAGAAGCGATGCTCTGTGTTGCCCTCGGCGAGGACGTTGCTGATTGCCGTAGATGAGTGCGAATGTATCTGTGAACCGTTCAGCTCCCATCGCAGTCCATTTGTCGTGATGCCGGTGCACTCCTCAGTGAAGGGGAGAAGGGAAATCGCCTGCGGAGGACTGTCACATGTGATGGTTAAGGATTCGTCGCCGTGCAGGAAGAACAGTGCCTCACGCTCATCGGCGAGGATACAGGGGAGAGCGGCGTGTGCCGCGACTGAGGCAGCACTCGTGAGATGGTCGAACCTGCCGCCGAATGCACCAGTCAGGATAACGAGCGCACAGGGCATGAGCTCTGCGGCAATTTTGAGTGCAAGCTCCGTATCGGTAAAATCCTTTGCGGGCGGGAAGGCATGTACACATGCGCCGTGTTCCTCTGCCCATGTCCATGCTGTGCGGTCAGCACTGTCCCCGTCTCCAATCAGATGTGCGGGGGGGAGCGAAAGAGCCTGGCAGATGTTCACTCCGCGATCAATTGCCCAGATGGGGCGGCCAGTGCCATCCTTTTCGGATTTCTGCACGATCTGCGTCAGCCAACTTGTTGCCGGTGTCCGCCCTCCGCCGATACAGACGATCTCTTGTGATGACGGGCAGGGCAGTACAGCGTAAAGCGTTGGAAGAATGAGATAGTGTTTGTATTCATGCATGACAACAGTTCCTTTGTCGAACTTTATGATAGAATATGATTATATCACACGTTTTTTTCGTCGAAAAGCGAAAAAGACAAAAAAGGGGTTGACGAACGAAAGGGGACGTGTTATATTATGACAGTCGCGCCGATGCGGGCGGCGGGCACGTGGGAACGTGCCTGAGCACTAGAGCGGCGCAGGATGTACCCTGAAAACTACACAATGCAAAACAAGTTAGATTATAGGATCTAACA
>ERZ773022.428-NODE-428-length-35124-cov-4.651002_pt1 | contig 35124 bp, 10 predicted proteins | sample MGYA00580839_ERZ773022 | MGnify/ENA primary metagenome ERZ773022 (study PRJEB29015, sample SAMEA2738020) | human oral metagenome | biome: human oral; feature: human-associated habitat; material: dental | place: China | collected 2044 ... | reverse complement strand
CGCCGCCGGGGTGGTCCTTGCCGCGGAAGAAGTGGTTGAAGCCGACCTCGTAGAGCGTGGCCGTGGAGGCGTAGGAGGAGATGTGCCCGCCCACGCCGACGCCGGGGCGCTGGGCGCGCGTGACCATGACGGCGGCGTTCCAGCGCAGCCAGCGGCGGTAGGTGCGCTCGGCGTCCTCGTCGCCGGGGAAGTAGGGCTCGTCCTCGACCGCGATGGTGTTGACGTAGGGGGTGGTGGTCTGAGTCGGAAGGCTGACGTTCTTCTTACGGGCCTCGGCCAGCATCGACAGCAGGATGTAGCGGGCACGCGGGCCGCCCTTGTCCTGGATGAGGGCCTCGAGAGACTCGAGCCACTCCCTGGTCTCCTCGGGGTCGTTATCGGTGACCTTGGTCAGGAGGCCGTCGATCAGCGGCGTTGCGTCACTGGTGGGGCTCACGGAATCCTCTTTCCTCGCGTCTGCGCGGTCGGGTGGGCCGACGGCGGTGGCCCCAGACGGCTCTCGGACGGCTTGTGGCCGCTCGAGCCGCCGGGCACATACGGTGTCCGCCCGGGTCTGTACGATCTTAAACCTAGGGCCTGCGAGCGTCCGCAGTCGTTACCTCGGAGGGAATAAAGTCCCAAGTCACGTGTGATGTGAAGCACGTGATCTTCGGTGAGAGGCCCGGTGCCGTCCATGAGCGGGCATTCGTCGGGGGCGGGTGCGCGTGTTCGCTTGCGCATCCCCGCCCTCGTGCGATGGGCTAGGTCTCGCGGTCTCGACGGCGGGGCCGGCAAAGGGGCGCAACGCCCGGGAAGGGAGCAGACCATAGTGACGAGCACAGCGGGTGGGGCCTTCGGCTTCGCCTCGGGCCTCATCATCCAGGAGTTCGGGTACGACGACGACGTCGACGAGGCTCTCCGTCGGGCCGTGGAGGCCGAGACCGGAACCGGGCTCGTGGGTGAGGACTACGAGGACGTGGCCGACTCCGCGCTCATCTGGTGGCGCCACGACGACGGCGATGTGGACGACCTGACCGACCTGCTCGTGGACGCGCAGGCCAATCTCGACGGCGATGGCCTGCTGTGGCTGCTGACGCCCAAGGCGCGCACCACGGGAGCGGTTCCCGCCTCCGAGATCGAGGAGGCGGCCGGGACCGCCGGCATGCACGCGACGTCGGCGGCCTCAATGGGGGAGCACTGGAGCGGCATCCGCATCTCCAGCCGCCGGCGCTGACCGGCCAGGAGCGGGAGGCCGCGCCTGACTGATAACGTTCCTCCACGGCCCCTTACGGGCTGCGGACCTGTAGCTCAGCTGGTAGAGCAGCGCGTTTACACCGCGGAGGTCGTCGGTTCGAGTCCGGCCGGGTCCACTAGTCCGTCGAAGCTTGGCGGGACCAGCCATTGACACCCCAGTGGAGGCGCTGTTACTGTCGAGATGCGCTCCTGAGCCGGGCAACAATCCTTGGATTGATGCCCTCGTCTATCCCTACAAGTTGAGAGCACATCCGTCGGTCTTGCCATCGTCCGCTCGTCTTGCACACTCGCGGCGTGGTGTCCCGTCGGATGGGTCAAGGTATACGCATGACCATGACTATGTGTCAGACCGCCACAATCCGTCGCACGGCCACGTCCCCCATTCGGTGTGGGGGGTGACTCATGTCGCCGGTCATTGAGACGCATTCACTAACCAAGAGTTACGGAAAATCCCGTGGTATCGAGGACGTCAATCTCGCCGTCGAGAAGGGCGAGGTCTTTGGCTTCATCGGCCCAAATGGCGCGGGAAAGAGCACGACGATCCGAACACTTCTCGGCTTCCTGAAGCCCACGAGTGGGAGCGCGAAGGTCTTGGGCTACGACGTGGTCGAGGAGTCCCGCGAGATCCACAAGAGAATCGGCTATCTCCCCGCAGACGTCAGCCTCTACGATGACATGACGGCGGGTGAGTTGCTTGATTTGTCCGCGAAGTTTCACGATGTCGATGGGTCTGACAAGATCAAGGAACTCAGTTCACGGCTGGATCTCAACCTGTCGAAGAAGTTCCGTTCGCTGTCGACGGGAAACAAGAAGAAGGTCGGGATCATCCAGACCATTCTTCACGATCCCGACTTGCTCATCTTCGACGAACCCACCAGCGGCCTGGATCCTTTGGTGCAGAACACCTTCTACGAGATTCTTCGCAACGAACAGGACGCTGGCAAGACCGTCTTCTTCTCGTCCCACGTCCTCAGCGAGGTGCAGCGACTCTGCAACAGGGTCGCGATCATCAGGGAGGGCAAGCTTGTCGCGGTCGAGGAGTTGTCCGAGCCCGGTGCGGCCCAGTACAAGTCGGTTCGAGTCCGGTTCCGCGACCCTGACGTGACGCCGGAGTTCGCGGGGGCCAATTCCATGGAGAAGACGGAACTTGGGTGCAAGTTCATGATCCAGGGCGATGTCAATCGGCTGCTCGGCTGGCTCGCCGGGCATGAGGTCGAGGAACTGACAATCGAAGACCCGCCTCTCGAGGAAGTCTTCTTGAACTTCTATTCGGGCGATGACAAGACTCAAGAGAGGGGGGCCTGACGTGAATGGGGTCCTTTTTCGCACGGATGTTCGTCGTCACCGCACCTTGTTCATCGTCTGGGTGTTAATCTTGCCACTCATGAGTATCTTCCGCATGGCGGGATACCCTGAGTTCTACGAAAAGTACGGTTTTGCCAAGGAGGCTCTGCAAGAGTTTTCGCCGGCGGAAGTGGCAATGTTCGGCCTTGCCGACGTCGACATGACCACCATCACCGGGTACTATGGGGCTCGTGTCTTCTCGGTCCTAGTACTCTTGGGCGCGGTTTACTTGATCATGCTGGGCGCAACGATCTTGTCCAAGGAAGAAGACGACAACACGATCGAGTACCTGTTGGTGCAGCCGCTGAGTCGTACCGCGATCGTGGTGACGAAGATCGCAGTGGTCATTTTCTATGCTGTCGCCCTCAACATCGTTCTGTTTCTCGCGTCCTGGGCGATGTGTGCCGCTTTCCAGCAGGACGGGTATTCCCTGCAGGCGCTTGCCCAGTTGGCTCTCGGGTCGTTTCTCGTGCACTTGATGTTTGCTGCGATCGGATTCCTTCTGTCGGTCTTCGTAGTGCGTTCCCGGGTCATTTACCCGCTCGCTATCGGAATTTCTCTCGGCGCTTATTTCCTTCAGTTGCTTGCGAACTCCAGCGATTCGGCCCAGTGGTTGTCGTGGTTCTCGTTCTTCTCCTACGTCCGAGTCGGCGAAGCGACCAAGGGGAGCGCCGCGATGGATCTTGCCCATCTACTGGTATCATTGTTCGTGATCGTCGGATGTTTTGCCGCCGCAGTATTCGTGTATCGGCGCAAGGACATCTCGGCCTAACTGGCGAAAGAGCCCCGGGCATCATCCGCCGGCGGGGCAGTGGAGCGCACCGACAGCGCTGCGGTCAACCGCTGCGCGTTATCTGCGCGACTTTCTTGGGACCTGTACACGGACCGGAGGTGAGGCACGACTGTGTTCGAGAGCACGAGGCGGTTGCGTTTGTCGCGCTCGGACCGTCAGTCGGAAGCGGTCATCAGCTGCGTTCCCGTCGGCGACTGGTCGTCTTTCGTGGAGTCGTTGCACCCCCACGAGTGGGAGCAGCTGGGGCGCGCGAGGTCCGACAAGAGGCGGTCGGACTTCGTGGCTGGGCACCATGCAGCGAAATTGGCGATCTGCGCGCAGCTCGCGACGTGGCTTCGTCCTTCCTCGATCCTCATCGAGCCTGGTGTGTTCGGACAGCCGATCGTCCGCTGCCCTGAGTCGGCGAGGGTCGGGGTCAGCATCGCTCACAGCGGCGGATGCGCCGTGGCGGTCGCCTTCGACGTCGGGCATCCCATGGGAATCGACATCGAGCTGATCGATCGGAAGCGGGAGGCCGCCCTGCGATCCCAAGTGGTCGACAGCGAGGTCAGTTTGTGTCTCGCACACCGGGTGCCGACGCTCGAGATGAGTACCTATCTGTGGTGCGCCAAGGAGGCGGTGGGTAAGGCGATGCTCACGGGACTGACCGTGCCGTCCTCGCTGCTCGAGGTGTCGTCCGTGGTCGCAGATCATGATGGGTACCGCATCCGGTTCCGGAATCTCATCCAGTACGGGGCCAGGGCGGTTCGAATCGGAAACTACGCGGTGGCTCTGGGGCATCCGCGCGACACGGAGCTCGAAGGATTCGGCTCAACGAAGGCACTCGTCGCGGGGGTGGCCCATGCGTGACTGGGCATTCATCTTTCCCGGGCAGGGTTCCCAGTTCCCCGGCATGGGGCACGACCTCTGGCTGCGGTTTCCCGAGTTCAGAAGGGACATGCAGCAGATCGACACCGTGGTGCGGGATCACCGCGGCGACGGGTTCTTGGACGCGCTGTATGGTGATGAGTGGGCCAACGCCGTGACGGACCTTCGCGTGAGCCATCCGGCGATCTTCTCGCTCCAGTACTCCGTATCGCAGCTCCTGATCCGACGCGGGGTGCAGCCGACCTGCTTGGTGGGGGCCAGCCTGGGAGAGGTGGCAGCGGCCACGTTCGCTGGCGGGTTCGGGGCCGAGATGGCGGTCAGAATGATCTGTGAACAATCCGATCGAATTGTCGAGCAGTGTTCTCCGGGCGGAATGGTGGCCGTGTTTGCCCGTCCGGAGGTATGGCACGATGGCATCGCCGCCCGACACGAGTGCGACCTCGTGTCGGTGAACGGGCCGGAGCACTTCGTCGTGACGGGAGGGCTGGACAACCTCGAGTCGTTGCAGGCCGAACTGGATGCCGCCGCCGTCAACTACGTCGCGCTGCCGGTGAGGTATCCGTTCCACTCAAGGCGGCTTGACTCCCTGAAGCCTCCAGCCCGCACGGAAGCGGGTGCGGGAGCATCACTGCGAGTGCCCTTCTATTCGTGTGCTGCTGGTGGACGAGTGGACTCGCTCGAGCCCGGCCACTGGTGGCGCGTCTTCCGAGAACCGATCAGGGCAGCGACCGCCCTACGGGCAATGGCCCAGTCGGGGCGTTATCGCTGTGTCGAGATCGGACCGGGAACCTCGATGTCCGCGATCCTGCGCCAGCACTCCATTCCCGCCGAGTCCAGTCACGCCCTGGTGACGCCATTCATGAGCAGCAGCCACATGGTCGAGAAGTTGTCCACGTTGTCCGACCAAGACCCCACGGGGAGGGGCCGATGCGCCTCAACCACCCCCCAATCCGTCGACACCACTACGGAGGAGCTCCGTCTCATGTCACCACAACCGTCCGGGAGACCCGATGGCAACGAGTTGCTCGCCTACGTCTTCCCAGGTCAGGGTTCACAGTCCATCGGTATGGGCCATGAGCTCTTTGATCAGCACTCGGAAGAGCTCGCCCAGGCCGATCGGATCCTCGGCTGGTCGGTGAAGGAGTTGTGCCTCGCCGGTCCGAAGGATCGCCTGGACAACACGGAGTTCACGCAGCCAGCCCTCTACGTCGTCAATGCGTTGAGCTATCTCAGCAAGACAGCGAACGGTGCGCCTCTTCCCGACTTCGTCGCGGGACACAGCTTGGGTGAGTACAACGCGCTCCATGCGGCAGGGATTGTCGACTTCGCCACGGGGCTGTCCCTCGTGAAGATCCGAGGTCAGTTGATGGCTCGGACCCGGGGTGGAGGAATGGCCGTGATCCTGGGACTTGGCGAAGACGCTGTGGCCGCAGTCCTCGCCAAGGGCGGCCAGGAGGCCGTCGACATCGCCAACCTCAACTCGCCCGAGCAAGTCGTCATCTCCGGAATGCGTGAAGATGTGCTGGGTTGCGAGCAGCTCTTCACGGCGGCGGGGGCACGCTTCGTGCCGCTCAACGTCAGCGGTGCGTTCCACTCCCGCTACATGCGCGATGCGCGGGAGCAGTTCGAGCAACAGCTGAAGGGTATTTCCTTTGGGAGGCCTTGTTGCCCAGTCATCTCAAACGTCACCGCTCGCCCCTATGACGCGGACACGGCGCGCCTTCTTGCCGAGCAGATCACCTCTCCCGTGCAGTGGGTTGATACGGTGCGCTACCTGTTGCGCGCCGGAGCGACCCTTGAGCAAGTCGGTCCCGGCAACGTGCTGACCGGCCTGACACGCGCGATTGTGCGCAGCGACGCGAAGGCTCAGAACGAGAAGACGACCCGCGCCGAGGAGGTACGTCGATCGGTCATTTCGGGACAACCAGAGCCGCGCGTTGAGTCCGCCCCCGTGCCAGCGCCCGGAAATGAGACGCTCTGCTCGGCATACGGGCTCAAGCATCCCTATGTCACCGGCTCGATGTATCGCGGGATTGCGTCCAAGGAACTCGTTGAGCGTATCGCGCTGGCCGGCATGCTCGGGTTCGTCGGCACTGGGGGAATGCCACTGTCCGAGGTCGGCGTTTCGATCGACTATCTCCAGCGGCGGCTTCCGGCGGGGACGCCGTTTGGGTTCAACCTTCTGCACAGTCACGGTGATCCTCGACGCGAGGACGAGCTGGTCGATCTGCTGCTCTCGCGAGGCGTGAACGTGATCGAGGCATCCGCCTTCATTGATGTGAGTCCGGCCCTGGTCCGGTTCCGACTCAACGGCGCGCACAGGGGTGCGGACGGGCGGGTCATCACACCGCACCGGGTCATGGCCAAACTCTCCCGCCCCGAGGTCGCTGCCGCGTTCATGAGCCCGCCGCCGGAATCGATCGTCTCGCAGCTCAAGGATGCGGCGGTCATCACGGCCGAGGAGGCGAGCCTCGCGCGTGACGTGCGCATGGCAGACGATGTCACGGCCGAGGCTGATTCGGGTGGGCACACGGACGCTGCGGTCGCCCTCACCCTGATCCCCACCATTGCCCGTCTGCGGGACCGCATGCAGGAGGAGTCGCCGCAGTTGCCTCGGGTGCGAGTCGGGGGCGCCGGTGGTATCGGAACTCCTGAGTCTGCGGCCGCCGCCTACCTGCTCGGCGCTGAGTACATCGTCACCGGTTCGATCAACCAGTGCACCGTCGAGTCCGGGGCCAGCGACGTGGTGAAGGACCTTCTTCAGGACATCAACGTCCAGGACACCGACTACGCGCCGGCGGGGGACATGTTCGAGCTGGGAAGCCGTGTGCAGGTGTTGCGACGAGGAGTGTTCTTCCCGGCTCGCGCGAACAAGCTCTACTCCCTGTACCGCCAGTTCGACTCCTGGGAGGCGATCGATGTGGACACGCGCCACCAGCTCGAGCAGCGGTACTTCCGTCGCTCCTTCGACAGCATCTGGGACGAGGTGAAGTCGCGGGTCAGCACCAACTGCGGGGAAGCGCCCACCGATCGGCAGAAGATGCTGGCGGTCTTCAAGTGGTACCTCGCCCATTCGACGCAGCTCGCCCTAGCCGGAGACAAGACCCAAGTGGTCGACTTCCAAGTCCACTGCGGACCGGCGCTGGGGGCGTTCAACCAGTGGGTCAAGGGCACCGAGTTCGAGAACTGGCGGAACCGTCGCGTCGATGACATCGGGATCAGGCTGATGACCGAAATGGGCCGGTTGTTGGATTCGAGGGCACGGGGCTTCGCAGATTTCGCAAGCTGACTGACCACGTTGACGCATGGCATCCGATCGGTCACGCGCCTGGATGACGCAGACGGACTGGATGACTTACTCGAAACCGATGATGCAGACCGATAGAGAAACGTGATGCTGGACTTGGAGACGATTCGGGTGAAACCGACGGGGGAGGGGCGTGGCACCACCGTCCTTTTCGTCCACGGCGGATACTTCGCGGCATGGTGCTGGGAGAAGTTCCAGCCGTATCTGGCGGACCGGGGCTACGGCTCGTGGGCGGTCAGTCTGCGGGGACATGGCGCAAGCCGCACGACGCAGCCGCTCAGATCGCTGAGGCTCGAGCAGTACGTCGAGGACGTCGTCGAGACGTTGAAGGCCATGCCGACGAGACCGGTCGTTGTCGGTCACTCGATGGGTGGTGGCATCGTTCAGAAGGTCCTCGGCGCTGACGAGGACCTTGTGTCCGGCGTCGTGCTGTTGTCCTCGATGCCCCCGTCCGGCGTCGGGGGGAAGGAGGCGCTGGCGTGGATGAAGCTCGGCATGGGGGCCATGGTCAAGTTGTGGAAGCTGCACAGCGGCAAGCTCGGCCCCGAGGACGCTGCTGATCGGGCGGCCTTCCCCTACGGGATGTTCTTCGCCGGCGATCTCGACAAGGACACGCTCGTCTCGTACGGCAGCCGGATGCAGGGAGAATCACAGCGTGCCGGAAAGCAACTGTCACGGACGGTTCTGCGGGACCCCAAGTCGGTGGGCGTGCCGGTGGCGGTCATCGGGGGAGAAGAGGACCTGTTCTTCGCCCCGCAGGTGAATCACGCGACTGCCGATGCCTATGGCGTGGACGCCACCATCGTGCCCGGCGTTGGCCACGCGGCCATGCTCGATTCGAACTGGGTTGCGGTCGCGGACCGACTGATCGACTTCCTCGAATCGTTGGAGGAGCGCTGATGCCGCAGCAAGGAGCTCCTGTCGTCGCGTCCCGCACCCGTGCCAGTTCGTATGATGTCTGCTCAATCGGCGCCGGCATTGACGCCGAGACGGCGCGGCTCTCGGCCCAGGTCGACCTCTTCTGGGAGAAGGAGAGAAGGCTCTACGAGTCCTACGGGCTCGGCGCCGCCCGTCGGGTCGTCGAGTTGGGGTGTGGTCCCGGCTTCGTTCTGCGCCACATGGCCCACGAGTTTCCCGGTCTCGAACTGCACGGGCTTGAACTCGATCCCGACCTGGTGGTGCGCGCTCGCGAAATGTTCGCCGAGGAGTCGTTGGACGTGACCGTTCGAGAGGCGAGCATTCTGGACACTGGCTACGAAGAAGGGGCATTCGACTTCGTGCTCGTGCGACTCGTCCTCGAGCACCTGCCCGATCCCGAGAGGGCGCTGCACGAGATCCTTCGGATCACTAAACCTGGCGGACGTGCGGTCGTAGTGGACAACGACTTCGAGATGCATCTCATGGCGAGCCCGCCAGTGCCGGAGTTGCGCGAGGTGTACTCGGCCTATTGCAGGGCGCGCGAGGACGAGGGCGGCAACCCACTGATCGGCCGAGACCTTCCGCTGCTCCTGCGCGCGACCGGGTTCGTCGACGTTGACTACGACATCGTCGCGGCGCACAGTGCGGTGCTGGGTGACGAGATCTTCTCGCGCTCCGAGGGCATCAGCATCCCGTCGCGACTCGTTCAGGACGGCTACCTGAGCAGTTCGACCATGGGCCACCTTTCACGACGCTGGCGTGACGTTGTGCGAAGTCCCCGACATGCCCAGATCCGACAACTTCATGTGAGCGCCGCCAGACGACCGACAATCTGACAGGAGATTGACAAGTGACTCCCACCCCCGTCCTTGTTCGATTGCTTTCCCTCTTTGCTGACATCACCAACGGCGACGAGGCGGAGATCGACCCGTCGCTACCCATGGCGGAGCAGGGGTTGACGTCGGTCCTCGGTGTCGATCTCGTCGACGAGATCAACGCCGAGTACGGCCTCACCCTCGGTGCCGAGGCGATCTACGACCATCCGACCCTGGCTGGGCTGTCCACGGCCGCCGAGGAGCTGCTTTCGGCTGACCGCATGACGATGTCCCCCGTCCGTGATTCCCTGTCTGACGTCGTCGAACGACTGGCCAAGGTGCATTTGAGGCAGGATGTCGGCCCTTGGGACCCGGCCCGAACATGGGCGGACTTGGGGCTAAATTCGGTGGACTCCGCCGACTTGGTCGATGCGCTCAACGACGAGTTGGGGATCAGCCTCGGCGCCGAGGCAATCTCTGACTTCGTCACTCCCGGGCAACTCGCGGGGCACATCGAGTCGCTGCTCTCCACGCCCGCGCCCGACGACCGGCTCGTCGACTTCACATCGGATTCGACGCCAGCAGAGGAAGCCACGGTGCCCGTGGCGATCGTCGGTCAGTCCATGAGATTCGCGGATCTCGACAACGTCGACGCGCTCGAGGCGGCCTTGTGGGGGGCCGACGCCAGGAATGAGGGCTCGATCACCTGGCGTTGCGACCAGGCTCCGTCCGGGCTCATCCCCACCCCAGACCGGTTCGACGCGCCGTTCTTCGGCATCAGCGCTCGTGAGGCGCGCAGGATGGATCCCCAGCAGCGTCTGCTGCTCGAAGAGGCCTATCACGCAATCGAGGACTACGGGCATGACCCGGCCTCCTTGGCAGGTGACCGTGTGGGGGTCTTCGTCGGAGCGAAGGTCGGCGGCTACGAGGATCAGGTCGTTGGGGTGGACGGGCCTTCTTCCCAGGCGTTGCTCGGCAACGAGATGTCCGTCTTGTCCGGTCGGCTCGCCCACTGGTTCGACACGAGGGGCCCCTGCGTGACGGTGGACGACGCATGCACCTCGTCCTTGGCGGCGCTCCACATGGCCTCGGAAAGCATTCGGCGTGGAGAGTGCGAGCTCGCCATCGTTGCCGGAGTATTCGTGACCTCGCCGCGGTTCCAGGCGCTTGCTGCAGAGGCGGGTTTGCTGTCCACCAGCGGACGGTGTCGTCCCTTCCGCGAAGACGCCGACGGAATGGTGCTCGGCGATGGTGTGGGAGTGCTCGTCCTGAAGGCCTTGCCGTCAGCGCTGGCCGACGGCGATCACGTCTACGCGATCGTCCGAGCCAGCGCAATGAGCCACAACGGACGCGCGCCGTCCATCATGGCGCCGGTCACCCGATCCATGCGTGACATGATCGTCAAGCTGTACTGCGACAGCGAGACCGACGTGCATAGCGTGCGCCTCCTGGAAGCGCAAGGCACCGGGTCGCCTGTGGGCGACAGCGCGGAGCTCTCTGCCCTCACGGCGGCATTGACCGAGCTGGGAGCTGCGCCCCACAGTTGCGTTCTCGGGTCCACCAAGAGCGTCCTGGGGCATGCGGTGGCTGCCTCGGGCATGGCCGCAGTGGCCAAGGTACTCGCCTCCTTCCGTCGCGGCGAGGTCCCTGGATGGGTCGGGGGCGAGGCCGATCATCGGCACCTGTCATCGCATGATTCGCCGTTCGTCCTCGGAGCGACCCCGACGCGGTTGGCGTCCGACGGCGAGTTGCCGACGCGAGCGGGAGTGAACGCCTACGCCTTCAATGGCACGAATGTGCATGTGATCCTCGAGCAGTTCAAACCAGCTCGTCGCTCGATCGGTCGTGAGCGTTCGCAGCTGGTCCCTGTCTCGGGGAGGACTGACGAGGCGTTGAGGGGGAACCTCGCTGCCTTGGCGGAATGGCTCGCGACCCATGACGCCGCGCTGGGCGACGTCGCCTATACTTTGCAGGTCGGTCGCCAGCACCATGCTCGTCGGCGCGCTTTTGTTGTGGACGACTGTCGTACGCTCCGCCTCCAGATCGAGCAGGCGTTGTCCCAGGAGGGCGGGATGGAGCCATTCTGGTCGAGCGGTGACCGCTGGCTGGATGGCGAACGACAGGGGGGCAGTGACCCAGGCAGCCCCGACATCTCGGCGGACGAGCTGACCGACCTCTTCCGTGGCTATTGCGGTGGTGCGACGGTCGACTTCGAACGACTGCACGTCAGCGACCACCGGCAACGACTGTCATTGCCCGGTTATCGGTTCGACGACCATCGCTACTGGATCGGCGGTCCTACGGACATGGAATCGGCCTCGTCAGCGCCCCACGATGCGGGGCCCGAGCGATCATCGGTCGCGCCGGAGCTGTCGGCCCGGGAACTCGACGAGCATGAGCGTGCCCACAGCGCGTTGACCGCGTGGGCCATGCAAACGTTGTTCGCGGTCCTGGCGGACGCGGCCGGTGATTGGGCGCGGGGAAGCTCGCACACCGTGGACGCCCTGGCAGACAGCGTCCAGGTGATCGATCGTCATCGACAGCACTTCGAGCATCTCGTCAGCATGTTCGTTCGCGAGGGGTTCATGCGCGCCGCTGGCGACCACCTGCAGATCACCGCCAGCGCTCAGCCGATGGCCGCCCTGGACGAGCGCCGGCAGGACATCGAGAGAGAGTTCGCTGAAGCGGCCGTCTACACGCCGTTGTTGGCGTTGTGCTTCGAGCATTATCCGGACATCCTTGCTGGCACCCGGACCTCGGTCGAGGTGCTGTTCCCCAAGGTCAGTGACACGCCGATGAGCCGTCTCTACACGGGCAACCAGATGGCGGATCTGTGCAATGACTTGGTCGCCTGGCAGTGCGTTCAGCACATCCTCGACAAGGTCCCCGCTGGCCGCACCATCAAGATGATCGAGGTGGGGGCGGGTACCGGGGGCACTACGCGGCCGGTGCTGGAGGCGTTGAACCGGTGGAAGGACCGCATCGACTACGCCTACACGGATCTCTCGTTGGCCTTCAGCACATGGGGGGCCAAGAAGTTCCAAAAGGAGTTTCCGCGCGTCCACTTTGCCCGGCTGGACATCTCGGCCGATCCCGGTGAGCAGGGATTCGCCTACGACGACGCCGACATCGTCATCGCCACCAACGTCATCCATGCCACGCCTGACATTCGTGAATCGACGCGCAATCTGCACTCGTTGTTGCGGCCAGGGGGAGTCCTCGTCCTCAACGAGCTGACCGGCTGTCCCGACGTGTATGCGATGGCGGCGGGGCTTCTCGACGGCTGGTGGCTGTTCCGCGACCCGGAGGTGCGAATCCCCGAATCCCCCCTGCTGGACGCCACCCACTGGAGTTCCGTCCTGTCGGACGGGGGGTTCGGCCCCACGACCGTCCTGGGGCCGACGGTGGGCAGGTACGGCGTGTCCCAGAACGTCATGGTCGCCGCCAAACCGGCGTCGATCCGACAAGAGCTGCGGCGGACACCAGGGCGAGAGGACGCGGGCCATCGCGTCGACTCGCCAGAGGCAGCGCGGAGTCGTCGGGACCATGGGCAGTCCGGTTCCGATGCGCTGCGTGCGACGGTTCTGCGCTCCGTGGTGGAAGCAGTTGAGGCGGACGTCGCCGGCGTCGATGCGGACACTGTCTTCGTGGAGCTCGGTGTCGACTCCCTCATCGCGCCGGAACTCGTTGCGACCCTGAACTCGGCGCTGGGGACCCAGCTGAGTGCTTCGGTTCTCTTCGAGCATTCGACGCCCAATCAGCTCATCGAGCATCTTCGCGATTCCGGCGTGGAGCGGGACCCTGGGAGTTGGGAAGTTCGTGAGGCACCGACCCCAACTATGGGACTGGTCACACCAGCGAGGCAGGTCCACGCGAACCTGGAACCCCCGGCGGCCGACGATGACGTCATCGCCATCATCGGAATGTCGGGCACGTTCCCGGACGCTCGAGATCCAGAAGCCTATTGGGACAACATCGTGAAGGGTCGTTGTTCGGTGAGGCCGGTTCCCCGCGAGCGGTGGGATGTCGACGCCGTCTATGACCCGGATCCGGACCGGCTCGACCGCACCTACTGCAAGGTCGCTGGGCTCATCCCCGATGCGGACCTTTTCGATCCGCTTTTCTTCCGCATGTCGGGTCGCGATGCGCAGATCACAGATCCCCAGCAGCGCGTCTTCCTCGAACATGCGTGGAAGGCCCTCGAGGATGCCGGCTATCCTCCGGTGTCCTTGGGGGGCACGAAGTGCGGCGTCTACGTCGGGTGCGTGGCAAACGAGACGCCTCTGCTCAACGAGCTGGAGGGCGCCTCCGCGGACCCTGGCGCGACGATGGGCTCCTACTCTTCGGTGCTGGCGGCCAGGATCTCCTACCTTCTGGATCTGCATGGTCCGAGCATCTCGATCGACACGGCCTGTTCGTCCTCGCTCGTCGCGCTCCACTTGGCAGTGCAGAGCCTGCGCTCGGGCGAGACCGACATGGCACTGGCAGGCGGCGTCTTCGTGATGCCTTCGGCGCGCTTCCACGTGGCCATGAGCAATATGTCACTGCTCTCGTCGGCAGGTGCCTGCCGTCCCTTCGACAGTCGCGCCGACGGGTTCGTCCCCGGCGAGGGGGCCGGCGCCCTGGTCCTCAAGACGGTCGGCGCGGCTCGTCGGAGTGGCGACCGCATTCTCGCGGTGATCCGCGGTTCCGCGCTCAACCACGACGGGGCGTCCAACGGATTCACCGCGCCCAGCGCCCGAGCCCAGACTGACCTGGCGGAGGAGGTCTACCGTCAGGCGGGGATTGACGTCACGAGCATCGGATACGCGGAGGCGCATGGGACGGGAACGCGGCTCGGAGACGCCGTCGAGGCCGAATCCCTCACCGCAGCGCATCGGCGATTCACGGCCGCGCGCACCTACTGTGCGCTTGGGTCGGTGAAGGCCGGCATGGGCCACGCCGCGGCGGCAGCGGGCGTGGCTGGCGTGATCAAGGTCGTCCAAGCGCTTCGTCATGCAACCATTCCGCCGACGTGGCATGTCAACACGCCCAGCGATCTGATGGTCTGGGACGAGTCCCCCTTCTACTTTCCCGAGCAAGCAACACCGTGGAAGGCGCCCGAACAGGGTCCGCGACGAGCCACGGTCAGCGCATTCGGGCTGAGCGGCACCAATGCGCATGTCCTACTCGAAGAGGCCCCGGCTCCAGAACACGCCGATCGCGATGGCGGCCTCGAACACGTCGTCGTCGTGTCAGGCCACACCGAAACGGCGTTGCGCCGCAATGAGGAGGCGCTTCTCGAATGGGTGGAACGAGGAGATTGCGATGCCGCCCCGCAGCTGGAGGCGATCGCCCGTACGACCCAGCTCAACCGCACCGCGCATGGGCACAGGGTCGCCGTGCTGGCGTCCAGCACTTCGGAGCTCGTCACCCGGCTTCGGGAGCATCTGCAACGCGGCGAGTCCGAGGCAGTCTTCGAGGGTCAGACCATGGCGCAGCCGTCGTCGATTGCCTCGCTGTTCAGCGACCGGGCCGGGCACGACTTCCTGGCGGACCTCGCCCGGCGTCGACGCCTCGAGCCGCTGGCGTGGGCCTGGGTGGACGGACTGGACGTGCCGTGGGCCGAACTCCACGGCGAGCCTCTCGCGCCCCCCGTGAGCCTGCCGCCCTACCGCTTCGACCACATCAACTTCCAGCGACGGCCAAGCGAGCCCGCCGGGAGCGTCGTCTACTCGACGAGACACTTCGAGGTGAATGTGCCGGCGTGGCGGCCAGAACCCGCTCCATCATCCGTCGAGCCCCCTCGACGCTTGTTGCTGATGGGCGATGAAAGCGACATCGCTGCGGTCCGGCGGCACTGGCCCTCGACGCCCATCATCCTGGTGGGTCAGGTCTCCGAGGATGAGCTCGTGCCCGTGGGAGAGAGTTGGCGAATCAGCCCCCGCAGCGCGGGCGACTTCGACAAGCTTTTGGCCGCGCAGGCCGGAGACGTCCCCATCGATGTCCTGAACCTGTGGCCCCTGCACGCCGGTTCCGACACATCCGTGGACCCCGCCATCGGGGCCTCGCTCCACCTCGTCGGCGCGGCCGGACGGACCTCGGCGCGAGTGCGGCGCGTGGTGTGTGTGACTCGTCGAGGAAGCGTTCCCCAGCCCTTCGATGACGCTGCAGCGGCGGTGGGGCACTCCGCCGCCCTCGTGGCGCCCGAAATGACCTTCACCCTTCTCCGGGTCGATGGCGCCGCCTCTGTCGGTGAGTGCGTCGACCATGCCGTCAGTGAGTGGGCGGCCTCCGACCCCGAGGTCCTGCGTCGTGATGGCGCCCGTTTCGTGCCCGAACTGGCGGCACCGGCTGCCGCCGACGAGCCCATCGTCATCCGCCGGGGAGCGGTGTGCCTCGTCACCGGGGGAATGGGGGCCCTCGGCCGGATCGTGAGCCGGCACCTGGCATCCACCCTCGCGGCTCACCTGGTGCTGGTGGGGCGTTCGGCTCCCACGCTGGAGACAAGCGAACACTTGGAATCGCTGAAGTCGTCCGGTGCCGCCAGTGCTGTCTACCTGCAGGCCGATGTCAGCGACGTGACGGCCATGCGTGAGGTGGTGCGGTCCGTCCGACAGCAACGCGGGGGTGTGCATGCCGTCGTCCACGCGGCCGGAGTCCTCGACTCCCGCCCCCTCAGTGCCATGGATGAACGGGCACTCGAGGGTGCCCTCAAGGCCAAGGTCGAAGGCGTCCAGGTGCTCGACGAGGTCACTCGTGACGAGGACCTCGATGCGGTAATCTTGTTCTCGTCGGCGTCGGCGGTCTTGGGTGACTTTGGGCTTGGCGGCTACGGTGTCGCCAATCGATTCCTCGACGCGTTCTGCGAGTACCGCAATCACCTGCGCGCCCAAGGCGCCCGACGGGGCGCGACCGTATCGATCGACTGGCCTCTCTGGGAGGACGGCGCCATGCGGGCGGGGGGACAGCGACTCCACCAGCAGGCGTCTGGCGTCGTGCCACTCGGCACGGCAGAGGGCCTTGCCATCTTCGACACCGTCCTCGCCCGCGGCATCTCAACGGCCGTGGTGATGCCGGCCGTTCACGACGGCGCGGCGCCTGCACCGCGAGCCGATGCCGACCACCTGCCCACTGTCGACACGACGGGTGGCGCTGCTGAGCCGGCCCGCCCGGAGACTGCCGGGTCCGAGTCGCTACGCGAGCAGGTTCTCGATGCGACTGCTCGGGCGCTCGGGATCGAGGTGGAGCGTATTGACCTCGAGGCGGACCTCGCGGACTACGGCTTTGATTCCGTCTCGCTCAAGACCCATGCGCGACGGCTGACAGAGGAGCTGGGGATTCCGGTCTCGCCGACCGTGTTCTTCGCGTGCGGAACGCTGGGCGAGGTGCTGCGTCTCCTCGTGGACCAGCACGGCGACCAGATCGAGGTACCCTCCGCCAGCCGGGCTCCCGAAAGGGATGCGGACCCCGCTGACGCGACCGACTCCTTGCTCGGTGATGCCCCCGCCCCTGTGCCAAACGGTCACAGTGACCTCCTCCGGCCGGGCGATCTCACCGACGGCTTGGCGAACGACGCGGCTGCCGTCAACCCGGTGATGGACGTCCGCGAGGACGCGAGCATGCCCATCGCGGTGGTCGGCATGGCAGCCCGCTTCCCGGGCGCCGGGAACATAGAGGAGTACTGGCGGAACTTGGTCGGGGGAGTCGACTCCATCGTCGAGATTCCGCGTGATCGGTGGGACTGGCGGGACTGGTACTCGGCTGACGGGGATCGGGAAGGGCGGTCGGTGAGCAAGTGGGGCGGGTTCATCGGTGGAGTCGACGAGTTCGACTCACGCTTCTTCAAGATCTCGCCGCTGGAGGCGGAGATGATGGACCCGCAACAGCGCCTGCTGCTCCAAACGGCTTGGGCGGCCATCGAGGACGCGGGATGGAAGCCCGAGTCCATCACGGGCCGTCGGCTGGGGGTCTTCGTGGGGGCACAGTTCCACGAGTATGCACAGTTGCTCGCCTCCGCTGGTCTCAGCCAGGCCCAGATCGGCACCGGAGTGGAGCACTCCATGCTCGCGAACCGCATTTCGTACCTGTTGGACGCGCATGGGCCGAGCGAGGTCGTGGACACCGCCTGTTCCGGCGCGCTGACGGCGGTCCACCGTGCCATGCGGTCGCTCCGATCGGGTGAGACGGAGATCGCGCTGGTCGGTGGGGTCAGCCTGATGCTGACGCCCCGGTACCACGTGCTGACCACCCAGATGGGCGTGGCGTCGCCCAGTGGGCGCTGCCGCACCTTCGGCGCCAATGCGGACGGCTATGTGCGGGGAGAGGGCGTCGGCGTCCTGACCCTGAAGCCGTTGGCACAGGCGATACGGGACAACGACCATGTCTGGGGGGTGCTACGAGGCTCCGCAGTCGGGCACGGTGGTCATGCCCACTCATTTAGCGCTCCGAACCCCCGGGCGCAGGCCGACCTCCTGCTGGCGGCCTGGGATGATGCGAGCGTTGACGCCGCAGACATCGGTTACATCGAGGCTCACGGTACGGGAACGGAGCTCGGTGACCCGGTGGAGGTCGAGGGTCTGTCGACAGCGTTCGACGAGTCGGCCCGCCGTTCGGGAAGGGCCCCCGCGATCGGTGCCTGCGGATTGGGCTCCGTCAAGACACAGATCGGTCACCTGGAGCCGGCCGCTGGGATCGCGGGTCTGGTGAAGCTGATCCTCGCGCTGCGCCACCACATCATGCCGGGCACGCTCAATGCCCTGCCGCGAAATCCCTATTTGGAACTGGAGGGCAGCCCCTTCACCGTGGTTGATCGCTCCACGGTATGGCCGGCGCCCGTCATCGACGGCGAACCACGTCGCGGCGGCGTCAGCTCGTTTGGCTTCGGCGGGGCGAATGCGCATGTGGTCGTCGAGGAGCACCGGCAGGAGCCACCGGCAGGCGAACCTGCGGGGGGCGTCGGGGATCCTCGAGTGGTCATGCTCTCCGCCCGCACGGATGCGCAGCTTCGCCGATCCGCGAGGCACCTGGCGGACTTCCTGTCGCGAGATTTCGACCGACACCTGGAGAGGGTCAGGGTCGTGTTGGGCGAGTGGCTGGGAGTGCCTTTCTCCGAGTTGGACGGGGACACCACCTTGGGCGACGTCGGGCTTGACGCGGCGTCCATCGCGTCGGTGGTGTCGCGGCTGCGGTCCCAGTGTGGGGCAAGGCCGCACGGCCTTGTCGTGGGCCTTGACACCACGGTGGCCGAGCTCGCTGCGGGCTTGCCTGCCACGGTGGACCTCGGCGACGTCGCCTACACCTTGGCGGTGGGACGTACAGCGCACCCACGCCGCTACGCGGTCGTGGTGGGTTCCATCGACGAGCTCGTGGAGCGGCTCGAGCAGTTTGCCGACGGGCGGGAAGCAGAGACCCTGGTTGGCGGGAGTGGGGACAGCGACGAGGAGGCTGCCGCGAGGGACTGGCTGCGTGGCGAGGACGTCGACTGGTCCACGTACATGTCCGGGCGGAAGGTGTCGCTGCCGACGTACTCGTTCGAGCCCTCCCGCCACTGGTTCAGCGGGCCGGAACCCGTTGCTGGGACAGTTCCGGACGCACCACCAACGCATCCCTTCGCGGGCAGCGTCGACGAAAGGGAAGGAATCTGGACCCTCACAACCACCCTGCGAGGAGGTGAGCTCTTCCTGCGAGACCACGTGGTTCATGGCTCCCGTACCCTCCCCGGGGTCGCCTTCCTCGAACTGGCCCGCTACGCGGCGGGTCTCCACATAGGGGGAACGATCAGCGTGGTGAAGGACCTCATCTGGGCCAAGCCCTTGGTGGCTGGTCCCTCGCCCGTGGAGCTGCGGTCCGCCGCGTCCGCGGGGCCGGGCGGAACGGTGTCGATCGAGTTCACTTCGGACGAAGGGATCCACGCGCGGGCCAGATGCCTCGTGTCCGAGTCAGCGCAGACCCAGCAGCCATTGCCGATTGCCGCCATCCGAGACCGTTTGACGCCATTCGCCTCCGGGGTCCAATGCTACGAACGGCTCCGGGGATCCGGGCTGGAGTACGGTTCCTCATTCCAGTGTCTTGATGAGGTGTGGTCCTCGGCGGACGAGGCTCTCGCCCGGTGGACCCGAGCACCGCAGCCGGCGTCCGAGCAGCGAGGCTGGGTACTGGACCCGGCCACCTTCGACGGGGCCCTGCACACACTGCTGGCGTTGGTCGACCAGTCGAGCGGCAATCCGTCCGTGCCCTTCAGCATGGGGGAGGTCCGGATCCACGCGCCGCTTCCGTCCAATGGCTGGGCCCATGCGACCAGGAGAGGCCAGGGCGCTGGTCACGTTCCCCGCTTCGACCTTCGGATCACGGACGGTGACGGAGCCGTGTGTGTTGACGTCCATGACCTGGCGCTGCGCCAGATGGCACCCGCGGCCAACGGCAGCTACGGGGACCCCGAGGTGGCGATCGGCGATCCCTCGACCACCGATGGGGTCCTCGCTTTCGCCCCCTGTTGGGTACCCGGGGATCTGGGGGAAGCTGCGCAAAAGGACCGCCCGGTCCAGGTGTTGTGCGTCGGGGAGGCCTCTCGTCTGAGACACGCGCTGGAAACGGACGTGAGTGTGAGAACGGCCACGGTCGAGGACGTGTTCCACGCCTGCCGTGACCTGGTTGCCCAGAGAAATCCTGGACGGCTTGTGATCGTCACCGATCGGCGCGACCCGGTGGGTGAGGGATTGGCCGGACTTGCCCGCACCTCCCGACTCGAGAACCCGGAGCTGGCAGTCTCGGTGGTCCAGACGGACGGTCTCCCGGACGTGGAGCGGGTCCGTCAGGAGGTCTCGCGAGGAGACGACGATGTCGTCGTCCTGCATGGGGCGGACGGCCGATTCCGTCAGTCCCTCCGCGAGATCGAGCTGCCTGCGCCGTCCGGTCGGCCCTTTCGCGAAGGCGCGATCGCGGTGGTCACGGGAGGTCGAGGCAGGATCGGTCGGTTGTTGGCCGAGCACTTGGTGGGGCGCGGCGTCGCTGGTGTGGTCTTGATCGGCCGCCATCCGGCCGACGCGGAAACCGAGCGCTGGGCCCGCCAGCTCGGGGTGCCGGTGATGCTCGAGGACGCGAATGTGACGGATCGAGCGGCGACCGCCGCCGCCCTGGGGCGCGCCCGTGACCGTTTTGGTGGTCTCCATGTCCTCGTCCATGCGGCTGGCGTGGTTCGCGATGGGGCACTGGCTCGAAAGAGCGATGCGGATTGGGTTGATGTTGTCGAGCCGAAGGTACGCGGGGCCGAGGTCCTAGACGAACTCACCGCACGCGACGACCTAGACCTTTTCGTCCTGTGTTCCTCGTGCTCCGGGGTGTTGGGCAACGCAGGGCAGGCTGACTACTCCTACGCGAACTGCCGTCTCGACGCCTTCGCACGCCAACGGGAGGAACTGGTCGAGCTCCACCGACGCTCCGGTCACACCGTGTCCATCGCGTGGCCGCTGTGGCGGGACGGTGGGATGACGGTGCCTGGTCACGTGGTGGACCGGCTCCGCCAGGCCCTCGGGATGGCCCCGATGCCCACCGCCGTCGGTCTGGAGGTCTTCGACGCGGCGACCCTGTCCAACCAGACCCGAGTGGGGGTGGCCTTCGGTGACGTGTCGACCCTTCGGGAAAAACTCCTGGTGGAAGACCAGCCGCGAGACCTACCGGATGCCTCGCCGGCCGCCGATGAGGACGCCCTGATGCGCGTCGTCGCGAACCTCTTGAGGGTGGACGTCTCGGAGCTGGACGTCGACGAGGACATCACCAACTATGGCGTGGACTCGATCATGATGATCTCCCTGATGAAGGCGATCGAGAGGGAACTGGGCGTCATCGTCGAACCGGGCGTGCTTGCCGAGCAAGCCACGATCCGCGACATGGCTGGGGCGCTCAGCGGCATGGCCCCCGAAGTGTCTGTCCCCGAGACGGAACGCTCGCTGTCGGACCCGTCCAGCTCTTCAGAGGTGGGATCACTGTCGTCGGCGCCGTCCCGTTCATCCGAGCCGCGCCCTGCGGGCGTGGGGGGCCATGATGGTCGCCTGGCGGTGATCGGCATGGCGGGACGTTTCCCCGGGGCCGCCACTTTGGACGACTATTGGCGGAACCTGGTCGATGGTCGGGACGTCGTCACCGAGATCCCGTCCGATCGCTGGCCGCTGGACGGGTTCTTCAGCGCCGACAAGACCGCCGCCCAGCGGTCGTACTCACGCTGGGGCGGGTTCCTGGACGACATCTATGGCTTCGATGCGGCGCGATATCGAATCACCGAGGCCGACGCCCTTGCGATGGACCCCACGCATCGAATGCTCATGGAACTGGCCGACGAGCTGTGGGCCGATGCAGGTTACGACGCCGCCGAGCTGGCGGGATCCCGCACTGGGGTGTTCATCGGCGGCGGTGAAAGCAACTACGTGAATCGCGCTGCCGACCGTCTCCTCCCCGAGTTCGAGAGGAAGATGGTGGTGAACACCATCCCGAACATGATGGCGGCTCGTTTGTGTGACGCGTTCGACATGCATGGACCCGCCCAGGTGATCGACACGGCCTGCTCGTCGTCGCTGGTGGCCGTGCACAATGCCTGCCGCGCGGTGCTGGCAGGCGACTGTGAGCAGGCGATCGTCGGCGGCATCGAGCTGCTCGTCGACGGGTACCTGCACGTCGCACTGAGCAAGGCCGAGGTGCTCGCCGACGACGGCATCTGCTACGTCTTCGACGAGCGTGCCAAGGGCATGGTTCTGGGCGAGGGAGCGGGCCTGTTGCTCATCAAGCCGTACGACGCCGCGATTCGCGATGGTGACAACGTTCGTGCGGTCATCCTGGGCAGTGCCGTCAACAACGATGGTCGGACGATGGGGCTGACCGTTCCGAGCGCCGAAGGTCAGGAAGAGGTGCTGCGCAGGGCGTACGCGGCGGCGGGCGTGAGTCCCGCCAGTATCAGCTACCTCGAGGCCCATGGCAGCGGAACCCTCCTCGGTGACCCGATCGAGATCCGCGCCGCGTCCAAGGTGCTCGGTGAACACGGCAGTGGAATCGGCCACTGCGGGGTCGGTTCGGTCAAGTCGAATGTCGGTCACCTGCTCAGGGCAGCGGCGATGCCGTCGGTGGTGAAGGTGGTCTTGTCGCTGCAGCATCGCCAGATCCCTCCCACCCTGCACTGTGAGAATCCGCATCCGCGTTTCCGCTTCTCCGAATCCCCGTTCCGTCCGGTGACGGAGCTGGAACCGTGGCACGTCCCGGGCGGAGGAGCCCGGCGGGCGGGCGTCTCGTCCTTTGGGTTCGGCGGGACCAACGCGCACCTCGTGCTCGAGGAGTTCAATGCGCCACCGGGGTTCGTGCTCCGCAGACGCCCGCACCCCGCCCCGTCGTTCTCCCGCAAGCAGTTCCGGCTGCGGGCTCATGGCGAGAGCGCCGGTGTGGGCGAGGACGAGCTCGAGCGGTTGCTTGATGCCGTCAGGGACGGTCAGCTCACAGTGGACGAGGCGTTCGACAAGGTGGAGGGACTCCGATGAACACACGCCCGAGTGATTTCCGTTCCGAGGTTCTTCGACAGACCCTGCGGGAGGTCCGCGACGGGCGCATGTCGAATCGCGAGGCCAAGCGGATCCTGGAGCTCGGATCCGATTCACCGAGCGCGACCATCGGTTATGCGGCGCCCCGGGTGAGGGACCACAGGGGCCTCAATCCCTTCGACTCCAGGCCCGGCACCCGGGTGGTCCTCGGCCTGACGTGGTGCGCCATGGCGATCACGACGCTCATGCGAGCTCAAGGCGGTGCCGTGGGGCTGCGTTCGGTCAGCTTCGATCGTCCAGTCCTGCTGGACGGCGAAGACGCCGAGGTCATCGCCCATGTCGAAACGCAACCCGCCACTGGCGTCGTGACGGTCGAAACCGTCGGCCCGAACGATCCGGTGGGGACGACCGTCGCGTCAGCCCGGCAGTGCGACGCCGGTGCGGCGGAGTCGGTGGACCTTGAGGCGGCCCGCGACGGCCTCCAGGAGGTGGACGCACACCGCCTTGCCACGCGGGTGGAGGGTCAGCGAGGCCCTTCCCTCCAGTGCATCCGTCGGCTCTGGAGCGGACAGGGACGGGTGGTTGCCGAGCTGGAGATGAGCGACGAGCTCGAACTGGACGCCAGCTGCCTCGCCGTTGACCCCTCGCTGCTCGATGCTGGCTACGTGGCCAGTCTGGAGCTGGTCGATGGTGATGGGGAGCGTGGCGACCTCGACGGGGCCACGGGGGTCTGGATCCCGTTCTCGATCGATCGGGTTGAGGCGCATGCCTTGGTGGGTCGCAGTTCCACGTGCGTGGTTCGCAACGCACGCTCACGCGGCGACGTCCACACGTGTGACATCGCCCTGTGTGACGACGAGGGCCGGGTGCTGCTGTCGATCGTCGGCTTCACCTACCGCTTTGTGCGCTATGGGGCGGACGCCCCCAGCGTCGACACGCCGTCGCCCGGCGTTCGAGACGCCGCCACCATGCCGCTGCGGAACCGCGTCCGCGACTTCTTGGCCGACAAGCTGTGGCAGCGCAACGGCCACGTCGACGTCCTGGATGACGAGACGTTCATGTCCAATGGCATGGAGTCCATGGGGTTGATCGAGCTGGCGCGCAGCATCGAGGACGACCTGGGTGTGGCGCTGTACCCGACCCTCTTCTTCGAGCACCAGACCTTGACCGAACTCGTCGAATGGTTCGCGGAGAACCATGCGAGCGCGTTCGAACAACTTGCAGACTCGGACGCGCCCGCGCCCCAGGCCACTTCACGCCCGGCCGAGGCAGGGCCGCGCCCCGCGCCCGAACCGGCAGCGCACAGCGCGGACATCGCGATCATCGGGATGGCTGGCAGATTCGCCGGATCGCCGGATCTCGACTCGTTCTGGGAGAACCTGTCGGCGAACAGGAACCTCATCAGCGAGGTTCCCTCCGACAGGTGGGACTGGCGGGAGTGGTTCGACGAGGACCCAACCTCGGCAGGCCGCACCTATTCTCGCTGGGGCAGTTTCATCGACGTTGCGCAGTTCGACGCTCAACATTTCGGTGTGTCGCCCCGTGAGGCACGATGGATGGATCCGCAGCTGCGTCTGTTGCTCGAGGTCTGTCACCAGGCGGCCGAGGCGGCTGGCATGGGGGGACGTCTCAAGGGCACGACGACTGGGACCTTCGTCGGGAGCTGTTTCACGGACTACTGGGACGAGGTCGTCCGCGCTCGCGTTCCCATCCAGGACTACCAGGCCGCTTCGGGGCTGTTCTCCGCCCTGGCTGGTCGTTTGTCCTACACCTTTGACCTCCATGGTCCGAGCGTCACGGTTGACGCTGCTTGTGCCTCCTCCCTGACGGCCCTGCACCTCGCCATGGCGTCGCTGCGGTCGGGAGAGAGCGAGACGGCGCTTGTCGCCGGAGTCAACTTGGTTCTCAGTCCACTGCACCACGTCGCGGCTGCCAAGGCCATGGCGTTGTCTTCGAGTGGGCAGTGCCACACGTTCGACGCCCGCGCGGACGGATACGTGCCAGGTGAGGGCGTTGCGGCGGTCCTCCTCAAGCCTCTCGACGCAGCGATCCGCGACCACGACCCCATCCAAGGCGTGCTGAAGGGCAGCGCCACCAACCACAACGGGCGATCGAACAATCCCACCGCCCCGAGCGGCGACGCGCAGGTGGCCGTGCTGGAGGCGGCGTGGAAGGATGCGGGGGCGGACGCGGACGCCATCACCTACCTGGAGGCGCACGGTACGGGCACCCTCCTGGGTGATCCCGTGGAGCTCTCGGCCATCAAGCAGGCCTTCTCGCGCGCCGAGGTCACGTCGTCCGTCTGCCGGGTCGGCTCCGTGAAGCCCGCCATCGGCCACCTGGAAGGGGCGGCGGGGCTGGCCAGCCTCATCAAGGTGGTGCTGTGCATGCACCACGGAACGTACGTCGGCATGTCCGGATTCGAAGCACCGAATCCCTACTTGGCGCTCGACGACGCGCCGTTCGAACTCGATGTGGACCCGCAGCCCTGGACGACGCCTCACGGTGGTCCCCGGCGCGCGGGGATCAGCTCGTTCGGTCTCTCGGGCACGAACACGCACGTGGTTGTCGAGGAGGCGCCGATGCGTCCCGATCCTGCCCCCGAGCAGGAAGGGGCCTCCGTCCTGCTCTTGAGCGCTCCCAGCGAGGATCAACTGCGCCGCTGGGCCGACTCGGTCGCGCACCACATCGAACTCGAGCGCCCGGCGCTGAGCGACGTGGCCCACACCCTGCGGCACGGACGGGAGACCCACCCAGTCCGGATGGCCGTCGTGGCGGATCGCCTTGACGTCGCCATCGGCTTGTTGCGAGAGACCGCGCCCGGCACCGTCGGCTGGGAAACCGACGACGAGACCGCGGACGTGCGGGCTGCTCGCGCCTGGCTCGAGGGAGCGCCCATGCCGGGAAGTGCCCCCGGGCGGATGATCTTGCTGCCGCCCCGCCCCTTCCGTCCGGATCGGCACTGGTTTCCCATCTCTCCGACCGGACCCGACGCGGCCGACGCCACCGCAGACCGCGAGGAGTCAACGAAGGACCGCCGCACGTCGGAGTTGTATGTGCCCGGATGGCGCGCAGTCGGCCCTGCGCAACGTGCGGCGGGAGGCGCCGTCGTCCTGCTCGGAGACCAGGAGGCGTTGGCGCAAGCCCGGACAGGTCTGCGCCGTGGCCAGGACGTTCGCGTCGCGGAGATCGCTCTGGCCGGGTCGGACGTCACCTTGGAGCCCTCCCTCGTCGATGGTGCGGACGTCATCATCCTATGGGGGCCCGCATGGTCGCTGCGCTTCGGTTTCCGACTGCTTGCCGAACTCAGACGGCGGGCTCCTCGCCGCGTCGTCATCGTCCACGGGCACGAGGCTGCTCAGCCGCCCCAGCCCGCAGCGGTGGCCTTGGGTGCGGTGACGCTGACTCCAGCAGCAATTCGGTGCCCATTCACCGTGGCCGAGGTGTCCGACGGCCGCGATCCAGCGTCCCTCGTGGAGGTGGCCTTAACCGAGCTGAGTGGTGAGGGAGGCGAGGTACGACTCGAGTCCGGCAACCGTTGGAAGAGACAACTGACGCTCGCGCTGGCCAGGATCGGCGGCGTCGGCCCAGACCGTCCGCCGTTCGACGTCGACGGTCCGTGGATCGTGACCGGTGGGCTGGGTGCGCTGGGGCGGCTACTGGCACGCCACCTTGCCGAGAGGTTCCACGCAGGGCTTGTCCTGACTGGGCGTTCTGCCCCATCGCAGGAATCCGAGCGGGTCGTGGCCGAGTTCCGATCGGTCGGGGCCGCACACTGCGAGTATCGCCAGCTCGACGTCACCGACGCCCAGGCAGTCGCGTCCCTGATGGGCGACGTCCGTGCGCGGCTGGGACGGATCGGTGGCGTCATCCATGCCGCTGGCGTCGCCGACGGTCGGCCATGGTTCGACAAGGCCGACGCGGACATCGACTCCGTCCTGGCGCCCAAGGTGCTCGGGGTCCGCGCTCTCGACGAGGCGACGAGCACCGACGACCTCGCCGCGTTCGTGGTCTTCTCATCGGCGTCATCGGCGCTGGGCGGAATGGGCCTGGACGACTACGCCGCCGCAAATCGATACCTGGACGCCTACGTGACCGAGCGCGAGTTGCGCCGTTCTGCTGGACAGCGGCGAGGCCGCAGCGTCAGCATCGCGTGGCCACTGTGGCGCGACGGGGGCATGCACGTGACGAACGAGTCGCTCTACTTGGGCGCCTCGGGGCTCGACTACCTGGAAACCGACGATGCGCTCGCCGCCTTCGACGCCGTCATGGCGTCCGACCTGTCCCACGTCGTGGTCCTGTCGGGAACCCACGAGGCCCTCGTCCGTATCACGACGCCGCAGGAGGGAAACGCCGAGATGTCCGAGGCAGCGCAGGATGCTGGCGAGCCGGTGACGGACCACGCCGAAAACACCGAAATCGTCAACGACGCCGACGTCCTCGTCCCGTGGGTGAGCGAGAGGCTGGCGGCCATGGCCGCCGAGGTGTTGACTGTCCAGCCGGCAGACATCGATCCCCACGAGAACCTTGGGTCATATGGCTTCGATTCCATCACTCTCAAGGAGCTGACCCGAGCCGTCCAGGAGCAGCTCGGCGTGGTGGTGACGCCCACGGTCTTCTACACCTACCCGACGCTGGACTCGGTGGCGGAATTCATCGTTCGCGATGACCCCGATGGCATCGGCGTCGCTCGTCAGGGACGGGAAACCTCCCCCCATCCGCCCGCGGCCGAGCGCGTCCTCGAGACCGTCGGTGAACCGTCGTCCCCGCCCGCGTCGGCCGCCGTCGACCTGGGTGGGGAAGCGAACTACCCCGTGGCGGTGATCGGCATGGCAGGCCGATTCCCGGGAGCAGACGATCCGCACTCGTTCTGGCAGCGGCTGGTTGCTGGCGACGACCTGGTGACGGAGGTGCCAACCAACCGATGGTGTTGGGAGGACATCTACAGCCCCGAGAGGATGACGCCGGGCAGGACGCAGTCGAAGTGGGGCGCCTTCCTTGAGGGACACGACATGTTCGACGCAGACTTCTTCGGCATCTCGCCCCGCGAGGCCGAGTTGATGGACCCGCAGCAGCGTCTCTTCCTTGAAACGTCGTGGGCGGCCCTGGAGGACGCGGGGTGGCTGCCCGACGCGGTGCGAGGACGCCCGATCGGCGTTTTCGCGGGCGTCCAATTCTCAGAATACCAGTCCCTCGTGGACAAGGCGGGGATCCAACGAGTCCAGGTCGGCACGGGCAATGCGCACACGATGATCCCCAACCGGGTGTCCTACTTCCTCGATCTCAGGGGCCCGAGCGAAAGCGTCGACACCGGGTGCTCGTCCTCCTTGGTCGCAATCCATCGGGCCATCAGGGCGCTGCGGACGGGGGACTGCGAGGCGGCTCTGGCCGGTGGCGTCAGCTTGGTGTTGAGTCCGTACTACCACGTGCTGTCGAACCAGGCGGGGGTGTTGTCGCCAACAGGACGCTGCAGGACCTTCGACTCGAGCGCCGACGGCTATGTCAGGGGCGAGGGGGTCGGAGTCCTGCTGCTGAAGCCCCTGCAATCCGCGCTCCGGGACCGTGATCACGTGTACGCGGTGTTGCGCGGCAGCGCCGTCAACCACGGGGGCAGGGCCAGTTCGCCCACGGCGCCGAACGCCATCGCGCAGGGCGAGGTGGTCCAGCGTGCCTTGGCGGACGCCCGTGTTGACCCGGCGAGCGTCACCTACGTCGAGGCGCACGGGACAGGGACCGAGCTGGGCGACCCCATCGAGGTGGAGGGGCTGGTGCGCGGTTTCACTGCCGCTCTTGAGAGCTATGGGGACGACCACGTCGCGGATCCGGGTTGCACCTTGGGTTCGGTCAAGAATCAGATCGGCCACCTCGAGCCCGCGGCTGGCGTCGCCAGCTTGATTAAGGTCGTGCTGGCCATGAAGCATCGCACCCTTCCGGGGCTACTCCACTTCACCGTGCAGAACCCGTACCTGCCCTTGGACGGGTCCCGGTTCCGTCTGGGGATCGAGACCGGCCCGTGGCGGGCGGCGGTCGACCACGGCGGCGTCGCGTTGCCCCTCCGAGCGGGTGTGTCATCGTTCGGTTTCGGAGGTGCCAATGCGCACGTCATCGTCGAGGAGGCGCCCCCGCAGGAGGTTCCGATCGGAGGCGGTTCTCGCCAGCTCGTGGTGTTGTCGGCGCGGACCGCGGATCGTCTGCGGGACTATGCGGCGCGCATGTCCGAAGCTCTTAGGAGCGCGAGGTACGGAGGGGGGCCGGCCGGGGTCACCCTCGAGGACGTGGCCTTCACCCTGCAAGTGGGGCGGCACCAGATGGGCGAGCGGCTGGCCTTCGTGGCGTCCACCCTCGGGGAGGCGGCGGAGAAGCTGTCAACGTTTGCCGCAGGCACCATGCCGGCGATGGCCGTCACGAACTCGTCGGCGTCCGGGGAACTGGACTCTGCCAAAATCGACGTCAGCCGTGGGCAGGTCGCGTCGCTGTGGCGGACGCAGCGCGTGGAGGAGCTGGCCGACCTGTGGGTGCGGGGCCTTGGCATCGACTGGGGCTCGTTGGATCGCACGCGTGAGCCTCGCCGCGTGCCGCTGCCCAGCTATCCGTTCGCGCGCACCCGGTACTGGTTCGAGAGCACCCCTTCCGCTCCCAGCTCGGCGTTGCCAGTATCTGCTGACCCGCTGTTGTCGATCCTGCGCGAGCCGTGCTGGGTTGAAGCGGCGCGTTCCTCGCAAGGTGGGCGACGACGTTCCGACAGAGCCTGGATTGTGAGCAGCGGTCAGGGAGCCGCGCTGGCCCAAGAGATCGCCGTCCGGTATGTGTCCGCGACCTTCTGCGACTACCTGACGGAGGACACTCCCGGCCCCTCCGAGGACGTCTGGTTCCTAGGCGTCCACGAGGCGGACGAGGTACTCCCCGGCAGTGAGGAATTGGATTCGGCTTTGGGCTTGCTCAGGCTGATCAGGGGCATGGACGCGGCGGGCTTGTCCGAGACGCCCGTCCGCCTCTGGGTGGTCACCCGTGATGTCCACCGCTCCATCGGCGGACCTGCCGCTCCCTACGCGGCCACCTGTGTGGGACTCGCCCGATCGGCTGCGCGTGAACACCCTGCATGGGAAGTGGTGATCGCCGACATCGACGGCGCACAGCCTTCGCCGCGCAACGTCGACCTTCTGCTGCGAGAACCCATTCCGTTCGGCGAGGAGGTCCGCATCGAAGGGACCAGGCTGCTCGTCAGGGCTTTGCGCCCCGTCACTGTCGAGGACGCTCACCGCAGTCCGTTCCGCCCGCAGGGCGTCTACCTCATCGTGGGGGGAGCCGGGGGCGTCGGCTCGCTTCTGGCGCGCCATCTGGCGAAGGCCTGTGGCGCCAAGGTCGCGCTGCTCGGCCGCGCCGCCGTGGGGGCAAGCCATCGTGAGCTGCTGGACACCATCCGGGCGGAGGGCGGCGAAGGGCTCTACATCCGTTGCGATGTCACCGACCGCGAGCAGGTGCGTCGGGCGATCGAGACCACCAAGAACGAGTTCGGCCGTCTGGACGGCGTGATCCACTCGGCCATGGTCCTGCGCGACCGGACGCTGAGGTCGATGACCGACGGCGATCTCCGTGACGTCTTTGCTCCAAAGGTCGCCGGACTGGTGGCGCTGGCCGACGCCCTTCGGGGGGAGTCGTTGGACTTCCTGCTCTTGATGTCCTCGGCCCAGACCTTCATCGGCGCCGCGGGGCAGGGCAACTATGCTGCCGCATCGCAGTTCGAGGACAGGTACGCTCAGTGGCTGCGCGTCGGCGCGCCGTGGCCGGTCAAGGTCGTGAACTGGGGGTACTGGGGTGCGGTGGGCGCAGTGTCCGCGCCGTCCTATGCGCGGCGGCTGGGCGAACAGGGGGCACAGCCGATCGAGCCGAGTTCTGGGCTGGAGGTCGTAACTCGACTGTTGGCCAGCGACAGTGTCGACCAGGTCATGGCGGCTCAGGTCGACACGGAGAAGCTGGGCCAGTATGTGCGCTTGACCGACGGCAAGTCGGAAGGGCCAGCCGACGACTCCGGCTCCGATCTTCGCGCGGCCCTGGCAGATGCACCCAGGCTCGACGGGGAGACCCTTCGCGACGCCGAGGCGGCGTGGACGGGCCTGGCGGACCTTACGCGCCGTTGGCTGCGCGTTGTGGCCACGTCCTTGTGCGCCCCAGCGGGAGATGTCGGTGGGTCGTTGTCTGCGCGCCTGCGCGAATGGCCAGACAGGGCAGTCGAGCATGATCGGCTGGTTGCGGCGATGGCCGCCATCTTGGACCGGGACGCCCAGGATCCGAGACCTGACGAGGACCTTCACCTGACGACGCTTCGAGAGGACGGGCGCCGCCTCGCGGACGAGTATCCGGGGGTTCGGGCGCACGTCCGCCTTCTGGAGGCGTGTATGGACCGCTACCCGGAACTCCTCAAGGACGAGGTCACCCCCACGGAGGTCATGTTCCCAGGCGGGCGAGGGGATCTGCTCGAGGAGATCTATCGCGGAGACGCGATCACTCATCACTTCAACCGCCTGGTGTCCCACACCATCAGGGCCGCGGTACGCGACCGATTGGCCCGCGGTTGGGGCTCGATCCGGATCCTCGAGGTCGGGGCGGGCACGGGTGCGACCACCGAGGTCATCCTGGGAGGACTGGGGGAGGACCTCGCGCACGTCTCCTACGAGTTCACCGACATCTCTGCCCAGCTGGTGGCCCAGGCCAAGGCGCGGCTGGGCGCCAGGTACCCGCGAATGCAGTTCGGCGTCCTCGACATCGAACGCGACCTCGCTGAGCAGGGCCGGGACAGGAGCGACTTCGACCTCGTGGTTGCGACGAACGTGCTCCATGCGACATCCGACGTTGCCGTATCGGTTGGCCGGGTGCGGGAATTCCTCCGCCCCGGGGGGTGGCTCGTCCTCAACGAGGGAACGCGCGTCCACGACTACGCGACGCTAACCTTTGGCCTCTTGCCCGGTTGGTGGAGCAGCAGGGATCAGCACCGCCGATTGCCCGCGTCCCCGATGATCGACCGCAATGGCTGGCTCGAGGTGCTCGCGTCCTCCGGCTTCGCCTCGTGCGAAGTCCTCGGTCTTGGGCCCGATGCGCCCGAGACGCTAGCGGACCAGCAAAGCGTCATCGTGGCGGTCGCGTCCGGCGAACCCGAGCTGGTCGCGGCGCAGCCGCAATCGCTGTCGTCCGGGCAGGGGGCGGAGACGACCGCCCTGGCTCCGGCGGTGCCCCCGCCGGACGATGGGGATGAGGCGCTCACGTCATGGGTCACGGAGACCGTCGTGGGAATCATTGCCGACATCCTCCATGTGGGCGAGGCCGACCTCGATCTCGACGAGCCACATGCCGATCGGGGGGTGGACTCGGTGATGGCGATTGAGATCGCGAACGTCATCAACGAGACCATGAAGATCCGAATCAGGTCGACCGACCTGTTCAACTACCCAAGTCCCCGCAAGCTCGTGGCCCACATCTGCCGAGAACACGGTGCGGCGCTGGCGTCGCGGGTTCCGCGGTCTGAGGGAACGGCCGCGCCCGCTCAACGTGAAGTCACGGCCGATGGGCCCCTACCCCCCGCGGGTCCGAAGGCGCTGGACATCGCGGTGGTCGGCATGTCCGGCCAGTTCGCCGGTGCGCGCGCCCTGGACGAGTTGTGGGCCAACCTCTGCGCGGGGCGTTGCTCCGTGGGCGAGAGCGCCCACTGGGGTTCCGACAACCCCTACGACCGTCACCATCCGGGGATCTCGTACAGCAGGAGGGGCGGCTTCCTGGACAAGGTCGATCGGTTCGACCCGCTGTTCTTCAACATCTCACCGCGTGAAGCCGAGGTGATGGACCCCCAGCATCGGCTGCTCCTCCAGGAGTCGTGGCGCGCGATCGAGGACTGGGGACACTCGCCGGACTCGTTGCGTGGAAGTTCGTGTGGCGTCTACGTCGGTTTCAACGGCAGTGACTACTACCGTCTGGTCGACGATGGCGTGGAGCACCCCGATTCGCACGCCTTCGTCGGGAACAGTGAGGCGATCCTCGCTGCGCGGCTGTCGTACTGCTTGGACCTGCGCGGTCCGAGCGTCACCGTCAACACCGCCTGCTCGTCGTCCCTGGTGGCGGTTGACACGGCATGCCGGGCTCTCAGGGACGGCAGCATCGATTCGGCCCTGGCCGGCGGGGTCATGATCATGACGACGCCGTTCTTCCACCATCTCGCCAGCAGCGCCGGGATGATCTCGCCGTCGGGGTTGTGCCGGACGTTCTCCGATGATGCGGACGGATTCATCCCCGGCGAGGGCGTGGGTGTGGTCGTGCTCAGGCGGCTGGAGGATGCCGTCGCCGACGGTGACCACATCTACGGGGTCATCGTGGGGTCGGGAACGAATCAGGACGGCCAGACCAACGGGATCATGGCGCCCAGCGGGCCCTCGCAGACCCAGCTCGAACTCTCTGTCTACGAGCGGCATGGGATCGACGCGTCCGACATCACCTACGTGGAAGCGCACGGTACGGGCACGCGTCTGGGCGACCCGATCGAGGTGGACGCGCTGACGGATGCCTTCCGTGTGCACACCAAGGCCAACGGCTACTGCGAGATCGGTTCGATCAAGTCGAACATCGGCCACACGCTGGCCGCGGCGGGAGTTGCGGCGCTCATCAAGACACTGATGTGTCTGGATCATCGCATGCTGGTCCCGACGGTGAATGTCACACGTGAGAACGGCCTCATCGACTTCGAGAACTCGCCCTTCAGGGTAAACCAGCGCCTGCACGCGTGGGAGACGCCGAATGGGCGCCAGCGAATGGCCGCGATCAGTTCCTTCGGATTCTCCGGGACCAACGCGCACCTGGTGGTGCGCGAAGCGCCCGGCACGCAGGAACAACGTCAGTGTCGACGTGCCGCCCACCCAGTTCCCGTCTCCGCGCGGTCGCAGGGCGATCTCCGGCACAAGTTGGTCGAGCTGGCCCAGTGGATCGACCAGAATCCGGACGCCGACCTGCGCGACCTCGCGTTCACCTTGGCGGTCGGACGGTCGCACTTCTCGCACCGGGCTGGATGGGTCGTCTCGAGCGTCGCGGAGCTGAGGAGCCTGGTCCTCGCGCGGGCCGAGGACGACCATCGCGAGGTGGACAGCTCGGCGGCCTCGACGGACGTGGAGGCTGCGATGCGCGACTTCCTGGCGGGCGGCGTGGTCGATTGGGAGGTCCTGTTCCGGGACGAGTCACCCCAGCGACTGTCATTGCCGACGTATCCCTTTGGGGGGGACAGCTACTGGGCCCCCACGAACGTGTCCATCGTGGTGGGAACGGAGGGCCCCTCCGGGCGCCCGCAGCGTCCTCATCCGCTGCTGCACGTGAACATGTCCACGTTCGATCATTGCGCCTTCATGACGCATCTGACGCGCGAGGAGGGCGTGGTGCGTGACCACATCGTTGCTGGCAACCCCACCGTTCCGGGCGTCGCGCAGATCGAGATGGTCCGGGCTGCCAGCGAGATCGCGACCGGCGCGCCAGTTCATGTGATTGGGGGGATCGTCTGGTCGCGACCCATCGTCGTCCCCCGTGGGGGCATCACTGTCGAGACCACGATCTCAATGCGCCGTGGGGGATCCCTCGACTTCACACTCGCCAGCCAGGACGGACGCGTGGTTCACAGCCAGGGACGCGTGTTTGTGGACGATGCGGTGGTATCGGAACCTGCTCGCGTCGATCTGGAACGGCTGCTGTCGTCTGCAACGCGTCCGCCCACCGACGGCCAAGACATCTACGAGTCGTTTGGCCGGCACGGGTTGCACTATGGTCCCGCGCTGCAAGCGATCAAGACCCTGTACCACGTGGATGGCGGCGTGCTGGTCCGGCTCCATGCGCCGTCGGACGAAGCCCTTGTCGGCTGCGTGCTCAACCCCGCCGTGATGGACGGGGCGCTACAGGGCGGCATTGGGGTTCTCGACGAGGGCGAACTGGCCCACAGCTCGCGTCCCAGCGTGCCGTTCGATGTCGGACGCATTGACATGCTGTCTGCCACCCCGGCCACTGGCTGGGCCCTGGTTCGACCGTCCTCGACCCCTGCAGGCCAGGGCGGGCACCGGTTCGACGTGCGCATCGTGGACGATCAGGGGGCCACGAGGGTCGCCTTCCACGACTTGACCATGAGGCAGCAATCCACGGCCACGAACCGCCTCGACGGGCAGCACGAGGAGCCGGATCCATTGGAGGATCTGCTCTCCAAACTGTCTAGGAGAGAGATCACTGTGACGGACGCCCGCAAACGAGTGGAGGAAATGGCATGACGACCCCGCTGCCAGTCGACGACATTCTCGCCCGCATCGAGAGCGGCTCGCTGTCGCCCGCAGACGG
>ERZ773022.427-NODE-427-length-35157-cov-5.376845_pt1 | contig 35157 bp, 21 predicted proteins | sample MGYA00580839_ERZ773022 | MGnify/ENA primary metagenome ERZ773022 (study PRJEB29015, sample SAMEA2738020) | human oral metagenome | biome: human oral; feature: human-associated habitat; material: dental | place: China | collected 2044 ... | reverse complement strand
TGATGGCGGTGGATGCTGCGGTCATGGTCGTGGACTCTGCCAAGGGTATCGAGGCCCAAACCAAGAAATTGTTTGAAGTTGTGAAACACCGTGGAATCCCAGTCTTTACCTTTATGAATAAGCTGGACCGTGATGGGCGTGAGCCGCTGGATCTCTTGCAAGAATTGGAAGAAGTCCTAGGTATTGCTAGCTATCCAATGAACTGGCCCATCGGGATGGGGAAAGCCTTTGAGGGTCTCTATGACCTCTATAACCAACGCTTGGAGCTTTATAAAGGAGATGAGCGTTTTGCTAGCCTGGAAGATGGGGACAAGCTTTTTGTCAGCAATCCTTTCTATGAGCAAGTCAAGGATGACATTGAGCTCCTGAAGGAAGCAGGAAATGAGTTCTCAGAGGAAGCTATTTTAGCTGGTGAGCTAACTCCAGTCTTCTTTGGTTCAGCTCTTACTAATTTTGGTGTGCAGACCTTCCTTGAGACTTTCCTCAAGTTTGCTCCAGAACCTCATGGACACAAGAAAACAGACGGAGAAATTGTTGATCCTTACGATAAGGATTTCTCAGGATTTGTTTTTAAAATCCAAGCTAACATGGATCCCCGTCACCGTGACCGTATTGCCTTTGTCCGTATTGTATCGGGTGAGTTTGAGCGTGGCATGAGTGTCAATCTGCCTCGCACTGGAAAGTCCGCCAAGCTGTCTAATGTCACTCAGTTTATGGCGGAAAGTCGTGAGAATGTAACCAATGCCGTGGCAGGTGATATCATCGGGGTTTATGATACTGGTACCTATCAAGTTGGTGATACACTAACTGTTGGGAAAAATAAGTTTGAGTTTGAACCACTGCCAACCTTTACACCTGAAATTTTCATGAAAGTTTCTGCCAAGAACGTCATGAAGCAAAAATCCTTCCACAAGGGGATTGAGCAATTGGTGCAAGAGGGAGCCATTCAGCTTTATAAGAATTACCAAACAGGCGAATACATGCTGGGTGCTGTCGGACAACTCCAGTTTGAAGTCTTTAAACACCGTATGGAAGGCGAGTACAATGCAGAAGTGGTCATGAGCCCAATGGGTAAAAAGACCGTTCGTTGGATCAAGCCTGAGGACTTGGACGAGCGCATGTCCTCAAGCCGCAATATCTTAGCCAAGGACCGTTTCGACCAACCAGTATTCCTCTTTGAGAATGACTTTGCCCTCCGCTGGTTTGCAGACAAGTATCCAGATGTTGAGTTGGAGGAAAAAATGTGATTCAGTAAGCCTACTTGATTGCAAAGCAATCTAAGTAGGCTACAGCAAGTCCTATTTAGACTTGCCTAACTGCCTCACTAACTGAGTTTTACAAATGGAATCGATTTGTAAAACTCAGTGTCGTAATCTAACACTCGGTAACCGCTATGGCGGTCTACCTAAACGCTTCACTAGGCAAAGTCCACGAATGATATCGATTCGTGGACTTTACCGTCGTAATGGTAAGGAAGCGAACTGGCTAATTGCCTCACTAACCTCATTTGGCAAATGAAATCGATTTGCTAAACTCTGTGTCGTAGTTCAGTAAATTTATTTGAATATGTAACAATCTAAGTAACTAATGCCAAGTTTCTATGGAACTTGGCTAGGCGCTCCACTAGTAAAGTTTTACGAATATTGTCGATTCGTAAAACTTTACGTCGTAACTGGTAGGAAGTAGTCTAGCTAACTGCCTCACTAACTGAGTTTTACAAATGGAATCGATTTGCCAAACTCCGTGTCGTAGTGTAACAATCGGTTTACCTAAATGCTTTACTAGGAAAAATCCACGAATGGTATCAATTCGTGGGCTTTTCTGTCGTGACGGGGAGATAATGGCCTAGCTAACTAGAAAAAACATCAATAGAATGCCCATGATTATAACCTAATTGTGGGCATTTTTGATAGGAGTTACAGGGAGAATCGAGTTGATTCGAAGCAATTTTTTATGAAAATCTATTGTCACAAGATGTACTTCGATAGTATTTTTTGCATTACATTATGAATTTATCAATGAAACATGAATAGTCAAGTTTTTATATTTTGTTTATATAATATGTTAAAAATCCGAACGTTATATACTTTTTACTACTAAAATAAATTTAGCTATATATATTTTAAAAAGTTATTTGAGGCTTTTTATACAAAGGTATTAGATGTTGTTAGAGAATTTATAAATGGTTCGATATTTCAAAATATTTGAATGGTAATATTATATAAAAATATATCAAATTTCTTGACAAGCGTTTGCATTTAAAGTATACTTTAAAGGTATGATTAAAATAGGGTGGATTGTCCACTTTTGGTATGTAGGGAAAGGGTAAAACATGTTTTTTAGACGTCAAAAAGGTGAGTACAGAGAAACCGATCGAGTGACGCGGTATAAGTTAATCAAATCAGGAAAACATTGGTTGCGCGCTTCAACCTCTCTTTTTGGTTTGTTCAAGGTCTTGCGTGGTGGTGTAGATACGACGCAAGTCATGACAGAAGTAGTAGAGGATAAAGTAAATTCTTCTATTACAGGTTTGGATATTATCAAGGGGCTTGCTGCCACAGGAGCTGTTTTAGGTGGTAGTGTTGCTACTCAAACAAAAGTATTTGCAAATGAAACAGTAGCCGTGGAAAAAACACTGGAAAATCCAGATCTTTTGGTTACAAATGATACAGTAGTTTTGGGTACGACATCTCTAAGTAACTCGGAAAATTCTGCTAGCTTGTCTACTTCTATAAGCGAAAGCGCTTCGATTTCAGAATCAGCTTCTACTAGCGCCTCAGCTAGTACTTCAGCCAGCACCTCAGCAAGTGCTTCCGCTAGTACGTCAGTTAGTGCCTCAGCTAGCACATCATCTTCAGCTAGCACTAGCGCTTCAGATTCTGCAAGTATGTCAACTAGTTTGAATCAATCTACTAGCCAAACAAGTAGCGTGTCAACATCTGTAGGAGCTTCTTCAGAAAAAACTGTATCTGAAATTCAAGATGAGAAGAAAGTATCGACTCAAAATGAATCAAAGGTTGACAAGATTGATTCATCAATTTTGAAGCCTGCTGCTATTGAGTCAAACGCTGTTAAAACAAATTCAGATACAACAAGTTTAGTTGGTGCGACAGCTGCAACCTTGTCATCTGTAGAAACTTCTGTAAAGAAAAAAGAAGAAAATCGTAAGAAGTTAACCAAGCTTTCAGCTGAAATGGGTGAATACTTAGCGAAGGCTGCTGGTTTACCAAACACTGATTCTGCAATTACTAAGGTAAATGCAGCAGTGACAGCTATTGAAAAAGCTTTAGCAGATCCAACGAGTGACTGGACAGAGGTGGTGCAAAAAGCTACCTTGGCTCGTAATTCTATTGTCAATGCTGTTTTAAGAGCGCAATCAGGTGCGCGCGATGCACGAAATGGGCAACCAATGTTACGCGATGCTTCTCTAAGAGCAAGTTGGGCTTCTCCTCAGACTGACAGTCGTATGACGGTAAGTAGTCCTGACGTTACTTTTGATAAGGCTACTGGTATCGCGACGTACACTATGAATGTTCAGGCTAATAGTACTTTGAGAAATGTAGGTGTTAGGGTAAATGTCGGCCGAGGTGGTCATGTCCAAAGTGCAAAATTTAATGACAATTTTATGGATAAAACCTTCACTCAGGGTTCCGAAATTGTTTATAATTACAGACATGGACAACATGGAAACTTAAGTGGTACGATTGTAGTCAAAGTTAAATACGATAACAATGTGCCGACTGCGGCTGCAGATATGCAGGTTCAGGTTAGCTCAGCACCTATCGGGCAAAATACTCAAGGGAATGCTTCTAGAGTTCAATCGGCAAGTATTCAGACGGGCTATAGACAGCAAAATACAAATAATCCAACAAATTCAAAACTTGGCCCACAATACAATATTGATAATCGTTACAAAGAAGTATATAATGGCGATTCAATTGATGATTTGATTGGTATTCAAGGACGTGGTAGCAATATATATATCTATGGACCGGATCAAAGCGACCCTGTCCCAGGTGTTAACTATGTTGGAAACCAGATGGGTGTAGGTGGTATCAACAGACCGAATGTATTTAGTTATCTCCGAGGAACAGTTGGTGGTAACGATTTATCTGCACAGATAGGGAAAGAGTACACCTATAATTTTTCATCTGGTCAGTATAATGGCCAAGTAGCTAGAGATTCAGTTAAGTTCCTTATCAAAGGTTTCAACGAACGCCATGATGTTCAAAGTGGAGATGTTGTTCAAGTTAAGGATTTGGAGCATTTAACACCGGATGAAGTTAAGGAAGTTTATGATAATTTTGTTGGAAAACAATCGAATTTAAAGGATTTATCCAAAGATGGAGATCTTGCTCCAGATATTTCTAAAGCAAGTAAAACGACCAATCCAGATGGTAGCTTTACGTTGTCTTACCCTGGTACCAAATCTAAAATAGAGGTTTCTACTGACGGTAAAATTACAGTTACTTATCGTGATGGTTCTCAAAGTGAAATTAATGCTGCCTTAGAAAAATACAATCCAATTGCTAAAGTACCGAAAGTCTATACCTATATTGGTGAACAGGCTGGTGACCTAGCGGATGCAAGTAACTTTATCCAGCGTGCTAACGGTAAAGCATTTCCAACTGGAACAAGAATTACTTGGAAACAAGGAATTAATACATCAGAGACAGGTTCTAAACAAGCTATTGCTCATATCGAATATCCTAATGGCGGAAGCGAAGATGTTACTGTAGATTATGAAGTTCTGGCGACAATTAAGCCTAAAGGTCCAGTAAATGATATTCAAGGAACAGCTCCTCATAAGGGAACAGTTTGGCATAATTATGTTGATAAAGAGGGGACGGCTGGATATCCAAGTGGTGCAAGCCAAGCTTGGAGTAAAGATGGTCAAGTAGTTTCTAGCTCGCCTATCAATACAAATGAGACAGGAAGAAATACCTACCAAGTGACCTTTACCTATCCGGTAGGTCGTATGGGGGAGAATGACTCTAATAAATTAAGTCATACAGTTGATGTTGTTCATGATGTCTATAAGTTTGAATCAAATCGTTCTTATATCTTTACTCAGAATAAGACAGATGACCCAACTTATAAAAAAGCTGTAGCAAATCCTAAAGAAGCAGTTACAAAAGTATCTGGAAGCCCAGATTTTAACACGACAAATACTAATTACAAGTGGGTTGATGGTGCGCCGTCACTCACTGAGGTCGGAATCTTTACTAAGGAAGTAGAAGTAGAACTACCTGCAGATTCAACGGGGGTAAGAGTTAAACAAAATGTTCCTGTTACCGTGAAAGTAAATCCACAAGCCCCTGAAATTGCAGCTGATTCAGTGAATGAAAAAGGTGGTTTGCCAAATCGTTCAATTGTGGTGAATAACGTAACACCAGGAGCAACGGTTACTTTAACGATTGCAGGTCAAACAGTTAAAAAACAAGCAACAGGAACAAGTCTGACATTTACACCGTCTGATTTGAAACGCGTTACGGATGCCAATAATGGACTCTTACCTACAGGAAATGTAACGGTTAAACAAGAGAAAGTTGTAACGACTTCTGGAAGAACAGAGACTCTTACTTCTGCTACAACTACTAAGACCATTACTAAAGAAAATGTAAATCCAAATCCTGAATTTGAAATCTATGTCAAGAATGATAAGACTAAAAAGTGGGAAAAGCTTTCTCCGAAAAATAATGTCCGTCCTGGCACGAGTGGATACGAGATTTTTGCCGGAGATGAAGTTAAAGTTGTCTTAAAAGGTTCAGATAATAGTGGCAAAATCAAAGAACTGAAGCTTTATGATGGTATTTCTGATAAAACTAGAATATTCCAAGATGGATATTCTTCGAATGATGGTGCGCCAGGATTCAAGAATACACCAACGAATGCTCCTGCTACTTTAGAGTATACAGCTTCTTATAATGCTAATCAGAAATATGATGATAAAAATAAATGGAATCTCGGAACCAAAGTTGTAGACTTGTCTGATAACGAAGCACGCACTCCGACAGTAGTAGTTGCTCAAGGTAAATTGAATGTAAGATTCCCTGGTGTGAAGCCGTCAAGAGTCTTCCAAGTTAAACATCCAAACTCTCTGGATCAGCGTGAGAAAGATGAAATCTTGGCAGCTGTGAAAACAGCAAATCCAGAGACTGCAAATCGTATCAGTAGTTATTCTATTGCAGAAAATGGAACGGTGACCATCACTTATAAAGATGGAACGGTGAATACGGTAACGCCAGATATATCTGACTCTGATTACCGTGCATCAGTGTCTGCGTCGACAAGTGCAAGTCAAAGTGCCTCAGCATCGGCTTCAACAAGTGCGGTAGCCTCAGCTTCAGCATCGACTAGCGCAGTAGCAAGTGCTTCAGCGTCAACAAGTGCGGTAGCCTCAGCTTCAGCGTCAACAAGTGCGGTAGCAAGTGCTTCAGCGTCAACAAGCGCAGTAGCTTCAGCTTCAGCCTCAACCAGCGCGGTAGCTTCAGCTTCAGCATCAACGAGTGCAGTAGCCTCAGCTTCAGCATCAACGAGTGCGGTAGCCTCAGCTTCAGCCTCAACCAGTGCGGTAGCTTCAGCTTCAGCATCGACAAGTGCAGTAGCCTCAGCTTCAGCATCAACTAGTGCAGTAGCAAGCGCCTCAGCGTCAACAAGTGCGGTAGCTTCAGCTTCAGCGTCAACGAGTGCGGTAGCAAGTGCTTCAGCATCGACAAGTGCAGTAGCTTCAGCTTCAGCGTCAACAAGCGCGGTAGCAAGTGCTTCAGCATCTACTAGTGCAGTAGCAAGCGCCTCAGCATCGACAAGTGCAGTAGCTTCAGCTTCAGCGTCAACAAGTGCAGTGGCTTCAGCTTCAGCATCGACAAGTGCGGTGGCTTCAGCATCAGCGTCAACAAGTGCGGTAGCCTCAGTCTCAGCGTCAACAAGTGCAGTAGCCTCAGCGTCAGTTTCAGCCTCAGTGAGCACATCAGTTTCAAATTCAGCATCGACAAGTACTTCGATTTCTGTTTCAAATTCAGCAAACCATTCGAACTCACAAGTTGGAAATACTTCTGAATCAACAGGTAAATCTCAAAAAGAATTGCCAAATACAGGTACAGAAGCTTCCAAATCATCTGTACTCCTTGGAGCTTTGGCAGCTGTGACTGGTTTAGGTCTGTTTGCAAAACGCCGTAAACGTGATGATGAAGAGTAATCGGATTAAAAATACATAGAAAGTATTATTATTTCGATTTATGAAGAATCCCTTGGATGAAAAATCATCCAGGGGATTTTTTGCGTTTTAAAGGTTAAGGGAGACAGAAAAATAGCATAAAAAATGTTATAATAGTAAGAAAGGAGAACGATTACATGACTGAAAAAATTACGGTAATTGTACCAGTTTATAATGTTGAAAATTACCTAGAAAAATGTTTGGATAGTTTAATTAATCAAACATATAAAAATATTGAGATAATTGTAATCAATGATGGTTCTACAGATAATTCGGGTGAAATTTGTCAAGAGTATGCACAAAAAGATAATCGAATTGTCTATATTGAAAAAGAGAATGGTGGTTTATCAGATGCAAGAAATGTAGGTCTGGACAAGATGACTGGTTCCTATGTAACTTTCATTGATTCTGATGATTGGATAGAACAAGATTATATAGAAACTCTATATAAAAAAATAGTAGAGTATCAGGCTGATATTGCGGTTGGAAATTATTATTCTTACAATGAAGATGAGGAAACATATTATTTCCATATATATGGGGATTCCTATTATGAGAAAGTATATGACAATATTTCTATTTTTGAAAACTTATATGAATCTCAAGAAATGAAGAGTTTTGCTTTGATATCTGCTTGGGGCAAACTCTATAAAGCGAAATTGTTTGATTATCTCAGGTTTGAGAAAGGTAAACTCGGCGAAGATGGTTATTTTAATCAAAAAATGTACTTATCTGTAAATAAAGTAGTTTATTTAAATAAAGGTTTGTACGCATATCGCCAGAGAAGTGGAAGTATTACAAACACTTGGACAGAAAAGTGGATGCATGCCTTGGTTGATGCTATGTCTGAGCGTATTACTCTACTAGCTAATATGGGTTATCCACTTGAGAAGCACTTAGCAGTTTATCGTCAGATGTTGGAAGTTAGTCTCGCGAATGGTCAAGCTAGTGGCTTATCCGATACAGCAACGTATAAAGAGTTTGAAATGAAAAGAACTCTTTTAAATAAGTTATTAATACAGGAACAAAAGGAAAAGAAAGCCATTGTTTTGGCAGCAAATTATGCCTATGTCGAGCAGGTCATGACGACTATTAAGTCTATTTGCTATCATAATCGTTCAATTCGTTTCTATCTGATTAATAGTGATTTTCCAAATGAATGGTTGAAACAATTGAATAAGCGATTAGGAAAGTTTGATTCAGAAATTATCAATTGCAGGGTTACGTCTGAGCAAATTTCACGTTACAAAACAGATATCAGTTACACTGTTTTTTTGCGTTATTTCGTGGCTGATTTCGTGAAAGAAGACAAAGCTCTTTATTTGGACTGCGATTTAGTGGTAACGAAAAATCTAGATGATTTGTTTGCTACAGATTTACAGGACTATCCTTTGGCTGCTATTCGAGATTTTGGAGGCAGAGCCTATTTTGGTCGAGAAATCTTTAATGCAGGTGTTCTCTTGATTAATAATGCTCTTTGGAAGCAAGAGAATATAACTCAAAAGTTGATTGATTTAACCAATGAATGGCATGATAAAGTGGATCAGGCTGATCAAAGTATTTTAAATATGCTTTTTAAAAATAAATGGCTAGAACTAGATTTTGATAATAATCATATTGTCATTCATGAACGTTTCGCAAACTATCGTTTTCCAAATGGTCAAGAATATCCAGGGATCATCCATTATTTATCAGAGAGAAAGCCTTGGCAGGTACATGCTGGACAAACCTATCGTGATGTTTGGTGGTATTACCATGATATGGAATGGACAGAGTTAGGAAAAAATCATCATTTACATTCTCTTGAAAAATTGCATCTTTATCCTATTAAATTTCCGTTTTCTTGTTTGATTTATACAGCTTCAGATCAAATTGAGCAGTTAGAAACGCTAATAGTAGCTTTACCAGAAGTACAATTTAAGATTGCAGCAAGAGTTATCGTTAGTGAGAATCTTTCTAGACTTGTTGTGTATCCAAACGTTACTGTCTATTCTGGAACAGTATCTTTAGAGGAATTGGATAGAGAATTGGTAGAGACGAGTCAAGTACTTTTAGATATTAATCATGGTAAAAAAATAGAAGAAATTCTCAATCAATTTGCAAGACTTGGGAAACCTATTTTATCCTTTGAAAACACCAAATCCTACGAAGTTGGTCAGGAAGTATATGCTGTTGACCAAGTTCAATCAATGATTGAGAAATTAAGAGAAATAAGCAAATGAAGGAAAAACATCTATTAGGCGATGCACTAATTTTAACTGTAAGTGATCAGATTGAACAATTAGAATATATTTTAGAAAACTTACCAGATATTTGTTTTCATATTGCAGCTCCTGTACACTTTTCTGAAAAGATAGGAGTACTGGAGTCAAAATACAATGTTCGTCTCATGACAGTTACAACTGATCAGCAAATTGATTTTCTCGTGAATATGTGTGATTTCCTACTAGATATCAATCACTTTCAAGAAGTGGATGCTATTGTCTCCAAGTTTGTACAGGCTGGAAAACCTGTCTTTGCATTTGACAGTACAGTCCATGGAAATCAGGGACAGGAAGTTTTTCTATCAAGTATACCAGATAAATTGGTTTCTAGAGTGAGAGAGTATCTGAATGAAGTCAGACTAGGCACCAATTATCAAGAAAAAATCATCCAAGATGGGACTTGGAATGTCTTTCAAATTGATGATAGGGCTCACTTCATTGTAGGAACTAATGTCATCTGTAGAAATTTTGAAAATTTCCATGTCTCTTCTGGTAAGGTAATACTGCATGATGGTGTTTTTATCAATAACTCTTGTAGTTTTAACTGTATGGAAAGAATTGAAATCGGTGCAGGTACCATGATGGGGGAAGGTGTCCGTTTTTATGATCACGACCATATTTATACTGCTGAAACAATCGAAAAATGGCAGTGGACTACAGCGCCAATTAGAGTTGGAAGAGACTGCTGGATAGGAAGTAATGTCACTATTTTAAAAGGGGTGACTATTGGTGATAATACCATTATCGGAGCAGGTTGCCTCATACGCAATGATATTCCATCAAACAGTGTGGTTTATAATGATGGAAATCTTTGTGTAAAAATAAGAGATTAAACGGGAAATATAGGTAAGTCAGTATATGGGGAATGAACTAATTAGTATTGTAGTTCCAATCTACAATGTTGAGAATTATTTGCGACAATGTTTGACTAGTATTAGTGAACAAACATATAAAAACTTTGAATGCATTATGGTTAATGATGGATCTACAGATAGCTCACAGCAAATCGCAGAAGAGTATCTAATGGATAGTCGTTTCAAATTAATTAATCAATCTAATAAAGGGTTAAGTGAGGCTAGAAATACAGGGATTAGTCATATTAGAGAAGAGTCTACTTTTGTAGCCTTTGTAGATAGTGATGATTATATTTATCCTGATTTCTTAGAGACTTTAATAGAACACATCGAAGATGATGTTGATATTATAGAAGGAATGATTGAATATTTCCATGATGAAATAAAAGTGGATAATATCTCTCATAATTTTGAAAAACAAATATTGACAACCAAGGATGACAAATTGGGGAAATTGGCACTGAATGAACTAAGAGTTAGTGTTTTTCCAAAATTATTTCGAAAAAGTTTATTAACAGAAGATTTTTTTCCAAAGGGCTGGATATTTGAAGATTTAGCAGTTGTGCCGGAGTTGGTAAGTGGTTCAAAAAAGTGGATTAAATTACCAAAAGTTATCTATGGTTACAGGATTCGTCCAAATTCAATCACTACTAATGAGTTTTCAGAAGAAAAATTAGATGTGTTTAAGATATTCGAAAAGTATGACTTGTTTTTTAAAGATGAGAGTGATAGAACGAAATTATTAGTTGAAAAACTAAAATATCTTCATTTAAATTATCATGACATGGAATTTGTACCAGAGAATACTCAGTATAAACAGCTATACAAACAAGAAAAACAAAAACTATTATCTAAAATGGCAGATTATGAAAGTAAATCCTTAATTAGTATTATAGTTCCAGTTTACAATGTGGAAAAATATTTGAGAGAATGTTTAGATAGTATTATGAGTCAGACTTATCAAAATTTTGAGTGTTTACTAATAAATGACGGTTCGCCAGATCATTCTGCTGATATTTGTAGAGAGTATGTCGAGAAGGATTCTCGTTTTCGTTATTTTGAAAAGGAAAATGGTGGGGTATCCTCTGCACGAAATTTGGGAATTGAGCATTCTAAAGGAGAGTATATTACTTTTATTGATTCGGATGATTGGGTAGAGTCGGATTATGTGGAGACACTTTACGATGAACTTATTAAGGAGAATGCTGATATAGCAGTTTCTACATATAAGAGATTTGAAATGGGAGACAATTGTTGGTATGTACATGCATTTCAAAGAGGTTACGATAAAAAAGTATTTACAAATAAAAAGTTTATGGATGAGTTATTGTCTTTAGATGGTTTTGATAATTCTTATCGTTTTGTTAGTGGTAAATTGGTTCATAGAAACATGCTAGAAAATATTGCTTTTAATGTAGCGACTACATTTGGAGAGGATATGGAATTTTGGTTTAAAATATATATGGTATCTGATAGAGTTGTTTATGTTAATAAGGATACATATAATTATCGTACAGATGAGAGAATTTCAAAACATTTAACTTTAGATGCTGTTAGAAGTGATATCCAGCAACGCTTGAACTTTATCGCACTCCTTTCATCAAGAGGGATAGAGACAAAAGGATATGTAGATGAATGTTTGAAGAAACTTCATGAAAAGAAAAAATGGCTAGAAAACGTAGAATTAGACTCGACTGAAACCATGAGATGGATTAATGAAACAATTTACTTATTGCAAGGTGCTGACTAAAAAATAGAACTGCAACGTTTTCCAATATGAAGTAATTATATTAGGATAAACACTTTGGTTTAATAGTCAATCTATATCAACAGCCAATAAATTATCAGAAAGTGAAGAATAATGAAATTACATATTACCAATCTATATGGGATGGCTCGAGAAAGTACAGCAACCATTGCTCAAAATGCTGTTCAAAAGATAGCTAGTCAACTAGGATTTAGAGAGTTGGGGATTTATTTTTACCATGCATCAGCTGAAACTGTAGAAGAGAGAAGTAGAAGATTAGACGGGATTCTAGCAAGTGTTTCAATGGGAGATGTAGTGGTTTTTCAGACTCCAACTTGGAATGGTATAGAGTTTGAAAGAGAATTTTTAAGTAAGTTGAAACTTCTCAATGTGAAAATTATTATATTTGTTCATGATGTGATTCCCCTGATGTTTAAAGCAAATGAATTTCTGATGCAGGATTACATCAATCTATACAACATGGCAGATAGTATCATCTTACCATCAGAAGCTATGAAAGAGAAACTGCTTCAAAATGGCCTGAATGTTAAAAAAATTATTTTTCAAAGAATGTGGGATCATCCTCATGATTTGGACTTACATGAACCTATATTTAAAAAAGAAATCTATTTTGCAGGAAATTTAAGCCGTTTTCCAGAATTAAAAACTTGGGAGGGGACAGTTCCCCTAACTGTATTTTCAAATGAAGAACAGCTTTCTTTATCAAATCAAGTTCATATTGTGGGTTGGAAGACTGATGAAGAAATGCTCCTAAAGTTATCAAGAGGCGGATTTGGGCTAGTTTGGACTACACATCAAAATGAGGAACAAAATATAGATTATTATAGTATGAATGTTTCTTATAAGTTGAGTACTTATTTAGCGGCAGGCATTCCTGTTATTATTCCTGCTACCTTGTCTAACTCGGACTTTATAGTAGAGCAAGGATTGGGCTTTGTAGTTGATAACTTAGAGGAAGCAAGCAATTTAGTGGAACAACTATCAGAAGAAGCCTATCTCCAAATGTGTAGTAGAGTAGGTTATTTTTCCTTTTTACTAAGTCAAGGTTTTTTTGCAAAACAGTTCTTATTGCAAGCAGTTTTTGAAATAGGGATAAAAAAAAATCCTGCACTACGAGGCTTGCAACTCCTCACAGTTACCAATAGTCAGGATTTAGAACAGATTGAATATCTGGTAGAACATCTTCCTGAATGTGATTTTAGTATTGCTGCAAGAACTGTGATGGGGCCACGTTTAACTAATTTAGCTGAGAAAGAAAATGTCTATCTATATCCGGCTTCGGATTCTGAACAAATTGAGAAAATACTGGATAAAGCTGATCTATATTTGGATATTAATTATGGTGGGGAAGTAGATGGTATATTTAATGGCTTATTAGAAAAAAATATTCCTTGTTTTGCTTTTTATAAAACACAAAATGGAGAAAGAGGGCAATATCTATTTTCTATAAAAAATGTTGATGCTATGGTAGCTGCAATTAGGAATTATGCTGAAACAAAACAATTGCCCAATAAATCATTTGATTTTGAAGTGCAAACTATAGATGAAACGCTTGATTATATTCTGGAGCATCAATCTTCAATAGCTCGATTTGGTGATGGCGAGGCTGCAATCATGCTAGGCCAATCTATTAATTACCAGAAATATGATCCTAATCTTGCCGAAGAATTGAAATTTATTTTTAATCAAGAGAGCAGTCCTACATTAGTTATTGGTTTACAAGAAGGTTTAAAAACCCGTTTCTCTTTTGTTCCAGATGCTCTAGCTTTTTGGAGACAATATCTAGAGGATTATGAGGAATTTTATCTAGATTATTGTAAAAATACTTGGTACGGCTCAACTTTTATTTCTAGACCTTATATTGATTTTTTAGATAAATCAAAAGCAAAATCTCAATTTGAAAAGTTAAAAAAACTATGGGAAGGAAGAGATATCCTTATCGTAGAAGGCTATGCTTCTAGATCTGGGGTAGGAAATGATTTGTTCGATGGGGCTAAGAGCATTAAGCGAATTATTTGCCCATCTCGCCATGCTTATGATAAGAAAAATGAGATAATGGAAGCAATAATAAACCATGCTGATGGACGTTTGGTTTTGTTAATGCTAGGTCCTACAGCTAAGGTTTTAGCCTATCAGCTTTCTATTAAGGGTATGCAGGCCATTGATATCGGACATGTTGATTCTGAGTATGAGTGGATGCAGATGGGAGCTGAAAATAAGGTTTTATTACACAATAAACATACTGCAGAATACAATCTAGATACTGAAATAGAGCTAATAGAGGATCCAGAATACTTGAGTCAGATTGTTGCAGACTTGAGTGAAGAATAGTATAAATTCCTGGAATTTCGGAGGAGAAATGACATCAGAAAGACTTGCAATCGTTTTGATTGCTAATCAGGCCTATACAGAACAATTAACTGTGACCATGAAATCCATCATGTATTACAATAAAGCAGTTGATTTTTACGTCATTAATCAAGGTATTATGCCTGACTGGTTTAGAAAAATGAGACGTATTGTAAAAATGTTGGGAGGAGATTTACACAGTATTCCGTTTGATACGGAAAAAATATCTTGTAAATTAGGAATTTCAAACCATAGCAGTCTAATTGCTTATGTCAAATATTTTATAGCAGATTTAGTGGATAGAGAGAAGGTTCTCTATATTGATAGTGATACTGTTATAAATGGTGATTTAAAGTCTATTTTTTCAATAGATTTAAGTGGTTTTCCAGTTGCCGCTGTGAGAGATATAGATGGAAGTTATAATACTGGTGTTTTGCTTATAGATGTTGCAAAATGGAGAGAATTAGGTATTTCGGAACAATGTCTAGAGATTTGTTCAAATAAGAAAAATGAACAATTAGAGTTAGAAGATTTTAAGAATTCTCAGTCGATTTTTAATCAGTTATTTCAAGATAATTGTTTAGAATTAGCTAAGCGTTACAATGTTCAAGTAGGGTATGATTTGGTTGCTTTTTATAATAATTGGCAGGAACATTTTAATCTAGAATATGATCCGATTGTTATTCACTATACAACAAATAGAAAGCCGTGGAATAGTTCAGTCTCCTATAGATTTCGCGAAAAGTGGTGGGATTTCTATCATCTTGACTTTCAACAATTGCTAGCCCATCATCTAGATAGTTTCAGCTTTGTAACGGATAAGAAACAAGGTCTTGATTTCTTTACTTTTACAACAACAGAGAGCTTTGAAGGCATTGAACATTTAGCAACAACATTTCCAGAACATCGCTTTCATATAGCAGCTTATACAGCTGTAGGCTCATATTTAAATTCATTGGGACAGTTTGAGAATATTTATCTGCACCCAGAGTGCACTACAGCTACCTTGGAGGAACTATTTAAGGGTATAGATGCTTATCTGAATATCAATTATGGAGAAGTAGATGAAACCATTTTAAGAAGCATGGAAGAGCTGAATAAACCTATTTTTTCATTCTATGCTACGCATAAGGGAAAGGTGCCTCAGTATTTATTTCTGAGAAAAGAAATTGAAAAGATGGAGGATGCGATTCACTTATTTTCTGAAATTGGGGCAGAGAGATTTAGTCAGGCTTTTAAACAGGAAGAATTGTTTAATATTACAGTCATGTCGATTGATGAGACCTTGGATGAGCTTTTAGCAACGGATAAATCCTTGGTTCGATTTGGAGATGGTGAGTTTAGCTTGATAAACGGCAATAGTATCGCATATCAGGAGTATCAAGAAGACTTAGCTCAAGAAATGAGAGAAATTTTGATAAATGCAGATAAGGAAGATAATGTACTTGTGTGCTTACCAGAAATTTTTGAAATTTTTAAGGGAAATTTTCTCCAAAATAAAGATTCAGAAAATTTTTGGAAAAATGAGTTAGATTATCATGGAAGGTTTTTCAAAGAGATTTGCAAGGCAAAGAGATATGGATCAGCTTGGATCTCAAGGCCGTATATTAATAGCGAAGATAAAAGCAAGGGGGTTACTCATTTTGAAAAAATAAAAGAATTGTTTGTGGGCAAGGATATACTTATTGTAGAGGGGGCCACTACACGAGCAGGAGTTGGTAATGACTTGTTTAACAATGTTCGCTCTATAAAACGTATTATTTGCCCTTCTCACCATGCTTTTTCAAAGGTGGATGTTATTCAACAAGCCATTTTAGATTATGCGGAGGGACGACTAATTTTACTGATGCTTGGTCCAACAGCCAAAATATTGGCTTATCGGTTATCTAGATTAGGGTATCGTGCCTTAGACCTTGGCCATATTGATTCAGAGTATGAATGGATGCAAATGGGGGCAGAGACAAAGGTACAGTTAAAACATAAGCATACAGCAGAATTTAATTTTGACCAAGGGATTGAATTTATAGAGGATGAAAACTATAACAATCAAATTGTTGCAGATTTGACTAAGTAGAGAGGTATAAATATATGGATGTTCCATTGATTTCGGTTATTATTCCTGTGTATAATGTAGAGGAATACATTGAACATTGTATTAAAAATATTTTGCTACAGACATATACGAATATAGAGGTTATCATTGTCAACGATGGTAGTCTTGATGATAGTATCACTATTGCAAAGAAATTGACAGAAGATGACTCTCGTTTTATCTTTCTTGATAAGGAAAATGGTGGACAGTCGGATGCTCGAAATGCAGGATTAGATATTGCGACGGGTGATTATATCTTTTTCTGTGATCCAGATGACTTTATGTTTGAGAAGAGTATTGAAAATCTGTATTATGCAAGTCAACTAACTGAAGCAGATATTGTCGTAGGATCATTTTGTCGTTTTGAAGAAGGTATGTTTTATTTTTATCCAAAACCAAAAGAAGACGAACTACTGTTTCCGCTCAGTGCGAGAGATGCTATACAAGGTATGGATAGCATGGAGGATTATACCCTCCTCCGCTATTCTGCAGTTTGGGGAAAATTATTCAAAAAGCATTTATTTGATAAAATTCGCTTTCCTAAGGGGAAATATGCAGAAGACCAGTTCATTATGTGGAAACTCTATCTAGCAAGTGAAAAGATGACTCGGTATGATTCAGATATTTATGCCTACAGAATCAATTTTAAAGGACTGACTCAGAACTACAACTTATCTCATTTAGATTTTATAGAAGCGATTGAGGAGCGTATTGAAACCTTGATGGAGATGCCTGAGCTAGAATATCCGATGGAATTGGCCTTTAATCAATATAAATTTGCTTTAAAGAGAAATTTATCCATGTTAGAGGGAACAGAATTTGTCCAAGAAGAAGCAACAGTGCGCGAAAAGTTGGAACATGCTGAGAATGGCGACTACCTATTTTTAGAAAATAAAAGAGAGTGAGAAATGGGAAATCAATTAATCAGTGTTATCGTGCCGGTTTACAATGTCGAAGAGTATCTCAAACAATGCTTAGATAGCATTCTAGAGCAGACCTTTAGCAATTATGAAGTTATTCTTGTAAATGATGGTTCGACAGATAGCTCAGGCCTAATTTGTCAAGAATATGCTGAAAAAGATGCACGTATTCGTTATTTTGAAAAAGAAAATGGCGGTCTTTCGGATGCTCGAAATTATGGAATTGAACAGGCACGAGGAGAATATCTTACTTTTGTTGATTCAGATGATTTTTTAGACGCATCACATCTGACTATTCTTTATGATGCATTAGTAAACAATGATGCAGACATCTCTATCGCAAACTATGCTAATTATCAAACCTCCACTGCGACTTTCTATCTTCATACATTCGGAGAATATTATGAAAAAACCTATACTTCAGAAGAATTGATTGATGATTTATCATTTCTTGAAAGAAATGATTTATCTTTTTCTACTATCTGGGGTAGCTTATATAAGAAAAGTGTATTTTCATTTTTACGCTTTCCCAAAGGTGTGATAGGTGAGGATGTTGCATTGATCTATAAAATGTATACTCAAGTAGATAAGATTGTATATGTTCATAAAGATACTTATATTTATAGAGAAAATGACTCTGGAATATCAAAGAGCAAAATATATCCACTTGTCACAGCTCAATTAAATCATGTAGCAGAGAGACTAGCTCTTTTAGCTATTATGGGATATGATGTGACGAAACATTTTGATCGATATAGAACATTTTTAGAAATTACTGAATACAATATGAGAATGGTATGGGGCATGGAAGATACAGAAACATATCGTCATATTAAGGAAAATTTACAACTTATCTCTTCTAACAAGAGTTAAGGAAGCAAAGGAAATAGAATGCTAGAAACAATCAGTATCATTATTCCCATCTATAATGTGGAGTCCTATCTCAGAAAATGCTTAGATAGTATAATTGAACAATCTTTTCCTTATTTTGAATTGCTTTTAATAAATGATGGCTCTACTGATGCTTCAGCTCAGATTTGTCAAGAGTATGTGGAAAAAGATGATAGAATCCGTTATTTTGAAAAAGAAAACGGTGGAGTTTCTTCAGCTCGTAATTTTGGAATCAAACATTCGAGGGGTGAGTACATTACATTTATTGATTCGGATGATTGGGTTGAACCAAATTATTTGGAAATTTTTTATAAGTCGATAAAGGAACAGGATGCAGATATTGTTGTTGCAAATTACTATACTTTTCGTGAAGAGGATGCAATGTTTTTATTTCATGTTGCTGAAACAAATGAAGCTCTTGTATTTCAACCCAATGATTCCTTTTTTAACTATATGTTTTCAACCTTTGGTACAGATATAGCTTGGGGGAGCTCTTGGAGTAAATTATTTAAAAAATCTCTGTTTGATCGTCTTTATTTTTCCGAAGACATATCTTGGGCAGAGGATTTTGATTTAATGTATAAATTATTTTTGATTTCTGAACGTATTATCTATCTTCATAAAGCCCCATATTGTTATCGTGACCGTGGAGATAGTGCTTCTAAAGCACCAGGGGAGGAACCTATTTGTCAAAGTTTAGAAGTTTCAGAAGGTCGTTTACTTACCCTTGCTTTGGCAGGAATTGATTTGACGGAAGCTAGAAAGCATCACATTGGGTTATTACAGTGGATGAAGTATAATATGGGAACAGTATGGGATATGTCTGATACGGTCACCTTTAAAAAAATAGAGCAGCAATTATGGCTACTAGATTTAAAAAATAGAGGTAAGAGTACCTAGACAGTCTTTATAGTTTTATATAGAAATAGTAAGAAAAGTGAGAAATATATTGAAAACAGAAACAATATCAATCATTGTACCCATCTATAATGCAGAGAATTATCTGAAATCGTGTTTGGATAGTGTACTGTCACAAACCTTTAAGGATTTTGAAGTTTTAATGGTCAATGATGGCTCTATAGATAATTCAGCAACCATCTGTCAAGATTACGCAGAACGTGACAGCCGTTTCCGATATTTTGAAAAGGTAAATGGAGGCTTATCTGATGCTCGAAACTATGGACTAGATAGGGCAAAAGGAGCTTATATCACCTTTCTAGATGCAGATGATTTTCTTTTTGAAAACTACCTAGAAAAATTATATCAAGCGAGTCGTCTAAGTGATTCTGATATACTAATTGGAGGTTATTGTCGCTTTGATGGCTCTGATTTCTATTTTTATAATGATCATTTTAAGAGTGAATCCTTAATTTCTTTCACATCAGCGCAAGCGATTCAAGTATTAGATTCTATGCTGGATGTTCCTTTTTTGACTTTTTCTACTGCTTGGGGAAAGCTGTTTAAACGAGGTTTGTTCGATGAGCTCCGTTTTCCATATGGAAAATATGCTGAGGACCAATTTTTAATTTGGAAACTCTATATGAGAGCTGACAACATTCATGTTTTTAACAATGCGTCTTATGTTTATCGAATGAATCCTTCAGGATTATCTAGCGTTTTTTCTCTCAAACATTTAGATTATATTGACGCGATTGAAGAACGGATAAGAGCAACAAAGGATTTAGAAGGGATCAATATTCAACATTCCTTTAACATGTATGAATATGTCTTACAGAGAATGTTAGGACAGTTGGAAGCACATCAATTTTTAGATGAAGCAGAGCAAGTACGTGAAAAATTGGAATTAGCAGAACGAACGGAATATCCCTTTTTGCTAGAAAATAAAAATGATTTAATTAGTATTATCGTCCCTATTTATAATGTTGAAAAGTATCTTCGAATGTGTTTAGATAGTATTGAAAATCAAACTTATTCAAATATAGAAGTTCTATTGATAGATGATGGTTCGACAGATGACTCGTGTAAGATTTGTCAGGAATATGTTTCTAGAGACAGCCGTTTCCGATATATTAAAAAGGAAAATGGTGGAGCTTCTGATGCGAGAAATTTTGGAATAGCTAGAGCAAAGGGAGAGTATTTATCTTTTGTTGACTCAGATGATTGGCTTTCCCTCACTTATGTGGAAGACCTATATCAGACTTCAATTCGGACACATTCAGATACTGTAGTGTCACATTATACTATCTATAGTGAGAAAGATAGACACTATCATGTGCATATATGGGATGATTATTATGAGAAAACATATACTGGGGAAGAGCTGGTATTGAGTCTACCATCATTAGAACTAAATGGATATGTATATATAACTAGTTGGGGAATTTTGTTTAAGAAGGAATTGTTTAATCATATTAGATTTCCTAAAGGAAAATCAATAGAAGATTCTTGGACAAATTATAAATTATTTTTTCAATCAAATCTTGTTACATATATTCACAAAGAAATTTACTATCATAGGGAAGGGATAGAGAGTATTGGAAGTAGTGTCAATGAAAAACTGCTAACCGATGTATTAGAGTGTTTGCTTGAAAGGCTAGCAATTTATACTATAAAGGGTTGGAATTATTCTGATGAAAAGGATAATGTCTTGGGGTGTTTAAGATGGAGATATCAACAAGCAAAAGAAAATGGATTACAGGATACAGAAATTTTTAGGAGATATACAGAAATATTAGACCTTATAGATAATAATTAAAAATCAAGGGTGTTCAATGAGCTAATAGTGAATAAAAAAATAATCTATTTTATTCACTAACGTAGTATTCTTTCATTAGTACCTTAGGGAGTTATAAGCAGATTTTTTCTGCTTTTTTTGTTATAATAGCAATAGTATTTCTGTAAAAATATATTCGTTATATACGCTATTAGAACAGAGTTCTTCATCGATTTGAGAACATTTTCTATGTAAAAGATGCATAGCTTTTTTGATTATCATAAACTGTTATTTTTTAATACTGAAATAAACAAGATAAAAATATTAAATAGTATTTTTAAAAGTATCAGAATATAAAATGAATTTTACAAAAACAAAGAATTAGGAGATTGAGAGGATAAGTTTTGAAAAACTTTTTTTCGTCTGTTGTATTAAAAAAAGGATTTATGACGATTTTTTTTATTCTTATTTATATTGTAGGAAGCAGACTAACATTACCTTTTGTTGACCTAAATAGTAAAGATTTTTTAGGAGGTTCAACAGCCTATCTAGCCTTCTCAGCCGCCCTTACAGGTGGGAACCTAAGAAGTTTATCGCTTTTTTCTATAGGATTATCACCTTGGATGTCCGCGATGATTTTATGGCAGATGTTTTCTTTTTCGAAAAAGTTAGGCTTGAATTCTACAGCGATTGAAATTCAAGATCGTCGAAAAATGTATCTGACCTTGCTGATTGCTGTTATTCAATCTTTGGCAATTTCTCTAAGTTTACCGATACAAGCATCCTATTCTTCGGTCTTGGTTATACTTATAAATACCTTATTACTAATAGCGGGGACCTTTTTTCTGGTGTGGTTGTCAGATTTGAATGCCAGTATGGGGGTAGGGGGATCCATTGTCATTCTCTTATCTAGTATTATCATCAATATTCCCCAGGATGTTATTGAAACTTTTAAACTGGTTCATATCCCAACAGGGATTGTTGTCTTGCTTATTTTTATGACCGTTATATTTTCTTACTTGCTTTCCATTATGTATCGTGCGCGTTATCTAGTGCCAGTCAATAAGATAGGACTTCACAATCGTTTTAAACGCTATTCTTATCTCGAAATCATGTTGAATCCTGCAGGTGGAATGCCTTATATGTATGTGATGAGTTTTCTTAGTGTACCAACTTATCTATTCATCTTATTAGGCTTTCTTTTCCCCGACGCTTCAGGACTGACGAGATTATCTAAGGAATTTATGATTGGAAAACCTTTGTGGGTCTATGTTTATATTTCGGTCTTATTTTTATTTAGTATCATTTTTGCATTTGTGACAATGAATGGTGAAGAGATTGCAGATCGCATGAAAAAATCTGGAGAATACATTTATGGAATTTATCCAGGCGAGGACACTAGTCGATTTATTAATCGATTGGTCCTTCGTTTCTCAGTCATAGGTGGTCTCTTTAATGTGATTATGGCAGGTGGTCCCATGCTTTTTGTTTTGTATGATGAAAAGTTATTACGATTGGCAATGATTCCAGGCTTGTTCTTGATGTTTGGGGGCATGATTTTTACGATTAGAGACGAGTTCAAGGCTTTAAGGTTAAATGAAACCTATAAACCCTTGATTTAGGAGACTTTTATGTATTATTTTATTCCAGCTTGGTATGGTTCAGAAAGAACATGGCATGCAACTATCACTCCATGGTACTTTTCTCATTTTCGTCTAGAGTTTGATGATACCTTTCATCAGATTCGACTCCTGCAAAGGCAAGATATAGATTCTCGACTATTAGTATTAGCTTACCAGCCTCATCTACGTTATTTTTTACATAGACATGGGGTGTTAGAAACGGATACTTATTCCGTTTTTGATGTTATGCAAGATTTTCATAATCCCCATACCCAAGTTTTAAGCATTCGAGATATTGAGTGGGATAATGACTGTGAATTTATTTATAGTCCCTTTACGATTATCGTTCAAAAAAATGGGAAGAAATTTGCTAAGGTTGAACATGGGGTTGAAGGTTTCATCAGTGATATACAGTATTTTGAACCGAATGGTCAAATACATATGCACTATATCATGGATGATCGTGGATTTGTATCGAGCGTTATCTTTTTTGAAGATGGGCAAGCGGCCTATCAAGAATATTTGAATCCCAAGGGAGTGTGGCAATTTAGAGAGCGTTTAAAAGAAGGCGGACGGGTAGAAGTCAATCCAATTTTTGGTTATCGCTTTAAAGCGCTCATCTATCAAGACATGGGAGATTTGGTGACAGAATTTTTTGAGAATTATCTGCAAAAATATGTGAAGGATCAGGATATTTTTATGCTTCCTTCTCATCCTCACCATGACCAGCTAGTATTAGACCGTTTACCTAGTGCCAATCCTAAACTGTTGAGTCTTTTCATTGGGCGTAATCCTCAAGACACCTTTAGAGATTTAGATTCAACTTTTGAAAAATCAGATTTGATTTTGGTGGATAGAGAGGATAGTTTACGATTGTTGCAGGAGTTGTATCCTGAACGAATGCATCAATTTTATCATTTATCATCATTTGACACCCGATTACGATTGGGGAGAAGTCAAACTAAGAAAGAATCCATCATATATTATCAACTGGATTTTGAGCAGGGAATTGATAATCAAGCTCTACTTCAAGTCTTGGCCTTTGTCGCTGAAAATAAAGATACTGAGGTGATTTTTGGAGCCTTTGCTGCTAGTCAGGAGCAAATGAATGAGGTTGAAAGGATTGTTGAGTCTTTCATCCAAGAAAACATTCAATTCGAAAGTCTGGGAAAGGCACTTGATTATGGTGATGCAGAAAATCCTCTGGAAGAAAATCAACACCAGGATTTACGCATACAGTTTGTCAATTTGAATGATGAGTTAGATTTGATAAAAACACTAGAATTTGTCCGTTTGATTGTGGATTTAAATAGACAGCCTCATCTCTACACACAGATAGCTGGCATTAGTGCAGGAATTCCTCAAATCAATCTAGTTGAAACCGTCTATGTTGAACATTTAAAAAATGGTTATTTGCTGACAGATGTGACAGAATTTTCTAAGGCTGCACATTATTACACAGATAGGTTGAAAGAGTGGAATGAGTCCTTGATTTATTCGATTGATAAGATTAAGGAGCACACAGGACAACAATTTCTTGAAAAATTAGAGAAATGGATAGAGGGGGCTCGACATGTCAAAAGGTCTTAAAATTTTACAAATAGGACTTGATAACTGGTCTCATCAATATGAAATCCCAGAAAATATGGACTGGTATTTTGTTTGCCCTCGGTCTTCTAAGGCATTGCGCAAAATGATCGAGATAGATACTATCAGTCGTTTTCAAGCTGTTTTGATTGAAGATGGGAACTCTTTAACAGATGTCCTTGAGTTTACCAATTTTTTCGAACCTCATGGTCTTTTTTATAATCAGGATTTTAAGACGACAGATCCCCTTCTTTTAGATATATTAAAAAAACAATGTGCACAGCCCGTAGATTTTTCGGATCCGCAGGCTTTATTGCAGGACCTATCCACTTCTCTTTTTAGTGGGGGATATGGGGATAAATTATTTCCGTCAAATATTCAAATTCATTCTTCTTTTGAAGGCTCTATATCTTATCAAGGATTGGAGCATGTAATGATAGAAGGTGATTTTGGAACGAACTTTCATCAATTGGCCTGTTGGTCTCATAATTTTATGGTTTATAAAAATTTGCCTATAGAATTATGGCTAGAGTATGAAAAACAGGGGAATTGTGAGTTTAGGTTTATAGTCCGAAAGATAATTGAAGGGAATATAGACCATTTTTTTGAAGAAGAAGTTTATACTGAAGCAGATTTGGAAAAAGCTATCGTTATAGATAGTATAGATACTAATTTTTTGATATTTTTATCTGTTGAAGCAAGAGGTCGTGGAACTATCAAACTAGGTAATCTTCACCAACGTTGGAGTCGAAAACAATTTGGTAAGTTTGTGCTTGGTGGGAATATCTTACATGATTCCAAACGTGATGAAATAAACTATTTCTTCCATCCAGGTGATTTTAAGCCTCCTTTAGCTGTCTATTTTTCAGGTTATCGACCTGCAGAAGGATTCGAGGGCTACTTTATGATGAAAACCCTAGGATGTCCCTTCATTTTATTTTCTGATCCACGTTTAGAAGGGGGAGCTTTTTATCTAGGAACAGATGAGCTAGAGGGAAAGGTCAAAGAGACGATTGCTCACTATCTTGATTATTTAGGCTTTGATCGAAAGGATTTGATTTTATCAGGTCTTTCTATGGGAACGTTTCCGGCTCTCTATTATGGTGCTTCTTTTGAACCTCATGCCATCATAGTCGGTAAGCCCTTGGCTAATTTAGGAACCATAGCTAGCCGTGGACGTTTGGACGCACCGGGTGTCTCTAACTTGGCTTTTGATTGTTTAATTCACCATACAGGTGGGAGAAGTTCGCAAGATATGACGGAGTTGGATCAGCGTTTTTGGAAAATATTTAAACAAGCAAATTTTTCAAAGACAATCTTTGGTTTGTCCTATATGAAAGATGAAGAAATGGATCCTCAGGCTTATGAGAATCTAGTTACTTATTTATGTAATACAGGTGCCAAGATTTTATCTAAAGGAACTGCTGGACGACACAATGATGATACAGATACCAATATTGCTTGGTTTCTTCACTTTTATCGAATGGTACTAGCAAGTGATTTTGGAAGGGAGAAAGAATGATTATTACACAGAGACAGTCTATTCATTGGGGAGAAGTTGGCGGGACTTATATGTACGGGTCAACTGTATCTTATTACCCTGACAAAAGTGTCCGTCTGTATAATCCTCTATTGCCATCTGGTGAAATTCTCAAGACTTGGTTTTCTAGTGTCAATTACCAGGCTGCACGGACTCAGCCCCAGCTTCCCTTACTAAAAAGAAATCAGGAGTATCAACTATCACTAGTTTTTGATTGTCAGCCTGAAAATGGAGTTTATACCAAGATAACTTTTTTTGACCGCTATGGTGATATTTTAGAAGAAAAGGTAGAAAAAGTGAAAGATTTCATATTTACTTATCCAGAAGATAGTTATACTTATCAAGTTTCTCTTTTAAGTGCTGGTTTTGAATCCATAACTTTTTATCATTTTTCTATCAAGGAGATCAGAAGTGTTTAGACGTTTAGGTCAAGATTTCCAGCTTAGGAAAGTGAAAAAGATTTTAAAGAGGATTAATAGCTTAAAAGACAAGATGTCCTCTCTTTCGGATCAGGAATTAGTCGCTAAAACAGTGGAGTTTCGTCAGCGTCTTTCCAAAGGAGAAAGTCTAGATGACCTTTTAGTAGAAGCTTTTGCTGTGGTGCGTGAAGCGGACAAACGGATTTTAGGGATGTTCCCCTATGATGTTCAGGTCATGGGAGCTATTATCATGCACTACGGAAATGTTGCTGAGATGAACACTGGTGAAGGGAAAACCCTAACAGCCACCATGCCGGTCTATTTGAACGCTCTTTCAGGAGAAGGTGTGATGGTTGTTACGCCAAATGAGTATTTATCAAAGCGTGATGCTGAGGAAATGGGCCAAGTTTATCGTTTTCTAGGCTTGACCATTGGGGTACCATTTACAGGGGATCCAAAGAAGGAAATGAAAGCTGAGGAAAAGAAACGTATCTATGCTTCGGATATCATTTACACAACCAATAGTAATTTAGGTTTTGATTACCTCAATGATAATCTGGCTTCGAATGAAGAAGGTAAGTTTTTGCGACCTTTTAACTATGTCATCATTGATGAAATTGATGATATCTTGCTTGATAGTGCACAAACTCCTTTGATTATTGCGGGTTCTCCCCGTGTTCAGTCTAATTACTATGGGATCATTGATACACTGGTGACAACGCTGGTCGAGGGAGAAGATTATATTTTCAAAGAGGAGAAGGAGGAGGTCTGGCTTACTACTAAGGGGGCCAAGTCTGCTGAAAGTTTCCTAGGAATTGACAACTTATATAAGGAAGAACATGCGTCCTTTGCTCGTCATTTAGTTTATGCGATTCGAGCCCATAAACTTTATACTAAAGACAAGGACTATATCATTCGTGGAAATGAGATGGTATTGGTGGATAAGGGGACTGGCCGTTTAATGGAAATGACCAAACTACAGGGAGGTCTTCATCAGGCCATTGAAGCCAAAGAACATGTGAAGTTGTCTCCTGAAACGAGAGCCATGGCTTCCATCACCTATCAGAGTCTCTTTAAGATGTTTAAAAAAGTATCTGGGATGACGGGGACAGGAAAGGTAGCAGAAAAAGAATTTCTTGAGACTTATAATATGGCCGTTATTCGGATTCCAACCAATCGTCCTAAGCAACGAATTGATTATCCCGATAATCTCTATGTGACTTTACCAGAGAAAGTTTATGCGTCTTTGGAATACATCAAAGAGTATCATGCTAAGGGGAATCCCTTACTGGTTTTTGTAGGTTCAGTTGAAATGTCTCAGCTTTATTCATCGCTCTTGCTTCGTGAGGGAATAGCTCATAATGTCCTCAATGCTAATAATGCTGCGCGTGAGGCCCAAATTATCGCAGAATCAGGCCAGATGGGGGCCGTAACAGTTGCAACATCTATGGCAGGACGCGGTACCGATATCAAACTTGGTAAGGGAGTCGCTGAACTTGGTGGCTTGATTGTCATTGGAACAGAGCGGATGGAAAGTCAGCGGATCGACCTTCAAATCCGTGGCCGCTCTGGTCGTCAAGGAGATCCAGGTATGAGTAAGTTTTTTGTATCACTGGAAGATGATGTTATCAAGAAATTTGCTCCATCTTGGGTTCATAAGAAGTATAAAGATTATCAAGTTCAAGATATGACGCAACCAGAAATTCTCAAAGGTCGTAAGTATCGTAACCTGGTCGAAAGGGCTCAGCATGCCAGTGATAGTGCTGGACGTTCGGCACGCCGTCAGACTCTAGAATATGCTGAAAGTATGAATATTCAACGGGATATGATTTACAAGGAACGCAATCGTCTAATAGATGGTTCTCGTGACTTAGAAGATGTAGTTTTGGATATCATCGAGAGATATACAGAAGCGGTAGCGGCTGAACACTATGCCAGTCGTGAATTACTGTTTCACTTTATTGTTACCAATATCAGTTTCCATGTAAAGGAGATTCCAGATAATCTAGACCTATCTAATCAGAAACAAGTCCGCAACTTTATTCAACAAGTTGTGAATAGAGAACTCTCTGAAAAGAAGGAATTACTGGAGAAACACGACTTGTATGAACAGTTTTTACGACTCTCCATGCTCAAGGCTATTGATGACAACTGGGTAGAGCAGGTAGACTATCTACAACAGTTATCTATGGCTATAGGTGGTCAGTCTGCTAGTCAGAAAAACCCGATTGTAGAGTATTATCAAGAAGCCTACGCGGGATTTGAAGCTATGAAAGAACAAATCCGTGCGGATATGGTTCGTAATCTCCTGATGGGCTTGGTTGAAGTCACTTCTAAGGGTGAGATTATGACTCATTTTCCATAAGAGGAGAAAATATGACAATTTATAATATAAATTTAGGACTTGGATGGGCTAGTAGCGGTGTTGAATACGCCCAAGCATACCGTGCTGGTGTTTTTCGGAAATTAAATCTGTCCTCTAAGTTTATCTTTACAGATATGATTTTAGCGGATAACATTCAGCACTTAACAGCCAATATTGGTTTTGATGATGAGCAAGTTATCTGGCTTTATAATTACTTTACAGATATCAAGCTTGCACCGACTAGCGTGACGGTTGAGGATGTTTTGTCTAAGTTTGACGGTGTTGAAAGTCGTAGAGAAAAGAATGGCAAGGTTTTGCGTGTCTTCTTTTCTGACCAAGATAAGTTTGTTACCTGTTATTTGGTTGATGAGGACAAGGACTTGGTCCAGTATGTAGAGTATGTTTTTAAAGGAAATTTGATTCGAAAGGATTACTTTTCTTATACGCGTTATTGTAGCGAATATTTTGCTCCCAAGGACAATGTTGCGGTCCTATACCAACGAACTTTTTACAATGAAGATGGGACTCCAGCCTATGATATCTTGATGAATCAAGGGAAGGAAGAAATTTATCGTTTTAAGGATAAGATTTTCTATGGGAAACCAGCTTTCATGCGTGCTTTTATGAAATCCTTGAATTTGAACAAGTCTGATTTGGTCATTCTGGATAGAGAGACAGGTATTGGACAGGTTGTGTTTGAGGAAGCACAGACAGCACATCTAGCGGTAGTTGTTCATGCGGAGCATTATAGTGAAAGTGCTACAGACGATGACTATATCCTTTGGAATAATTACTACGACTATCAGTTTACCAATGCAGATAAGGTTGACTTCTTTATCGTATCAACTGATAGACAAAAGGAAGTGTTGCAAGAGCAATTTGCCAAATACACCCAGCACCAACCAAAGGTTATTACCATTCCTGTAGGAAGTATTGATTCCTTGACCGAGTCAAGTCAAGGACGTAAGCCTTTTTCATTGATTACTGCTTCACGTCTTGCCAAAGAAAAACACATTGATTGGTTGGTCAAGGCAGTTATTGAAGCTCGTAAGGAAATTCCTGAATTAACCTTTGATATTTATGGTAGCGGCGGAGAAGATTCTCTTCTTAGAGAAATTATTGCTAGTCATAAGGCAGAGGACTATATTCAACTCAAGGGGCATGCGGAACTTTCGCAGATTTATAGTCAGTATGAGGTCTACTTGACGGCTTCAACCAGCGAAGGCTTTGGTTTGACCTTGATGGAAGCTATTGGTTCAGGCCTTCCTCTAATTGGTTTTGATGTGCCTTATGGTAATCAGACCTTTATAGAAGATGGGCAAAATGGTTATTTGATTCCAAGTTCATCTGACCATGTGGAAGACCAGATCAAGAAAGCTTATGCAGCTAAGATTTGTCAATTGTATCAAGAAAATCGTTTGGAAGCTATGCGTGCCCATTCTTACCAGATTGCAGAAGGCTTCTTAACCGAAGAAATTTTAGAAAAGTGGAAGAAAACAGTAGAGGAGGTGCTCCATGATTGAACTTTATGATCGTTATAGTCAGGAAAGTCGAGATTTACATGAAAGTCTAGTCGCTACTGGTCTTTCTCAACTTGGAGTGGTCATCGATGCAGATGGTTTTCTGCCTGATGGTCTAGTTTCTCCTTTTACCTATTATCTAGGTTATGAAAAGGGAAAACCTCTCTATTTTAACCAAGTCCCTGTTCCAGCTTTTTGGGAAATTTCAGGCAATAATCAGTCTGCTCGTATTGAGGATATGACACAGGAGAGAGCTGTCATTCATTATGCTGATGGAATGCAGGCGCGTTTGGTTAGGCAGGTAGATTGGAAAGACCTGGAAGGTCGAGTTCGTCAGGTTGACCATTACAATCGCTTCGGAGCTTGCTTTGCTACAACAACCTTTAGCGCAGATAGTGAGCCGGTGATGACGGTTTACCAAGATGTCAATGGTCAGGAAATTTTACTTGAAAACCATGTGACGGGTGATATCTTATTGATCTTACCTAGCCAGTCCATGCGTTACTTTGCAAATAAGGTTGAATTTATCACCTTCTTTTTGCAAGATTTGGAGCTAGATAAGCATCAGATTGTCTTTAATACCTTAGCGACTGCTTTCTTGGTTTCTTTCCATCATCCAGATAAGTCTGGCTCAGATGTTTTGGTGTGGCAGGAACCTCTCTATGACGCCATTCCAGGCAATATGCAGTTGATTTTGGAAAGCGCTGATGTGCGTACTAAGAAGATTATCATTCCAAACAAAGCGACTTATGAGCGTGCTTTAGAGTTGACTGATGAGAAATACCATGATCAGTTTGTGCACTTGGGTTACCATTACCAGTTTAAACGCGATAATTTCCTAAGACGAGATGCCTTAATCTTGACTAATTCAGATCAGATTGAGCAAGTAGAAGCAATCGTAGAAGCCTTGCCTGATGTTACTTTCCGTATCGCAGCGGTGACAGAGATGTCTTCTAAGCTCTTAGACATGCTTCGCTATCCTAATGTGGTCCTTTATCAGAACGCTAGTCCACAGAAAATTCAGGAGCTGTATCAACTGTCGGATATTTATTTAGATATCAATCACAGCAATGAGTTGTTGCAGGCGGTGCGTCAGGCCTTTGAGCACAATCTCTTGATTCTTGGATTTAATCAGACAGTGCACAATAGACTCTATATCGCTCCTGATCATCTATTTGAAAGTAGTGAAGTTTCTGCTTTGGTTGAGACCATTAAACTGGCCCTTTCAGATGTTGAACAAATGCGTCAGGCACTTGGCAAACAAGGCCAACATGCCAACTATGTTGACTTGGTGCGATATAAGGAAACCATGCAAACCGTTTTAGGAGGCTAACATGTCAGACGAAGATTTATTTTACAAAGACGTTGAAGGTCGTATGGAAGAGTTGAAACAAAAACCGATCAAGAAGGAAAAAGAAACCCGAGGGGAAAAGATTAGTAAGATTTTTTCACTCATCTTGGGTTTAATGATTCTGATTGGTTTACTCTTTACCTTGCTAGGGATTTTGAGGTAGGCCTATGACTGATATTCTGATTGTTTTAGCTATTATCCTCTCTCTTGCTTTGATTGTATTGGTAACCATACAACCTCGTCAAAATCAACTATTTTCCATGGATGCCACTAGTAATATTGGTAAACCAAGCTACTGGCAGAGCAATACCTTGGTCAAGGTTCTCACTTTATTGGTGAGTTTGGCCTTATTTGTTTTACTATTAACATTTATGGTAATAACTTACAAATAAAAGAAAACTTCAGATATTCACCTTTTGTGGTTGGTCTGAAGTTTTCTTTTTTATACTCAATGAAAATCAAAGAGCAAACTAGGAAGCTAGCCGCAGGCTGCTCAAAATACCGTTTTGAGGTTGTGGATAGAACTGACGAAGTCAGCTCAAAACACTGTTTTGAGGTTGTAGATAAGACTGACGAAGTCAGTAACATATATACGGCAAGGTGAAGCTGACGTAGTTTGAAGAGATTTTCGAAGAGTATTACCGTCCATATTTTTGGTAAAAATTAACTTTTACTTGGATGAAGGTTGTGGCTTCACGTAGGAGTTGAAGAAGTGTGGCACGGGTTTCAAATTCTTCTCTTGTCTTGGGCAGACAGCGATTACGGAAGACTTCCAGATAACGTTCAATTTCATCTAGCAAATCAGAAGCAGGATTGGTCTGGCTCAGTTGACCTGCAATTTTTGAAAAGAGTTGGGCTAAAATCAGGCTCTCACTGGCAGCTAGGTGACAGGTGTTGATTTGCTGGGCCATATTTCGCAGGATACGACTTTGTCGCTGTCTCATTTCAAAATAGTGGATATGGTAGTCGGTCTGGTGAAAGAGGTGGTCAGAGTGATCTAGATAGACCAGTCTGAGGGCTTCTTCCAAAAGTGTGTCCAATTCGTCAACTAACTGTGCTCGGTTGCGTCCATCCCCTCTGGATAAATAATATTTGAAGCGTTGAAGGATATCTTTTAACTTTTCTTCTACCAATGTGTGGTAGTGATGAATTTCCTCTTCTCGTGAAGGCATATAGAGATTAACCAGTAAGGCAAATCCTGTACCGATAGCAAAGAGAAGGAATTCATTGACTAGAAGGTCTGGAGAGGTTGATTTTTGCACCAAGAGATGGCTAACCAAAACAGTGCTTGGTGTGATGCCAATTTCCCAGCCCATCTTGTAGGCTAGAGGCATATAGAGGGCTAGATAGAGGCCGAGGCTCCAGATATGAAATCCGCTCAAGTGAAAAGCCAGAACGCCAATAGCAAGAGCTAGGAGCATGGAAAAGAGGCGATTGCGGGCCAGTTTTAAGGTACTTCTACGAGTGTCGGATAGGCTCAAGAGAGCGATGATTCCAGCTGAAACTGCTGAAGAAAGATTGAGAAAATAAGCAAGAAAGCAGGCAAGACAGGTAGCTAAGATGAGTTTGGTCGTACGTTGGCTAATAGACATAAAGATTTCCTAGTAAGTTAGAATAAAAGCGTAAAAGACAAGATCTGAGCAGGCTTGCCTTTATGAGTTATTTTTTACGGGCTGCTGCGTATTCGGCAACGGCAGTAAAGAGGACGTCTGTAGAAGAGTTGAGAGCTGTTTCACATGAGTCTTGGATGACCCCAATCACAAAACCAACACCGACAACTTGCATGGCAATATCGTTAGAAATACCAAAAAGGCTACAAGCAACTGGGATAAGAAGGAGGGAACCTCCGGCAATACCAGAAGCACCACAGGCTGAGATTGCTGCTACAACACTGAGGACAAAGGCTGTCGCAAAGTCAACAGGGATTCCCAAAGTATTTACTGCAGCAAGGGTTAAAACGTTAATAGTAATCGCTGCCCCGGCCATGTTGATAGTAGAGCCGAGTGGGATAGAAACCGAATAGGTATCTGGATCTAGTCCAAGGTCGTGACAAAGTTTCATGTTGACAGGGATGTTAGCCGCAGAACTACGAGTGAAGAAGGCTGTAACACCACTGACACGCAAACATTTCCAAACGAGGGGATAAGGGTTTCTCTTCATAAAGAGGAAGGCAATCAATGGATTGACAACCAGAGCGACAAAGAACATGGTTGTCACCAAGAGGGCAAGCAAGATTCCGTAGTTGGCTAGGCTTCCGATTCCCTTATCAGAGATGGTTTTGAAGACAAGACCAAGGATACCAAATGGAGCTAGGTTGATAATCCATTCGACAATCTTAGAAGTCACATCAGCCATAGTTTTCAGCAATTCTTTACTATTTTTGCTGGCCTCTCTCATAGCAATCCCGAAAACAACTGCCCAAGATAGGATACCGATGTAGTTGGCTGTGACAAGGGCATTGACTGGATTGTCAACCAGTTTGAGCAAGAGATTGCTGAGGACCTGGCCAATTCCATCTGGTGGTGCGATTTCTGTATTGGCACTATTTAAGGTAATCTCAACAGGGACAATGAAACTTGCTAGGACAGCGATAAGGGCAGCAGCAAAGGTTCCCACTAAGTAAAGGAAAATAACTGTTTTCATATTGCTATCTTGTCCCTTTTGATGTTGGGAAAGGGCGTTAGCAACGAGGGCAAAGACTAGAATAGGTGCGATGGCTTTTAGGCCGCCAACAAAGAGATCTCCGAGTAGACCAATTCCTGAAATGTTAGGAAGTGTCAGCCCTAGGGTTCCTCCAATAAGCATACCAATCAAAATCCGTTTGATTAGGCTTGCCTTATTCCAAGCATGAATGAATTTTTTCATAACAATCTCCTTTGTTGTGTAATGTTTATGATTATAGTATAAATATGAACTAAAATCAAGAATTTTCTGTCTATTTTGGCTATTATTTTTGAATATTTATGGAGATTCATCACTTGTGAAAGTATGGTATAATAAATGAAAGGAGTTTTCTATGAAAGAATTTATTCAAACCTACCTCAATAAGCTTGATGTTACAACGATTATTGAAAATATCTTAACCAAGTTAATTTCTCTGTTATTCCTATTTTTACTGTTTTATATAGCTAAGAAATTGCTCTATACCATGGTGCAGAGAATTGTTAAACCTTCTCTAAAAATGTCTCGTCATGATGTTGGGCGTCAGAAAACCATCTCACGTCTGTTAGAAAATGTGTTTAATTATACCCTTTATTTCTTTTTGCTTTATTGTATCTTGTCTATTTTGGGTTTGCCAGTTTCTAGTTTGCTTGCTGGAGCTGGGATTGCTGGGGTGGCTATTGGAATGGGAGCTCAAGGTTTTCTGTCTGATGTCATCAATGGCTTTTTCATCCTTTTTGAACGTCAACTGGATGTGGGAGATGAGGTCGTTCTGACAAATGGTCCTATTACTGTCTCGGGCAAGGTTGTCAGTGTCGGCATTCGAACAACTCAACTCAGAGGAGAAGATCAGGTTCTGCACTTCGTTCCCAATCGGAATATCACCGTTGTCAGCAATTTCTCTCGGACAGACCAGGCCTGAAATTTTAGCAGATTTATGGTACAATGGAAAGAGTTTGGTAAAGGAGAGAAGATGTTTTTAGAAAAACAGTTGGGCAATGGTTGTACCTGGATAGACCTTGATGTGGATAAGATTAAAAATATGGAAGATCTTTCTGACATCT
>ERZ773022.424-NODE-424-length-35293-cov-4.965066_pt1 | contig 35293 bp, 28 predicted proteins | sample MGYA00580839_ERZ773022 | MGnify/ENA primary metagenome ERZ773022 (study PRJEB29015, sample SAMEA2738020) | human oral metagenome | biome: human oral; feature: human-associated habitat; material: dental | place: China | collected 2044 ... | reverse complement strand
GCAAGGCCGACTCTGTGCCGAACCTCGAGATCGAGACGGGGGAGATCGCCGGGGCAGGCCACGCTTCGGCGACCGGCCGCTTCGACGAGGAGCAGCTGTTCTACCTGCGCGCGCGGGGAGTGCCCGAAGACGTCGCCAGGAGGCTCGTCGTGCGCGGATTCTTCGCCGAGCTCGTCGAGTCGATCGGAGTCGAATCCGTCCAAGCCAAGCTCATGGCCGCCATCGAGCGCGAGCTCGACCTCGCCCAGGCTTCCAGGGACGCCGAATGAGCTACGCGCGCGCCTGCTCCGTGGACGACGTCGCCGCCGCCGGAGCGCTCCAGGTGGAGATGAGATCGGCCGCAGGCGAACAGGTGGCGGTGGCGGTGGTCCGCGATTCCGACGGAACGTGGCACGCCATCGGCGACACCTGCTCCCACGACGACTACTCCCTCTCCGAGGGCGACGTCGACGAGGGCGAGATCGAATGCTGGAAGCACGGCGCGCTGTTCGACGTCAGGAGCGGAAAGGCGCTCACTTTGCCGGCGACCAAGCCGGTCCCCGTATACGCCATTGAAATAGAAGGCGACGACGTTTTGGTCGACGTCGACGCCGCCTCCTAGGAGACAAAAGTGCCAACCCTTGAGATTCGCAACCTTCACGCCTCGGTCGAGACAACCGACGGAATGAAGCCCATCCTCCACGGCGTCGATCTGAGCATCGGCGACGGCGAGATCCACGCGATCATGGGCCCGAACGGCTCGGGCAAATCCACCACGGCCTACGCGCTCGCGGGCCATCCCAAGTACTGCATTACAGAGGGGCAGGTCTTCCTCGACGGCGAAGAGATCACCGACATGACGCCGGACGAGCGCGCCCAGGCGGGCCTCTTCCTCGCGATGCAGTACCCGGTCGAAGTGCCGGGCGTGTCCGTGACGAACTTCCTTCGCACGGCCAAGACGGCGATCGACGGCGAAGCCCCCAAGCTGCGCGAGTGGACGAAGCGCGTGCGCGAGGCGACCGAGGCCCTCAAGGTCTCGCCCGACTTCGTCAAACGCGACCTCAACGTCGGCTTCTCCGGCGGCGAGAAGAAGCGCACGGAGGTCCTCCAAATGGAGCTGCTCGAACCGAAGGTCGCGATCCTCGACGAGACCGACTCCGGCCTCGACGTCGACGCCCTGCGCGTCGTGTCCGAGGGCGTCAACCGGGTCCACGAGCGGACGGGCAACTCGATCCTGCTCATCACCCACTACTCGCGGATCCTTCGCTACATCAAGCCCGATTTCGTCCACGTTTTCGCGAAGGGCAAGATCGTCGTGACGGGCGGTCCCGAGCTGGCCGACGAGCTCGAAGAGCGCGGCTACGACGAGTACATCGAGGCCTGACGTGGCGAGCCCGGTTCCGCGGACGGATTTCCCGACCCTCGCGCGCCCGGCGCGCGGGGGGAACCGGCTCGTCTACCTCGATTCGGGGGCGACCTCCCTCAAACCGAGGGCCGTCCTCGACGCCGTCGAGGAGATGTCTGTGGCCAAAAACGGGGCGGTCAAACGCGGATCGCACCTTCTCGCGGAGGAGGCGAGCGCCGCATTCGAGGACGCGCGCGCGAGGGTTGCCCGATTCGTCGGGGCCGACCCCGGCGAGCTCGTCTGGACCTCGGGGACGACCCAGTCGATCAACCTCCTCGCCTACGCGATGTCGAATGTTTCGGCCGGCCGCGGGCCCTCCGTGGGCGCGTCCGCGCTGCAGGGGAGGCTGAGCGCCGGGCCGGGCGACAGCGTGGTGGTCACGAGGGCCGAGCACCACGCCAACCTCGTGCCCTGGCAGGAGCTGTGCAAACGGACGGGGGCCGAGCTCAGGTGGCTCGACTGCGATTCTGACGGGCGCATCGACTTGGAGACGCTCTCCGTGATCGACGGATCGACCAAGCTCGTGGCCTTCGCCCACGTTTCGAACGTCACCGGGGCGGTCGCGCCCGTAGAGGCCGTCGTCGCTGCGGCCCGCGAGGCAGGGGCCCTGACGGTGCTCGACGCCTGCCAGTCGGTTCCGCATATGCCCGTGGACCTCAAGGCCCTCGACGTCGATTTCGCCGCCTTCTCGGGGCACAAAATGCTGGGCCCCACCGGGGTCGGGGCGCTCTACGGCAGGCGCGAGCTCCTCGAAGCGATGCCGCCGTACCAATTCGGCGGGTCGATGATCGAGGTGGTCGAGATGGACGGGGCGACTTACGCCCAGCCGCCCGAGCGTTTCGAGGCCGGGACCCAGCCGGTGGCCGAGGCAGTCGGCATGGGGGCCGCGGCCGAGTATCTCGCCGCCGCCGGGATGGGCCGCGTGGCGGCGCACGAAAAGAAGCTGACGGAGCGCATGCTGGCCGGCATGGCGGACATCGCGGGAGTCCGGGTGCTCGGCCCGCGCGAGGCCGTCGACCGCACGGGGGCCGTCGCCTTTTCCGTCGACGGCGTGCATCCCCACGACGTCGGGCAGGTTCTCGACGCCGACGGCGTGGCGGTGCGCACGGGGCACCACTGCGCGCAGCCCATACACCGGCATTTCGGCGTTTTCGCCTCGTCCAGGGCCTCCCTGGGGCCCTACAACGACGAGGCCGACGTCGACGCCTTCCTGGAGGCCTTGAAGAAAGTCCGCCCATTTTTCGGTGTGGAGCAGGGATGAACGACTCTTGCGTGGAGGAGAGATGAACGACCTCGATCAGATGTACCAGCAGATCATCCTCGACGCCGCCCGCGAACGGCGCGGCGAGGGCGAGCTCGACCCCTTCGACGGCGAATCTTTCCAAGTCAACCCGACTTGCGGGGACCAGGTGAACCTCAGGGTGCGGATGTCCGACGACGGCGGCCGCATCGCCGAGGTGGCGTGGACGGGCGAGGGCTGTTCGATTTCCCGGGCGAGCATCGGCATCATGATCGACATGCTCGAAGGCGCCAGCGTCGACGAGGCGAAGGATCTGTACGAGCAGTTCCGGGCCCTCATGGACTCGCGCGGCGCGGGCCTGACCGAGGACGTCGAAGAGGCCTTGGGGGACGCCGCGGCCTTCGTCGGCGTGGCGAAGTTCCCCATGCGCATCAAGTGCGCGCTTTTGGGCTGGATGGCCCTGAGAGACGCGACGGACAAGGCCGTCGCTGCGAAAGGAGAGAGCCATGGCTGACGAGCTCGAGCTCGCGCCCGATTACGGGGCCGCCGCCCGCGAAGAGACAGGCGCCTCCCGCCAGGAGGCCGTCGGCCCCCCGAAAGTCGAGGACGTCGAAGAGGCCCTCAAGGACGTGATCGACCCCGAGCTGGGGATCAACGTCGTCGATTTGGGCCTCGTCTACGGCATTGCGCTGGAAGGGGCCGACGTGGTCATCGACATGACCTTGACGTCCCCGGCCTGTCCGCTGACGGACGTGATCGAGGAGCAGACGACGAGGGCGCTGGAGGGAATGGCCGGATCGACCCGGATCAACTGGGTGTGGCTGCCGCCGTGGGGGCCCGAACGCATCACCTCCGACGGCCGGGAAATGCTCCAGGCCCTCGGCTTCAACGTTTAGCGCGGCTTCAGCGACGGCGCGCCGCCCGCGTATCCGGCTCGGCGCGCTTGCCCATTGGACGCGGCGGCCGGCCGCATCAGGGGGCGGGCGCCGACCACGTGTCGCAGCTCTCGAACTTTCCGCCTTCGTAGCCCTTCATGAGCCATTCGGTTCGTTTGGCGGAAGATCCGTGCGTGAAGGACTCCTGATTGGCCTCCATGCCCGCGCTTTCGTAGATGTGGTCGTCGCCGACGGCGGCTGCGGCGTCGACGGCGGTCTTCAGCTCCTGGCGGGTGGGCGGGACGAGGAACGTCTTCCCCGACTCCGGATCGACCGTCTTCGAGGCGTTGTGCAGCCACACGCCTGCAAGGCAGTCCGCCTGCAGCTCCGAGCGCACCAGGGATCCGCTCGGGCCGGTGTCCTTGTGGTTGACTTTGGCGAGGATCCCCGTCTGGTCCTGAATAGAATGGCCGAATTCGTGGGCCACGATGTAGGCTTGGGCCAGCCTCGAGTTGGTCGCGCCGTACCGGGACTGGAGCTCCTTGAAAAAGCCGACGTCGAGGTAGACGGCTTTGTCCGCGGGGCAGTAGAAGGGGCCGGTCTGGGAGCTGGCGGTTCCGCACGCGGTGGAGGTCGAGCCGGAGAAGAGCACGAAATCGGGCTTTTTGTATGCGGCGCCGGCGGCGGAGGGAAGCGCGCCGCCCCAGTAGGCGTCCAGGGACTCGGCGGTGGCGACCATCCAGCACTCGGTGTTCTTGTTCGCGTCTTCGCCGGTCTTGCACGTTTCGATGAGCGAGGTCTGGTTTCCGGCGGGCTGACGCCCCGAGGTGCCCAGGTTGTCCGGAACCTGCCCCGTCAGGAAGAAGTAGACGATGGCCCCGATGAGTCCGAGGCCGCCGACGCCGGTGGCCGCCATCGTTCCGCGCCCGCGAACCTTGACTCGCGAGGCATCCAGTTGAATGTCGTCGTTCATGGACATGTTGTGAGCATATCCGCTAGAGGCCGGAGGTGCGCAATGGCCGGGCGTGTTCTCGAGTAGGCTAGTGGGGTGATCGACGCCAAAAACCTCACCATGCGCATCGGCACCCGCGAACTCGTCGTCGACGCGGGGTTCAGGGTAGGCAAAGGGATGCGCGTGGGCCTCGTCGGCCGCAACGGCGCCGGAAAGACCACGCTCATGCGGCTCATGGCGGGCGAGGGAGTGACGTCCGACGTCGTCGAAGCGACCGGAGCGCTCAATCGCAAGGGCACGGTCGGATACCTTCCGCAGGACACGCAGGAGGGCGACCTCGGCCAGGCGGCTCGCGATCGGATCCTCTCGGTTCGGGGAATCGCCGAGACGATAAGGCGCATCCGCAAGGCCGAGCGGGAAATGGCCGAATCGGAGGGCGCGCGGCAGGTCAAGGCGATGGAACGCTACGTGCGCCTCGACCAGGAATTCACGAACGCCGGGGGATGGGCCGCCAACGCCGAGGCCGCCCAGACGGCGGCTGCGCTGGGCCTGCCCGAAAGGGTCCTCGACCAGCCGCTGCACACGCTTTCCGGCGGCCAGCGGCGAAGGGTTGAGCTTGCCCGGGTCCTCTTCTCACGCGCCGAGACTCTTCTGCTGGATGAGCCGACCAACCACCTCGACCACGATTCGATCCTGTGGCTTCGCGATTACCTCCGCTCTTTCGCGGGCGGATTCGTGGTGGTCTCCCATTCGACGGAGCTGCTGGACCAGACGGTCAACGCCGTGTGGCATCTGGACGCCAATCGCGCCGCCCTCGACGTGTACAACATGCCGTGGGCCGAGTATCTCAAACAGCGCGAGGCCGACGAGAAGCGCCGCCGCCGCGAGCGTTTGAACGCAGAGCGCAAGGCGGGCGCGCTCATGGGGCAGGCGGACAAAATGCGGGCCAAGGCGACGAAGGCGGCGGCCGCGCAGAGCATGGAGCGCCGCGCGCAGCGCCTGCTTGCCGGGCTGGAGGAGGAGAGGAAGGCCGACAAGGTCGCCAATCTGAGGTTCCCGGATCCCGCCCCGTGCGGGCGCACGCCGCTGACCGCCGTCGGGCTGTCAAAATCGTACGGGTCCCTCGAAGTCTTCTCCGGCCTCGACCTCGCCGTCGACCGCGGCTCGCGCGTGGTCGTCCTCGGCCTCAACGGCGCCGGAAAGACGACCCTCCTCCGTCTGCTCGCCGGCGTGGAGGAGGCCGACACGGGCGGCGTCGTGCCCGGCCACGGGCTGAAGATCGGCTATTACGCGCAGGAGCACGAGACGATCGACCCCGACGAAACGGTGGTCGGCAACCTGTGGCGGGCAGCCCCCGAGCTCAACGACACGAAGGCCCGTTCCGTGCTCGGCTCTTTCCTCTTTTCCGGGGCCGACGCCGACAAGCCCGCCGGCGTGCTCTCGGGAGGGGAGAAGACTCGGCTCGCTCTGGCCATGCTCGTCGTGTCGGCGGCCAACGTGCTTCTCCTCGACGAGCCGACGAACAACCTCGACCCGGCCTCGCGCGAGGAGATTCTCGCCGCGCTCGGCAAGTATGAGGGCGCCGTCGTGCTCGTCACCCACGACGAGGGGGCGGTCGAAGCCCTCCGCCCCGAGCGCGTCCTTCTGCTGCCCGACGGCGACGAGGATCTGTGGTCCGACGACTATTTTGACCTCGTCGCTCTGGCGTGAGCGTCGGGTTTGCCGAGCGAGCCCCGTTGCGTCGCGGGCGTCGGTTCGAACGCCTCTGTTCAATCGGACCGATCGGAGATAGCCTTGCACCATGCCGACTCTCGTTCTCATGCGCCACGGCGAAGCCGGATTCGCCGCCAGGGACCGCGCCCGCCCGCTGACTCCGCGGGGAAGGGCGGAGGCTGCGTCTCAGGCGCGGGCGATCGCGCGAGTCGTCGGCGGCATCGACGTGGCGGTCGTCTCGGAGGCGGCGCGCACGCAGCAGACCCTGGCCGCGCTTCGCTCGGCCGGGCTGGCCGTCGCCCGAGTCTGGGAGGAGGCCAGCCTCTACTCTCGCGGGGGAGAGGGCCTTCTCGAGACTCTGCGCGGTTTGGACGGCCGTGGAAGCGAGGGCGCCGTCCGGGAGTCGGCCGACGCCGAAGCCGGCTTTGAGGCGGACGCGGTTCTCGTCGTCGGACACGAGCCGACGATGTCGACGCTGGCGGGGCTGCTGGCCACGCGGGAGAAGGGCCTGCCCGAGTCGCGGGGCCGCGCGCGATTTCGGGCTTTGAGAGGGCCGGGCGCGGCGCGGGCGGACCACAGTTTCAGGTACGGCTTTTCCACCGCCATGGCCGTTGTCGGGGACGTCGAATCGTGGAGCTCTCTGGCGCCCGGCTGCATGCGGATCGCCGACGTGTTGCGCCCCTAGACCGCACTTAGATCGCCGCGAGCTTTTCGGCGAGGACGTCCAACGCGGCGTCGGCGTAGACGGTGAAAGGGTCCTCCGCCCCTTCCCGATACCAGTTCCACGCGGCCGCCAGCAGTCCCGAGACGACGGCGCTCGAGGCGATCAGGCCGTCCGCGTAATCCGCCCTCCCGCTGTCCTTAAGTGTCCGGGCTAGCTTGTCGATGAGTTCGGCGACCAAGGTCGACGCCGCCGAACGCAGCGCGGGGACCTCGAAGTACAGCCGCAGCCGCTGCACGGTCGCCTGGCGGTCGCGCACGAAATGCTCCTCGGCGATTGCCCGGACGGCCTCTCGCAGAGCGTCGAGGAGCCTCGCGCCGTCGGCGAGGGCGCCGGCCACCGTGCTCATGAGCAGGTCGTCGTGCTCGTCTTGCAGCACCAAGCCTTCCTTCGTCCCGAAATATCGATAGACGGTCGAAGGGGAGACGTCGGCGCGGTCGGCGATCTGCTCGATCGTCACGTTGTCGTATCCGGCTGTCGAAAACAGCTCAAGGGCGGCCGACTGTATGCGGTGCATGGCAGCCGCCTTTTTCCGTTCGCGCAATCCCCGCTGTGCCATCGCACCTCCTTGTCGATGCCACTTTACAGCCTTGTCGCATTCACGGCCTTGTCATCGCCCTGCGCCGGTGGTAGCGTCTCTTTTATGAGAGAGTCACTTTCAAATGATAGTAACAATCAAATTCTTGTCGAAGGGACGAATGTAACGAAGTCTTTCGGCAGTGTCCGGGCACTCGACGGGCTGAACCTGAGCGTGAAGGCAGGCTCCGTCCACGGCTTTCTCGGCCCCAACGGCGCCGGAAAGACGACGGCGATCCGGGCAATCCTCGGCCAGATTCGCCTCGACGGCGGCCGTTTGCGCGTGTTTGGCCTCGATCCCGCGAAGGAAGCGGTCGATGTCCGTCGGCGCCTCGCCTACGTCCCCGGGGACACTGTGCTGTGGCCCAATCTCACCGGAGGCGAGTGCATCGACATTCTCGGGCGCATGCAGGGCAGCATCGACGCCGCCCGCAGAGCCGAGCTCATCGAGCGCTTCGAACTCAACCCTCGAATGAAAACGCGCACGTACTCGAAGGGCAACCGGCAAAAGGTCGCCCTCGTCGCGGCCCTCGCCACGCGGGCCGAGCTTCTGCTCCTCGACGAGCCGACGTCGGGCCTCGACCCCGTCATGGCCGAACGCTTCGTCGAAACGGTCCGCGAGGCGCAAGGCTCCGGGGCGACGGTGCTGCTGAGCAGCCACATCATGAGCGAGGTTGCGGCGCTGTGCGACACGGTCACCGTCCTTCGGCGCGGGCGCGCCGCGTATTCGGGAAGCCTCGAAGGGGTGCGCGCCAGGGCCGACGTCGCCGTCTCCGCCGTCGGCAGAACGGGGGAGGCGATCTCCCTGAACGTGCCCTCCGCCGAGGCCGACTCCGCCGTCGCCGGCCTCTTGAAAGGAGGAGCGTCGATACGAAAGGTCGAAAGCTCCCTGGAGGCGGCCTTTCTCAGCTTCTACGGAGGCGAGAAATGAGCGGGCCGCGCCGGGCGCTCTGGACGCTCACATGGAAGGCCCACGGCCGAAGGCTTCTCGCCTGGCCCCTGGCTTGGACCGCCCTGGTGCTCGCCTTGGCGTCGGCGACGAGGTCTCTCTACCCCGACGGCGCAAGCCGACTGCGCTACGCCTCGACCATCGGCTCCTCGCGCATTCAAGAGCTGTTCAACGGGCGTGGCTATGATCTGACCTCCGCGGGCGGAATCGAGGCCTTCGAGGTCGGCATGTTCGGGCTCGTCCTCATCCCCGTCGGCGCAAGCCTGCTCGCCGTCCGCCTCATGCGAGCCGAGGAGGCGCTTGGCCGATGGGAGGTCGTCTCGGCCGGAGGCTACGGGAAAACCGCGCCGACGGCGGCCGCCATGGCGGCGCAGGCGTGTTCAACCGCCCTCTTCGGGGCCGCGAGCTTTGCCGGCCTCCTCCTGTTTGGCTTTCCCGCCGCCGGCGCCGCAAAATACTGCCTCATTCTCTGCCTGTTCGCGCTCGTCTTCGCGGCGGCAGCCGCCCTGTTGGCTCAGACGGTCGCGGACGCCAAAGCAGCGGGAACCGCGGTGCTGGCGTGGGTCATGTTCTGCTACCTCGTGCGCGCGGCAATAGACGGACGGCGCCTGCCCGCGACCTGGCTCACACCCATGGGCTGGCTGGCTGAAGCCCGTCCGTGGGGAACGAGCCGCCTGTGGCCCTACGCCGCCTGCGCAACGGCGGCCGCCGCACTGGCTGCGGCTGCCCTCGCGCTCTGCCGCGTCCGCGACCTCGGAGGCGCCGCGGTCTCGCCGAGGCCCGGAAGGGCCGGCGCGGCGCCGTGGATTCGAGGCACGCGCTACGTGTGGCGCCTCACGCGCTCCGGCGCCGCCGGGTGGTGCGCGGCGGCGGTTTGCTGGGCGGCGCCGGTCGGAGCCATGGGAGACGAGATAGACGTCTGGGTCGAACAAAACCCGGGCATCGCCGAGCTTTTCGGAGGGCACGCGCCGCGCGACTTCATGTCCGTTCTGGCCGTCGGGATCATCGGGCTTCTCGCGCTCGCGGCCGGGCTCGCGACCGCGGCTGAATTGCGCGGCGAAGAGGCGAGCGGAAGGCTTGGGCTCGTGTGCTCCACGCGCTGCGGCTACGCGAGCGTCGTGCGAGCCTGGTTCGCCCAATCTGTCCTCGCAGCCGCGGCAGTGGCCGCATCAGGCGGTTTCGCCTACTGGATTTCCATCGGAGCGTCCACCGGCAAATGGGAGCTTTCCTCTTCTTTGGGGGCCGCGGCGCTCCTGCTCGTTCCCATAGTCGCAGTGCTCGCCGGGGCCTTCGCCGTTTTCTCCTATGCGCCGAAAGCGTGGGCAGCCGTGTGGGCCCTCGCCTGCTGGATCGCCGTCGTCGAGATCTTGGCCGACCCCCTTGACCTTCCCGAATGGGGGCGAAAGCTCTCGCCCCTCTACCTCGTGGGCAGGGTTCCCATGGAAAGCCCGTCGTGGATCGCGACGGGATGCATTGGCGCCGCGGCCCTCGCCTTGGCGCTCGCGGGCGTCAAGGCGCGCCCCCGCGATTTGGCGGCGGGGTGAGGGCACAGCCCGGCAGCCCGGTTCGCGCTTTCCGGCAGCGGGATTAAAACGGCGTCCGGCAGCGGGCGGCGGCGCAAAACCTCGGGTCCGCTGCGGCCCCGGACGTGAAACGGAGCAGCCTGCCATGCGGCGGAAGGCGTCAAACTGCGTCCCAGCCGAGGATCGCCGCGAGGATGTCGAGGCGCGGCCGGGTCACCGCGGCGTCGGCGGCGGCGAGCACCGCGGGCTTTGCGCACACGGCGACGGAAAGCCCGGCGATCTCCATCATCGACAGGTCGTTGGCGCCGTCGCCGGCAGCCACGGTTTCGGACAGGTCAATCCTTTCGCGCGGCGAAGGGCGCTCCCGAGAACGAAAGTCTGCGTCCCCGGCCCGAGCTTCCAACGGAGAGTCGGAGACTTCCGGCCAATTGGATCCTTCTGTGAATTTGGCGCCTCTGGGCATGTCGGCGCCCGGCAGCCGGCCGCCCTCGGACCAGCGCAGAAGCGCCTCGGCCTTGCGCTCGCGGGTGACGATCTCGCCCTCCGTTCTGCCGGTGAGGGCGCCGCCGCTTGTTTCGAGCCGGTTGGCCAGCACGCAATCGACGCCTAGACGGCGTGCCAGCCCTCCGATCACCTCGATGAATCCGCCGGAGACCAGGCCGACGGCGCATCCGCGCGCGTGCGCCGTCGTGACAAGCGTCTCGGCCCCGGGAACGGGCTCAATGCGGTCCGCGATCGATTTGACCCGATCGAGGGACAGTCCCTCCAGCGTGGCGACGCGCTCTGCGAGGGCCTCGGCGAAGTCGAGCTCGCCGTTCATCGCCGCCTCCGTTATGGCCGCCACCCGAGGGCCGGATCCGGCGGCGTCGGCGAGCATGTCGATGGCCTCGCCGCGGATGAAGGTCGAGTCCACGTCGGAGACGATGAGGCGCGGCCCGCGCTCGGCCATTTTTCCGCGCGTAAGCGCGCAATCGACGCCCAAAGCCAACGCCGGGCCGCGCAATTCGTCCCTCAGCCGCTCCAACGCGGAGGCGTCGGATCCGGCGACGCCGAACAGCGACAGCGTCTGCAGGCCGGGAACCGCGGGTGAGCGCTCGGCGACCTCTGCGCAAGCCGACCCGAAAACATGCCTCGTGTGCGCTAGGAGCCCCGCGGGAAGGGGCTCGGGCGAAGCGAGGGAAAACCTGACCGACTCTCCCTCGCGCACGGGTTCAAACAAGTGTGGTCGCCCCGTCGTCTTCCGCGCCGCCGAAGCCGTCGGAAACCTCGAACGCCTCGGACCCCGCGGGCGCGCCGGCGGAGCCGGAGGCTCCTGCCTCGTCGGACGCGTCGGGCGCCTCGGCCGGCGTCGGCACGTAAAGCGTGGCCTTGACGCGCGCGCCCTTGGGAACCACGGTGATGCCGCCCTCGGAGACGTGGAAGCCTCGGGCCCTGTCGTGCTCGTGGTTGACGCCCACCTGCGCGCCCTCTTCGACCACGACGTACTTGTCGAGGATCGCGCGCACGACCGTCGCATTGCGCCCGACGCTGACGCCGTCGAGCAGAACGGATTCGCGCACCGTCGACCATGAATTCACGCGCACGCCGGGGGAGAGGACGGATCCGATCACTTCGCCTCCGGAGACGATGACCCCGGGGGAGACGATTGAATCGAGAGCGTGGCCCAGCCTCTCGTGGTGCCCGTAGACGAACTTCGCCGGGGCGAGGTTCGAATGTCCCGTCAGAAGCGGCCACCTGTCGTTGTACAGATTGAAGACCGGGTTGACGGAGATGAGGTCCATATTCGCCTCGTAGTAGGCGTCGATCGTTCCGACGTCGCGCCAGTAGTCGCGGTCCCGGTCGGAGTGGCCGGGAACGTTGTTGAAGGTGAAGTCGTAGACCCCGCACGTGTCTTGCCCGACGAAGAAGGGAACGATGTTTCCGCCCATGTCGTGCTTCGAATTGGGGTCGACGGCGTCGTCGGAGAGAACCTTGTACAGGGCGTCGGTGTTGAAGACGTAGTTGCCCATGGAGGCCAGGAACTCGTTGGGCGAATCGGGCAGGCCCAGCCCCGAGGTGTCCTGGGGCTTTTCGACGAAGGCGGCCACGCGGCGCGGATCGGTCTTGTTGACGTCGATTACGCCGAATGCGGACGCCAGTTCGAGCGGCTGGCGGATTCCCGCGATTGTCAGTTCAGCGCCGGTTTCGACGTGCTGGTCGACCATCTGCGAGAAGTCCATGCGGTAGATGTTGTCCGCCCCGGTGATGAGGACGACGTCGGGCCGCTCGTCGTCGAGGATGTTGAGCGACTGGTAGACGGCGTCGGCCGACCCGAGGTACCAGTGGTCGCCGCGCCGCTGCTGCGCGGGCACGGGGGCGACGTAGTTCTCGAACAGATTGGACATGCGCCAGTTGCGCGCGATGTGCCTGTCGAGGGAATGGGACTTGTACTGGGTCAAGACGATGATCTTCAGGTATCCCGAATTGACGATGTTGCTCAAAGAAAAGTCAATGAGTCTGTAAATGCCGCCGAAAGGCACGGCGGGCTTGGCCCGATCCTGAGTGAGGGGCATAAGGCGCTTGCCTTCTCCGCCAGCCAGGACGATTGCGAGGACCCGGGGTTTGGCTCCCATAGGTTCCACCTATCTCATATATTGGTTCAGCGCACGAATTGTCCGCCGTTGGACGACAGAGCGGGTACAGTGAAGGGGTCAGCGTTGACCACCGAAGGAAGGACCCCACATTGCGTGTCGCTCTATTGACTCGAGAATACCCGCCAAACGTCTACGGTGGCGCGGGTGTCCACGTTGAAGAATTGTCCAAAGTGCTGGCGGCCCATGCCGACGTCGACGTTCACGCCTTCGACGGGCCGCGCGAAGCGGGCGTTTCGCCCGCCGGAGTCACGGTGTACGGATACGACTATCCGGCCGAGCTCGCTTCGGCGAACGCCGCGATCAAGACTCTCGGCGTCGACCTGGAGATCGCCGATCGCGTGCGGGAAGCCGACATCCTCCATTCTCACACCTGGTACGCCAACATGGCCGGCCACATCGGAGGGATGCTTTACGGCATTCCCCACGTCATATCGGCCCACTCCCTGGAGCCGCTGCGCCCGTGGAAGCGCGAGCAGCTGGGGGGCGGCTACGAGGTCTCCTCCTGGGTCGAGCGCACGGCCTACGAGGCCGCCGACGGAATCGTCGCCGTCTCCTTCGCCATGAAGGACGACATCCTTCGCTGCTACCCGAAGATCGACCCCGACCGGGTGCGGGTCATCCACAACGGCATCGACCTGTCGGGCTGGAACGCCCCGAAGACCGACGAGGAAACAGCGGCGGCCAGGGAGTGCTTCGCCTCCTACGGACTCGACCCCGACAAGCCCACGGTCATGTTCGTCGGAAGGATCACCCGGCAGAAGGGGGTTCCCGGCCTGCTGCGCGCGATCGCCAAACTTCCGGCGGGGATCCAGGTGGTGCTGTGCGCCGGGGCGCCGGACACCCCGGAAATCGCCGCCGAAACGGAGGCCCTCGTCGAGGACCTCCGAAGCAGGCGCGCAGGCGTCGTGTGGATCTCGGACTTTCTCAGCCGCGGCAAGATCATCCAGCTCTTGTCGTGCTCGACGGCCTTCGTCACGCCGTCAATATACGAGCCCCTCGGAATCGTCAACCTCGAGGCGATGGCCGTCGGGCTTCCCGTCGTCGGAACGAAGACGGGGGGCATCCCGGACTGCATCGAGGACGGGGTGACCGGAACCCTTGTTCCGATTGAACAGCTCGACGACGGGACGGGGACGCCCGTGCATCCCGAGGCGTTTGAGGCCGACCTCGCCTCGGCTTTGGAGGCCGTGTGCGCCGACCCCGAGAAGGCCCGCAAAATGGGCGCGGCAGGCCGCAAGCGGGTGGAGGATCACTTCTCATGGGAGTCGATCGCACTCAAGACGATGGACTTCTACCGCGACGTCATAGCGGGACTTTAGGCCTCTCGCGGTAATCTTGTTCCATGGGCGATGTGCTTGATGTTCGGGAGGCGACCGTTCGACGCGACGGCCGCGCCATCCTCGATTCGGTCGATTGGAGCGTCGACGACGGCCAGAGGTGGGTCGTCCTGGGCCCCAACGGCGCGGGCAAGACGACTCTCATCCAGCTGGTCTCGGGGCGGATGCACCCCACCAGCGGATCGGTGGCGATCGTCGGCGAACGCCTGGGCCGCGTCAACCTGGAGGATCTGCGGCCTCTCGTCGGCACCATGTCCGCCGCCATCGACGCGAGGATTCCGGGGGACCAGAGGGCCGTCGACGTCGTTCGAACGGCCGCCTACGGCCGCTTGGCGACGTGGCGGGAGGTCTACGACCCCCTAGACGACCGGCGGGCGAGGGCCCTTCTGGCCGGCCTCGGCGTGGGATCCCTGGAGACGCGCCTCTTCTCGACCCTTTCCTCGGGGGAGAAGAAGCGCGTGGGGATCGCCCGCGCCCTCATGCCCAACCCCGAGGTGCTCATCCTTGACGAGCCTGCCTCCGGCCTCGATTTGGGCGGGCGCGAGAACCTCGTCGAAACGCTTTCGCAGCTGGCCTTCGAGCCGTTTTCGCCGGTGATCGTGCTCGTAACCCACCACGTCGAAGAGATTCCCCCCGGATTCACCCACGCGCTTTTGCTCAAGGACGGGGCCGTCTACGCGTCGGGCCCGATAGCGGAAACCGTCACATCGGCCAATCTCTCTGCGGTCTTCGGCCTCAACCTCGCGGTGAGCTGCGAGGACGGGCGGTTTTCGGCGCGAAAGGCCTGAGCGCCTTGTGCGCGATCCGCCCCGCGCCGCGCGGAAAGTCCGCCGTTTCCCTCCCCGCGGCAATTGTGGGGATTCCTACCCGAATGGAGTCTATAACTGGGGGTCTCCGCCCGGTAAACTAGAGCGTGTCTCTACTATAGCTAGGAGTAGCAACGTGAGCTGGGAAGTTTGGGGCATCATCGCCCTTTGCTGCATCGCTTTGGAATTCATGACGGTCGATTTCTCCTTCCTCATGATTGCGGGAGGAGCTTTCGTAGCTGCCGGCGTCTCTGCCGGAACGGACAGCCTCGTGGCGCAGGTCGCCGCGTTCGCGGTCGTCTCCGTCCTCCTTTTGGCAATCGTGCGCCCGTGGGCGAAGAACCATTTCAACCCCAAAGGGACGAAGGTCGGCACGGTCCAGGATCAGATAGGCAAGCGAGCCCGCGCCCTCACGGTGATAGACGAGAATGCCGGACGGGTGAAGATCGGAGGAGACGTCTGGTCTTCGCGCTCGGCGGGAGGCGTCATTCCCGAGGGGAGCGACGTCGTCGTCACCGACATCGAGGGGGTCGTGGCCATCGTCGCGCAGTCGGCGCATTCCACCCAATAGGGCTGCACGCTGGCCACTGGCGCCTTCCGACCGACGGCGAAGACTTTCTTTCTCATGGGAAATCTCCGTTGTCGACGGCCGTCCGACTTTCCGGCGGCGCCGCTTTCCGCCTCACCCTACATCAGCAACTGCAACTACATCAGTAACCGCAACAACTAGAAGGACCCACTATGAACGATATGAATGTCGGTCTCATACTTTTGGCCTTGGTTGCATTCATCGTGATCCTTTTCGTCTTCATGGCGATCAAGATGGTCAACCAGGGGTACACCTACGTCGTCGAGCGCCTGGGCAGGTACCACAAGACCCTTACGCCGGGTTTGCACTTCCTGTTCCCGTTCGTCGATTCCATTCGGGAGAGGATCGACATGCGCGAGCAGGTCGTTCCCTTCCCTCCGCAGCCGGTCATCACCTCGGACAACATCAACGTCTCCATCGACACCGTCATCTACTATCAAGTGACGAATCCGATCGCCGCGACCTATGAGATCGCCGACCCGATGGCCGCCATCGAGCAGCTCGCCGTCACGACGCTTCGAAACATCATCGGCACGATGGACATGGAGCAGGCGCTCACGGGGCGCGACCAGATCAACGGCCAGCTGCGCGGCCAGCTCGACGAGGCGACCGGCCGCTGGGGCATTCGCGTTTCGCGCGTCGAGTTGAAGGCCATCGATCCGCCGCGCTCCGTCCAGGGCGCGATGGAACAGCAGATGAAGGCCGAGCGCGACCGCCGCGCCGCGATCCTCACGGCCGAGGGCGTCAAGCAGTCCGCCGTTCTGACGGCCGAGGGCGAGAAGCAGTCCGCTATCCTCAGGGCAGAGGGGCAGGCCCAGTCGACGATCTTGAGGGCCCAGGGCGAGGCGCGAGCCATCCTCCAGGTCTTCGACGCCATCCACCGCGGCAACGTCGATCCCAAGCTCCTCTCCTACGAGTACATCAAGACCCTTCCGCAAATCGCCAACTCCTCGTCTTCTAAGCTGTGGATCGTCCCCACAGAGATGACGGCCGCCCTCAACGCGGTCGCCAAAGGCTTCGGGGGCCACGGCGGCGACGGCGAATCGGGAGTCGATTTCGAGGGCACCGGAAAGATCGCCGACGCCCTGGCGGCCACAGCGCTGCCCGACATCGACGACGCTCTGGCCGACGCCAAGGGCGCCGCCGACGTCGCCATCGACGAAGCCGAGACCTCGGGGCGTCAGTCCGGGCGCCATTTCGACCCGGACGCGGAGATAGGACAGAGGCCCACGACGCCTGCGTCGCCGGAGTTCCGAAGCTTCGACCAAGGCGGCCCCAAAGGAAACGGAACGCCTCCTGCGGGTCAGTGACACTTGAGAATCCCTGACGGGCCAGGCGCTATGAGGCGCTGAACCTTATAGGTGCGGGGCGCGAGCGGAGAAAGCCGCCCCGTTTCGCATGTGCGGCAGTGTGCAAGCGTTGGTCCCTTCCGGAGGCTCGCTCCGTTACAGATGTGCGGGATCGGCTCAAATCCCGGCGGCGATTGCAACAGTCTCCGCGATCGATTACGGCGTGGGCGGGCTCGGTTTGCGGCGCATGCGAGATCGGGGTGTACATATTGTGCGGCCTGCGTTCAATTGTTACGGAGCCGACGCCTTAATAAGAATTTGACTATATTTACCTTTGCGTCAATGGTTCCGCTGTCTCATAGGAAACGACGATGCGTATCATTACGGTCGCGAATACTTCTTGTCGTTTCCGTGCATGCACAGAATTCTTGGTGGCACATATGCGTCGATAAACGCTTTTTGACGCGTGCGATGGCGTTGTCTGTGGCACTCTTGTTCTGTGTTAGTGCCAATTACCGACATCCACGACGATCGCCTGTCAGATTACGTCAGGCTGACCGACGTGGCCCTTCGAAAGAAGCTTGAGACGGAGAACGGCCTGTATATGGCCGAGTCGTCGAAAGTCATCCAGCGGGCGATAGCCGCAGGCCACAGACCGCGTTCGGTCTTGGCCGACGAGCGGTGGCTCGCCGATCTCGCCCCTTCGTTGACGAAGGCCGGCGGGGACGGCGAGGGAGGCGACATCCCCGTGTATGTGTGCGACGAGGAGAAACTCCAGGAGATTGCCGGGTTTCACCTTCACCGCGGAGCGATAGCCGCCATGAATCGCCCCGCCTTGGCCGACCCTCGGGCGGTGCTCGAGGCCGTGGGATCGGGCCCCGCGCGGATCGTCGTACTCGAAAACCTGGTCGATCACACCAACGTGGGAGCGATCTTCCGCTCGGCTGCAGCGCTTGGCGTCGATGCAGTGTTCGTCACATCAGATTGTGCAGACCCCCTTTACAGGCGGTCGGTTCGGGTTTCGATGGGAACCGTCTTCCAGGTCCCCTGGACCAGAATCGACGGCTGGCCTCGAAGTGCGAAGATGCTTTCTGAATGTGGCTATACAACGGCTGCGCTGGCGTTGAGGGACGACGCCCTTGCCCTCGATGCCTTCTCCCGCCTTGAGGCGTGCTCGGCGAAGGACTCCAAAATCGCGATCGTTCTCGGGGCCGAAGGGGACGGCCTTCGCGACTCGACGATTGCCGCAGTCGATCATTCGGTCGTCATTCCGATGGCTGGCGACGTCGACTCGCTTAATGTAGCAGCTGCGATGGCCGTTGCTTGCTGGGAGCTACGTACCGTGCATACACCGTAGTAAAGCGTTGATTACACGGCAAAAGTTGGGATATGCCCGATTCTTCGCCGTTAGAGCGCCAACTTGCAAACATATTCGCCATGACGATCCGAGCCAGGCGGAAAGAGCTCGGACTGTCTCAGGAACAGGTGGCGCTGCGTGCCGACATTGATAGAAACCACTATCAACTAATGGAGAGCGCCAGGTCCGATCGGCGCTCGAACAAAGCCGTCAATCCCCGACTTTTCACTTTGTTCAGGCTTGCCAACGCCCTCGAGCTCCCCGTCGAAGACCTCCTCCTTGCCGCTTCCGAGACATTCCAAGAGCAAGTCGAGGCGGGCGAAACGCTTTAGCCCATGCCATGGCCGCCGCCCCGGTGCGGGGGCGGCAATTCAGCGCCCTTTCGAGTTGCGCAGGCTTTCCTCGAGCCGCCCAAAAAGCTTTGTCGACCTCGCCGACGTCGGAGCGGCGATCGGTGCGGTTTCGTTGTGTTTCGGCTGTCTTGGCCTTGCTGCGGAGTGATCGTCGAATTGCCTCTGATCAAAGCGGATATCGGTTTGGCTCCGTTGCCGGAGGCGGCGGTTGAAGTCGGTTGCCGTCGACCAAACCGTTCAGCCCGTTGGGCTTTGGTGCGCCTCGGTGCATGCTTGCTCGCGCGGTGTGCCGACAACAATGGGCATGGACCGGAACTGCGCCTTTTGCGGCGACTGTGCGCCTCATATTTAGCTGTGCGCTCGGCGTTCTTTTATCGGTTGAATACGCCGATTTAATGTGTGACTATGGCATGCTTTGTCTGATCTTTGCCGAAGTTTGTTTGTCAATGAATGATGTTTCCCAAAGGCGTCCGAACCGATGGAAGTGTGTGAGGCTTTCTGTATCGATGTCTCTTACGAAAAGTCGGACGATCCGACGTAGCCGCACTGACGCCAGGCTTCGTAGACGGCGATCGAGGCGGAATTCGCTAGGTTCAGTGAGCGTAGGTGGGGCATCATGGGGATTCGCACGGCCGCCGTCACCGCCGGGTGGGCGATGACGTGCGCGGGCAGCCCCGTCGGTTCGGGTCCGAAGAGGAAGGCGTCCGTTTCGCGGTAGGCGACGTCGGCGAAGCTGTTCGACGTGTGCCCGGTGAAGGCGAAGATGCGCGAATCCGGGAGCGCGCGAAGGAGCGCCTCGAAGTCGGCGTGGATTCGAAGGTCTGCAAGGTCGTGGTAATCCAGTCCCGCGCGCTTGAGGTGAGAGTCTTCGAAGGAGAAGCCCAAGGGTTCGACGAGGTGGAGCCTGGCTCCCGTGCATGCTGCCAGCCGAATCGCCGCCCCCGTGTTTCCGGGGATTCGCGGCTCGTAGAAGACGATGTGAAACACCAGCTCAGCGTACACGGGAAGTGGCGGGCGCGGCTGCGATCGACTCGTGCGCCCCGACTGTCCGATCCCTGTTGCGGCTTAGCGGGCGGGGTTGGGTGCATGTGCATCGGGGCGAGAGCCGCAGGCGATGTTGCGGCTTGGCGGACGGGGTTGCGCCGAACCTTCTCAAAAGGCCGCTGGAGCCGCGGCCCGGCGGGGCGGAGCGTGCTTTGTTTGGAATGTGTCGGACCCTCCGCCTATCCTGTTTGTCGAACGGATGTTCAATAAGGGGTGTGGGAAAACATGAGAACTTCGGCGGCCTGCGCCCTCGGCGGCAGGGCTTTGAACGCGGAGGACCGGCTTGAGGCCGCTCGGCGTGCGCTTGCCTTGGCGGAGCGCGCGGCGGGGGTTTCCCCGGTCGCCGTTTTGCCGGGCAGGGCCTCGCATGGCGAGGCAGTGCTGGGCGAGGCGACGGGAGGGGCAGTGCCGTGCGGGGCCCCGTCGGGCAGGGCCTTCGCGGGCGGCGCCCGGGCCGGGGCTGCGTCGGACGCTGCGCGCTGGAGGGAGGCTTCGGGCGGATGGGCGGTCCCCGAGTGTTTGGCCGAAATCCTCCCGCGCGGACTCGAGCGGGGAATGAGCGTCGGATTCTCCGGCAGCATCCTCATCGGCCTCCTGCTCGCCGGAATCGCCAGCGGTTCGGGGGCGTGGAGCGTCTTCCTCGGAATGGCCGGCGTCGGATGGGAGGCGGCCGAATCGCTGGGAGTCGAGGCCTCTCGAACGGTTTGCGTACCGAAGGTGGGGGATGCGGCGCGCACACAGGCGCTGACTGCCGCCGTCGACGGCTTCGACGTCGCGGTCATTGGGTCTTCCATTCGCCTGGATGCGCGCGAGCGCCGCCTGCTTTCCAAACGGGCGGCGGTGCGTGGGTGCCTTCTCCTCGGGGAGGGATGGGATTGCCGCGATCGGGTCAGCGGCGAGGTCGTCGCGGTCGAAGGCGTCGACCGCGGCGTCGGGCATGTTCGGGCGCTCCTCGTCGAGGCGGCTTCCGGACGGCGTCGCGTTCGGCTGCGGATCGGCGCGCGCGGATGGGCCCCGGCCCAGGCTGCCGACGGCGAAAAGAACGAAGGCGTCGGCCGCGTCCAAGGCGGGCTCTCCCTGGTGGAGGCGATTCCTTCATGATGCACGCATCGGTGGCGGTGCCCGACTGGCCTGTTGCGGCGGCGGCGTCGGCAGGGCGGGTCGGCTCCGACGAACCCGCGGCGGTTCTGGGAGTCGGCGGCGTGGTGTGTGCGAATGCCTGGGCGCGCAGGCTCGGGGTGCGGACGGGCATGCGCAAGCGCGAGGCGCTGTCGATCTGCCCGGATCTCGTCGCCGTTCAGCGCGACGTTCGCCGCGACGCCCTTCGGTTCGAATCGGTCCTGCGCGCCGTGGACGCGCATGTGGCCCACGTCGTGGTCGTCGAGCCGGGAAGGGTGATCTTTCCGGCCCGGGGCGCGGTGCGGGCGGCAGGGTCGATGGAGGGTTTGGCCGAGGCTCTCATCGGGCAGATCGCCGACGTCGCCGGCTGTGAGGCGCACGTAGGCTGCGGCGAGGGAACCCTCGCCGCCCTTCTGGCGGCCCAATCGGACGTTTTCCTCGACGTCGAAGGGTCGGCGAAGTTCCTGGAGCGAACCAAGGTCGAAGGAACCCTCGTCGGCGTCGCGCCCTCGCGCAGAGCCGAGGCTCGATCCTGCCTTGAGCTTCTGGCGGCCCTCGGGGTGAGAACCGTCGGGGGCTTGGCGGATCTCGGGGCCGCCGCCATGGCGTCCCGTTTTGGAGAGACGGGTTCGCTTCTGTGGCAGTTGGCCCGGGGGAGAGACGTCCATCTGCCCACGGAGGCTGCGACGTCGCCGGGAATCGTGTGCACGCGGGTTTTCGAGCCGCCCCTCCAAAGCGTCGAAGAAGCCGTATTCTCCGCCCGCGGCCTCGCCGAGGAGCTCGTGCAGGCCATGGGAGTGCGAACCGCCGCCTCCGGGAGGCTCCGCATTGACGCGGTTTTCGACGGCGGCGAAGAGCTCTCGCGATCCTGGTCGGTCGGAGGCGGGGGCGCCCGCGACATCGTCGATCGAGTCCGGTGGCAGCTCGGAGGATGGGCGGGCGGCGGGCCCCTCGCACGGCTCGAACTCAGGCTCGACGCTGCGCCGGCCGACGCGGCCCCTGAGCCCCTGTGGGGAGGAAGGTCGGCCGGAAATGAGCGCGCGGCGGCGGCCGTCGCCCGGATCCAAACCGTCCTGGGCGAGGAGTCGGTGACGGTTCCCCGCAAGGTGGGAGGGCGCACGGCGGCGCGGCGCCACGCCGAAATCGCGTGGGGCGAGCACAGCCCGGACGACGGACGCAGGTCGGCTCTTCCATGGCCGGGCGCCATACCCGAGCCGGGGCCTTCGCACGTCCATGCGGCGCCCGTCGACATTTGGCTCGACGGGCGATGCGGACACCGCTTGGCGGTCACGGGGGAAGCGGAGCTGACATGCGCAGGCGGCTGCGCCGATCCCGAACCCGGCCTGCTGCGATCGGCGAAAGGATTGGCGACGATCCGCGATTACGCCGGGCCTTGGCCCATTGACGAGCGGTGGTGGGACCCCTCCGGCCGTTCCAGACGCGCCTATCTCCAGATCGTCCTCGACGGAGCGGCCGCCCTCGTCTATTGCGAGGGCGGAACGTGGCACGAGGAGGGCCGGTATGAATAGACGCCTCTCCGTCGTTCGGCCGGGGGCCGCGAGGCATTCGCCTTCGAAGCGGCCGTTCGCCGAGCCCGAGGGCGCGGTTCCGTACGCGGAGCTGCACGTCCACTCCGCCTACAGCTTTCTCGACGGGGCCAGCCTTCCCGCCGACCTCGTCGCCAGGGCCTGCGAATTGGACCTTCAAGCTCTGGCCGTGACCGACCACGGCGGCTTCCCCGGCGTCGTTCAGCTTGCATCCGCAGCCAGGTCGGCCGGGCTGCCCGCCGTCATCGGAACCGAACTGACCCTTCTGTCCGAAGATCGAAGCGCCCAAGCCGATCCTCCCGGCGAGCACATCGTCCTCCTGGCTCGGGACCCCGAAGGCTACAGACGCCTTTCCCGGACGGTGGGGGAGGCGATGCTGGCCAGCGGGGAAAAAAACCGCGCTCGCTACGAGCTCGAAGACCTGGCGGCTGCCTCCGGCGGAAACTGGATGGTCCTCAGCGGCTGCCGAAAGGGAGGCGTCAGACGCGCTCTGGAGGGGGTGGAACGGCAAAGGGCGGAGGGCTCCCGCGGCGGCTTCAATCCCGGGGCCTCGGCTTTTTCCGGGCCTTCTCCCGCTCTGTGGGACGTCGGCGCCGCCGTCGAACGGGTGCGTCGCCTCGAATCTCTTTTCGGCAAGGGAAACGTGGCGGTCGAACTGACGAACTCCGGCGCCCCGCTTGACCGCGAGCGCTGCCGCGCCCTCGTCGAAACGGCCAACCGGGCCGGCGTCCCCTACCTCGCCACAGGCAATGTGCACTATGCGCGCCCTCGCGACAGGGACGTCGCCGACGTCTTCGCCGCCACGAGGGCTCGAAGCACCCTGGAAGAGATCGATCCCTTCCTCCCGGCCAACGGTTCGCACCTCCGGTCGGGGGAGCAGATGCTCTCCCTGCACCGAGACCACCCCGAAGCCGTGGCCGAGGCCGCCAGAATCGGGGCCGAATGCGCTTTTGACCTGGCGCTCGTCGCCCCTGCCCTTCCCGATTTCCCCGTTCCCGAAGGCCATACCGAAGCGAGCTGGCTGCGTTGCGTCACCCGCGAGCGCGCGCTTGAGCGTTACGGGCCGCGCTCGTCGAATCCGCGGGCGTGGGAGGTGATCGACCACGAACTCGACGTCATCGTCGGCCTCGGCTTTCCCGGGTATTTCCTCATTGTCTGTGAAATCGTCGACTTTTGCCGCAGCCGGGGCATCTGGTGCCAAGGCCGGGGATCGTCGGCGAACTCGGCGGTCTGCTTCGCCTTGGGCATCACCGCTGTCGACGCCGTCCGCCACAAGATGCTCTTTGAACGCTTTCTTTCTCCGGGGCGTTCGGGTCCGCCCGACATCGACGTCGACATCGAATCTGACAGGCGGGAAGAGGTCATCCAACACGTCTATGAACGCTACGGAAGAAAATGCGCCGCGCAGGTCGCCAACACCATCTCTTATCGCCCGCGCTCGGCCATACGCGATGCCGCAAAAGCCCTCGGATACGAGGAAGGGCAAGTCGAGGCATGGCTGCGGTCCGTCGAGCACAAGGTCCCTGCGAAAGCCGACGCCGGCGCAGGCTATGAGCCCGCGGGCTACGAGGTGGACGTGCCCGCCGCTGTGGCCGATCTCGCCTCGCGCATGCAGAGGCTTCCCCGCCACCTCGGCATCCACCCGGGAGGGATGGTCCTGTGCGACCGTCCGGTGATCGACGTGTGCCCGGCGGGCTGGGCGCGGACGCCGGGACGCACCGTCCTTCAATGGGACAAGGACGATTGCGCCGAAGCCGGGCTCGTCAAATTCGACCTTCTCGGGCTCGGAATGCTCACGGCTTTGCGGAAGTCGTACACGCGGCTGACCGACGCCGGAATCACGGGAAGCGACGGGAAGCCCCTCGGGCTTCACAACCTTCCCCAAGAAGACCCTCGCGTCTACACCCTGCTCCAAGCGGCCGACACGGTCGGCGTCTTCCAAGTCGAATCGCGCGCCCAGATGGCCACTCTTCCGCGCCTGCGCCCCGAATGCTTCTACGACATCGTCATCGAGGTGGCCCTCATCCGCCCCGGCCCTATCCAGGGCGACGCCGTCAGCCCCTACCTGGCAAGGCGCCGGGGCCGAGAACCCGTCACGTATCCGCATCCCTTGACCAAGCCGGCCCTGGAAAAAACCCTCGGAGTCCCGCTCTTCCAGGAACAGCTCATGCAAATAGCGATCGACGTCGCCGGTTTCACCCCGGCCCAGGCCGATCGGCTGCGCAAAGCGATGGGCGCGAAACGCTCGCACGAACGCATGTCCGAGCTCAAAAGCGAGCTGTATTCGGGGATGGCCTCCAAGGGCGTGCCCCCGGGCGTCCGCGAGGAAATCTATGACAAGCTCGACGCCTTCGCCGAATTCGGCTTCCCGGAGTCCCACTCCTTCTCCTTCGCCTACCTCGTCTACGCCTCGGCATGGCTCAAAGTCCACTTTCCCGAGCACTTCTACGCCGGAATGCTGGCGGCCCAGCCCATGGGCTTCTACTCTCCCCAGAGCCTTGTGGCCGACGCCAGGCGCCACGGCGTGCACGTGGCCTCCCCGTGCGTCGTGCGTTCGCTAGGCGAGGCGAGCGTGAGGAAACGCGATGCCGCAGAGCGCGACGGTGCGAAATGTGACGGAGAACGGTCCGAAACGGAATGCGATGAACCCGAGTGCGGCGACGGCGCCGTGGCTTTTGCGCGGCTCGTCGATCCCCATGGGGACCTGGAAGTGCGCCTCGGCCTCGATTCCGTTCGGGGCCTCGGCGCCGCAGCGGCTTCCAGGATTCTGAAGGCCCGCCGGGATGCGCCTTTCGCCGACGCGGCAGACATGGCCAGGCGCGCCAGGCTGAGGCGGGGGCAGCTCGAGGCGCTCGCCGCCGCAGGGGCTCTGCGGGCGCTCGGAATGGGCAGGCGCGAGGGAATATGGGCGGCTCAAGCCCTCGCCGACAAAACTGTTCAAGGAAAAGGCTGGTATCAGCCTGCCCTCCCGGGAACGGAGAGCATCGGCACCGCCCCGGCCCTCGACGAGATGACCGAGCAGGAGGCCGCGATCGCGGACATTTCCAGCACCGGAGTCTCTGCCGGGTCCTATCCCACGCAGTTTCTTCGCGGCGAACTGGCCGGCCGAGGGGTCCTGAAAATCTCCGACTTGGGGGAGACTCCCGTCGGCAAACGGGTGCGCGTCGCGGGAGTGGTCACGCACCGCCAGCGTCCGTGGACGGCCACGGGAGTCACATTCATCTCGTTGGAGGATGAAACGGGAATCCTGAACGTCGTGTGCTCAACAGGGCTATGGGACCGATGCCGCCAGGTCGCAAGGAGCAGCCAGGGCCTCGTCGTCAGGGGGATGGTCGAACGCGGCGACGACGCCATGAACTTCGTCGCCGACGCCCTGGAGCCGCTCGCCCTTCCGGTCCAAGCCAAGTCACGGGACTTCCGCTAGCCCGCAATTCCCGAAAGGCGAAGCTTTGCCGTAGACGAACGGAGATTCCCGGCCGTAGACGGGAAACGGGGGCCTGCCCATAGAATTGTGCACATGTCGCTTATCAAGATCCTGTTCAAGGCTGCCCGCAAAGCGGGGCCCGCCGCGCTGCTCGCCGTCGTCCGGTACGGCCCCGAACTGCGGAAACTCGTCAAAGACAACCCCCGCATGGTCGAATCGATGACCAAGCGTTTCCGTGCCGTCGCCGGCGCGAAGGAAGGCCCGTCCGACAAAAAGGGCCTGCACCGTCGCGTCGAGGTCCTCCACGAGCAGGTCACATACGTCTACGCCTCGGCCAACACGTCCGACGTCGCACGCCAAGCCGCGAAATGGCGGGAAGAGCTCGAACGGATCGATCACGCGATTCCCATCGTCGAGTCGATGAGCAGGCGCGAGCAGGCGGCCGAGCGCAAGAAGCTCGTCCGCAAACTCGACGAAATCTCCGCATCGGTGCTGGCTGCGACGGTGGAGGACGCCGTCGAGGACGCCCAGATCGTCGAAGAGAGCGACGAGGAGACGGGCGCAGGCGATTCCAAGGACGGAAAGAACGGCGGCGCGGCCGGCGACGAGGGCTCAGCAAGAAACGGCGGCCCGTCAGGGAGTGACGGCTCGGCCGAAAAGGGCGGTGCGGGAGCAAACTGAGGCTCCGGCGCAAACGGAGAAGCCGGCACAAACTGAGGCGCGGGCGCAAAGGGAGGTTCGGCCAAAAACGGCAAATAGAAGCATATAGAACGCAATAATGCGGAAGGGTGCATCCCCTGGTGTGGGGATGCACCCTCTTGCTTGTGCGCGGAGGGGGACTTGAACCCCCACCCTCTATACGAGGACTAGCACCTCAAGCTAGCGCGTCTGCCTATTCCGCCACCCGCGCAGGTTGTTGAACGGAGCTTGTGGCTCCGAACAACGGATAAGAGATTACCATGCCTTTCTGCCCGAATCAAAGCGAAAAGAGTGGGTTTCATGTGCCCTCGATCACCGAGAATTCCTCCCTGGGGCAGCCGGCTGCTTAATGCGCACGCTGCCATGTAGTCTTTGACCCATGGAACTCGCAACTCTCCGCACGCCCAGGCTCGTGCTTTCCCCGGTCGAGGCGTCCGACGTCGACACGATTGCAGAACTCTGCCAGGACCCCGAGATTCAAAAATGGACGACCGTTCCCTCGCCCTATACGCGCGAGTCCGCCGAGTTTTTTGTTGAGAGCGTGGTCAAACCGGGCTGGCAGGGGCATTCGCCCAATTGGGCGATTCGCCTCGCCGAAGGAAGCCCTTTGACAGACGACGCCTCCGCAGCCGAGCGCCAACCCGAGGTCGAACGCTCTCCGTTGATCGGAATAATCGGCATAAGGTCCGATTCCGTGGTCGGGGAAGTCGGCTTCTGGATGTCGCCGCAAGAAAGGGGAAGCGGTTACGCGGCCGAGGCTCTCAAGGCTGTGTGCGACTTCGCCTTCGAGGCGATGGGGCTGCAGGCGCTGACGTGGCGGTGCGAGATACACGACGGCGAGCCCAACTGGCCGTCTATGCGCGTGGCCTGGAAAGCCGGTTTCACCCTCGAAGGGGTGTCCCGGGGCATGCTGTCGAACAAGGGCAAGGCCTTCGACGTCGTGATCGGATCCCTCCTGCCGAGCGATTCCCGCGAACCCAAGGGGCCATGGACCGGCCCTGCGAAACGGCGTCCCGGCTTCGGGGATCCAAATCGCCCTGAGAATCTCGTCCGCCAGTTTCACGACGTTTATTCGCTGCCTGTCGTCGAAGACGGCCCCGACGCCGACCGCGAGCGCGTGCACATGCGCCTGGCCCTCGTGGCCGAGGAATTCGCCGAACTCGTGGGGGCGGTGTACGGCCGGGCCGCCCGCGAACGGATTGACGCCGCCTTCGAAGAGGCGCGCAAGCTTGACGACGGCACGCGCGACACCGTCGAAACGGCCGACGCTTTGGGCGACATCGTCTACGTCGTCTACGGCATGGCGCTCGAGCTCGGGATCCCCCTGAGCAGCGTTCTGGCCGAGATTCAAAGCTCGAACCTGTCCAAGCTCGGCGAGGACGGCAAGCCGGTTCTGCGCGAGGACGGCAAGGTGCTCAAGGGGCCCGACTACTGTCCGCCGGACATCCGCTCGGCCCTGGGCCTGGCTGAGAGGGACGAGTAGAATCGCGCGCCATGGCTGACCTGACCGCGCTCGCTGCGACCAACCTCGACAAAGCCCTTGCTTCCCAAGCCGGCAAGAGCGCCGACGTCGTCGCCCGCGACGGCGTGCTCCGCCAGACTGTCATCGCCTTGCGCGAAGGCACTCGCCTCGGCGCCCACAACTCGCCTCCGGCCGCCTCGCTCCAAGTCCTCGTCGGCAAGGTGCGGGTCGAGATAGGCGAGAGCCAACAGGGCGAGTTCTCCGCCGGGGAGATATGGGTTCTCACCCACGAACGGCACTCTGTGCTCGCGTTGGAAGACGCCGTCTTTCTTCTGACCACCGTCACGTCGACGGGCGAGGGCTCCCACTCTTGAAAGCCGGAATTCCGGTCGCATTTTGACAGTCGAAGCTCGGCCGCCGGACGTCGGGAAACCGGCGACGTCGCCGTGCTGGCCTTTTGACGTCGTTGCGCACGCCGGGCCAAATCGTTCCAGCCCCAGATGCCGGGGCAAACGGGAAGGCCTGCGGGCATAGTCGGGGCCCGCCCCGACAGAAGGCGGGCCCCGATCGGCTGTCACGCCGATGGGCGGTCCCGATTGAGGAATCCGTGCAGGTAAGGGAGGTGATGCCTGCACGGCCCTATTGGCCAATCGGTCCCGACCCCTGCCTCTTCGGACCCGTCACGTAAAAGCCCTCGGAGGCCGTCGCTCGTGTTCTCCGCATTTGCATGCGGCGTATCTACTGGCGACAAGTCAATGTTAACCTTTTCAACTACATAAAGAAAGAGGCGCGCACGAATATGGGGAGCGCGTCCCTGAATCGCGCCGCGCAAGGCCGACGTCAGACGTTCTGTTGAGAGGACGAGCTTCCCGCGATTGGGGGAAGGCAGGCCGGGGCCTCAGCGTGAAATCTCGGTAAAGGACGTTTTCCTTTGACGAATTTCGGTTGAACGAGGCAGGGGAAGATAGTTGAACGAAGTCGAGGCGCTGTGAAGGCGGTTGAACGCAAGCGGCGTTGCAGCTCCGCAAGCAGTTATTTTCCGGCTGTCGTGCAGTCGTTTAGTTATAATAAAACTCAACAGTAAAATGAGACGCTTTAAAGAGGGCCGTTACCTCCTTGATTTACTTAACCTTGTCGTCACTTGTTTTGTCGGGGAGCTCGTCGGTCGATTTTTCAGAAAGTGCTTGACGTTTGATGATAGTGTGATTCATACTAGAAGGCAGTTGAATAGTAGATAGCTAGTTGACGGAGTGCAGCCAGTGCGTCGTTCGGGTGTCACTGGGTAAAGAAGCGGACGAATCGATCTGCGTTTTCTGTTGTTTCGCGGGTCGATGCGGTTAGTTGTTGAAAGGAGGGGGACATGTCCATCCCTCGTCGGGTCTCAAGGGCCGTTTGCGCAATGTTGGCCGTTGCCGGGACCGTGCTCGCTCCAAACGTTGCGTCGGCTGCCGGAAACGGTCGCCACACTTCGACGCCGCCGATCGAAGCGGCCAAAGGCCGCTCGCCGGTGAAACCGAATGCCGCCGGGGCGGAACACGGAGGTTCGGACCGCCTTCAAGGCTGGGGCAATCCCGTTTTCAGCGACAATTTCGACGACGCCTCCCTGCCCAAGTGGAACGTGCGGGACAACTGGCGGCTCAATCAGGACAAAGCCGTAACGAGTAAACGGAATGTGAAGGTCTCCGACGGGCGGCTGACGATTCGCACCAAGCGTCTGGCCAAGGCCGACGCTCGCGACGCCTCCCGCCGGTACTCCAGCGGCTACCTCGACACGGTCGGAAAGTTCTCCCAAAAATACGGACGTTTCGAAGTGCGCGCCAAACTTCCCACGATCAAGAACAATTCCCGCGGCGTCTGGCCGGCTTTTTGGCTGCGTCCCGACGACGGCCAGGGAAACGAAGGGGAGATCGACGTCTTCGAGGCCTACGGCACGCCCGCCCAAGGCAAGGCGGACGTCGATCCCTACGGCAGAAGCGAGGCCACCGCGCACGTTTATCAACCCGGCCGGCACGGAGGGCTGCAGGCTCCCGAAGGACGAAAGAAGAAGAACGCGTGGACTTCCCAAAGCATCAATCTCAACGACGGAAAGTTCCATACATGGGCAGCGGAGTGGACGCCCAGCAGGATCACCTTCTTCATCGACGGGCGGAAGTATCACGAAGTGACGAAGAAAACCTGGGGCTCAGCTACATGGAACAAGTTCTTCACAACCGACAAGTTCAATATTCGTCTCAACGTCCAGGTCGGCTCCTCCTATTGGGGGTTGCCTGAACCGGGGAAGACGGCAGATTCCACCGAATTCGTCGTCGACTACGTTCGGGCCTGGGCATACCGGGGCTAGTATTCACGCTTAGCCCCTTTCACGCAGGATTTCGCCGCTCGCACCGGGATACGCGCCCCCGGGCGGGCGGCGAAGTCCGTCCAGGCGCACAGAATCGATAAAATCTGGCCATGGAGGACTTTGGATTACCCGATTTCGCCGACGTCGCCCCCGATCGGCTCGAAGCCGACATACGCGAGAAGCTCGAGGGCCATCGCGCGCTCGTGGAAGCGATCGCGTTGTCTCAGGCTCCGGCAACCGTCGAAAACACGCTTCTTCCCCTCGAACTGGAAACCCAACGTTTGGAGGAGGCCGTCAATGTGCTGCACACGTTTGCGGCCTCCGTCGGCGGCGACGAATGGCATGCCGTCGAGGCCAGGCTCAACCCCCTCATAGTCGAGCACGAAGACGACGTCTACCTCGACTCGCGGCTGTACGACCGTTTCAAGGCGCTGGCGGCGGCCGAACTCGGCCCGGAAACGGCTCGGTGCGTGTCAGAGCGCCTTAAGGCGTTTCGCGCCCACGGCTGCCACCTTGACGCCGCCGCCCAAGAGCGGCTGCGCACGATCAACAAGGAGACGGCGGACCTGACGACCGAGTTCGGGCAGCTGGCGCTCAAAGCCCAGCTGGCCGGATCGGTCCCGTTGACGGAGGAGGAGGCCGAAGGCCTGAGCGATTCCCAGAAGGCCGGGTTGGCGGCCGACGCCGAATCGAACCCGGAACTGGCGAAAGGCAAGCCCTGCCTCGTCGTCCTCCGCCTTCCCACTCAACAGCCCGTCCAATCCGCCCTCGCCCGCCCCGACGTCCGTCAGCGGATTTTCGAGGCTTCGACGAGCCGGGGCGACGGGAGCGACCCCGCACCGGACACCCGCCGCATCGTCCTCGCGCTCGCGCGCCTTCGGGCCGAAAAGGCGCAGCTCCTCGGCTACTCCACCTACGCCCAGTATGTCGCCGCTCAGGAAACGGCCGGATCGACGCAGGCCATTCACAGCCTTCTCGAGCCGATGGTCGAACCCGCCCAACGCAACGCCGAGGCCGAGCACGAGGCGCTTGAGGCATACGCCGGGACCCCTGTCGCCCCGTCTGACTGGCTTTACTTCCGCGACGCGCTCGCCCGCGAGCAGTTCCAGCTCGACAACGAGGCGCTGGCGCCCTATCTGGAGCTGACGAACGTCGTCGAAAGAGGCGTCTTCTACGCCGCGAACAGGCTTTACGGACTGACGTTCGCCGCGAGGCCGGACCTGCGCGGATACGCCGAGGACGTCAAAATATGGGAGGTTCGCCGCGAGGACGGCACTCTCGCAGGCCTCTTCCTGGGGGACTATTTTGCGCGGGCCGGCAAGCGAGGCGGAGCCTGGATGCACGCAATCCGGCAGGCTTCCCGCCGAGGGGGAGACTGCGTCGTCGTCTGCAACAATCTCAACGTCACGCGACCGCCCGAGGGAGAGCCTGCGCTGCTGACATGGGACGAGGTCGAGACGGCCTTCCACGAATTCGGGCACGCTCTGCACAGCTTGCTTTCCGACGTCGAATGGCCTTCCGCCGCCGGCGCGAGCGTTCCGCGCGACTTCGTCGAGTACCCTTCGCAGGTCAACGAAATATGGGCCAGACACCCGCAGGTGCTGTCGAACTACGCCCGGCATTTTGCCACGGGCGAGCCCATGCCGGAGGATTTGGCGGCCTCGCTGTCCGCCGCCGACGGCTTCGGCGCGGGGTTCCAAATGTCCGAAATGCTGCAGGCCGTGCTTTTGGACCAAGCCTGGCACGACCGCACACCCGCCGACCTTCCCGAGAGCCCCGACGACATCGAAGAGTTCGAAAAGGCGACCCTCGAAAGGCTTGGAATCGCGAGCCCCTGGATCCCGCCCCGGTACCGAAGCTGCTACTTCAACCATGTCTTTTCCGGCGGCTATTCCGCCGGCTACTACTCCTACCTGTGGAGCGAGGCCCTCGACGCCGACACCGCAGACTGGTTTCGGACGGTTGCCGCGAAAGACGGCGACGGCGGCCTCAATCGCGAGGCGGGGGCGAGGATGGCGGCTGAAGTGCTCAGCCGGGGAAATTCGCGCAATCCCCTCGAGGGTTTCGAAAGGCTCCTTGGACGCCCGGTCGACACCCGGGCGTTGCTGCGGCGCAAACGCCTGCTCTGAAACGCGAGCCGACGAAGGATCGGGATGGCCCGGGCTTCCATTCGCCAAAGGGGCGGGGACGCCGTCTGCCAAGAGGCTCCTGGCCCGGGCCGCCAATCGTCAAAGGCGCCCAACCGCGAGCCGAGGGGGCTGCGGTTGGGCGCCTTTTCACCGAGGCGGTCGTCAGACCGCCTCGGGTTGCCCGCTACGGGTGCGTGGCGGGGGTGTGCTTGCCGGAGCCGGTCCAGTTGCCGGTGAGCACGGCGGTGTCGGGCTGGGCGAAGGTGTGGGTCGCGTCAGCGTTCCCTCCGCTCAACGAATTTCTCAAGTGATAGACGTTGGCTCGACGAATTGCGAAGGTGTCTTTCCCGTCGCCGTTCCAGTCTCCGACCAGGTAGGCGTCGCCCTTCCGTCCGTATGTGAAGTCGACGTCGGCGTCGCCTCCGGTCAGAGTGTTCTTGATGTAGATGTGATTGCCTCGCACGACGGCTACGCTGTCCTTGCCGTCGCCGTCGAAATCGCCGGCTAGGAACGCATCCCCTTCGCGTCCATAGGTCAGGACCGCGTCGGCGTCGCCTCCGGCGAGGCTGTTCTTGATGTAGATGCGGTTGCCTCGCACGACGGCTACGCTGTCCTTGCCGTCGCCGTCGAAATCGCCGGTCAAGACGGCGTCGTCCGCGCGTCCGTAGGTGAAGGACTTGCCTTCAAATGTGAAGGTCGCACCTTGTCGAACAATGAAGCCGTCCTTGCCCTTCCCGGTGAAGTCGCCGGCGTACGGGGTGCCTTTGCCGATGGGCGTGGCAGGCTGGGCCGAGTCGGCGGTCCAATCGGTGTAGGTGGTGACAGTCGATCCGCCGGGATCGGCTGTCGGGGACGGGCTCGGCTTAGGCGAGTCCGTGGGGGTCGGACTTGGCTGGGCGGTCGTCGGCGTCGGCTTGGGCGACTCGGTCGGCGAGGCCGTCGGCGTCGGGTCCGCGTCGGTGAGTGAACGGACGACGAAGGGCGGGGTCTCGTAACGTTCAGAGGCGTCCTTCGAGTTTTGAGGGTGGCCGGTGCCCTTGGTCACGACTACGGACATGACGTAGCGACCGTCGTCGGCCATCTGCAGCTTGCCGCCTTTCTTGATCCTTCCATCCCAGGAGAACGTCTGGAAGCTCCTGTCCGCGCCGACGCCGTCGTTGTCGTACACCTGATGCACCGGAACCGTCTGGCCCTGCTTTTTGCCGTCGGGGCCTACGGCGTTGACGTATATTTTCATGTTTTTGACGGGAGTCTCCACATGCAGACGGACTCTCGGAACGTCGTAGCCCTTCATGGAATACACGTGGTCCTTTTCAGTCACCTCTGCATACTGCGCATTGTCGTCTGCGCAGTCAGAGGCCACAACACGGCCGTTCGGGCACGAGGAGACGCTCACGAGCGAGGGCGAGACGTTGTACTTGTCCTCGGGCCTGCGGCCTACAAAGCTGAGGGTCTGGCTGTCGTAGAGATCGCCGTACGTCCATTTCGAACTGATTGCCTCCCTCGATTCGTAGTCTCCGTTGAGACCGGCGAAGGGAATCCGCTGAAGGCGCCCGTCGTCGTCCTTCAACGTGATGTAGCCGCCGTACATCGTCATGTGGGGGAGCTTCGTCTCCACCGCTGTTCCCGTTGCGTAGGAACTGTAGGCGCTGGGCGGGGTGACGGTTGCCTTCACCGTTCGCGTCGAATGGGCCGGAACCGTCACCTTGTCCGCGGAGAACGCGACCTTGGTGTTCAGCCCCGGCGCATACTGGAGAAGGGTGTTCGGCCCGTACGTTCCTGCCGCATTCAGATCGGAGCCGAGGGTGTACGTCTTCTCCTTGTCGGAATTGTTTGTGATCGTCAGATCGGTTGGATTGTTCGAATCTGTGTCGCCCAGGGAAATCTTCGACGGGGTCACAGTGGAGACTCGCTTTTCCTTCCCGGGGGCGGCATAGGAATTCGCTTGGGAAACGGCGGCAGGAATGTCGATGAGACCCGCGCCCTGGTGTTGGACGGGCTCTTGAATCCGCGCCTGCGAGGGGAATCCGCGCTGTATCGGGTAGGAAAGGAGAACGGGGTCGGCCGTGTTCTGGAGCACAGCTTTCACTGCGTCGGGGGAGGCCGACGGATTGGATTCGAGCACCAGCGCGGCTGCTCCCGCCGTGTGCGGAGCGGCCATCGAGGTTCCCGAGAGTTCGGCGTAGCCCTTCTTCGCGGTCTGTTTGTCCAAAGGATAGGCGGATGTGATCTCGCCGCCGGGGGCGAGGACGTCCGGTTTGAGCTTGAGGTCGGCCGTCATTCCCCACGCCGAGAAGGTGGAGACCATCGTGGCCGTATCGGGGTCGACGATCGACTCTTGCTTGTCCGTCCAGGTGATCACAGGGTTGTTCCCCGCGCCCCTCGCTATGAGCCCTTCGAGCTTTTCACCCTGCTCCTTGGTGATCGTGCCGACCGGGAGATCGGTTGTCGGATGGATCGAAGCCCTGACGACGCCGTCTTCATTGTTGTAGATCAACAGGCCGACGGCGCCGTCGGCCTGTGCGGCGGCGGCCTTTTCGGCAAAGGTGGAATCGCCTCTGGCAACCAGCGCCACCTTTCCTTCGAAAGGCTTCCCGGGAAGGTCGACCGCTCCGGTCTTCTGCCCGTCCGGGTATGTGGCGAGCTGTGCGCTTCCAGTCGTCGGAGGGACGGCGGCGCCGTCGACGGGCATGTATGTGTAGGAGGCGCCGTCGGCCGTCGTGAAGGTCGACAGAAGCAAACCGTTGTTGTCCACCGACCCTACGGCGACGGCCTTGGAGGACACCGCCGGGGCGCTGCCCGAGAACGTGCCGTGGGCGCCTTCGTTCCCCTGAGAGACAGTCAAGACCACGCCGGAATTGACGAGGGCGTCTGCGGCGACGGCGGTGGGATACTCCGGCCATGTCATGTAGGGCGCGCCAATCGACATGTTGACAACATTCATGCCGTCCCTCGAGGCGCGCTCCATCGCGGTGAGCATGACGCCCGTGTCGGTTGAACCGTCACACCCGAAAACCCTGTACGCGCCCAAGAGCGCGTTCGGCGCGACGCCACGGAAATTGCTTGTCGGGTCGTTGCCTGCCGCGATGCCCGCGACGTGGGTTCCGTGTCCGTGGCAGTCGTTGGGGACCGAGTCGGGGACGGCATTGGGATCGTAGGCGTCGGAATTGATGTCCGCATTGTACCTGTCGCCGACGAAGTCGTATCCGGCGACGACCTTGGACGTGGGGA
>ERZ773022.420-NODE-420-length-35492-cov-6.881790_pt1 | contig 35492 bp, 30 predicted proteins | sample MGYA00580839_ERZ773022 | MGnify/ENA primary metagenome ERZ773022 (study PRJEB29015, sample SAMEA2738020) | human oral metagenome | biome: human oral; feature: human-associated habitat; material: dental | place: China | collected 2044 ... | reverse complement strand
ACCTAGCCAATCGGTCTGCGCCCTTTGGGCTTGACCTCTTGGGGTTTCATGGTAAAAAGGAGGGGTACACGATGGCTACATATCGCGTGAAGTGGGAAGAGCTTTCGCCCGGGGCGAAGTATCCGGCGCATAAGGTGACGACGGTCAGTGCCTCGTCGATGGCGGAGGCGCGGGCGAAGGTGCGGCAGAAGATCATGACGAACGTGAAGGTCACGAATGTGACGGCGGTCAAAATCTCGTAGAGGGCAGCAGCAGGTTGGCGGCGGGGAGGTGCATTGCGCCATGAAGCTTTTGAAGCAGCTGCGCTGCAAGGTGCAGGCAATCCGGAAGCGCCCCGAGGTCTATGTGCGCCACTATGCGCTGGCGCTCGTCCTGCGCGGAACGCTCATCTTTCTGGAAGTCGTACTGCTGCGGCTCTTCTATGTGCCACTGCGCCTCGCGGATCTCTCGACGAGGGAGATTGTGCAGTATATACGCAAGCTCGACGTCAATGTCTGGGGCTGGTTCAAGGGGGCGCTGGGGAAGTGCATGGAAGTGAAGAGCTGGCTGCAGGGGCTGGGCAACTTCGCATCTTTGCCCGAAGCACTTCGGCATCTGAACACGCGATTATATGCGTGGCTGCAATGGAAGCGTGAAGAAATCCTTTCCTTTTGCCGTATGCTGCGAGAGCCGCGCAAGCTGGGGAAGCGCGTGCGGGATTTTGTGCGCCGCCACTTCCGCAACCGACGCATGGTGCGGCGCGGTGCCGTGCGCATGATTCTGGGTATAATCTTGGCGAAGCTCCTGACGGTGCTTTACGTCGCCTTTGCCGGTGCGGCGCTCTTCTCCGTCTGGGGCTTCGACTGTCTCTTCATGATCTTGGGCTTCCTGCAGCTCGCCGCGACAAGAATCGCCCATGTCCTAGGGCGCGTCATCGAGCATCATATCTTTCTGGTGCAGCAGGGAGCGGATTTTGCGGGAGAGGGGAAAGGCACGATTTCGCTTGGGAAACGGCGGCGGGATTGAAGAGGAGCAGGTCGCGAAGATGGAAGCGGAGGAACAGCGGAAGATGATGGGAGGTGAGGCTGATCCGTCGATGCATGGAATGACCGAAACGGAGATGTATTTTTTGAAGAAGTTCATCGGCTCGTGATATGCGAGGAGTATGTGTTCAAAGAATGGGAGGAAAGCAAGATGAAAATGTTCACGAAGTCTTTGGTGAAGAAGTCGGTATTGCTCGGCGGCTTGGCGGCGTGCTTGGCGCTCGGCGGGGCTTTTGATGCGGGGAATGTGCCCGACGTCTTGGCGGTGAAGCAGGCACATGCGCAGGATGTGTATGCGGGAACGGCACAAGGAGGGGGGAATATCTACGTCATGACGCATACGATTCGCTGGAGCGGTGACAGTCGTTTCAACGTGCGCACGAAGCGTGTCTATAGCTATGGCAGTGGTTACGATATGGAAGGCTGGGGATTCATTCATACGGGGCGAGGCTGGACGTACAGCCTGACGGAATCGGAAGGCAAGAACGGAATGGCTCCTGTATCGAAGCCGTACTATCCCGTTGAATCGGGCTCTGTCATGGAGGCGGTATTGAATATTTGCTTGAACAGCTGACGCATATTGGACGGGCAGGTTGTCCTTCGCGAAGTGCCCGTGCGAGACACCTGCTTATGCTTATCCAGGAGGGATTTGTTCATGAAAAGACTCGGGAGCTTTTTGATTCTCTTGCTTGCATCGTGCCTGATTCTCGCAGGATGCGGCGGAGGCGCTTCTTCTTTGCTTTCCTCTTCCGGCGCGGAACTTTCGCCGTTGGAATCCGCCGGGTATTATACGCGCATCTTGATGACGCCGAACGGCGAGTTCCTAGCAGGCGGCAAGGTCAGCGAGGATAAGGTGAAAGAGGCGGGTTTCGTCTACAAGGTGGAAATGGGTGCCAACAAGAAGCTGGAGAAGATCACGGCAATGGTCGGCGACAGTGTTGCGGCTATTTCTTGGAATGATACCTTGGGAAATTCAGTGAAGTTTGCTTCCCTTACGGTGGAATATCAGGATGATTTCGTCAAGTACAATTTCAAGGATGCCCACGGTGCTTCTCAGCGGGGGTTCTACGGAATGTATGCAATCCGCTACAAGATGGCAGATAAGAAGGCGAAGATTGCGTATCTCTACAATAAGGACGGCGAGCAGGCGAATAATGGAGGCGGCTATTCTCAGTTGCTTTTCACATACAATGACAAGGGGGAGCTTTCTAAGCTCGGTTTCGCTGATGTGAACGGGAATCGTGTGACGACGGCCGAAAAGTTCTATGAACTGCGCTTCAAATACGCAGAGGATAAGAAGAATCCACGCCCGACCGAGGTGGCGAACTATGGCAAAGACGAGAGCCTGATGGTTGACGGTACGGGGATTGCCAAGACGACGTACAAGTTTGATGACAAGAAGCGTTGTATCGAGGCGCGCCATTTCGGCTCGGACGATGCGCTGAAGATCAAGAAGAGCGGTTTTTCTGCAAAGAACGATTTCCATGTGTTCAGCGCGGGCGCCATCACGAAGTATGCCTATGAGGGAGAAGATGACCGTCCCGTTGCAATTTCCTTCTACGGCAAGGATGAGCAGCCTCTGGGTTTGAAGGAGAATGGCAATGCAGCTTCTTACAAGTTCACGCTGGGGAAATTTGGCATGACATCGATCAAGGCGCTGTCGACCGATGACATGCCTGTAGCCGTAGATGTGGGGACGTTCGGGGACAACGTCGTGGAGGTTCTCTTCGAGTATGATGACAAGGGCGAGATTTCGGAAATGTCCTTCAAGGGCAAGGACGGCAATGCCGTTGTTTCGTCGAAGATGCACTGCGCTTTGGTTCGCTTCAAGTACGATGAACGAGGACGTGAGACGGAAGTTTCTTTTTATGGCACAGCGGGAGATGCCATCAATGTGCAGGAGGGCAGATACAGTTTCCATCGCATCGTGAAGGAGTATAACGATGAGGATGAACTGGGGCAGGAAATCTATTACAACAAGGACGACAAGGAAGTGCGGCGCGAGAAGCACAAGACGCAGCATCGCTTCACATCGTCGAACGCTTCGCCGGAGGAATTGGCGCAGAAGGCACTCGAAGCGAAGGGCGTTTCCTGCAAAATCACGGCTACGACGTATGGGCATGATAGTAACGGTTTCCTCGCGCTCGACACGTCGAAGGGGCGGCGCATCCTGCTCTTCGACCAGCAGAACGACCGTGTAGCAGAGGTGAATCCGCGCACATCCTTCGCATCGTTCGCGGCACAGCGCTCGAAGAGTTACCAGAGTCCGTGGATTGTGAACTTTACGATACTCAATGATGTGCGTGACAACGACAGCGATTTTGGGACGTGGTATGGGCCGAATCATTTCTTCCCGATCTACATGCAGTACAGCTTCAATGCTGATGGCACGGTGAAGCCCGGCATGTTGACGAGCGGCAACGGACCGAATCCGTCGCATTTCCAAGGATACCTGAAGGAGCCGAAGAATGTCGATTTGGCGAATCTGCTCTTGACGGAAGCTCTGACTTTCATGGAGAAGGCACAGGCGGCAGGTGTTTCCATCTAATGACATACGGAAGATAGAACAAGGGCGGCGCATAAGTCGGTTGGACTTATGCGCCGCCCTCGTTCGTGCAGGAGAGTGCGCGCGACCTGCGATGCCTTGCGTCGCATTCCTTGCGGTTTATTCTGTCAGCTTCGATGCCGCTTCTTCGATGTAGGGCATCTTCTTGTCAACCTTCAGGATATGCTGTACGAGCCAGTTGAGAAGGAATTTGATGAGTTTGTCGAGCGCGTCTTCCTGATCGCGGTCGATTTCGTCGAAGTCGATGTTGTTGAGCTTCTCGACGAAGGCTGTGTGTGCGGCGACCTGTTCGGCAAGGCCGTCGTAGTTGATGCTCTTCATGTAGCGCTCCTCGTCGGCGAAGTGCTTGATCGTGTAGTCGCGCAGTTCTTCGATGATCTCGATGATGTCGTCGAATTTATCGACGCGGAACTCGTCATGCACGAGTTCGTATGTCTGGCGCACCAAGTCGAAGAGTGTTTCGTGCTCCTTGTCGACGAGCGGAATCTGCGTGCGGAATTCGTCGGTGAAGGCGAAGGGATCGGCGGGCTCCTTCTTTGCCTTGATGACCGTCGTCGGCTTTGCTGTCTTGGGCGCGGCTGCCTTTGCCGCAGGTTTTACGGCAGAAGCAGGTGCGGAGGCTGTTTTCTCCGTGGGCTTCTTTGCGGCGGCTTTCGTCGCTTTTTTTGCGGGTTCGGCTGCTTTCGCGGCAGGAGCGTCGCCCTTGCTGCTTTCATCAGCAGGTGCAACGGTGTTGGTCGGCTTCGCGGCAGTGCGCTTCTTTGTCGTCTTTTTGGCGGGAGCGGCGGGGGCTTCTGGCATCTGGGCCGCCGATGCTTTTGCCTCGATGGTTGTTTTCGCCTTCTTTTCGACGGAGGACGCGTGCTCTTCCTTGATTTCCTTACTTGTATGTGCCGCTTCTCGTGCCTTGGCGGCTTCTTCGGCATGCGCCGTTTCCGCTGCCCGCGCTTCCTTTGCTGCCCGCGCCTTCGCCTCGACGGCGGCGGCCTTTGCCTTCTTCAGTGCACTTCCGATCAGCATGTCGCTCGATAAGATGTGCTGCAGGAACCATTCGTTGAGGAAGTGCAGGAGACTCGTAAGCTCCTCGTGGTCGTTCTGGAAGTTCATCGAGGATTTGTGCTGGTCGATGACTTCGCGAAAATGTGCGTGCGCTTCCTTCTGATCTGCAAGTTCGCCGTCGCGCGACATGGCCATGATTTCTTCTTCGTAGACGTGCTGCTTGACGATATGATCGTTCATCGTCGCTAGGAGTTGACCGCTCAAGCGGTGGTACTCGTCCTCATGACCAGCGGCGAGTGCTTCGCGCGCTTCTTCCATATCCTCTAGGAGGCGGCGGTGTCCGTTGTCGATAAAGGGGATTCCTGTTTCAAAATTTTCCAAGAAGCGGTACATAAGGCTCACTCCATTTTTGCATAGTAATTCTCTTCTAAAGTATATCGTAGGTTAGGAGGTTTGTCTTAAGCTCGTCTTTTGACCCATAGCTATATCTGCTATAATGGAAGGAAATGAGGTGTGGAGGATGGAAATGGAACAGGAGTCACTTTTTCGGCGCGAGGTCGATTTGCCGCTGGCGGCGCGGATGCGCCCCAAAAGTCTCGCGGATTATGTGGGGCAGCAGCACCTCGTGGGCAAGGGAAAGATGCTCAGGAAGCTCATCGCCGAGGACAAGATCTTCTCGATGATCTTCTGGGGGCCGCCGGGCGTCGGCAAGACGACGCTCGCACGCATCATCGCGCGGGAGACGAAGGCTCGTTTCATCGACTTTTCCGCCGTGACGAGCGGCATCAAGGAGATCCGCACGGTCATGCAGGAGGCGGAGAAGAACACAGCGTACGGCGAGCGCACGATCCTCTTTGTCGATGAGATCCATCGCTTCAACAAGGCGCAGCAGGACGCTTTCCTGCCATTTGTGGAGAAGGGCAGCATCATCCTCATCGGCGCGACGACGGAGAACCCGTCGTTCGAGATCAACAGCGCTCTTTTGTCGCGCTGCCGCGTCTTTGTGCTCAAGGCCTTGCAGAAGGAGGACATCCTGGGGCTTCTGCGCCGTGCGCTCGCCGCACCCGAGGGTTTCGGCAATCAGAAGGTGGAGATTGCGGACGATCTTCTGGGAGCTTTGGCCGTGTTCGCCAACGGCGACGCTCGCACGGCTCTTTCCACATTGGAAATCGTCGTGCTGAACGGCGATATGGAGGACGGTGCGATCCGTGTCACGCGCGAAACGGTGGAGCAGTGTTTGGAGAAGAAGTCGCTGCTCTACGACAAGAAGGGCGAGGAGCATTACAATCTGATTTCGGCGCTCCACAAGTCGATGCGAAATTCCGATGCCGACGCTTCGGTTTATTGGCTCGCGCGTATGTTGGAAGCGGGCGAAGATCCTCTCTATATCGCGCGGCGCATCGTGCGCTTTGCGAGCGAGGATGTGGGACTTGCCGATCCGCGCGCCTTGGAGCTTGCCGTCGCGGCGTATCAAGCGTGCCATTTCATCGGCATGCCTGAGTGCTCGGTTCATCTGACGGAGGCTGCCGTTTACATGGCGCTCGCGCCGAAATCAAACGCGATGGAAGTCGCCTATTTGAAGGCAAAGGCCGATGCGACAAAGCGCCTCGCTGAGCCTGTGCCGCTCGTCATACGGAACGCCGTGACGCGGCTCATGAAGGATGAGGGCTACGGCAAAGGATATCAGTACGCGCACAACACGAAGGACAAGCTCACGAACATGCAGTGCCTGCCCGATGATCTTCTGGGAAGCGTCTACTACGAGCCGACGGAGGAGGGACTTGAGGGACGCTTCAAAGAACGGCTTTTGAGCATCAAGCGTTGGAAGAAGGAGCATGGCGCGAAGTAGCGGCGGTGAAGAAGCGAGCGGTGTGATTTCTATGGAGGAGGGGAAGTCGTGGGAGTTTATCTCAATCCGGGATCGGAGATGTTCGAGCAATCGTTGAATTCGGAAATCTATGTGGACAAGACGGGATTGATCGAGCAGACGAACCGCTGTTTCAAGAGTCAACAGAAATATTTGTGCGTGAGCCGCCCGCGCCGTTTCGGCAAGACGATGGCGGCGGACATGCTCTGCGCCTACTACGATCGTACGGTCGACGGCGCGGCGCTCTTTCGCGGACTTGCCATTGAGCAGGCCGAAAGCTTTGCGCGAAACCGCAACAGCTGCGATGTCATACGGCTCAATATGCAGGAGTTCTTGAGCGAGACGAAGAGCGTGGAGGAACTGCTTGCCTTCCTGCAGGAAGCCTTGCTTTGGGAGATGCTGCAGGAATACCCGGATTTTACGTACTTCCGCAAGGGCAGCCTGCGTCATGTCATGGAAACGATTCATCAAAATACCCGTCGTCCCTTCGTCATCGTCATCGATGAATGGGATTGTATTTTCCGCGAATACCCGCACGATACGGCGGCGCAGCGGCAGTACCTTGACTTTTTGCGCGATTGGCTCAAAGACAAGGCGTACATCGGCCTTGCCTACATGACGGGAATCCTGCCGATCAAGAAGTACGGCACGCATTCCGCACTCAATATGTTCCGGGAGTTTTCTATGGCAGATCCGCGCCAATTCGCGCCCTTCGTCGGCTTCCTAGAAGATGAGGTGAAGGCGCTTTGCTCGCGCTATGGGATGGATTTTGCGGAATGCCGCTCTTGGTACGACGGCTATCATTTCGCAGAATCCGGCGCTGTCTACAGCCCCAAGAGCGTCGTCGAGGCGATGCTGTCAAAGAGCTACGGCAGCTATTGGAATCGGACGGAGACGTACGAGGCGCTGAAAGTCTACATCGATCTGAACCACGAAGGTCTGCGTGATGCTGTCGTGCGCATGATGGGCGGCGGCAGACAAAGAATCGCCACAGGAAATTTCGCCAACGATATGACGACTTTCACTTCTGCCGACGATGTGATGACTCTGCTCGTGCATTTGGGCTACCTCGGCTATGACAAGGTGACGGAAGAGGTCTTCGTGCCGAACAACGAGATTTTGGGCGAGTACGTCAATGCGACGAAGCGGGGGGCGGCTTGGGATGTCGTGCGCGGTGCGCTCCAAGAGTCCGACGCGCTCATAGAAGCGATTGCAGCGAAAGATGCGCCCGCCGTGGCGCAGGCGGTGGAGCGCGCGCACATGGAGACGAGTCACTTGCAGTACAATGATGAAAACGCTCTTGCCTACACGCTGTCGCTCGCTCTCTACAGCGCGCGTCGCTTCTATCAGTTTGTTCGCGAGATGCCAACGGGCAAGGGCTTCGCCGATCTTGTGCTGCTGCCGCGCCCGATGTATTTTGACCGGGCGGCGATTGTCATTGAACTTAAGTGGGCGAAAAACGCCGAGACGGCGCTTCGCCAGATCAAGGAGAAGAAGTACGGAGAAGCGCTTGCACCGTATGTCGGAAAGCTCCTGCTCGTCGGCATAAGTTACGACAAGAGGACGCGCAGGCACAGTGCTGAAATCGAAGAGATGACGAAGAGATGAAAATTTTGCTAGGGCGGAGGCACTTTTTGTGCACGAAAAAAGCTGCCGCACATGATTTATGTGCGACAGCCCCCTCTTTTGCTTCATTTAGAGTCACAACTGGAACTTCTGCACTTCTTCCTGAAGTTTTTGTGCGAGTTCGGCGAGCGTCTGGCTGGCGTGCGCCATTTCCTGCATGGCAGCCGCCTGCTCCTCGGTGGCGGCGGAAATCGTCTGTGTATCTTCCTGCGATTTGTTGCTGATCTCCTGCACCTTGTTCATGGCGGCGATCATCTCGCTGCTCGTTCGGCTTACTGCCTGTACGGCATCAACGGCGGTGCGGATCGTCTGTTCGAGTTCGCCGAACTGGTTGGCGATATTGTCGAAGGCTGCTCCCGAAGCATTGACGGCATCGGTGCCTCTCTGGACATTTTCGTTTCCAGCCTGTATGGAATCGACGGCTTTTGTCGTGTCCTGCTGGATGGCGGTGATGCGTTCGGTGATGTCCTGCGTGGCGATGCCCGATTGCTCGGCGAGTTTTCGCACTTCTTCGGCGACGACGGCGAAGCCTTTGCCGGCCTCGCCGGCACGCGCCGCTTCGATGGCGGCGTTGAGGGCGAGGAGGTTCGTTTGCTCCGCGATGCCGGAGATGGTTTCGACGATGGTACCGATCTCGTCGGAACGCTTGCCCAGCGTATCGACGATTGCCGCCGAAGACTGCACTTGTTCGGCGATGGCTTTGATTTCGGTGATGGCATGACGGACTTTTTCCTGCCCGTCTACGGTCACTTCTTGACTTTTCTGGGCGAGATTCTGCATGGAAGCCGCGCTCTTTCGCAGCAGCTCGATGGTCTCGCCCATCGCATGAGCCTGCTCTGTCAGATTGCCTATCGTATCGGCAGAGGCAGCAGCTCCCGCTGCCATGTTAGTGGCATTTTCCGCTACCTGCGTGACGGACTGCGTCGTCTGGCTTGCACTGGCGGTCAGTTCCTCTGAAGAGGCGGCGACGGATTCAGAGGAAGAGGCGACATTTTTGATGACGCTCTTCAAACGAGCCTTCATGCCGTTTGCGCTGTGCGCGAGCGTGCCGAGTTCATCGCTGCGATCTTCTGGAAGGTTGGCGACGCGAAGGTTTCCGTTTGCAATTTGGCTCAAGGTATCGGCGAGCGTGAGCAGGGGGCGGATCGCTTTGCCGATGATGATGTATGACAGGAAGCTCAGGAGTCCTGCCAAGACGAGGACAGCGATGACGCTGGCGAGCATGAAGGAGTGGCGTACATCGTCCATGTCCGACGTGCGCACATCGATACCGATGAATGCCATGCCGATATTTTTTCCGGCGGCGTCTTTCAAGGGGAGATAGGCGCTCATGTAATCCTTGCCGAGAATCGTTGTACGTCCTTCATAGGCCGCGCCGTTTCTCAGCACAGTGTTGATGATCTGGTCATCAGCCTTCGTGCCAATATTGCGCGAGCCGTTTTGGTCTTTGACATTCGTCGAAATGCGCGTGTCGCCGGCAAAGAATGTAACGAAGCCGTGACAGCTGCTACCGAATCGGTCGACGATCTCCGTATCCTCGTTCATATTATGGTCGCCTTTGTAAAGAATGCCGTCTCGGACTTCCCAATCCCCCGGATAAAGGGAATCCATGTTGTCGACCATGATGCGTAGATTCGATGCTGCCTGTACCTGCAGCGAGGTGTCGAAGCCTGCGTTCGCACTGAACCACCCGATCAAAGCCATGACGATGCAGGCGATGATGAGACAGATGTTGAACGCAAGTACGCTTTTTGTTTGCAGTTTCATTACAGAGCCTCCTTTGTGGTTTTGACTATGAACCTAAATAAACTATATTACATATATTGGCATCCACGATGTCCTCTAAAAGTTACATAATGTCCTTCTATATTTTAACTTTTAATCCTTGAGATAAAAGTCTTGTTTAAACATTAGAATATAAAGAGAAGATCTATATATGAGTCCATGGAAACTCGTATACAGATCTTCTGTCAAATTGTAGGGAAAGGTTCATTCTGTTATTCTGCAACGAAATGTCTTTCATGACAGCAGCAGACTGTCATTCGCCATTTCGTTGCCCGCAGCCTTTTCAAAGAGCGCGAGCAGGTCGCGCACGGTGAGACGCGATTTTTCCTCGCCTTTGACGTCGACGAGGATGTTTCCTTCGTGCATCATGATGAGGCGGTTGCCGAGGCGAAGGGCGTCCTTCATGTTGTGCGTGATCATGAGCGTCGTGAGCTTGCGCTTTTCTACGATGGATTTCGTGATGTCGAGAACTTTTTCCGCCGTCTTGGGGTCGAGTGCCGCCGTGTGCTCGTCGAGGAGTAGGAGCTTAGGCTCGGCCATCGTTGCCATGAGAAGCGTCAGGGCTTGGCGCTGACCGCCTGAGAGAAGGCCGACCTTGGATTCGAGACGATCTTCGAGACCGAGGTCGAGTCCCGCCAGAAGCTCGCGGAAGCGTTCGCGCTGCGCTTTGGAGAAGCTCCAGCGAAGGCGCGGTGCATTGCCGCGGCGTGCGGCAATGGCGAGGTTTTCCTCGATCATCATGCCCGCCGCCGTGCCCATCATGGGGTCTTGGAAGACTCGTCCGATGTATTTGGCACGCTTGTGCTCGGGCCACTTCGTGATGTCTGTGCCCGCGATGACGATGCTGCCTGCGTCGACGCGGAAGGTGCCGGCGATGGAGTTCATCAGCGTCGACTTTCCCGCGCCGTTGCCGCCGATGACGGTCACGAAGTCGCCGGGCGAAAGGTGCAGCGTGACACCTCGGAGCGCGTACTTTTCTGTGATTGTGCCGGGATTGAAGGTCTTGGCGATGTTTTGAAGTTTGAGCATCAGCGAGAGCCTCCTTTCGCGCGGCGGATGCGCGCCTGGATGAGAGGCAGAGAGAGCGCGAGCGCGACGAGCGCCGCCGTGAAGAGCTTGAGGTCGTTGGGCGGCATGCCGAGTTCGAGGACGATGGCAATGACGGCGCGGTAGACGATGGAGCCGCCGATGACGGAGAGAAGGCAGTTTTTGAAGCTGCGCGTGCCGAAGAGCACCTCGCCGATGATGACGGAGGCGAGACCGATGACGATCGTGCCGACGCCCATGCCGACGTCCGCAAAGCCGTTCGACTGCGCGACGAGCGCTCCCGAGATGGCGACAAGACCGTTTGAGAGCAGGAGGCCGAGGATGATCGTCATGTCGGTATTGACGCCGTTCGCACGGATCATGTGGGGATTGTCTCCCGTCGCACGAATCGCCGCGCCGAGTTCTGTACCGAAGAAGTAGTAGCACGCGACGCTGATCACGACGACGACGAGAAAGCCCATGGCGAGCACGGCGACTTCGCGCGTGAGGCCGAAGCTCTGCGCCTGCGTGAAGATCGTCTCTGTATTGAGGAGCGGCAGGTTCGCCTTGCCCATGATGCGAAGATTCACGGAGTAGAGCGCGATCATCGTGAGGATGCCGGCGAGAAGCGCAGGAATCTTGAGCTTCGTCGTCAGAAGTCCCGTGACGACGCCTGAAATCATGCCCGCGACGAAGGCCGCGAAGATGGCGAGAAGCGGCGTGACGCCGGCGGCAAGGAGGCTTGCTGCCGTCGCCGCGCCCAGAGGGAAGCTGCCCTCGACGGTGAGGTCAGCGATGTCGAGGACGCGGAAGGTCAGGTAGACGCCGATGGCGAGGAGCGCCCAAAGGAGTCCTTGGGAAATCGTTGGTATGATGAGATCCATAGAGAGAAATTCTCCTTTTTGAAAAAGCAGCCGCAAGGAATTGCTTGCGGCTGTTTCTTGGTTTTGATCGGGGACAGGAGCTGCAATTATTCGAAAATCTGCGCATCCTTCAAGATGTCGGCAGGAATCTGGATGCCGAGCGTTTCCGCGTTCTTCTTGTTGATGCTGACTTTGAGTTCCTTCGCCATCTCGATCGGCATGTCAGCGGGCTTCTTCTTGCCTTCGAGGATGTCGGCGGCCATGTGACCCGTCTGCACGCCGAGCTTGTAGTAGTCGATGCCGTAGGTCGCAAGCGCCCCCGCCTTGACCCAGTTGTCCTCGCTGCAGAACACGGGCTTCTTCGCTGGATTCGTGATGGAAAGAAGTGTCGGGACGGCGGAGGCCATGATGTTGTCCGTCGGCTCGAAGAAGGCGTCGACGTCGCCGACGAGGCTGTTCGCCGCCTGCTGGATGTCGTTGACGGTCGAGATCGTCGCCGTGCGCACCTTCAGCCCGCGACTCTCGGCGTACTCGGCGATCGCCTTCGCCTGCACCTCGGAGTTGACTTCGCTTGAGCAGTAGATGATGCCGATGGTCTTGACCTCGGGGCAGATCTTCAGCATGAGGTCGACCTGCTCCTTGATGGGGCTCATGTCGCTCGTTCCCGTGACGTTGCCGCCGGGCTTCTCGTTCGAAGCGGCGAGCTTCGCGCCGACGTAGTCCGTGATCGCCGTGCCGACGATGGGAATGTCGTGCGTCGCGTTCGCCATGCTCTGCGCGGCGGGCGTCGCGATCGCACAGACGAGATTCATCTTCGCGTTGACGAAGCGCTGTGCGATGTTCTGCAGGTTTGACTGATCGGCCTGCGCGTTCTGGCGGTCGATGGAGATGTTCTTGCCTTCCTCGAAGCCGCGCTCCTTGAGTCCGTCGGCGAAGCCCTTGTTCGCCGCATCGAGCGCATTGTGCTCGACGAGCTGCACGACGCCGATCTTCACGTCCTTTGTGTCAGCGCTTTGGCCGCAGCCTACGAAACCGAGGCTCGCCGTGAGAAGAGAAGCGCCGAGGATGAGCGCCTTGAACTTTTTGGAAATGTGCATGAGGATTCCGCCTTTCTTCTGTGTGGGAAACGCATCTGAAGCCGCGTCGCCGAACAGTTCTTGATGAAGATTCCGGATGGATTCATGTAGAGAATGTTGACGCAATATGGATATTATACATGTTTACAGAAAGAAATGCCATAGCTCTATGAAAATCAGGACGAAGCTTCTGGTTGACAATTTCTGTTAAGCGCTATATTCTAGTACTTATGGAGAATGTATAATCGGCAAATAGTATTATTGGAGGAGATTTTGATGTTTGGTATGAAAAAGGCTGCAGCCGCCCCGAATGACGGGCAGAATCTGGCGGCAGCCATTCAGAGGGTTGCACAGGGGCATGAGAAGAATCAGCTTTTCTCCAAGGCAGATTCGCGCGAGCCGTGGGCGGACGCGTTCAATGCGCTCATCGACAAGGTGAACGAGGAGATCGAGTACCAGAAGTTCCGCATCCGCACGGTCAATGATGCCGTCCACTCGGGGCTTTGGTACATGAAGATCAATGCGGACTTCAGCATCGCCTATGCCATCTGGTCCGACGAGTTCCGCCGCATGGTCGGCTTCCGTGACGAGAACGACTTCCCCAATACGGTGGAATCTTGGAGTTCGCGCCTGCATCCCGACGATGTGGACGGAACGCTCTCCGCCTTCACGCAGTGCATCAAGGATCTGAGCGGCAATACGCCCTACGATGTCGACTACCGCATGAAGGTGCACGACGGAAGTTACAAGTGGTTTCATGCGTCGGGCAACGTCGTGCGCAATCAGAACGGACATCCGGAAGAGATCATCGGCGTCTTCGTCGACATCGACGAGGAGGTCAAGAACAAGGAATATCTCGACTACACTTTGAAGCGCTACGAGGCGATCGACAGCATCCTGGCGGAAGGCTCGTGGAACATGAAGGTCATCGGCGATGATCCGACGAATCCGAACAATGAGTTCTGGTGGTCGGATCGCTTCCGCCACCTCTTGGGCTTCTCCAATACGACGGACTTCCCGAACAAGCTGAATTCGTGGGCCGATCGCCTGCATCCTGAGGACAAGGAGCGTACCTTGCAGGCGTTCCAAGCGCATATCATGGATCGCAGCGGCAGGACGCCGTTCGACCTTGAGTATCGCTTGAAGACGAAGACGGGCGAATACCTGTGGTTTCACGCCGTGGGCAAGACGATCCGAAAGCCCGACGGCACGCCCGTCCTGGTCGCCGGCGCCATCGAGGACATCACGCTGCTGAAGACCGGCAAGGAGCAGTTCTACAAGGAATTTGGCTCAAGGATGGAAGGGCTTTACCACTCGATCGAGACGATCACGACGCGCGTGAACGAGACGGCGGAGCGCACGACCGAGATCACCGGCGTACAGGAAGAAATCACGCGGGCGGCAGAGGATACGCGCACGCAGACGGAGAACACGCTGAAGATGACGGAGCTCATCATGAACATCTCGAAGCAGACGAACCTCCTCGCGCTCAACGCCTCGATCGAGGCGGCACGCGCGGGTGATGCGGGCAGGGGATTCTCCGTCGTCGCTGAAGAGGTGCGAAAGCTTGCGGACAGCAGTCAGGAGGCTGTCGGCAAGATCGTTGAGGCTCTCGGCTCGATGGAGAAGGCATCGGCCAATATTGAGGAGAAGATCAAGACGATCAACCTCTTGATTGAAAGGCAAGCGGAGGGGATGAAGGAAATCCATACGTCTGTGGTGCAGGCGAAGGAAGTATCGGGCGACATTGAGAAATTGACGAAGAGTATGTAAGAAAGCACTGGATTTATCCGTGCTTTTCTAGGCAGAAGCCTGGGAAACGCCGCGAAGGAGCAGGAAATTGTGCTCCTTCGCGGCGTTTTTGTGCATAAAAGAGCCGAAAATTATGACGAGATTCCCCCTTGGCAAATCCTCTTAGTCCATGTATAATATCACTATGATAATACTTTAACGAAGAAAAGGAGTGCTTTGTTTTGAAGAAAATTTTATTCGTCTGTTTATCCCTCATGCTCGCGGCAGGTTTCATGGCAGGCTGTGGTGGACAGAAGGCGGCAAACGACGCGCCGAAGAAGATCGTCATCGGTCTGGACGACAACTTTCCGCCGATGGGGTTCCTCGACGAGAAGAACGAGATCACGGGCTTCGACGTGGAACTGGCAAAGGAGGCGGCGAAGCGCCTCGGCACGGAGGTCGAGTTCAAGGGCATCGACTGGGCAAGCAAGGAGGCTGAGATTCAGAGCGGCCGCATCGACGCGCTGTGGAACGGTCTGGAAATCACGGAGGAGCGCAAGAAGAACCTGCTCTTTTCCGAGCCGTACATGAACGATCAGCAGGTGATCTTCAAGCGTGCGGACGACGCCTCGATCGCGAAGGAAGACGACCTCAAGGGCAAGATCGTCGCGACGCAGAGCGCCTCGGGCACGGCGGAGGACTATGTGGATGGTCACAAGGATGTCACGGGCTACAAGGACGTCAAAAAGTACGCGGACTATTTGTCGGCGTTCATGGATCTTGAGAATGGCCGCGTCGATGCGATCGTCTGCGACGAGATCATCGGCCGCTACTACATGTCGAAGCACCCCGACAAGATCGCCGCGCTCGACGGTCACGTCGGCCCCGTGACGCAGTTCGGCGTCGCTTACCGCAAGGATGATACGGCGCTCAAGGAGAAGATGCAGAAGGTTCTCGACGAGATGCGCGCCGACGGCACGATGGCGAAGATCTCGGAGAAGTGGTTCGGCAAGGACATCACGAAGTTGTAGTTTTGAAGGCTGTGCGCGAGCTTGGGGCTTGTGCACAGCCTTGCTGTATTTCGTGTTTTTTTATTGAGCGAGTACAGATCTCGTGATAAAATATAGAATAAAGAAAGGATATTTTTTGACATGGAGAGAGCTGTATGGCGCGGGTGAAGAGAACGTACAAGGATTCGCTTTTTTGCGATATATTCCGCCGCAAAGATTATTTGCAGGATGTATATCGCGGGCTTTTTGGGCGAGATGTTTCCTTGCAGGAAATACAGCTCATGACGCTGCAGGGGACATTCTTCAACGACGAGAAGAATGATGTGAGTTTCTTGGCGGGTAAGCGGCAAATTGTTTTGATGGAGCACCAGAGTACTTTGAACGAGAATATGCCTTTGCGTATGTTTTGGTATATGGCGAAGCTTTATCGGAAGCAAGTGCCGAAGGATGCACCGTATCGAACGCGACGTCTCCAGTTGCCGGCACCATGCTTCTATGTATTCTACAATGGTCTTGACCCAGCGCCGGATGAATGGGAAATGCGTCTGTCGGAAGCTTTTGAGGGAGAGTGCTCCTCGTTGGAACTTTGCGTCAAGGCATATAACATTAATGAAATGTCGGGCAGCAGACTTCTTGAAAAGAGTCGTGCGCTCAAGGGGTATAGCGTTTTCGTGGCGCAAATCCGACGAAAAACGGCGGCGGGAGTATGTTTGGAGGGGGCTGTTAAGCAGGCAATCCGCTATTGTATCGAGCAGAATCTTTTGGCGGAATATTTTCTTGAGCGTGAGATGGAGGAGGTTTTTGACATGGTGAGCTTCAAGTGGGATCCTGAATTGGCAAAGCGTGTCCAGCTTCAGGAAGCACAAGAGATCGGCATGGAAAAGGGCATGGAAAAGGGTGTGACGGAGATCGTGCTCAACATGCTGAAGAAGAAAAAATGGTCATTGCAGGATATTTCTGAAGTCTCGCAATGGCCGTTGGACAAGATTGAGAATCTTGGAAAGATGCATCAGCTTTTGTGAATTCGTTGTCGGTAGTGTTGTGCGCTTTTTGCCTGTGCTGTGGAAACAGCGAGCAAAAGGCGCATTTCTCGTAGGAGATCATTTATGGAATTGGATTTCATCAAGCTGAGTCCGCTGGGAAATACGACGGTATTTTTGCGCGGGGAAGCCGCACAGGAGGCGCGTGCCGCGCTCCTCGCTGAGGCGATGGATTACGATCATCTGGCGGCGGAGCAGGCGGGTTTCCTCGTTGCGCCGCACGCTGAGGAGGCGCTTCTTCGCATCGAGATGTCGGGCGGCGAGTTCTGCGGCAATGCGACGCTTTCGGCGGCGGCTCTGGCGGCATCTGAAGGTGCTGAGTCACCTTTTTTTATTGAGTGCTCGGGTGCGGAAGGGCCTCTTCGGGCAGAGGCGCGTCCACTTGGCGCGGGACGCTGGCTGGCGCGTGCCGAGATGCCGCAGGCGCATGAGATAAGAAGGCTTTCTCTTGACGGGTTTTTGTTTGGGGGCACGGCGATATGTGTATCGCTTCCGGGCATCGCGCATCTCGTCGTCGAAGCCGCAGACCTTTCGGCGTCGGATTACGACGAGATGCTTGCCCGTCTGATGCGCGAGACGGATGCCGATGCTTACGGAGTCGTGCCGTTTGAGCGCATGGGACGCAATCACTTTCGTATCCGTCCCTACGTCGCTGTGCCGAGCGCTAAAAGTCGCGTCTTTGAGCGTGCCTGCGGTTCGGGAAGTCTGGCGCTTGCGCTTGCCGAAGGGAGTGAGCGCGGGCGCATCGCCGTCGAGCAGCCGGGCGGCACGCTCTTCGTTGAGACGGGCAAGCGGTTCTTCCTCGAAGGCGAGGTGCTCATTTCCTGCCGCGGTACGGTGGAACTTGCAGGTGTTGCGTGGTAAGGAGTCGGGAGATTTGTGTCGGCGATACGACATTCAAGGAGGTGCAAAGATGAGAAAATACGCAGCGCTCAAGGAGCCGGTTCGCTGTAATGGCGGGGAAATCATTTATAAGATCATGCTTCATACGACAAAAGATGGAATCTATCTGTATAAGTACGACGCTCCCGATGCATTGGAATGCGCCCATGATGATTTCTATGAGGATTTGGATGCTCTGCATGAGGTATGGGATGCGCTGGTGGATGACGACGGTTGGATAGAGGCGGCGGATCCGGCGGAGGGGGAACAGCATGATGCGTTTCCGACGGGTCATGCATCTGCCGCACAGAAATGAGCAGAGAGAACCAATTTATTGAAATATAAGGAAAATGTTGATATAATCAACTAAGAGAATATGTACGTTATGGATGTGAGCTTGCTGCTGTTGCATTTGATCGTGTATGAGAGGGGGATCTTGATGGATAATTTGCAGGTGGCGCGTTGTTTTTCCATTTTGGACGGACGTTCGCGCAGCTATGTGTTGGAAGCCTGTCGTCCTTTGCAGCTTACGTATTCGGAGTACGTCCTGCTGCTGCGCCTTTTTGACTGCGAGGGGGCGAGCCAGGAGGATTTGTCGCGTACTCTGCAGACGGACAAGTCCGCCGTGGCGCGCACGCTAAAGCTATTGGAGCAAAAGGGCTTCATCTGTCGAGAGAAGGACGCGGAGGATCGCCGCATCAAGCGCATCCGCCTGACGGAGTACGGACGCATGCAGCATCCGTTCCTGCTGTCCGTGATGAACTCGTGGGTTAATTATCTGATCGATACGTTGTCGCCGCAGGATGTCTCCTGTGTGGAGCGCAACTTCCGGATTTTGGCGGAACGCTCGTCGAAGGCGGATTTTCGAGAGCTCATTGGGAAGACGACGCGGTGAAACTCGCAGGATGCAGAGAGGGGGAAACGATGTGAGATATGGGGTACGCAGTATTCTGGCGCTCCTTTTGGCGGGGCTTCTCGTCAGTGCCGCAGGCTGCGGCGATGCGCCTCCCGAGAAGGCGAAGCCGCCGTTGGTGCGCACCGAGCGCGTCGAGACGAATGAGGCGGCGCACGCGGTCAACTATGCGGGCAGTGTGCGCGGCCGTTACGAGAAGAATCTGGCGTTCCAAGTCGGCGGCCGCGTCATCGCGCGTGCGGTCAACGTCGGCGACCGCGTGGAAGCGGGAGCGCCGCTCCTGCGCCTCGACGCCTCCGACATCGTGCAGAGGTCGAGGCAGGCCGATGCCGCAGTCGATGCAGCGAAGGCGCAGCTCGACCTCGCGGTGGCAAATGCGGCGCGCTATCGCGAGCTTTACGCGGCCGAGGCCGTGCCCGCCGCCGTGCTCGACCAGTACGAGACTGCCTATGAGGCTGCGGCGGCGAGCTATCGGCAGGCGCTCGCCCAAGCGGCAGAGGGGCACAATGCCGTTTCCTATACGGAGCTTCTTGCCGATGCGCCCGGCGTGATTTCTGCCGTGGCAGCAGAGGCGGGGCAGGTCGTTGCCGCAGGGCAGACGGTCGTGACACTCGTCGAATCTGGCGATCTTGAGGTCGAGATCGCCGTGCCCGAAGATCGTCTCGCCGATGTGCCGCCAGGCAAGGAAGTCGCCGTCTCCTTCTGGGCGCTCGGCGCAGGCGTCGTTTCCGGCACGGTGCGCGAGGTCGCGCCGATGGCGGATGCTGTCTCGCGCACCTACCGCGTGCGCGTCTCTGTGCCCGTACCGCCGACTGGCATGGCGCTTGGCATGACGGCGAATGTAGCGGTGGGACGGGCGCCGACGGCAGCTGTGCGCCTGCCGCTCGCCGCCATCTACCAGACGGGCGGCAATCCTTCGGTCTGGCTTGTCGGCGCGGACAACAAGGTGTTCCTGCAGGAAGTTGCGGTCGACGGCTATGACGGCAACGACGTGCTCGTCCGGGGACTTCCCGACGGCGCTCTCGTCGTGACAGCGGGCGTCCACAAACTACGCGAGGGCGACGAAGTGCGGACGGGGGATGCGCCATGAGGAATCTTACGGAAATCTCCCTCAAGCACAAGGGGCTCGTCTGGTATTTCATTCTCGTCGTCTTTATCGGCGGCATTTTTTCCTACGGCAAGCTCGGCAGGATGGAAGATCCTGACTTCACGATCCGCCAGATGGTCGTGTCCGTCGCCTGGCCGGGTGCGACAGCGCAGCAGATGGAAGAGCAGGTCACGGACAAGTTGGAGAAGAAGCTGCAGGATGTGCCGGGACTCAAGGAGCTCAAGAGCTATTCGCGCGAGGGTCAGGCGGTCATCTATGTGACGCTGGACGACGCTGTGGCGAAGGAGGATATTCGTCCGACGTGGCGCGACGCACGCAATCTCTGCGAGGATGAGAAGCGCAGCCTGCCCACAGGCGTTTACGGCCCTTATTACAACGACCGCTTCGACGATGTATTCGGCTCGGTCTACGCCGTGACGGGCGACGGCTGGTCCTACGAGGAGATGCGCGAGCAGGCGGAAAAGACGCGCCGCGCCCTGCTTGCGGTCGAAAACGTGCAGAAGGTCGAACTGATCGGCGTGCAGCCGGAGAAGATCTACGTCGAGGCCGCGCGCGAGCGTCTCGCGGAGCTTGGCATACCGCCCGACGCGATTCTTTCTGCCATCCGCACGCAGGAGGAGATGACGCCGGCGGGCATGATCGAGACGCAGACGGACAACGTCTACGTGCGCGTCTCGGGCGCTTTCGACGACCTTGAGGCGATCCGCGCCCTGCCGATCGCCGCCGGCGGGCGCACCTTCCGCCTCGGCGACGTCGCGAGCGTCACGCGCCGCTACGCCGAGCCGGCCGAGCCGAAGATGTACTTCAATGGCGAGCCTGCCGTGGGCATCGCCGTTTCCATGCGCCCGGGCGGCAACATCCTGACGCTCGGCAAGGATTTGCAGAAGAAAATCGCCGCGCTCAAGGACGATCTGCCGCTCGGCTTGGAAATCCATCAGGTCTCCGACCAGCCGCAGGTCGTCGCAGAATCCATCGATGATTTCGTCGACACGCTCAGAGAAGCCGTCATCATCGTGCTCGCCGTGAGCTTTCTGACGCTAGGCCTTCGCACGGGATTCGTCGTCGCCTGCTGCATCCCGCTCGTACTGACGGGCGTATTCCTCTTCATGTACGGCGCAGGCATTGACTTGCAGAAGGTGTCTTTGGGTGCGCTCATCATCTCCCTCGGGCTTCTGGTCGACGATGAGATCATCGCCGTCGAGATGATGAGCGTCAAGCTCGAAGAGGGGCTTGACCGCTTCAGCGCCGCCTCGCACGCCTTCCGTGCGACAGCTCTGCCCATGTTGACGGGCACGCTCATCACATGCGCGGGTTTCATCCCCGTCGCTTTCTCGAAGGGCATGGCGGCGGAGTTCTGCGCCTCGCTCTTTCCCGTCATCGCCGCCGCGCTGCTGCTCTCTTGGATCGTCTCCGTCATGGTCGCGCCGCTCCTCGGCTATCACATCATCCGCATCGAGCCGAAGCGCGATGAAAAGGGCGAAGCCTTGCTCCATCAAGGCCGATTCTATCGCGTGTTTCGCCGCGTGCTGGAGGCATTTTTAGCACATCGCCGTCTCGTGCTCGGCGTGACGGCGCTCGTCTTCGCTGCATCCATCGCGCTTTTGGGCGCTTGCCGGCAGGACTTCTTCCCGCCGTCTTTGCGGCCTGAGATCATCGTCGAGATGCACCTCGCCGAAGGCTCTTCCATGAAGAATACGGACGGCGAGGCGAAGCGCTTCGCTGCCTTCCTCGACGGCCTTGCGGACGAGTACAGGAACTATTCCGTCTATGTGGGCGAAGGTGCGCCGCGCTTCGTGCTGACCTTTGAACCCGTCTTGGCTGCGGACAATTACGCGCAGTTCGTCATCGTCGCGAACGACAAGGAGTCACGCGAGGATTTGACGGCGAAGATCCGCACGGAGCTTTCCGAAAACTTCCCGAACGTGCGTGCAAACCTCAAGTTCATCCAGACGGGGCCGCCTGCGGCGTACCCCATCATGCTGCGCGTCGAGGGAGAAGACAAGGAAAAAGTCATGTCGCTTGCCAATGAGGTTGCCGACCTCGTGGCGAGCGATGCGAACACGCGCGACGTGAACCTCGACTGGCAGGAAAAGAGCAAGGTTCTGCACCTCGCGCTCGATCAGGACAAGCTCAAGGCGCTCGGACTTTCGACGCAGATGGTGCAGCAGATGCTCTACACGGAACTGGCGGGAGTGAAAGCGGCGGAACTCTACGAGGGCGACCGCACGGTGGATATCGTGCTGCGGCTCAGGGAGGAGGCGAGGGACGATCTCTCGCGCCTTGAAGAATTGCCGATCTACTTGCCGCAGGCAGGCTATGTGCCGCTCGCGCAGGTGGCGAAGATTTCCTATGATGCGGAAAACGGCATCATCTGGCGGCGCGACTTGAAGCCCGCCGTGACCGTACGCGCCGACATCATCGCGGGCACACCGACGGATGCGGCGAAAAAAGCGTACGCGGCGACGAAGGAACTGCGCGAGAATCTTCCCGCAGGATATGCCATCGAGCCGGACGGAAGCCTTGCAGACAGCGAGGATTCGATGAAATATCTTCTCGTGCCCGTGCCCGCCATGATCTTCCTCATCATGACGCTCTTGATCTTCCAGGTGCGCGAAGGCCGTGCCATGCTCATCACACTCTTGACCGCTCCTTTGGGCATCATCGGCGTCGCCTGCGGCATGTTCCTCACGGGCGAGCCGATCGGCTTCGTCGCCGACCTCGGCATCCTCGCGCTCTCGGGCATGATTATCCGTAACTCGGTCATCCTCATCGACCAGATTCAGAAGCATATCAAGGCGGGCGAGTCGCCGTGGCAGGCGGTCATCGACTCGGCTGTTCTGCGCTTTCGTCCCATCATGCTGACGGCTGCTGCTGCGATCCTCGGCATGATTCCGCTGATGACGAGTTCTTTCTGGGGACCGATGGCGGTGGCGATAGCGAGCGGGCTTTCCGTGGCGACGGTATTGACGCTGCTCGTGCTGCCCGTCATGTACGTCACCGTCTATCGCGTGAAGCGGGAGACTTGAAGAGGAAAAAAATACTATCTCCAACTATGGACTTTTGTACTAATATGTGATATATTATGGCAAAAGGGTCTTGTGTTTTGCTGGGGCGACGGAGAGAAGGCTTTCGTGGCCAGCAGCGAGAGGGCGGTGCATGGCGATGTTGGGGAAAAGGGGGCGCAGAACGGCGCATGACTTTCTGCGCATTCTTGCACTCGCAGCTGTTCTCTTTGTCATCGCCGCCTCCCTGCCGAAGGCTTTGCCTGCAGTCGCAGCGCATGGTCTTTCCCCGGATTCCCATGAGATGACGGGATTTTCCCTGCAGCATTCTGTTAAAGAGGAAGCTGAGCCTACGGAAATGCACTGTTGGCAGAGCGCGAACCTTCCGGACGAGGGAGAAATGCAGGAGCTTCTGCAGGAGGCGCAGGACGGCGCTGAAGGATGGCAGTGTGTGACTTATCCCGCACAGCCGCTCCTTTCGAGCGAGACGCGCTATGTCTATCTGACAACGAGTCTGCCCGAAGAGGGGCACAGCGGCATGGGTCTGTTCTTCAAGACGACGAACCAGTCGGTTCGCCTGTGGCTCGACGGCAAGCTCCTTTACGAATACGGTTCGATGGAGGACGGCGACTACAGCTACGGCACGCGCTGGCATCTCGTTCCTCTGCCGGAAGGATATGCGGGGAAGACACTGACCGTCGGAATGCATTCTTTCAGCACGGTCGATCTCGGCCGCTTCGACCACCTGTGTCTGCGCGACATGCGTGCGAGCGTGGCGGAGCTTTTCTTCGCCGATCTGCCCTTCGTCTTCGGACTTTCTGTGATCTTCATGATGGGGGCGATCGTCGCCATCTACAGCTGCACCCTGCGCCGCAACCGAGGCGCTTACGTCTTTCTGTTGCTGTTCGTCCTCGTCTACGGCATCTGGATGGTCAGCGTGATGAACGCGCGGTATTTCCTTTTCGATTCGCCGCGCTTCTGGTGGTTCGTGCAGCTTACGGCAGTGTATGGCATAGCGATCTTGGCGTTTCAGTTTCTCGCGGGCTTCCTGCCCGCCGCGCAGCGCCGCACGATGCGCCTTTTGTCCGTACCCTTCGTGCTCCTCTTGGCTGCGTCCGCTCTCGGCGAAATCTTCGTCGCACGCGGCAGTTTCTTCGCCTGCATGAACTTTTACTATCCGTTGGCGGCCATCTTTGCGCCGTGGGCGAGCATCCTGCTCTGGCGCGAGGCGAAGCGCGGCAACGAATACTGCCGCACGGCGCTCGTGCCGCTCCTCGCGATTGCGCCGCTCGGGCTTTTCGACGGACTTTGGTTTCAGTACCATCTGTTTGCGTGGGACACGTACATCACGCCTTTCGCGCTGCTGTCCTTCGTCGTCTTCGTCCTGAGCACGATTCGCATGCGCATCCGCGACGAGGTGCGCAGCGAAGCGGTGCAGAAGTCTCTGGAGAATGAAATTATGGAGGCGAAGGAAAAAGCGCAGATCGATCCCTTGACGCGCTGCTTCAACCGCTACAAGTTCAACGATACGTTCCCCGAATGGGTGAAGGTGGCGCAGAATACAGACGGACATCTCGCGTTCATGATCCTCGACATCGACTTTTTCAAGCGCGTGAACGACGACTATGGACACGACGAGGGCGATCATGTGCTGCGCTCCTTCGCTGGGGTTCTGCACACATCGCTCGACCGTCGTCACCTTCTGGTTCGCTGGGGCGGTGAGGAATTCGTCATTCTCTGCCTGCACTATTCGCTGAAAGAGGCGGAAACCTTCGCCAATCATCTGCGCGAGCGCATTGCACAGGCGCCGATCTGCAACTACCGTCCCATCCAGTGCAGCATCGGCGTTTCGCGCTGGCATGGCGCAAAGAAGGACACGGTGGAGGCGCTCTTGAAGCGTGCGGACGATGCGCTCTATCGGGCGAAGCAGGAAGGGCGCAACTGCGTGCGCATCGAGCAGATGGAAAGCCCGTCGCCCAATGGCGGGAGGTTAGAATGTGCGGAAGGCTCGCTGCTCGACAGCGAGAAGACGGAATGCACCGAGCGTCCGAGGATTACCGGCGAGCGTGCGGAGTGCGCCGAAAGCGTGCCCGCACATTGAGCAGGAAAACAAGAGGCACATGGAGAAATAACAGGGGTCGGCTGTATGCCGCGAAGGTTCGCAAAAAGCGTCTTCGCGCTGCAGGCGGCTCCTGTTTGCTGTTTTGGGCAGACGCCGATCAGACGGGGATTCCCGCTGATACATTCAAGGAGAAAGGAAAATCATACAATGACAAGAAAAGAGAAGTACCACCAGGTAAGGCGCGAGGCCATAGCCACAGGACTGGCACTCGCCGCGCTCATCGTCTATTGGCTCTTCGCCGGCTTCGGTACGGCGAATTTTCTTGACAATAGCATCCGCATCGCGGGGCTGCCGCTCTGGGTCGTCCTCGGCACGTTCGGCACATGGGCGATGGCGCTCGTCATCGTCACACTCCTGCTGCGCTTCGTCTTTCGCGACATGCCGCTCGACGATGAGGAGAGGCAAAAGGGGGGCGAGGCATGATGGAAAAGCTCTCTGTCCTCTTGCCGCTCCTCGCCTTCATGGGGCTTATGCTCGCCGTCAGTTTCGCCGTGCGCGTGCGCAGGGAAAAGGAAGGCGCGGGCTTCGTCTCGCAGTACTTCATCGGCAACCGTGCGATCGGCGGCTTCGTGCTCGCCATGACGACGGTCGCGACGTACAGCTCCGTCAGCTCGTTCGTCGGCGGTCCCGGCATGGCGTGGAAGGTCGGCTTCGGCTGGATCTACATGGCGGTCGTGCAGGTCACGGCGATCTTCCTCGTGCTCGGCATCTTCGGCAAGCGCGTCGCGCTCCTCTCGCGCCGCCTTGACGCCGTGACCATCGTCGACATCATCCGCGCACGCTTCGGCTCGGATATGCTCGCGAACCTTTCCGCTTTCGTCATCGTGCTGTTCTTCCTCGGCACGATGACGGCGCAGTTCGTCGGCGGTGCGAAGCTCTTCGAGGCGGTCACGGGCTACAGCTATTTGACGGGACTCGTGCTCTTCGGCGCCGTCGTCGTCCTCTACACGGCGATCGGCGGCTTTCGCGCCGTCGCCTTGACCGACACGTTGTGCGCCGTCATGATGATGGTCGGCATCGTGCTGCTCCTGTACTTCGTGCTTGAGGCGGGCGGCGGCTACTGGGCAATCCTGGAGACGATCGAGCGCGAGCATCCGGCGATGCTTGCGCCCCTGTCCGCCGGAGACATGCCGCTCGGCCTCTACTTCACGCAGTGGCTGCTCGTCGGCATCTGCACGATTGCGCTGCCGCAGTCCGTCGTGCGCGGCATCAGCTACCGCGATACGCGCGGACTGCATCAGGCGATGCTCATCGGCACCTTCGTCATCGGCTTCATGAACATCGGCATCAATTTCACGGGCATCCTCGCGCACGGCGTTCTGACGGGTCCCGTGACGGACTACGGTACGGTCGACAACATCATCCCGCAGGCAATCGCACGCTCGATGCCGCCCGCACTCGCGAGCATCGCCATCATCGGCCCTCTGGCGGCATCGATCTCGACGATCTCGGGGCTTCTGATCGTCGCTTCGTCGGCGATCATCAAGGACGTCTACATGCACGAAAAGATGAAGAAGGGGCGCGTCCCCTCGATGCGCCGCCTGCGCCTCCTGTCCATGACCTCGACCGTCATCATCGGCGCGCTCGTCTTCTTCCTCGCGGCCTCGCCGCCGAATCTCATCTGGCTCATCAACATGTTCGCCTTTGGCGGACTCGAAACGGCGTTCCTCTGGGTCATGCTCTTCGGCCTTTACTGGCGGCGCGCCAACAAGGCGGGCGCGATGCTCTCGATGGCGGGCGGCACCGTCGTCTACTGCGCGGCGCAGGCGCTGAAGATCCATGTATTTGGGCTGCATCCCATCGTGCTGGGGCTTTCGTCTTCGCTCGCCTTCTTCCTGCTCGGCACGTATCTGGGCAAGCCGACCGCCGCGGAAAGGCTTCGCGTGTTCTTCCCCGACAAATAAATCCGCTTTGCGGCCATATCGCGCCGCCTTCGTATGAAAGGAAGGTTTCCCATGCGCTTCATCCATACCGCCGATTGGCACCTCGGGCGGCTCTTCTTCGGCCGCCATCTGACGGACGATCAGGCGCACGTCCTCGACGAGCTTGTGCATCTCGCGAGGGACGCACGCGCCGAGGCCGTCGTCATCGCGGGCGACGTCTACGATCGCGCCGTGCCGCCCGTCGAGGCGGTCGAACTCTTCGACGAGGTGCTCTCGCGCCTTTTGCTCGACGAAAAGCTCAAGGTGCTCTACATCGCGGGCAACCACGACAGCGCTGCGCGTCTCGGCTTCGGCAGCCGCCTCCTTGCAGGGGGCGGCGTTTTTGTCGCGGGACAGCTGCAGGCGGACGCCGCTCCCATCGTCCTCGATGATGCACACGGCAAGGTCGCCTTTTCGCTTCTGCCCTACATGGAGCCGGCGACGGTGCGCTTCGCCTACGGCGAGGTGGCGGAAGATCTCGCGGGCTTCGACGAGGCGACCTCGTTCGCCGTCGCACGCGCGGCGGCGCTCGTGCCCGAGGGCTGCCGCAGCGTCGCCGTCGCCCATGCCTTCATCGCGGGCGGCGCATCGTCCGAGTCGGAGCGACCGCTTTCCGTCGGCGGTTCGGACAGCGTGAGTCCCGCGTGCTTTGCGCCCTTTTCCTACACGGCGCTCGGGCATCTGCACGCGCCGCAGCAGGCGGGGGCGGCGAACATCCGCTACGCAGGCTCGCTCATGAAGTATTCGTTCAGCGAGGCGGGGCAGAGGAAGGGGGCGACCATCGTCGACCTCGCCGCCGACGGCTCTGTGACGATTGAGGAAGCCGCGCTCGCCGCGCCGCACGACCTCCAAGTCGTGCGCGGCACGCTTCAGGAAATCCTCGAAGACCGCGAGTGTTTCCCGCAGAGTGAGGACTATACGGCCGTCGAGCTTATGGACAAGGGGCCAGTGCTCGACGCGCACGGCAAACTCAGCCGCATCTATCCGAATGTCCTGCAGGTCACGCGCCCGGGACTCATGGAGCAGGCGGGCGCTCTGCGCGAGCAGGGCAGGAAGAAGCTGGAGCGTCCCGACGACGTGCTCTTCGGCGAGTTCTTCGCCGACATGACGGGCGAGACGCTCGACGAGGCGCAGAAGAAGGAGCTTTTTGATGTGCTCGAAGAGCTGCTGCGCGAGGAAAGGGAGGCGAAGATATGAGGCCGCTGCGACTGACCATGGAAGCGTTCGGCTCGTATGGGAAGAAGACCGTCGTCGATTTCACGGAACTCGGCGAGAGGAGCTTTTTCCTCATTCACGGCCGCACGGGATCGGGCAAGACGACGCTGCTCGACGCCATCTGCTTCGCCTTTTACGGCGAGGCGAGCATGGCAGGGCGCACGGGCACGATGATGCGCACGGACGAAGCGCCGCGCGAGGCGAGGACGAGCGTCGACTTCGTCTTTGCTTTGGGAACGCAGAAGTACCATATCTGCCGCACGCCGTCCTATGAGCGCATGAAGAAGGACGGCACGGGGCTGACGCCGGTGCAGGCGTCGGCGATGCTCTGGCAGGTTGAGGAAGGAGAAGCAGCAGAAAATGAGGAGCGCGTGCTCGCACAGCGTCCGTCGTCGGTGACGCAGAAGATGACGGAGCTTCTGGGCTTCGGCCCTGCCGAGTTCCGCCAGGTCGTCCTCTTGCCGCAGGGCGCGTTTCGCGACCTTTTGACGGCGAAGGTGGACGAGCGCGAGGCGCTCCTCGCGATGCTCTTCAAGACGGAGCGCTACCGCAGATTGGAGGAACTCTTCAAAAGCCGCGCCAAGGCGATGGAAGCGCGAAGAGCGGAAATCAAGGCGCAGGAGGGAGCGCTCCTCGCGGGCGACGCGGCAGATTCGCTCGACGCGCATCGGGCGGCGAGCGAGGAGAAGGAAAAGACGCTCACCGTCCTCGAAAAGCAGGCGGCGGCGCTGCAGGAAAAGCAGGAAGCGGCGCAGCGTGCCGAGCAGGAGGGCATCCGTGCGGCAGAAATCCTGACGCGCTGGGAAAAGGCGCGAAAGACGCTCGCCGACCATGAGGAGAAGCGCGGCTCTGTCGAGCGCTACCGCGTACAGCTCGAAGAGGCGCAGCGTGCGGCACAGATCGAAGACGTGGCGGCGGGCGCGGCGCGTGACCGCGAGAAGGCGAAGGAGCGCGAGGCTGAGTGCGCGGCGCAGGAGAAGCGGCGCGAGAAGGCGGCGCATGAGCTGAAGCGTGCCGAAGACGCGCTGACGCACGAGAAGGCGCGGGAAGGCGAGCTGGAAGAGGGCAAGGCGAAGGTGCGCAAGCTCGAAGAATACGGCGCGTGCGCGATCGACTTGGCACAGGCGCGGGCGCGTGCGAAGAGCCGCGAAGAGGCGGCGCATGAGGCGGCAGAGAAGGCGGCGCAGGCGAAGGCGGCGCAGGAAAAGCTCGCCGCCGAGCTTCTCACGCTCGGCACGCGCGAGAAGGAGCTTGCCGAGCGTGCGGCGAAGGCCGAAGGGCTTTCCCTTGCACTCGCGCAGAAGGAAAAGGAGCGCGAGGAGCGGCAGAATCTCGCCCTATTGCAGAAGCGTGCGGCAAAGGCGCAGGAAGCCGCCGAGAGCGCAGGCGAAAAGGCGCGTGCGGCGCGAGAGGAGCATGAGACGAAGCGCATGAACCAGCGCGCCTTGGAGCACGTCTACATGGAAGGGCAGGCGGCGCTCCTCGCACGCAGTCTGGAAGACGGCAAGGCCTGCCCAGTCTGCGGCTCGACCGCGCATCCTCATCCGACAGCAAGCAAAGACGAAGTGCCCGAAAAGGCGGATGTGGAGCGCGCGCGAAGCGAGGCGGAAAAGGCGGAGAAGGCGCGCGAGCAGGCGGAAAAGGCGCAGACGGTGGCAGAAGCCGACCTCGCCGCCGTGCGCGGCGAGTTGGCGGCGGCGCAGAAGTCGCTGACGCAGACGACGGAGGACGAGGGAAGCCTCGCCGCCGCCATTGCCTCCTTGCAGGCCGAGGTCAAGGCGGCCGGGCAGGCGGCAGCGGCGCAGAAGGAGGCCGCCGCCGAGCGCGAGGCGCTGGCCGCAAGGCTCGTGCAGGCGGAAGCCGCAGAAAAGGAGGCGACGAAGGGCGCGGAAGCAGCCAAGGGCGAGGCCGCACAGGCGGCGGGAGCATTGCAGGAAAAGAGCGCGTCTCTGCCCGAAGCATACCGCGAGCCGAAGGCGGTTGAGACGGCGCTCGCGGCGGCAAGACGTGGCGTCGCAGAGCGGGAGAAAGCACTGGCCGCAGCGCAGGACGCTTTCTCCGGCGCGGGGAAAGAGCTTGCAGCCGCTAGGGCAGCCGCCGAGGCGGCAAAGACGACAGCGGCGCTCGCGCAGGAAGAAGCGCGAAAGAGCGCGGCGCTTCTCGCCGAGCGCTTGAAGAGCGCGGGATTCTCGGACGAAGCGGCGTTTCGTGCCGTGCTCACAGGACACTTCGCGACAGCAGAAGGCCGCAAGGAAGTCTCCGACCGCATCCGCGCCTACGAGGACAAGCGAACGGCTTTCGCCGAGGCAGAAAAAAAAGCCGCCGAGGAGGCGGAAGGTATCACTCCGCCCGACCTCGCCAAGCTCAAAGCGGCGCGGGAAGAAGCAGTTGCCGCGTGGACGGCAGGCACGCGCGAAGCCGCCGCACTGGCACAGGAGCTGAAGGAGCGCAGGTCGCGCGAGGAGCAGCTCGAAAAGCTCGCTCTTGAAGCGGCCTCGCTTGAAGCCGCCTACCATACGACGGGCAGGCTCGCGGAAGTCGCTGCGGGGCAGAACGCCCATCGTATGCATTTTCAGACGTATGTCCTGCGCTCCATTCTCGCCGACGTGGCGGACGCCGCGAACATGCGCCTCCTGCGCATGACGCACGGGCAGTACCGCTTGGAGCGCAAGGAAGGCGTCGCCGACATGCGCAGGAGCGCGGGACTCGATCTTGAAATCTTCGACGAGAACACGGGCTACGCACGCCCCATGGCGACCCTCTCGGGCGGCGAATCCTTCCTCGCCGCCCTCGCCCTTGCGCTTGGCCTCGCCGACGTCGTCACCAACTACGCCGGCGGCATCCGCCTCGACACCATCTTCATCGACGAAGGCTTCGGCACTCTCGACGCCGAGACCCTCGACCTCGCCATAAAAACTCTCATGGACCTCCAAAAAGGCGGTCGCCTCGTCGGTATCATCTCCCATGTGGAGGAACTGAAAAACCGCATCGACGTGCGGCTGGAGGTGGAAAAGGGCGAGGAAGGGAGCACGGCGAGGTTTGTCGTGGGGTAGGGAATGACGTGCAAACACCAGTGCTATGAGGAGATACTTTGAGATCTTCGCCGTTTAGCTATATAGAGGACAGTCCGTCTGTGCTTTTAATGCAGGGCAATGTACGATATAATGAATCCGTAGAATAAACCGACTCCAAGAAGGCGGGCGATATGATCAGCAATATAGAGATAAATAACAGCTGTGGTGATATGCACTGCGATGGCAATAAAAGATAGGAGATGGACTGCATGAGAACAAACGATACTCCGATTTTGGATTTGATGAAGGACATCGACAAAGGAAACATTCAGTTGCCCGATTTCCAGCGTGGCTGGGTATGGGATGACAGTCGCATTCGTGGGCTTATTGCCAGCATTACACAGAATTTTCCAGTAGGTGCTGCCATGTTCCTCGAATATGGCAATGCGAATGTACGCTTCAAATATCGCATGATTGAGGGCGCACCATCCTGCAAAGCACAGCCCGAGCAGCTTATTCTGGATGGTCAGCAGCGGCTCACTTCCATCTATGCGTCTATGTGCAGTCCGAATGCCATCAAAACCAGAACCGACAAAGGCAATGAGATCAAGCGATTTTACTACATCGATATTGCCAAGGCAATTGATCCTGCTATCGATCGAGTGGAGGCTATTATATCCGTCCCGGAGTCGAAGCGAATCACATCCGACTTTGGCAGGAAAATTGACCTCGATGTTTCGACTGCCGAAAGGGAATATGCGAATAAGCTGTTTCCCCTGAATATCATCTTGGATGACGAGAAGTCCTTTGAGTGGGAACGGGCATATCTTGCTTATCACAGTAATTCGCACGAGGCAAGCGACGAGTATAGAACTTTTCGTGGAAAAATTATAATGACCGTCACTCATTACAAAATTCCTGTCATCAGCCTGGACAAGGACACGCCGAAGGAAGCGGTGTGCCAAGTTTTTGAGAATGTGAACCAAGGCGGCGTATCGCTTACGGTTTTCGAACTCGTCACGGCTGTATTCGCTATGGATGATTTCGAACTCAGGAAAGATTGGGAAAAGCGCAAAAACAATCATCTCAACGGAGATATCCTGAATGTTGTCACGGCTACGGATTTCCTGACTGCCTGCACGCTTCTCTCTGCCTACGAGAAGAAGGGCGTGGTGAGCTGCAAGAAGAAGGACGTGCTGAACCTGAAGCTCGCTGATTATCAAAAATACGCCGATGTTCTGACACGGGGATTCGAGGAAGCGGAAATGCTGCTCTTCGAGGAGCGCATCTTCGTCAGCCGCGACCTTCCTTATACGACGCAGCTCATTCCATTGGCTGTTTTGTGCGCCATGCTCCTGCCCGATCGTCGAATCAAAAATTCCAATGTGAAGAACAAAATCAAGCGATGGTATTGGTGCGGTGTATTCGGTGAGCTTTATGGGAGTGCCAATGAAACGCGCTATGTAAATGATGTGGTTGGCGTGATGAATTGGTTGAACGGTGGTGATCTGCCCAAGACCATCGTCGATTCCTATTTCAATCCCATGCGCCTGTTGATGCTTCAGTCAAGACGGAGTGCTGCCTATAAGGGGATCGTGGCGCTTATCATGAAGAATCACAGTCGGGACTTCATCAGTGGGCAGGAGATGGATCTTGTTCTCTATAAAGCCGCCGGCATCGACATTCACCATATCTTTCCGAAAAACTATTGCAAGAGCAAGGGGTATGATTATATCAAGTGGGATTCCATCATTAACAAGACGCCCCTATCGTACAGCACCAATCGGGAGATTGGCGGTGTTGCTCCGAGTGAATACCTTGCGCGTATCGAGAAGAAAAAGGTAGAGCAGACAGACTTGCGCGATTATCTCGCCAGTCATTGGATCGATATGGCCGATTGCACGACTGATGATTTCGAGAGATTTATCGTTCATCGCGCGAGAAAAATTCTCGATGCCATTGCAAATGTCACTGGCAAGCCGATTTCCGGCAGGGATAGCGATGAAGTGAGAGAAAAATTTGGCGAAATCTTGTAAGCTGTCTGCTCCGTGGATGCCTGGTTGTTTTGGACTGCACCCTGCTAAGCGGACAGTGAATAAAAATCCCTCCTGTTGTAGAATAAGAACTACAACAGGAGGGATTCGTTATGCCAAAACAATATACAAAAATTGCGCAGTTATCTGATGAAATCTTCCGTCTCAAGACAGAAGGAAAAACACATCGGCAAATTGGTGAAATCTATGGATTGACCAAAGAGCAAATCAAGGGATTCATAAAACGCCAACAGCGTAAAGATCGCTTAAGGAAAGCCGGATATATTCCTCGTCCAAAAGGGCGCCCACGCAAACAAGCAATCGATGAGCGCACCTCTTTACAAAACGAAGTAATCGAGCTCCGTATGAAGGTCGATGTCCTGCGAAATTTTCTTTGCGAGGTTGGAAGGAGGTGAACGTCAAATATCGTGTTATTGAGCGGTTGCGTAACGTCTATCCGGTTGTCGCTTTGTGCCGGATTCTGGAAGTATCGCGCAGCGGTTACTACGACTGGCGATATCGAATGCAGCAATCACATGCAGATGCCTGGCTGGAGCAACAAATCTTGACCTGTCAGGAACAAACACATTTCACATACGGCTATCGTCGCGTCTGCAAATGGCTTCGAAAACATACGGGGATTCACGTGAATCGAAAGCGTGTTTTGCGTGTCATGCGCAAAATCGATGCTCTCGCACAAATTCGCCGTCGTCGTCCATATACGCATTACAAAGACGCGGCACATCGCTATGAAAACTTGTTGAAGCGCAATTTAATCCGGAGCGCCCAAATCAATTTTGGGCAACAGATATCACCTATATACCGACGGCACATGGCATGTGCTATCTGTGCGCCGTCATTGATCAATGCGGCAAAATGGTGCTGGGATGGCGCATCGACACAGATATGACAGCTTCACTCGTTACGGACACCGTGCGTGACGCCTTACAAAAGGAAATGGTCGCTAATGGACTAATCCTCCACAGCGACCAAGGCTCGCAGTACTCTTCCCAAGCGTATTACGACCTAAGTCAAGAATACCACTTCACGCCGTCAATGTCAAAGCGTGGCTGCCCGTATGACAATGCTTCGATGGAAAATTTCTTTGGAACGCTGAAGTCGGAATGCTTACATCAGATGAAGTTTGGATCAAGGAAGGAGTTAGAGGAAACTGTAGCACAATATGTACACTTTTACAACTATGAGCGCATACAACTGAAAAGCGTTCTTACTCCATACGAAATATGGAGCAAAACCGCATAAATCAGCGTAATTCTACGACAGTGGTTTATTTTCTTGTCCGCTTAGCAGGGAGCAGTCCAATATTTCATGCTACCAAAACCTTTTCTTTCATGATTGTTTTATAAAAGTCACTGTCCGGGTTAACTTCGCCGATTTCAAAATCCTCCTCCAGTGAATTTGTCCAGCCCATTCGATAGGACAGGATGAAATGGTCATCGGCGAATTTCTGAATACCGCCCACGATCTCCCGGGCAAACGTCAGCCGCCCATACAGATCTCCTCCATATTTGTCGCTGCGTCGGTTCGCCTCGGCGGAGGTCATCATATTCAGAAAAAAACCATGTGCGCCGTGTAGTTCGACACCATCTGCTCCCGCACAGAAACAAATATATGCGGCATTTATAAAATCATCTCGTATGCGCTCCAAATCTGCTATTGTCAGCGTGTTGACATCTTTGGAATCAAATGCCAAAAAATCATATCCACCTTTGCCCAACTGTACAAAGAACCTGCTTCCGCACCTATGACAACGATCTGCAAGCTGCTGCAGATATGGAATATGTCGCTTTGAATACGCTCCTGCTCCACCGGATGTTCCGGCAGAACGCGCCATGGGATCGTCTGATGCTGATATGCTCAGAGACTGGCTGATGAGAAGCCCAATCTCTTGATCGCAATATTCAAGGTATTCGCGGATAAGCACATCTCCCATAATCCCGTCACTGCAAGGAAACCCGAACCGTACCATCGGCGCCATAACGATTCTGTTTTTGAACATCACTTTTTTGATCTGATAGGATGAAAAAATATTGCTCATACATGACTCCCTCCTAAATCTTGCTATTTTTGTCAGCATCATTATAATCATTGTATACCACTCAATATAGTACGCACTAATTTGTAAGATACTATCCAAAAGGAGAGAATTACATGATTCAAAATCTCTGCCGCAGCAAAGAGGCTCCGTTTTTATCAACCTTAGCGGTCATCGGGGGCAAGTGGAAAATGCGCATCCTCTATGAGCTTTCATGTGATTCCATTTTACGATATGGCGCTCTGAAACGAAATCTGGCTCCTATCACGCACAAAATGCTGAGTACGCAGCTGAAGGAGCTTGAAAAAGATGGCATGATTATACGCAAGGAATATCCACAGGTGCCCCCAAAGGTCGAATACTCCCTGTCCGATAAAGGAAAAACATTCGTCCCCATCATCAACGCAATGTGCGATTGGGGAAAAGCGTATCCCATCAACAGCTCATTCGGCACTCACTAAAAAGTGCCTACTTGTGCCAGTCTCCGACACGCAGTACTATAAATCAAGCGTTTTACGACATATAATACTGCAAAGGAGAATGAAATGAGTAAGCAGGCACATGATAAGAACGTATATATCATTCACGGGTTTGACGCATCATCCACGCGGCAC
>ERZ773022.417-NODE-417-length-35517-cov-22.445124_pt1 | contig 35517 bp, 29 predicted proteins | sample MGYA00580839_ERZ773022 | MGnify/ENA primary metagenome ERZ773022 (study PRJEB29015, sample SAMEA2738020) | human oral metagenome | biome: human oral; feature: human-associated habitat; material: dental | place: China | collected 2044 ... | reverse complement strand
CTTGAGCTGCTGCTCAGGGCATAACACGTGTTGCAACCACCCCTAGAATCTGCCCGCGCCGCCACCAAACGGGGGGGGGAATTGCATCATAAGAGCCACGACACGCCGGCAGCGCGCTCCAAATGGCGCCCCCACCGCTACCAGTGTCGAGCGCGCTGCAGGGGCGGGGGGCCAGGCCCAATAAGAGAAACCACATGGCGCCCGGAACACCCGTGGGGCCACAAACAGACCGAGCAGCGCTGGGAATTAGCCGGGAAACGCTACGAAATTTTCTCCATCGGCGCCATGCGCACAAGGAGGCGCTTCTCGCCCAGGCCGAAGCGAATCCTGGCGACGGTGCGCGGCCCCTCGCCCTCGATGCCGGTGACGGTGCCGGCGCCCAGGGTGGCGTGCTTGATGCGGTCCCCGACCTTGAGGGCAAGGACGGGTTTGTCCTCGGCGGGCTTGGCGGCGGGGGTCACGCCCATGCGTGTCACCTTGCGAACCCCCGCGGGCTGGGCGGAGGCGCCGCCGCGCCCGGAACCGAAGGCACCCGTGTCGGTATCGCCCCACGGGTCGCGCCCCTCGCGGCTGCGCGAACGCCCGTAGGAACCAGAGCCATAAGAACCGGAACCATACGATCCGGACCCGTAGGATCCGCCGTAGGAGGCTCGCATGCGCTCCCCCGACGTGGCCGCGCGGCGCACGTCGAGCAGTTCGGCGGGGATGTCGTCGAGGAACCGCGAGGGTGGCATTTCCTGCGGCGTCCCCCAGGCGCTGCGCACGGCCGCGCGCGTGAGGTAGAGGCGTTCGCGCGCACGCGTGATCGCCACGTACGCCAGGCGGCGCTCCTCCTCCAGCTCACTCTCATCCCCGAGGCTGCGCTGGTGCGGGAAGGTGCCATCCTCCATGCCGGTGACGAAAACGACCGGGAATTCGAGGCCCTTGGCGGTGTGCACGGTCATGAGGGTGACTTGCCCGCCGCGCTCGCCCTCCGTGGGCACCTGGTCCGAGTCTGCGACGAGAGCGACACGCTCGAGAAAGTCCGCGAGGGTCCCGCCGGGCGCGTCGGCCGCGAAGGCACCGGCGACCGAGTGCAGTTCCGCCAGGTTTTCCACGCGCGAGGCGTCCTGCGGGTCTTCACTGCGGCGCAGTTCGGCGAGGTAGCCGGTGCGGTCCAGGACTTCCTCCAGGATGTCGGCCTGGGACGCCCCCCGTGCCTCAGCGGTACGCAGGGTTTCGATGAGTCCCCAAAAGGCGGCCGCCGACTTGGCCGCACGCGGTGTAATGCCCAGGACCTCGGGAGCCGTCTCAGGAGCACTCTCGGCAGGCGACGAGGCCGGGGCCGCAGCCGCGCTCTCATCCACACCGTCACGAGCACCGGGGTTCTCCCCCGCCGCTCCATCCGAGGAAACGGGAGCCGAAGAATCAGCCGAGGCCTCGTCCGGGGACGTGGAACGAGCGAGCGCGTCGAGGTCGATCCCCTCGCCTTCACCCGCGGGGCAGCCGGCGCGCAGCCACAGGTGACGCAGGGCTGCACCAAAGGAGATGCCGTAGTGGGCGGCGTGCGCGGCGATGGCCTCCTCGGCTTTGGCACCAATGCCGCGCTTGGGGACGTTGAGGATGCGGCGGGCTGCGACGGTGTCGTCGGGGTTGGAGATGAGCTGCAGGTACGCCAGCGCGTCCTTGATTTCGCGGCGCTCGTAGAAGCGCGTGCCACCGACGACGCGGTACGGGATACCCTGGCGCACGAGGAGTTCCTCAAGCGCACGTGACTGCGCGTTCGTGCGGTAGAAGACCGCGATGTCGCCCCATTCGACGCCGGAGTCCGCGAGGCGGTCGATCTCGCCGACGACGAATCGCGCCTCGTCGTGCTCAGAATCGGCGGCATCCAGCGTGATGAGTGCGCCGTCGCCCGAGGCCGTCCACAGGTTTTTCGCGCGGCGCCCCGTGTTGCGGGCGATGATGGCGTTCGCGGCAGACAGGATGTTCTGCGTCGAGCGGTAGTTCTGCTCCAGCAGAATCGTGCGAGCGCCCGTGAAGTCGCGCTCGAATTCCTCGATGTTGCGGATCGTCGCGCCTCGGAACGCGTAGATCGATTGGTCCGAGTCGCCCACGACCGTCAGCTCCGCGGGGGCCACCCCATCGGTTCCATCCCCCACGAGAGCGCGCACGAGGACGTACTGCGCGTGGTTGGTGTCCTGGTACTCGTCCACGAGGATGTGGCGGAAGCGCCGGTGGTAGTGCTCGGCGATCAGCGGGTTGTCGCGCAACAACTCGACCGTGCGCATGATGAGGTCGTCGAAGTCCAGCGCGTTCGAGGCACGCATGCGCTTGTCGTACTCGACGTAAGCGTCGGCGACAATGCGCGAGACCGGATCCTTGCCCGCAGTCTCCGCGTAGCGCGCCGGGCCGATCAGCTCGTTCTTCGCGTCCGAAATGCGCGCCGCCACCATCTTCGGGGTGAAGCGCTTGATGTCCACGTCCTGGGCTTTGAGGACCATCTGGATGAGGCGCTGGGAATCCTGTGCGTCGTAGATCGTGAACGACGAGGACAGGCCCGCCGCCTCGTGCTCGTAGCGCAGCAGGCGCACGCACGCCGAGTGGAAGGTCGACACCCACATGCGACGCGCGTCGTCGCCCACGAGGGCGCCCGCGCGCTCGCGCATCTCGGCCGCCGCCTTGTTCGTGAAGGTAATCGCCAGGATCTCCCCAGCCCGCGCGCGGCCCGTGGCCAGCAGGTAGGCGATGCGATGCGTCAGCACGCGGGTCTTACCGGAGCCCGCGCCCGCCAGGATCAGCAGCGGCGAACCCGCGTGGGTGACGGCCTCACGCTGGCGATCGTTGAGGCCGCGCGTCAGCGACTCGGGATCCACGCTCGGACGCGAGGGGCGCTCCCAGCCGGACGAAAAACCACCCGAAGACGCGGGAGGCTCCCACGCCGACGGCGCGCCCGACGCCCCACCCGGCACGGCGGTCTCCGGCCACGCATCGGAGCCCAAGGCGTCCTCCACATCAAAGGCGGGCACCTCCGGCGGCACGTAGTCGTCCTGAAAACCCCCATCGGGGCCGATCAGGAAACCAAGGTCAGGCAAAGAAGTCGCGTCACTCATCGCCTCCAAGGGTAAACCGCCCCACCCTCACCTGCGACCCCCGCCCCGGGTGGCGCCAACCACGAAAGGCGGCTCGCGACGAGGCCGGGGCCTCCCCGCGCTCACACGCGACAGAAAGCCCCGGCCTCGTCGAAGCGATTACTTCTTGCGGTACAGCGACTTCGTCGCGTACACCGGCTCGGTCGTCACCTGGATGCCGAGGGAACGGAAGATGCCCTCGTCCACAGGGCCCAGGATGACCGACTCGTGCACGTCGCAGTCGCGCAGCGCGCTGAGCTTATCCAGGGCGCGGCGCGCGTTGTCGTCGCCGTTGGCGCTCACCGCGAGCGCAATGAGGACCTCGTCGGTGTGCAGGCGCGGGTTGCGCGAGCCCAGGTCGCGGGTCTTGAGGCGCTGGATCGGCTCGATCGACTGGGGAGCCAGCAGCTGGACCTCGTCGGGCAGCCCCGCGAGCTTCTTGAGCGCGTTGAGCAGCATCGCCGAGGAGCAGCCCAGCAGCGCCGACGTCTTACCCGTGACGATCTGGCCGTCGGGCAGCTCGATCGCTGCGGCCGGCTCGCCCGTCGCCTCGGCCAGCTCGAGGGCCGGACGCACGACCGGGCGATCCATGCGCCCCACACCCACGCGGCTCATCAGCAGGGAGATGCGCGACGACTGCACGGGCTCGCTCATCTCCTTCTTCTCGGTCACGAGCGCCTTGTAGTAGCGGCGAATGATCTCCTGACGCGAAGCCTCCACACATGCCTCGTCGTCGACGATGCAGTGGCCCGCCATGTTGACGCCCATGTCCGTGGGGCTCTTGTAGGGCGAGGAGCCGAGGATCTTCTCGAACAGGCGGTTCAGGACGGGGAAGATTTCCACGTCGCGGTTGTAGTTGACCGTCTTGATCCCGTACGCCTCCAGGTGGAAGGGATCGATCATGTTGACGTCGTCGAGGTCGGCCGTGGCGGCCTCGTAGGCGATGTTCACCGGGTGATCCAGGGCAATGTTCCAGATCGGGAAGGTCTCCCACTTCGCATACCCCGACTCGATCCCGCGCTTGTGGTCGTGGTAGAGCTGCGACAGGCAGGTCGCCATCTTGCCGGAACCCGGGCCGGGGGCCGTCACGACGATCAGGTCACGGGTGGTCTCCACGTATTCGTTCGCGCCGTAGCCCTCATCGGAGACGATGCGCTCGACGTCCGAGGGGTAGCCGGGGATCGGGAAGTGCCGGTAGACGCGGATGCCGAGCTTCTCGAAGCGTTCCTTGACCTCGGCGGCCGCCTTGTTGTCGTCCGTCCACTGGGTGATGACGACGGATCCGACGTACAAGCCGCGCTCACGGAACTCGTCGATCTGACGCAGAACCTCGTCGTCGTAGGTGGTGCCCATGTCGGCGCGCACCTTGCGGCGCGCGAAGTCCTTGGCGTTGACGGCGACGATGATCTCGACATCGTCTGCCAGTTCGCGCAGCATGCGCACCTTGTTATCGGGGGTAAAACCGGGCAGAACGCGCGAGGCGTGCATGTCGTCGATCAGCTTGCCGCCAAACTCCAGGTAGAGCTTGCCGCTGAATTCGCTGCGTCGCTGGGCGATGTGTCGAGACTGCATCTCGACGTACTGATCACTGTCAAAACCGATGCGGTGCATGCATCCTCCGAGGTCGCGGAAATAGGAGAGGCCGTCCGTGCGGGGCGGGCAGGCGCTGGCGCGCCCTCGGGGTTCCATTGTAAGGGCGGGGGTGCACCACACTGCGGATGGGGCAGGCGAAAGGGGTCCGACCTCACACGATGTGGCGCTGCATCGCCCAGCGCGTGAGCTCGTTGCGGTTGGAGAGCTGGAGCTTGCGCAGGACCGCGCTCACGTGGGTTTCGACGGTCTTGATGGAGATGAAGAGGTCGTGGGCGACTTCCTTGTAGGTGTAGCCGCGCGCGATGAGGCGCATGACCTCCTGCTCGCGCGCCGAGAGCAGGTCCAGTTCGCTGTCGGTTGTGGAGACCTCGCCGGTGCCGAAGGCATCCAGGACGAAGCCGGCCAGACGCGGGCTGAAGGCGGCATCCCCCGCGGCGACGCGTCCGATGGCTTCGACGAGGTCCGGGGTGGAGATCGACTTGGTGACGTACCCTCGGGCGCCCGCTCGGATGACCTGGACGACGTCCTCGGCGGCGTCGGAGACGGACAACGCCAGGAAGTGCAGGCCCTCAATGTCGCGGCAGGAGCTGGCCACTTCCGCCCCGCCTCCGCCGTTTCCGCCGGGCAGGTGCACGTCGAGGAGGGCCACGTCCGGGGTGAGCGCACGGCAGGCCGCGATGGCGCCCTCGACGTCGGAGGCGTCCCCAACGACCTCGAGGTCGGCCCCGGAATTCTCGAGCTCGGCGCGCACGCCTGCACGCACCATGGGGTGATCGTCGATGACGAGGATGCGGATGGTCACTGTGTCCTCCCGGTCGGGGCTGTTTGTTCCAGGATATCGGAGCGCGGCACGCTCAGAGCAATTTCGGTGCCGCGGGCGAGACGCCTAACCGTGGCGCTCCCCCCGGCTCGGCGCATGCGCCCGACGATAGAGTCGCGCACGCCGTGGCGGTCGGCCGCGATGGTGGCGGGGTCGAATCCCTCACCGTTATCCTTGATGAAGGCCTCGATGGCTCGGGGGCGCACTTCGACGTAGACCGAGACAGGCGGGGCGCCGTGGCGCACAGCGTTTTGGCAGGCCTCGGCCAGGGCTGCGACGAGCGCGAGCTCACCGGGACCCGGGCACATATCTCCCACGACGACGACGCTGATCGGCACACCGTAGCGGCTTTCGACGCCGACGACGGCCTCCGTGACGGCCGCTTCGAGGGAATCGGCGGCTTGGGCGTGTCCCGTGTAGAGCCACGCGCGCAGTTCGCGTTCCTCGGTGAGCGCGATGGCGCGCACGCGGGCCGGGTCCTCGGCGGAGGCGCGGATCAGAGTGAGGGCCTGGAGCACGGAGTCGTGCAGGTGAGCGGCGATGTCGGCGCGCTCGGCTTCTCGCACGCGCTGGGCCTGGGCCTGCGACAAGTCTTTCGTGGTGCGCAGCCACAGGGGCATGAAAGCGAAGAGGACACCCGCCACCAGAGCAACCCCGATGAGACCGCCACGCAGCAGGATGACGGGCGGATTATCGCGCGAGGCGACCATGACGACACCGAGGCTGAGCAGCACGATCCCACCGAAGACAGCCCCGATGAAGCGCAACGACCGCCAGGAACTCACGTTGCGGCTCTGGCTCCACACGAGCGCAATGCCCGACATAATCGAGACGATGGCCCCCATGTCTCGCCAGTCCAGCGTGTTCGTCGCGTTCAGGATCGTGCCGACGATCGCGGCCACGATCAGGGCCACGCCGACGACGATCAAGCGATTGCGCGACACCTGGGCGGCGCGTTCCTCACGCAGTCGGACGAGGCCGGGGCTGAGCGAATCCGTCCCGCTAGCCTCGGGGGAATCCTCGGGGACCGTCACCCACAGCCACAGGTAGACGCCGATGCCGACGCCGAACCCCGCCAGGCAGACGAACAAGACACGCACGAGCGCGACCGGCAACCGCAGGTGTACGGCCAGACCCGAGCACACGCCGCCCAGCCAGGGGGCCGGCATGTCCGGGCTCGAGGCGGTCGCGCGCACGAGCGGGGGCCTGCTGGGAGGCGCCGGAATCGGCGGAGTCCACCCCGGACGGGGGGAATTCACGGGTCTGCTCACACTCCCATTGTGGCATGCCACGGGGTGTCCCCCCGGGATACCCCCAGCACAATCAGGGGTCATTCAGGGGGTCCCCTACTGTCGCGCTCCCCCCGTTCTTTGGTTGAGTAGTGGTATCGATCCACGCCGCGTGGATCCCATCGAGAGGAAGTGCATGATGAGTTGGTCGAACGGTACAACGGATCCGAGTGCCCAGTACCAGCAGCGCCCGCCCCGCAGTGGTTTCTTCGACTCCATCCGAGGCTCCGGGTGGTACCGCGCGAAGCCCCGCGTTCTCGGAGGCGTCTGCTCGGGAATCTCCGCCCACCAGGGGTGGGACCTGTCGCTCGTGCGCGTCCTCGTGGTGGTCACTGCGTTCTTCATGCCGCTCGTTGTCCCCGCCTACGGGCTGGCCTGGCTGCTCCTGCCCGAAGCTGAGGACGGCCGTATTCACGTCGAGGAGGCTATCGAGGGACGCTTCGACATCGCCGTCATCGGCGGCGCTCTGATGATTCTCGCCGCCCTGTCCTCGATGTTCTCCGATGTCGGTGTCTTCGGCATCATGGGGATCGGCTGGTTCAAGATCATCATCGTGGCACTGTCCTTCTCGGCCATCGCGGCCGCTCTCGTGGGCCTGTCGCTCTCTCGCAACCGGAACGCGGGCCAACAGCGCCCCTCCTACGGGGCCGCCCACTACGAGGCTCCACGAAACAACGCCCCGTCGGCTGCTCCCACCCCGAACGCGGCGGGCGCCTCCGTCCCTTTTGCGCCAGCTTCCCCGGCCGCTGACGGCACGGGGGAACCGGATCCGGGCATGAAGCCCGAGCAGGGTCCCGCAGGTTTCCCCGCGTACGGCGTTCCGTGCGATTTCCAGTCCTCCCCCGCCGCCGCCGCCAGCCCGCAGGCCGGACCGCGTCCGGCCGCCGCTACCGCCTCCGTGCCCCACCCCGGCTGGACGCCTCCCGCGAGCGCGCCCACGCCTCGTCGATGGAACGCTCCGCCCGCGCCGACGCATCGTCCCCGCACAGTTTCCGGCCGCGCGAACCTGGCGATCACGGGCCTGCTGGTGCTCATCACGGCTGCCGTTTTCGCTGGACTGTACTGGGCGGATAAGGGTCTCGCGATCCCCCTCATCACCGGCGAAACGGTCGATCAGACGATCGCCCGCATCATCACCATTGGTGGCGGCGTGTGCCTGCTTGTCGTCGGGCTCTCCCTGGCGATTGCTGCCCTGCGCGACCGCAGCGCGGGATGGCTCACCGCCCTGTCGGTCATCGGCATCATCATGGCGTTTCCCACTGCGGCCATCGGCACCCAGGCCGCCCGCCCGACCGATTTCCACATCAACGTTCACCCCGGGGGCATCAACACGGAGACGACGCGCGACTGGACGGTCGACAGAGTCAGCGGGGGAAACCCGGCCGGCACCACGGTACTCGACCTGACTGGAGCTCCCGTCGGCACCACGAAGACAATCGTCGTCGACTGGGAGGCCTGGAGCAGGCTGACCATTCAGGTGGCCGAGGGCCAGCCCGTGCAGATCGTGTGCCAGTCCGATATCGAGACTCTCTCCACCAACATGGACGGCAACGGCTGGGCGTCCGCGCTGAACAACTGCGCGGGGGCGACCGCTACTTCCCCCTCCTGGGGGAAGCCCTCCCTGGGCGGCATCACCGTCCTCATCACCGATAGCGCGGGGCTCGACACGCTGACGGTCCTGCAGACACCCGATTCCTCGGGAACATGGGGCTCCAAGCCGACCACGACGCCCTCGGCTACCCCGTCGGCAACGCCCTCGACGACTCCGAGCACTACCCCATCGCCCACCCCTACCGGCTCCCAGTCGGGTAACTGAGGAAGGACCACGACCATGACCACCTCGAGCGACGACCTCACCACCGAGCTGCCCGAATTCGACGCAACGACACCGCTGCCGACGATCCCAGGGCCGACTGTCGGCGTCGGCGCGGACACGACGACACAGCTGCCGACCTCCTCCCCGGATCTGTCCTCGGACCCCCTGGCGGTCTTCCGCGAAGCACCGACTGCCCAGATGCCCACCGATCCCTTTCGCTCAGACGCTGGGACTGCGAGCCAGGCGAGCGCATCGGGCGCGCAGGGGCCACATGCGCAGGCGGGCTCTCCTGCCGGCTCCGTAGGGGCGGGCGGGCGCACCGCCTTCGACCCGGCCTCCACGGGTGAGTCCATCCCCCAGGGGCACGAGGCCGGGGCTCCTCATCGCCGTCAGGAGCCCCTGGGTGCTCCCGGTGCAGCGGCGGGCCCGGCTGCGAGCGCTCACACCACGTGGAGCGCGCCGGCAGGCCCCATCGATGTACGCTCGCTGCCCGAGGCACCCAGTAGGGGCGTGCGCGTCGGTTCCTTCGTGTGGGCGCTCCTCGTATGCATGGTGGGGGTTTTCCTCATCGCCGAGGCCTACGTGACGAACTTTAATCTGCCGATCCTCGGGATCAGCTCGATCGCAGCGCTGGGCGTGATCTTGATTCTCACCGCACTCTTTTCTGGACGTTCCAAGAAGAACCGGAAGGCGGACACCCCGTCGGTGTCATCGAATCCGGCGGACGCGATCCGCAGGGACTGACGCAGCGTCTGGCAACGCACGCACAAACGGGGTGGGCCCGGGAACCGCTTGGTTCCCGGGCCCACCCCGCTATGTGTCAGAAGCGTCGAATCACAGCAGATCCAGCATCGCCGGAGCCACCAGCTTCAGGACGTTATCACGGCCTTCCTTCGCGTTAGGCGCATCCACCGCGTAGGCAGCCATCTGCTGGCAGGTCGCCAGGTCGTGCATACGCAGGGCGGCGCGCACGGCATTGACCTTCGAGGGTGCCATCGACAGGGAGGCAACACCCAGGCCCGTGAGGACCAGGGCCAGCAGCGGGTCACCGCCGGCCTCGCCACACACGCCGATCGGCTTGCCCGTCGCACGACCGCCGTTGCAGGCGGTGCGGATCATCTCGAGGACCGCGGGCTGCCATGGATCCAGGAGTGCCGCCAGGTTGCCGTCCAGGCGGTCGGCAGCCATCGTGTACTGCGTCAGGTCGTTCGTGCCGATGGACGCGAAGTCCACGATCGACAGGAGCTGCTCGGCACGCAGGGCGGCCGCGGGCACCTCGATCATGATGCCGACCTTGGGCAGGCCGTAGCCGCGCGCCTTGTCGGCGAACCACTTGGCCTCGTCAGCGGTCGAGACCATGGGGGCCATGACCCACAGCTCCGCGCCCGTCGCCTTGTGAGCGGCGGCCAGCGCCTGCAGCTGCGTATCAATGAGGTCCTCGCGCACCTGGCACAGGCGCAGGCCGCGCACACCCAGGGCCGGGTTCTCCTCGGCGCCCAGATCCGCGAAGCTCAGCGGCTTATCGGCACCCGCGTCGAGGGTACGCACGACCACGCGACGCGATCCGAAAGACTGCAGGACCTTCGTGTAGGTGTCGGTCTGTTCCTCCAGCGTCGGGGCCTCCGAACGCTCCAGGAACAGGAACTCCGTGCGGAATAGGCCCGAACCCTCGAGGTCAAACTTCGAGGCCTTCATCGCATCGTCAACCGTGCCGATATTGGCCAGGAGCTTCACGCGGTAGCCATCGTAAGTCGCGCCTTCACCGGTCGAACCCGCCAGAGCCAAGGAGCGGCGGCGTGAGCGTTCCTTGAGCAGGTCCACCTCGTCGTCGGTGGGGGCGACGATCACCTCGCCGACGCCGCCATCAAGGGCGAGCATGGTGCCTTCGGTAATCTCCATGATGCCCGCGGCCTTCACGATCGCGGGAATACCCAGCTGGGCAGCCAGGATCGCCGTGTGCGACGTGGGGCCGCCGACCTCGGTGATGATGCCGAGGACGGTCTCCGGATCCAGCGTCGCAGTCTCGGCGGGAGCCAGATCGTGGGCCACGAGAACGACGGGGCCATCGAAGGCCGGAACGCCGGGCTCAGGCAGGCCGCGAAGCTCACTGATCGCGCGATCGCGCACGTCGTAGAGGTCGGTCGCACGCTCGGCCATGTAGCCGCCCAGACCGCGCAGCATCTGCGCGTAGTCCTCAACCGCATCATGGACAGCCTGGGTGATACCCAGCCCCTTCTTCAGCTTCTTGTCAACAGCCTTGGCCAGACCGCGGTCACCCGCGAGCTGGGCGGTGGCCTTCAGGATCGCCTTCGTCTCCTCCGGCGCATTCGCGGCGCGCTCTTTCAGGCGAGCGGAAACCGCAGCGAGTGCCTCGCGGACACGCGCGCCGTCGGCGGCAGCGTCAACGCTGCCCGGCTCCGTCGTGTCAACACCGGGGGCGGGCTGGACGATCGCCGCGGGGGCTGCTGCGGTACCGGCGGAGACGCCGATGCCGTGCAGGACGTCGTGCGTCGCCATCAGTTCACTCCTGGTCGAGGTCGCGCGAGAGCAGCTCAACGAGCGAGTCGAGGACCGCACCCGCGGAATCGTCCTCGGTGGACAGCGTGACGACATCGCCGTGCTTGGCGCCCAGGGTCATGATTTCGAGGAGCGACGCAGCGTCAGCTTCCTCTCCACCCAGAGAGATGGTCACGTCGACGCCGGAGTCGTCAACGGCCTCGGCGAGAATGTTTGCAGGACGCGCGTGGAGACCAACGGAGGAACCAATTGCAACGGTGCGGGAAATCATGGTTGTTCCTTTCAAGTGCGGGTATGTCCATCGTGAGACACAGGTGCCCGTAGTGCCCATGGTATCGGGCTGGCATACCCGCGCAAAACCCGATATCACGGACCGTGACATGGGATACATCACCCTCATAAATGCCGATAAACCATGGAATGAACGCCTCGCGCGCTCCCGCGTGACAACACCCTCGCGTGATGCTCGGCCCCGGCCGCGCCGACGTGACGCACGGCTTCCTCCCAGGTGACCAACTACAATGGAGAAATACCGAGGGAAGGAAAGGAAACCCCGCATGAGTTCGCGCGAACCCACGCTGGCCGACGTCGCCGAGCTGGCCGGAGTGAGCCTGACGACCGTCTCGCGCGTCCTCAACAACCGCGGATACCTGTCGGAGAAGACAAAAAAGAACGTCGCCGACGCGATCAAGACGCTGGGCTATCGCCCTAATTCCCTGGCGCGTGCCCTGCACGGCAAGCGCACGCAGACAGTAGGCCTCATCGTTCCTGCCGTGTCCCTCCCATTCTTCGGAGAGCTGGCCGTCGAGGTCGAAAACGCCCTCGCCGACGCCGGATATCGCATCCTTATCTGCAATTCCATGGGCCGGGCGGACCGCGAGCGCGAATACCTGTCGCTGCTCGTGGGCAACCGCGTCGACGGAATCATCTCAGGCGCCCACAACGAGGGCCTGGGCGAATACGACACGATCCGCATGCCGCTGGTGACGATCGACCGCGAGCTAAGCCCGTCCATTCCGAACGTGCGCTGCGCGAACGAGGAGGCGGGCGCCATGGCGACGCGCGCTCTCATCGAGGGCGGGTGCCGCTATCCGCTGCTGCTCACCTCGCGTTCGGGTCCGCGTAACCTGCGCGAGGCCGGCTACCGCACCGAGGTGACGCGCGCAGGACTGACCCCGCGCGCGGTCACCGTGCCCTTCGATACGCCGACGCCGCAACGTTTCGCGATGGTGCGCGACGCCCTGGATGAGGCCCGCGCCGCCGCTCCCATCGACGGCGTTTTCGCGACCGACGACCTGGCAGCGGCCGAGGTCCTCGAGTGGGCGCGCACGCGCGAGCTGTCTGTCCCAACGGATCTGTCGGTCATCGGCTTCGATGGCACGGAGACGATGCGCCGCGCTCTGCCCCACCTTGCAACAATCCGCCAACCCATCGCGGCGATCGCGCAGGAGGCGGTGACGATCCTCCTCGATCAGATCGAGGGCAAGGCGCCGCGTCCCTCATCCGACGAGGCCGGGGCACCCCACGCTCAGACGGTCGAGTTCCCGGGAACGCTGATTCCGGGGCGCTCGCTGGCGGTGTGAGAGCACCTGACAGCTGGGCTTTCAGCGCTCACCGCTGGCCCGGATGGTTTTCCTGTCCCGAAAGGGCCCGACAGATCCGCACGCGGATAGGTTATTAGGCTATCCGCATCGTCATAACCTATCCGCGTGTTCGGCCCTATCTGCATGTTCTATCCGCGTGTTCGGCCGCCATTTGCGAGCAGGCCCCCGTCCACAGGTTCAGCCATTTGCTGCGAGCAGATAGCTACCCACGAGCGCACATCGACACACTCGGTACAAAACTCCCCCAAGACGCCCCCGCCAGCAGCCTACCCGGTACAAAACTCTCCCAGCGCCCCCGTTCTACAGCGGTTCCGCGAAAAAGTTCGCCCAGTACACCCCACACCACAACAGAACCGCGAAAAAGTTCGCCCAGCACACCTAAAAACGGCGTTTTTCGCCTCTTTCGCGCCTGCAGGGCGAATTTTTTCGCGCTCACACCCACATCAGGCCGAGCAGGGCGAACTTATTCGCGCAGAGGACTTGACCGGACGCGATGACGGGGCGACTTTGAAACCGCCAACACCTTTGTTCACCATCGACAGGCCTCGCAGTAGGCACAGACTGTACGGTCGACACCAGCAGCGCGAGAACACGAACTCCCCGCGACGAGTGCCACCACAACGAAACGCGCATCCGACACCACCGGCACGACAGACGGGTGGGCGGCACCAGCACTGTGCTGATACCGCCCACCCGCGTCGTTGGGGATGACTCCCGGAAGGCTCAGGCCTCCTTGGGGGCCACGTCGAGCAGCGCGTCGCCGCGCTGGATCTGCCCGCTCGCGACCGGGGTGACCGCGCCGAACTTCTTCTTGTTCGTCACGACGACGGGCGTGATGGTCTCGTAGCCAGCCTCGCGGATCACGTCGAGGTCGACCTCGGCGAGCACGTCGCCGCGGCGCACGACGTCGCCCTTGGCGACGCGGGGCGTGAAGCCCTTGCCGTCCAGCTTGACGGTGTCCATACCAACGTGAATGAGGACCTGGACGCCGGAGGCGGACTTGAGGCCGTAGGCGTGGCCGGTCGGGAACGCGACGGTAACGGTGCCATCGAAGGGCGCGACGACGAGGCCGTCTGCGGGCTCGATGCCAATGCCGGGGCCGAGCATACCCTTGGCGAAGGACTCATCCTTGACCTGCTCAAGCGGAATCGCGGTACCCGCAAGGGGCGAGGACACCGAGAGGTCAGCCAGCGCCTCGTCGCTAAAAGACGGGGCGGCCGCGGGAGCAGCAGCGGGAGCCGGGGCGACCGCGGGGGCCGGGGCGGCAGCAGGGGCGACAGCGGCGGCCTTGGCGGCGGGCGCGCGGCCCTCCATGTCGGCCTTGCCACGCGTCATGGCGTAGGCGAAGGTGAAGCCGAAGGACAGGACGAAGACGAGGACCTCGAGGGCCAGGTAGGCGGGGATCGACTTGGGGATGATCGACACGAAGCCGACGAAGCCGGCGGCACCGAGGGCCTGACCGCGCACGTTCAGCAGGGCGACGCCCGCCGAGCCGATGGCGGCAGCGGCCATGGCGCAGTAGAAGGGCCAGCGCAGACGCAGGTTGACACCGAAGATCGCGGGCTCGGTGATACCGAAGACGGCGGAGGCGCCACCGGCGCCGGCCAGGCCCTTGAGCTTGGCGTCGCGAGTCTTGAAGAAGACGGCCAGGGCAGCCGCGCCCTGCGCGACGTTCGCCATGGAGGCAATCGGGAAGATGAAGTCGCCGACGCCACCGTTGGAAGGAAGTAGCGGGATTTCAATGGCGGGGAAGGACTGGTGCAGACCGGTGACGACGATGGCACTGTAGAAGAAACCGAAGATGAGTCCACCGAAGATACCGAGCGTCGTGTACGCCCAGTTGATGCCGTAGGTCAGGTAGTTGGAGAGCTCGCGGGTCACGGGGCCGACGACGACGAAGGCCAGGAAGCCAGTGACCAGCAGGGTGATGAGCGGGGTGAGCAGGAAGTCCGCGGTGCCCTTAAGGACCTTGTGCAGGCTCTTCTCAATGAGGCACATGATCCAGGTGACGACCAGGGTGGGGATGACCATCGCCTGGTAGCCGACCTTGGTGACTTCGAGGCCAAAGAGATTCCACACGGAAGACTGGTCCGTGTAAGCCCAGAACTTGGCGGCGGCCGCCGCGTCTGTCATGGAGTAGGCAGACAGCAGCGACGGGGATACCATGGCTGCGCCCATCGCGGCGCCCAGGTAGGTGTTACCGCCAAAGCGCTTGGCAGCGGAGAATCCAACGAGGACGGGCAGGAACGCGAAGGCCGCGGAGGAGACGAGGTTGATGAGCGCGTCATAGTCGGTCATCGCCGGGTACATCTGAATAACGGACCGCTCGCCAAAAAGCCCCTCGGCCGTGAGGACCGAGTGGAGGGCCATGAGGAGACCACCGGCGATCAGGGCCGGGAGGACCGGAACGAAGATGTCCGCGATCATCTTGATGAAGCGGGAGAAGACATTGCCGCCAGCCTCGGCTTCTTCCTTGGCCTCGTCCTTGGAGACCTCACGTACGCCATGGTTCGCAACCATGTTGGCGTAGACCTGGTCAACATCGCCGGGACCGACGATGATCTGGAACATGCCGCCGGCGGCGAATGTGCCCTTCAGATCTTCGTTGTCATCGAGGGCCTGCTGATTGATCTTGGACTCGTCCGCGATCACCAGGCGGAGACGGGTTGCGCAGTGTGCTGCTGCGCTGATGTTGGATGCGCCGCCGACTGCTTCGACGACCTCTCCTGCCACCTTGGCGTGATCCATTGCCGACCACATTCCTTTCTGAAAACCCCACGCGCAACGCCATTGTTACGCCGCGCTGGGCGGTGTGTAGCAATCGATTGACATACTACGGGTGACAGAGTCTTCAACGCAAGCTGCGACGGGCATCGTCTCAGGTCAGAGCATGAGAGACCGCACACATACGACGAGGCCGTGGCCACTGTGGCAGCCACGGCCTCGTTCATGGGGTGTTCAGTCGGCGCGCGCGGCACTCACATTCGTCACAGAGGCGGCGCCCACGAGCGTCACGCCGGCACCCTCACCGTTCAGGAAGCTGCGGGTCGTGAAGACGCGCGAGCCATCGCCCAGGTAGATCTCGGTGATGGAACGGTCGTGGAGGATTTCCACGCGGCCGGCCTCCCCCGCCTCGAGCGTGACGACGCGGCGGCCCCCGTGGGGGTAGCGCGTGCCCGTCAGGTCGACGCTCAGGCGTCCGTCTTCCAGAGTGATCGACAGGCCGGAGCCGGAACCGATCTGCACGGACAGGCCCCCGTCGTAGGAGGCGTCGAAGGCGAGGCGCCACGAGCGCGAGCCAGCGAGCTCCGCGACCCGAGCCCCGGCCTCGTCCCCGGGGGTTCCCTCGAGTGTGGCGGGCACCAGGGGCAGTCCCGGCAGGTACGGACGGGCGATGACGCGGCCGCCGCGCAGGGTCAGGGCGCGCGGGGCGGTGAAGCAGTGCACCCAGCCGCCGGTGGCGATGGAGGGCTGGTCGTCCTCCCCGGCGTTACCCGCCCAACCGAAGAGGAGGGTCGGCGCGTCAGGCGAGGAGGAGGCGGAGCGAGCCATGACCTGGGGCGCGTAGAACTCGGTGCCGCGGTCGAGCTCCTCGAAGGAGCCGTCGGCGCCACGGAACTCGGTGCCCACGAGCTCTCCGACGATGGCGATGCACGGGAAGATGTTCTCGAAGCCCTCGCGCTCGGGCGAAATGCCCTGCGGGCAGAAAATCAGCACGTCGTAGGCTCGGCCGGTCTCCTCGTCCGTCAGGCGCACCAGGTTCGGGCACTCCCACATGTAACCGAAGGCATCGAAGGCCCCACCGGCGTCGGGGAAGGTCATCTCACCCTCGCACTCCCACGCGCGCAGGTCGGTCGAGCGGTAGAGCAGGGCCGCGCCGGTGAGGTTCTCGCGCTGGACGCCGAGCAGCATCCGGTAGGAGCCGTCCGCGTCGCGCCACACCTGCGGGTCACGGAAGTGCGCGGTGTAGCCATCAGGCTGGCGGCCGATGATCGGTGGCACAAGCTTGTTGAAGCGGACCAAGTCTGTCGTAGTGACGACGCACTGGGTGGCCTCGCGCTCCCCCGTCTCGGGGTCCTTGTAGTTGCCGGTGTACCACAGCTCGACATGGTCGCCGACCTCAATGGCCGTGCCCGAGTAGGCGCCGTTGGCGTCCTGGTGGGTGTCGGGCAGGATCGCGGGGGCGTGGTAGTCCCAGCGGGTCAGGTCGCGGGAGGTGGCGTGGCCCCAGTAGACGAGGCGGCGCGGGTGCTCGGGGGTGTACTGGAAGAAGGCGTGATAGGTCCCGTCGATCTCGATGAGGCCGTTCGGGTCGTTCAGCCGTCCCACCGGGGGTGCGACGTGAAAGAGGGGATAGTCGGGATCTTGCGGGGCGCGCGACGAGGCCTCGGCAGCGAGGGCGGACGCGAGAAAATCTTCGGCCATGACCTCACGGTAACACCCCGGGACAGACGAGCGCGCGGGCGGGACACATCCGTCCCACCCGCACACTGTCAAACGTACGCCACACTCATTACGAGTGGCGTCATACCAAGGAAAAACCCAGATCAGGCACCCGTCACGTCGTCGGGGCGAGCGTCCGCGTAGCGGGCAAGCTCCTCCTCGACGATAGATTCGTCCAGCTTGACGAACACCGGCGTGGGCTTCGCGATCGGCGTGCCAGGCGTGATCGGGTGACGCTCCCAGGTCGGAACCTTCGTGTAGTCGCCCGTGATAATCGGATAGCCGTCACGGCCCTCGAAGTCGGCGGGCAGGACCTGCGGGTCGAGCTCCTCGACATCCTCGATGTAGGGCATGGGCGCGATCTCGCCGCTGCCACCCATGACGAGGTCGATGTCGTTGGCTGCGTGAGGCAGGAACGGGGAGAGCATGAGGTTGAGGTCAGTGACCGCCTGGGCCAGGGTCCACAGGACCGTCGCTAGGCGCTCTTGCTGCTCGGGGGCCTTGAGCTTGAAGGGCTCGGTGTCGGTCACGTACTTGTTTGCCTCGCCGACCAGGCGCATGGCCTCGGACAGCGCTGCCTTCTGACGGTGGTGGCGGATCAGGTTGCCGACGGACTCAAAACCGGCCTCGACGGCGTCCAGGAGGGCGCGGTCGATGTCCTCGAGCTCACCGGGGGTGGGGATCTCGCCGAACTTCTTGGCGATCATGGAGGCGGTGCGGTTGACCAGGTTGCCCCAGCCGGCGACGAGCTCGCCGTTGGTGCGACGCACGAACTCGGCCCACGTGAAGTCGGAGTCCGAGGTCTCGGGGCCGGCGGCGCTGATGAAGTAGCGCAGGGCGTCGGCCTGGTAGCGCGAGAGGAAGTCGCGCACGTAGATGACGATGCCGTGCGAGGAGGAGAACTTCTTGCCCTCCATCGTGAGGAACTCGGAGGAGACGACCTCGGTGGGCAGGTTGAGGATGCCCAGGTCACCGGGGGCACCGCCCTTCGCACCCTGGCCGTTGTAGCCGAGCAACTCGGCGGGCCAGATCTGGGAGTGGAAGACGATGTTGTCCTTGCCCATGAAGTAGTAGGACAGGGCCTCGGGATCGTTCCACCACTTGCGCCACGCCTCGGGGTCGCCGGTGCGACGCGCCCACTCGATGGAAGCGCTCAAGTAGCCGATGACGGCGTCGAACCACACGTACAGGCGCTTGGTGGGCTGATCCTCCCAGCCGGGGACCGGGATGCCCCAGTCGATGTCGCGCGTCATGGCGCGGGGACGGATGTCCTCGAGGAAGTTCTGGGAGAACTTGATGACGTTGGGGCGCCAGGTGCCGGACTTCTCGCGCTCGTCGAGCCAGGCGGACAGGGCATCAGCCAGGGCGGGCAGGTCGAGGAAGTAGTGGACGGACTCCACGAAGTTGGGGGTCTCGCCGTTGATGCGCGAGTGCGGGTTGATGAGCTCGGTCGGGTCCATCTGGTTGCCGCAGTTGTCGCACTGGTCGCCGCGCGCGCCCTCGGCGCCACAGATCGGGCAGGTGCCCTCGATGTAGCGGTCAGGCAGGGTGCGGCCGGTGGACGGGGAGATCGCGGCGCGCGTGACCTGCTCGATCATGTAGCCGTTGTCGCGCACGGTGGCGAACATGTCCTGGACGACGCGGTAGTGGTTACCGGCGGTCGTGCGGGTGAAGAGGTCGTAGGACAGGCCGAGCGCCACGAGGTCCTCGACGATGAGGCGGTTGTTCTGATCCGCGAGTTCGCGCGCGCTCACGCCAGCGCCGTCGGCGGCCACCAGGATGGGGGTGCCGTGCTCGTCGGTGCCGGAGACCATGAGGACGTCGTGGCCGGCCATTCGCATGTACCGGGAGAAAACGTCGGAGGGGACACCGAATCCCGCAACGTGGCCAATATGACGGGGGCCGTTGGCGTAGGGCCATGCGACGGCGGACAGAATACGACTCATAGCCCCTAACAATACTGCCTGGCAGGCTCAAACGGGGAACCGGCACCTTTTCGCGGGAAAGGCACGCTCTCCGCGGGAAGTGCGCTCGGTGCTATCCTGGCCAAAACACCACTTTCATGGAGGAAGCATGACCCGCGCGCTCATCATCGTCGACGTTCAGCCCACGTTCTGCGAGGGCGGTGCCTTGCCCGTCACGGGCGGCAACGCGGTCGCCGAGGCCGTGGCCGCCTACGTGGAGGCCCACCGCGGGGAGTACCAGCTGATCGCAACGACGCAGGATTGGCATATCGATCCGGGCGCGCACTTCTCCGAGACGCCGGATTTCGTGGACACGTGGCCCCCGCACGGCGTGGCGGGCACGGACGAGGCCGAGCTGCACCCGGCGCTCGCGAACGTGAACGCGGACGTGACGGTCAAGAAGGGCCAGTACGAGGCCGCCTACTCGGGCTTCGAGGGGACGACCGAGGACGGCAAGACGCTGGAGGAGGCGCTGCGCGCCGCTGGCGTCACCGAGGTGGACGTCGTGGGCCTGGCCGAGTCGCACTGCGTGGCCTGCACGGCGGTGGACGCTGTCCGCGCCGGGTTCCCGACGCGCGTCCTGCGTGAGCTGACCGCCCCCGTCTCCGAGGAGCTGGGAGAGCAGGCTCGCGAGTGGATGATGACGGAGGGCGTCTTGCTCGTCTGAGGCTCGGGTGCTGCCGCATCGCAGCCGGTAGGCGCGCGCTTGTGGATAGCTTGCGCACGTGCGGATAGGAAACAGGGCATCTGGATAGGCTATTCACCTATTCCACAAGGCGATAACCTATCCAGCTAGTCGTTTCCTATCCGCGTGGGCCACGCTGATCGCAGATCCGTGCCCCGGCCTCGTCACTTCGCGGCGAGGGCGGCCTTGTAGAGGTCGTTCTTGCGCGCGCCCGTTGCGGCGGCGACCTCGGCGGCGGCATCTTTGAGGCGCATGCCCTCAGCCGCGAGCGCCAGGACCGCGCCGACGTGGTCTTCGGCGCGCGCGCTGCGTTCGTATCCGGCGACGACGATAGTCACCTCGCCGAGGATGTCGTCCGCCCCCTCCGCGAGTTCCCCGAGCGTGCCGCGGCGCACTTCCTCGTAGTCTTTCGTGAGCTCGCGGCACAGGGCGGCGGGCCGGTCCCCGCCCAGCACCTCGGCCATGCGAGTGAGCGTGGCGGCCGCGCGCCTGGGCGACTCGAAGAAGATCAGCGTGTGCGGGTCGGTGGCCAGGCCTTCCAGGTAGCGCGTGGCCTCCCCATCCTTGCGCGGCAGGAACCCCTCGAAGGCGAAGCGGTCGGAGGGCAGGCCGGACAGGGCGAGCGCAACGAGGGGGGCGGAGGGCCCGGGCAGGACGGACAGGGGAACGCCCGCGTCGATGGCGGCACGCGCCAGACGGAAGCCCGGGTCGGAGACGGTGGGCATGCCCGCGTCGGAGACGAAAACGACGCGAGCTCCGCCCTGGGCGGCCTCGACGATGCCCGCGGCCTTCTCGGCCTCGTTGTGGTCGTGCAGGGCGATCAGGCGACCACCCAGCTTGATGCCCAGGCGCGAGGCTAGTGCGAGCGCACGGCGCGTGTCCTCAGCAGCGACGATGTCTGCGCCCTGCAAGGCTTCGACGACTCGGGGCGACGCGTCGCGCACGTCCCCGATCGGGGTGGCGGCCAGCAGGATCGACCCTCCCGGCTGACGGTAGGGGGCGCTTCCGCGCTCGTCGCGCGGATTCGGGGACGAGGCCTGGGCACTCGTCGCGGGTCGGGTCGAGTCGGTCGCGGCGTCCATGCCGGTATCGTCTCACCCCCGCGTGAGCTGCGCACGCTGCATCGGACACCGGCAAGCTGCAACCGCGACGCGACCTCAGTCGACTCCCTTTAGTTCATCGAGCGGATTTCAACATCGATTTTCCCCGACTTAATCCAGAGAGCATGAGCGATCTCCTTATCTCTTTCATATTCAGCCATTGCGTCCTGATACTTGCGCTCAGCTTCATGATACAAATGAACTTTGCGAGCATAGATCGAAAAGCGAATCGCCACCAGAGCGATCACAAATAGGAGGATCTGCAGCGCCTCGGGAGGAGCAGGATGGGCATACGAAGCAACACAAAAGGCAAAGATAAAAAGGCAGAAGAAAACAAGAGAGAAAAACGGGAATATCGGGTCACGAACCTCATGCTTTCTAGGAGACTCCGCTAAACGCGCGTCCAAGAGCGCAATTTCGCGCAGAATTTCTTCACGTTGAAGCACAAGTTCTTCACGAAGTTCTTCACGTTGAATCAGCTTATCAATATGTGCAAGCAGCCTGCGTCTACTACTTTGCGATAAGGAGTACTCTCCAATAAGATCATGAAGGGTTTCCGCTTCCCCCTGAGCCGTTACGTTGGCAACAAGCGCATATTTCCCCACACCGGCACCGCTCATCAACTCACAGGCAGACACGACAACCTGATCCTCTAACTCTTTGTCATCATTCTCCTGAAGCGCATTAAGATACGACAGCATGGCTTCCTCATTCATGTGTCGCTTACCATAAACGACTCCTAGGTTCGCGTACAACCGGGCCTTCCGAGATGATGGCGCATGGGCGAGAGCCTTCTTGAAAGCATCGATCGCTCGACCATACTGTTTCAGCGCATGGAAAGCCGCCCCGCGGACGTCCTGAACCTCGAAGGCATTCTCACCATCCTCATCCAACACGTACGCTTCGGAAGCATACTCAGCAGCACGTTCCGCTTCATTCTGCGCGAGCTCAATCCACGCTGACACAACATACGCCGCAGGATCACCGGGACCCTGCCCACGGGCCTTACGAGCCGCAACAGTCGCCGCATCATAATCCTCATTGAAGTAGTAGGTCCAAGCTCGTGCCACCCAGTTCACCGCATCATCAGCAGCCACCGTTTCCGCTCGGCGCAGCTGATGGTCATAACGTTCCTTCGCGTCCTCATCGACAAAGGTCCCCAGAGCAGCCTCAATGACACTCAGGCGCTCACGAGCCTCCTCACCATGCTTACCGGCAAGGCTGGCACGTCGCTTCCAATGAAGCTGAAGCTTGCCAAGCTTCGCACGCAACTGCTCAACGGACCATGTCCGATCCAGCCCCAATTCACCATAGAAATTGACAACGGCACCGTTGTCGCCAGACGACTGAACAGATTCCATCATCGACCACTCTCAATCACAAGGGTACTACGATGGCCCACCAAGCCCGCTGGACGGAGAGCACACCACCAACCTATTACTCAACAAACATATTACATCGCTCACGAAACATCAAATCTCACACCAACCCACCAGAATCCCGATGTCCGCACTTCACAGGCTCTTCATAATTGGGGGTGTAGTTGGGGTCTGAATCCTCCTGTTTCGAGGAGGCAGCGGGTGATGTAGTTGGTGAGGTTCCGCAAGCCCGAGGGCGGATCCGCGTAGGTGTTCGAGGCGGCCATTGATGGCTTCAGTAGGACCGTTGCTGGTGTGGGGATGATCGAAGTAAGCCAAGATGTCTCCGGCTCTGCGTTTGAGCGTTCTGCCCAGCGTGATGAGCTCGGTCAGGCCCCTGGGTACGCGCGTGGAGGTCAGTGTGTTGATGTCGGCTTGCATTAGGGCCTTACCGCGGATTTTGTTGGGATCTCGGTAGGCGTCGATAATGCTCTGGTAGACACTCCACGTGACCTCGAGGGCAACGTGGCAATCGCTGGCGAACAGGTCGGCTAGCTGGTGTTGCTGGCGTGGGGTGAGCAGGCAGGATCTGGTGTGCAAGCATCCTGCGGGCCTTGTACAGGGGATCCGTGGCCAGCCCGCGCCGATGGTGAAGTTCTTGCTGAATGCGCCTGCGGCACTCATCGAGAGCATCACCGGCAAGGCGCACGACATGGAAGGGATCCATGACCGCCCTCGCGTCTGGGAGTTCTTCAGCGGCGGCGCTTTTGAACCCGGTGAATCCATCCATCGCGACGATCTCAATACGCTCACGCCACGTATCGGGCTGGGAGGCCAGCCAGGTTTTGAAGACCCGCTTGGATCGGCCCGGAATCATATCCAGGAGCCGGGAGGGACCACGACGGTCTCGTATAGGAGTCAAGTCCAAGATGACGGTGACGTATTTGTCGCCGTAGGGGGTGTGGCGCCACACGTGTTCATCCACGCCAATGACACCCACCCCCTCGAAACGATCAGGATCATCGATGAGTATGCGCTGGCCTTCACCTAAGATCGCGGTATTGGCAGTGTTCCACGACACGGCCAATACGTCGGCGACGCGCGCCACCGTCACATGATGAACGACCACGCCCGTCAGTTCCCAGCGCACCGCCGCACGCGAGAGCTTGGCACGCGAATCGGCCGCTTGACTCATGTCTTGACGCCACACGTGAGCACACGTCTCGCACCGGTAGCAGCGCACTCACGTGCACAATCGTGGGACGCCACCCGCAGGGCTCATGAGCCAAGCGCCTGACCACCGTGTCACGAGAAACGCCCTGGCACCCGCAGCGTCGGCACCACCGATCCTCACCAGCAATACGGCATGCCAACACTGCATGGTCTGGCTCAATGCGCTGACCCGTCACCTCCAACCCCAGGCCATCCAGGCGCGTGAACGCGCTCAAATCAGGGCAATCAAAAATAGTACTTGGGCATGTCGAGGTCTATCGGATGGACGGTGTCGGAACCCCCATCATCGGAAGACCTCGACCTCTACCCACAACCCCCAACCAACACCCACTCACCCACACTCAACTCGGAAGAGCCTGATAAGCGGAGATCAATCACGACTGTCATATGAGGTGCACCGGAGCCGTTAAGCTAGTCACGAATGCGCAACTGTAGCTCCACCGAGGCACTGATAAAACTCCTGAGGGAACCACACGAAGCTTGACGAGAGTCATCCAAAGCAGATGATATCAACTGCAGCGCCCGCTCTGCCGAGCTGTCCGAGAAACGTGCAAGCACTTCACGTGCCTGGATCAGAAACTCTTCTGCCCTGTTCAAGCGCGCCATCACGCCGTTAGCCCCGTCAACGCGGCGCCTCAGGTCAATGAGGTCCCTCTCGATGTCAGCGAAACTGTTAACCGTCATTACCAGTCCCCATCGTCTGAAAGGTCATTATCACTATCGTTAATATACCGTTCAATACAGATAGCTTGCGCAGCAACACTCGCACTCTCACAGGCTGTCAGCGCCCGCCCAATGAACGACACAGAGGCTCGCATCTCAGCGACGATCCTGTCCCCTGGCATCGTGCCGGCAGCGAGTTCCGACGCGCGATACGAGATTTCCTCACACTCGGACTCCGTAAACAACAACTCGGCATGGGCAAGGGCAATGAGGTCAAGAGCTTCACGTCGCCATTGTTCGAAAAGAGGATCGACTACCTGCGGCACAAAAGCCTACTTTGTCAGGTCACTAATAAAGGTTTGTACCGCTGAATCGAGCGTCTGCATCTTCGTCGCAGAGTCTCGAATCGCTCTCGATGCGATGCCGATCTGGCGGACCGCCTGCTCGCCTGAGGCTGACCCTCTCACGATGGCATAGAGGCGCGAAGAATGTCGCTCAACTGTTTCCGCGCACATCAGTGACTGTTGGGCAAGTGCCTTCGCTTGATCGCCGAGGAGATAAGCAGCGTTGGCGACATCCTGTATTGACGTCATTATTGTTCCTTTCTGGAGCACATGGACATTTCTCAAATGGAGGAAACACGGAGCAATGCCGTCAGCGCTTGCTGAATCTCTCGCTGAGCTTTCTTCAGACTATCCTCTGCCTGTTGGAGCGCTGTCAGCATCCTTATGTCGTATGAATTGCGACTGCCCTGCATGGACTCACGCACCAGCTGCATCTGCTTCTGGTTTACCCTCAAGTAACCATCAATACGGGCTTTCTCATCCTCCAGCTGCCGCCGAATCGCGTTTATTTCGTGAATTGTGTCAGTTAACAATGACATGATAGCTCCTCACTGTTTCGGTCAATTGCGACAGTCATCGTTGACTCCGGGGTATCGGGTATACGGAATCACTCTGACGGGAGCGGGCATACTTGCCGAATCCCAGATGATCATTCGATTGGCGCGAGGACGCCACTCAAGTAGCGGTTCGTCGATGAATCGGCGAGTTGTCTGAGTATCCAACCCGTATGCAGCCTTTACATCGAAATATGCTGTTCCCCCATAGCCAACCTGTTCGTTGAAGGCGTCTGCTTTCATCCACCAGCCAAGGATATGGATACCACCACCTGGGCCATTGCGGCACAGATCAGGCAAACGATCAACATCACGCAACCTTTCCATCCCCAATCCCAGCACATAGGATGTACGTGTCAGTGGTGAACTCGACGGGGTTGCATCGACCCTCTCGGCAAGCTCCGTGAGCGTCGCACCGGCATCTTCGGGGGCGATCAGCCTAAGCGACACACCAGCACCCACCAGATCGGCATACAACTGCTCCCGAGCGACTTCCCACTGCTCATTCACGTGCAGGAAATCGAGCACAACGACCTCAACCTCGCCGACATGAGGCTGTAGGGAGAGGCCCCTCAGGGCATTTGCCAATGGGATGGCCGCGTTCGATGGCCCCACAATGGCCACGTTACGGCCCGCATCGTTGTTCATGGCGACACCCAACACGGTACCACCAACCTCGATCTGCTGTCCGAAGAGGGCTAGCGGGCTTTGGCCAGACGGCTGCGTCAGGCCGCCGATCATTCCATTACTGTCCTCAAGGCACAGAGCGCGCTCACCGTTGAAGACATAGGGCGCAGGAGTTGAACTCGCCGCGATCCACCAGCTGTGTCGCATCGGGGCAAGAACCTCTTCGTCCGCAAACGCGATGGAGGTCTTCCTATTTTGAGAAACCTCGCCGTAGTCGAGGTTCACGATAGCTTCACGCGACCTAAGATGAGCAGCCGCATCGTTTCTCGAACCAAGCGTAGCGTGCGATTCCGCAATGGAGTTTTTCAACGCTATTCTGACCGGGACCTGTCCGAAGAGTCCCTCAGCTGCAGAGCCGATCAGGCTATTGTTTCCACCGATTGTCTGGGAGGAGAGCACAATGTGTATACCGCAGGCACGGAACAGACGCACCCCGCGTTGAAGCAGATCGGCGATCTGATCGGAGATCTTGTCTCGCTCCGCGAACATCATTTGAAACTCGTCCACAAAGAGGACGATTCGCGGCATGACAGCATCGGGATACTTCGTGCGATACTCACGTACACTCTGAACGCCCGCCCGCTTAAACTCTTTCATTCGAGAGGAGTAGATCGAAAAAAGATACGTGAGAACTGCCAAGCCGAACTCCCGGTCGGCCTCCAGTCCTAGAACCCTAGCATGCGGAAGGTACTCCCCCGCAGGTCCATCGGTGAATCGCTGAAGGGTCACGCCCTCTTTGAAATCGAGGAGATAGAGTTGCAGCTCCTGCGGAGAGTAGCGATGACATAAACTGTGCACGATCACGGAAATAAGGTTGGACTTACCCTGGCCAACAGCACCTGTCACAAGCGCATTGTGTCGCTGATTAATTTCATCGCCGAGAGTAATTGCGATCGCGGACGTCCCATAGCGCCCGACAGTAAACGTAATACCGTCTCGACTGTTATGCTGCCATGGATCCACCAACGATTCAATCTCACCAAACGGCACAATTTCCACAGGCAAAGCAACAAGAGCTTTTTGCACGCTATAAGCAATGTCGATGAGTTCCTCGGCAGAGGGAGCTTGAAAACTACCTATGGGATTTCCCGTCTGATCGTTCAGTACGTCGCCGGATACCTCTACCTGCTGAAAGAGCTCAAGGAAGTACTCATTGACACCCAAGCTGGGTGCGTGAATCACAAATGAAACACCATTGCGCGGACCCGCTTTCGCCAGGGTGCGAACAGCGTTCTGAATCCCATCGTCGAGGAGCCCAAAGTCCGCGGAGAGCACAACCAACTTGTAACCCTCGATTGGCTTGCCCACCGCCCTCCTAAACTCCGTCAACGTTGACGAACGCCCCTGGACCACGTTCGCAACCCCCTGGATATGCCGACGGAGGTATTCGAGAACACCTGCGAGCTCCTTGGGACTGTTAACCACCTTCAGGAGACGCTCACCTCCGTTATTGATTTCCTGAAAGGGCGCCACTAAACCCGTTAGCGAATCATCAAAGGCAATGATCTCCAACTGCCCAGGAGAAGTGTGAGTGAGAGCATTACCAATCAGATACTGAACGAACCTTACGGAAGAGTCATCAACGAGAGAGTCATCCACCCAGATGTTACCTGCTCCAACAAAGTCAAATCGCGCTAAGCCAAGATCAACACTGTCTGCGACACACAAAGACATAACCCACACTCGTCAGTTACTACACGACCGCTAGAGCCTGTTCTAGCTCAGATATTCCCAAGTTGCGACGCAACACGCCTTCTGATCGCTTCAGCTTCAAATTGAAACTGTTCATGCTCAGACATTCCCAACTCGCGACACAAAGTACTAATACGCTCGCCGATCGCTTCATATTGAGCCTGTTCTCGCTCATGCATTTTCACTTCTTCGTTATATCTACGCTTTTGTGAACGATATATCAAAAACCACACAACCGTTACAGAAATCAGAACAAGGAAAACGACGTATGGCAAGATGCGATTTGGAAAGGCAGATAAATAACCCATCGAAATCAGACATAAAAGAGGCATCAAAAGCCAATAGAGCGACAATTCAGGCTCCGCTTTACGAAACATCCCTGGATCAAGGTGCTGCGCCTTTAACTCTAGCACTTTCTCCACTTTGTCGAAATAACTGTTCAATGCTCGATCAGCACTGGGAGAGATTGCATACCCTTCAAACCAATGACGACAAGAACCGTCTCCTCTCCGCATGTTAGCTTTTATTATCGAATAAGCACATTTAAGGAGCTTATCTTCCAATTGTTGATCTTTATCTTCCCGCAGCCCTGCGAGACAGGATAAGAACGCTTCCTTATAGGCTCCAGTTTGAGAGTAATCGTCATCATACCTTACGAGTTGATACTGAGCACGCGCGAGCCGCAAATAGACCCCCGACAACTGTGACGATTGCGCATGGGCGAGAGCCTTCTTGAAAGCATCGATCGCTCGACCATACTGTTCCAGCGCACAGAAAGCTGCCCCACGCACTTCCTGAACCTCGAAAGTATCGTCGCCACCTCCGTCCAGCACATAAGCTTCGGAAGCGTATTCAGCAGCCCTCTCCATAAAACCCCGCTCAGTAGGAGTTTCTTCCCACGGGTTTTGATTTGCGGCTCTTTGCGCTTCATACTGCGCGAGTTCGATCCACGCTGACACAACATACGCCGCAGGATCACCGGGACCCTGCCCACGGGCCTTACGAGCCGCAACAGTCGCCGCATCATAATCCTCATTGAAGTAGTAGGTCCAAGCTCGTGCCACCCAGTTCACCGCATCATCAGCAGCCACCGTTTCCGCTCGGCGCAGCTGATGGTCATAACGTTCCTTCGCGTCCTCATCGACAAAGGTCCCCAGAGCAGCCTCAATGACACTCAGGCGCTCACGAGCCTCCTCACCATGCTTACCGGCAAGGCTGGCACGTCGCTTCCAATGAAGCTGAAGCTTGCCAAGCTTCGCACGCAACTGCTCAACGGACCATGTCCGATCCAGCCCCAATTCACCATAGAAATTGACAACGGCACCGTTGTCGCCAGACAACTGAACAGATTCCATCATCGACCACTCTCAATCACAAGGGAGCTGCGATGGCCCACCAAGCCCGTTGCACGGAAAGCATGCCACCCAACCTGTTACTCAACAAGCGTATAACATCGCTCACAAAATATCAAATCTCACACCAACCCACCAGAATCCCGATGTCCGCACTTCACAAAGCTCCCACATAATGCACGCCACAACAGCAAGAACACATTCGCCCCTAACGAGCGTCATCCAGCCAATGCTCAGCCACCGACAGAACAGCCTTTCGTAGACAACGCGCCGCGCGTGCCCCGCGCACGTACCCAGCCGGGCAGGCGCGAGGCCAGGACGGCACCCGCGCACAGGAGAGCGATGGTTCCGCCTGCGCTCAGGCGCGCCGGTACGGCGATGGCTAGTCCTGCGAGTCCGAGGAAGGCACCCAGGAGTGGGGAGCCAATGAGGAAGGATCGGGCGGAGGGGGCGATGGGTGCCAGGGTTGCTGCTGGGGCTGCGACGAGCGCGATTGACAGGATGGTTCCCACGGCGGGGATGGCCACGGTCACGGCGGTGAGGATGGCGGCCAGGATGATGAGTTCGTGGACGGTGATTCGCCGGGCGGCTGCCGGGTCCGAGGGGTCGAAGCAGTGGGCAATGAGGTGCCGGTGCCCGACGGTGACGACGGCGATGACGAGTGCCAGGGTGATGCCCGCCCAGGCGACGTCCGCGGGTGAAACGGTCATCACGGATCCGGTGAGGAAGGAGCTGACGGCCAGGGGCAGGGGCTTAAACCAGGTCGCCAGGAAGTAGCCGGCCGCGAATCCCGCCGTCAAGACGATGCCCGCGGCTCCCTGGCTGGAGATGCCGGCAATGGTGGCCAGTCGTCGCATGAGGATGACCAGGGGGATGGTGCCGAGGAAGGCACCGATGTACAGGGCTGCCGACATTCCAGCGTGGCCAAAGCCGAGTGCGGCGGCGATGACGACGCCGAGCACGGCCCCGGGGAAGGTGCCGTGGGTGACCGATTCGGCGAAGAAGATGCGTCGGTCGAGGTAGGCGAAGGCTCCGACGAGTCCGCTGAACGCTCCGATGAGTGTCACGTGGAGCGCAGGGTAGAGCAAAAGGGAAAGGATCATTGTCGGCCTTCCACCGATGCGAGGGCTTCGCGCTCGCGGGGTGCGTCCCCTGTTGAGGACAGTGGACCTCGGCGCTGAATGACGGGTCGCAGCGCGCACGCGAGGCCGAAGCAGGCGAGCACGCCCAGGGCGACGCACGCCTGCGGGGACAGGGGCCTGGGTCCGGGCACGAGGGCGACGGCGAATCCTCCCCAGCCGCCGACGAGCGCGCTGAGGGAGGCAAGGACTGCCATCGAACGCGTTCCCGCAGACAGGAGGCGACCGAAGGCACCGGGAACGATGAGGTATCCGACGACGAGGAGCACGCCGACAGCGGTTGACGCCGCGACGACGATCGCGCCGAGGGCGGCATTGAAGATTGCGTCGATGACGAGCGTGGACACTCCGGCCACCCGCGCGGCCTCCCGGTCGAAGGCGACCGCGATTTGCGCCCGCCACGTTGCGGCCAGGACGAGTCCTGCGGCGACAAGCACAATGGCGCTGACCCACATGCGCGAGGTCGTGATGTCGAGGAGGCGACCAAACATGAGGGATTCGAGTTGCCCGGACATGTCGCCGATGCGCAGGGAGATGACGATGCCCAGGGAGAAAAAGGCGGTCAGGATGACGGCGGTCGTCGCTTCGGAGGAGTGTTGACGCCGCGAGGCCAGGGTCAGGGCGGCGGCAACGCAGGCCGCGCACAGCGCCCCTCCGGGGATGATGGCTTCGCGCCCGCCGAGGGCCATGCCGACGACGATGCCGGGGAACACGCCGTGGACCATTGTTTCGGCACCAAATTCGGCTCGCCTGAGGTTCACGAGGGTTGAGGCTGGGCCGACCGCCAGGGCGAGGAGCCCGAGGACGATGATGGGGCGCACCAGGAAGGGGGCGATCATGACAGGGCCGCCACCGCTTCGTCTGCTCCGGATCCGTAGGCGCGCGTGAGGATGGAGGGGGATAGGGCGTCGGCGACGGGGCCGAGTGCGATCTGCCGCGAGGCTAGGACGCAGGCGTGAGAACATACGTCACGCGCCAGGGATAGGTCGTGAGTGGAAACGATGACGCCGACGCCGCTGGCCGTTAGTTCGGCGATGAGGTGGGTGATGATGTCTCGGCTGGGGGCGTCGAGGCCGTTGAAGGGCTCGTCCATCATGACCAGCTCGGGACGCGCCACGAGGGCGCGCGCGACGAGGACGCGCTGACGCTGCCCGCCGCTGAGGGTGCCGAAGCGGTGTGAGGCTTTTTCTGTCAGGTTGACTCGTTCGAGGGCGTCGGCGACGCGGGCTCGCATGTCTGCGCTGATGCGCCTGCCCCATCCGGCCTCGGAAATGAGTCCCATTGTGACCACTTCGGAGGCGTTGACCGGGAAGGTCAGGTCCAGGTCGGCGCTTTGGGGTACCAGGCCGATGCGCTCGGCGTCGACTCGGACGCTTCCGGACAGGATTGAGCATCCTCCGACGATACCTCGCATGAGGGTGGTCTTGCCGCCGCCGTTGGGGCCGACAAGGGCGAGGGCCTGGCCCCCGAACACGTCGAGGTTCAGGCCGGTCAGCGCCGGGGTATTTCCATACCCCAGCGCCGCGTCTCGGAAGGAGACGAGTGTCGTCATCACTGGTCCTTCAGGTGCTCGGGCAGCTGCGGGACGGTGCCGCCCCACGCCTGGGTCACGGCGCGAACGTTGTGGATGATCGAGCCGACGTAGGTGGCTCCCTCGGATCCGTCGGGGCCCAGCGAATCGCCGTACATGGCGTCCTCGCCCACGATGGGGGTCACACCGGCCGCGCGGGCGATCGCCTCAATGGACTTGGAGTTGTTGGAGTTTTCCGCAAAGAGCGCGACCGCGCCGGACTCCTTGACGGCCGCGACGGCCTTGGCGATGTGGTCGGCGGTGGCGTCCTGCTGTTCATTGAAGTCGGACAGGGCGGCGCCGATGAAGCGGATCCCGTAGTCCCTCGAGAAGTAGCCGAAGGCGTCGTGGGAAGTAAAAAGCACGCGCTGCCCCTCCGGCACAGTTTCGATCGCCTCGGCGGTCCATTGATCGAGGGCGTCGATGTCCTCCAGGTACGAGGCCGTGGCTGCATTGATCGACGAGGCGGCGTCCGGCGCTGCGGCTGCAAGGCCAGCGCCGAGGTTGGCGACCTGGACGCGGGCGCCCTTCGGGGAGGTCCACACGTGCGGGTCGAAGCGGAATTCGGGCTCCTCGCCGGCCTCTTCGGGCGGGAACGGCCACGGGGCAACGTCGACGCGCTGGTTTCCGCGGTCGATCGTGTAGGCACCATCGGGGTCGGGGGCACCCGGATTATCGACGTCGGCGGCCGTCAGGACGCCGGAGGTAACGACCATGCGTCCCTTGAAGCCGGAGGAGACGACCGCGTCGTCGAGGAAGTGCTCGAGGTCGACGCCGGAGATGGCCATGACGTCGGCCTGCGCGAGCGCCGAGGTCTGGGCGGGGGTCATCTCGTGCTCGTGCGCGGAGGCGTTGGGGGCGAGCAGGCAGGTCAGGCTCATGGTGAGGGCGGCACCCTCAGGGGCGGCGCCCACGTGGCTGCTCTTTCCGGCTGCGTCGGTCTTGTCAAGCGAAATCTCGGAAGAATGAGCCGCGATCTGGGTGACGTAGTCGCAGATCTGCGTGGTTGTGGCGACGACTGTGAGGCCGTGTGCCGAGGAGGTGGGCGCGCACGCCGCTAGGGGCGTGAGGGCGAGGCCGAGGATGGCGAGTGCCGCGCGGCGGGTTGTTGAGGGAATCATCATCGCTCCAACAGATTTTTCGGGTACCCGAACATTATAGAGCATTGCGAGAACAATTCTCAACACCTGGCCGATGCACACCCTCCCCGAACGCGCGAGCGAATGTGCACCGCGGTTCTTGTGCCTCGAGGAGGCCGCTAGACTCGGATGCGATGGATACAGCGAACACACACGATGACACGATCGACGAGGCTACGCAGCCCTTCGAGCAGGGAACGACGGCCGACGCCTCTGTCGAGAAACAACATCCCGAGGCCCCTGACGACGGCTCGACGACCCCACCCACGTCCGGCCGCCCCCTTCCCCCACACCATCCGCGATGGTCGGATCGCCTGACCACTCCGGCGGCCGGATGGGTCGCCACCGCGATTGCGACGATCCTCGCGGCCGCCATTAGGCTCCCCGGCCTCGATAATGTCCGCACGCTGATCTTCGACGAGACCTATTACGTGAAGGACGCGTGGTCTCTCCTCACGCTGGGGTACGAGGGAACATGGGCCAAGGACGTCGACGCAGCATTCGCCACCGGCGACGTCTCCGGCCTGTCCACGGTGGGCGGTTACCCGGTGCACCCGCCCACGGGAAAGTGGCTGATCGCGCTGGGTATGAAGATTTTCGGTCAGGCAGACCCCGTCGGCTGGCGCATCGCCGCCGCCATCTGCGGGATCATCACCGTCTTCCTTCTGTGCCGACTGACCCAGAACCTTTTCCGCACGCCAGCACTGACGCTCCTGGCCGGCCTCTTCCTGGCGATCGACGGCATGGCGATCGTCATGAGCCGCACATCCATCCTCGACGGCTTCCTCACGATGTTCGCCCTGGCCGCGTTCCTGTGCGTCGTCAAGGACCAGGAAGCATCCCGGCCGCGACTATTGGCCAAGCTACGCGAATGGGACGGCCTGGGCGCGCCGAGGCAGGGGTGGCCCGACCTGCGCGCCTACCTCACCCGCCAGGACCGACGCCCCTTCACAATCGGCCCGAATGCGGGCAACCGCCCATGGCTGCTCGCCGCGGGAGTCCTCGCAGGCCTCGCCTCCTCCGTGAAGTGGTCGGGCATCTACGCCCTCGCCTTCCTCGGCCTGTTTGTGGCCCTCCGCGAAGTCACGTGCCGCTGGCGCGCCGGTCACCCCTCCCCGATCCGCGGCGCCCTCCTCGCCGACATCTGGTGGGCATTCATCCTCATGGTTCCCACAGCGATCCTGACATACATCGCCTCGTGGTTCGGATGGTTTGCCCACCCCGCCGCGCACGGACACGGTCGATCAGGAATCCCCGGCTTTGCGGGCTCGCTCGCAGACCTGTGGCTCTACCACAAGGAAATGTGGACATTCCATAACGGGCTCAACACCCCGCACACCTACCAGTCCAACCCCTACACGTGGCTCGTGCAGTACCGTGCGACCTCCTTCCACTGGGCGAACGGACCCGAGGTCACAGGATGCGCGTCTGGGAAGTGCGCGACCGACATTGTCGCGCTCGGTAATCCGCTCCTGTGGTGGATTGGGATTGGCGCGCTCATTGTCGTCCTCTGGGCAACGGTGCGGTACCGCAACTGGCGAACCGGCGTCATCACGCTGGGCTACATCGCCCTGTACGTTCCCTGGCTCGCCTTCGCACACCGCACGATCTTCACGTTCTACACCGTAGCCTTCGCGCCTTTCGTGGCACTCGCCGTCGCCTGGCTCATCGCCGTACTGGCGGGGTGGGTCACCGCCGACGGCCAGCCCCTCGCTGCCCCACTTCCCCGCCGCACCGAGCTAACGGGTTGGGTGCTCGCGGCGGTCCTGACAGTTGCGATCCTCGCGTGCGCGGCATACTTTATGCCCCTATGGCGCGCGGACGTCGTGGACTACAGCTTCTGGCGCGCACACATGTGGCTCCCCTCGTGGATCTAGTGACGCGCCAGTGACGCCGTCAAGAAAAAGGGTGGGGCCCGGCAGTTAGCTGCCGGGCCCCACCCTTTCATCCTGAACGCCACCCCATCTCGGCCGCGCATTCAACCACTCATGCCAAAGCGCGTCGCCAATAAGCCGACACCGCGTGACACCGTGGAGAGCCGCTCAGGAAGCCTTCTCAGGCGAGCGATGCAAGGAGCTCGCGGATCTGCGCGCTCAGCTCGTCAGAGGGCTGGAAAACGCCGTCCTGGAAGTCAGAGCCAAGGTTGATGCCAACCTGCTCGTCGCGAACGTCGGCACCGAAGGTCGACAGGATCTCACGCAGATGCTCGAGGGGCTTGACAGCGCCGTACCACGAGTAACCGACGAGACCAACGGCCTTCTCCTTCAGCGTGGCCGGGGGCAGGTAGTCGATAGCGTTCTTCAAAACCGCAGACACCGAATGGTTGTACTCAGGGGACACGAAAAGAACGGCGTCGTTCGCCTCGATGTTCGTGCGCAGACGAACAGCCTCGGGCAGCTTGGGAGCCTGCATCGACGGGGGATTCTCCTCCGCGAAAAGCGGCAGCTGGTAGTCACGCAGATCGAAGAACACGGTGGAGACGCCGTCGAGCTGACGCGCCTGCTCCTCAATCCAACGAACAACCTGATCACCGGCGCGGCCGGGACGCACAGAGCCAAGAACGATAGCAACGGAAGCCATGATATTTCCTCTCGGAGTCTTATTGAAACATCAACTACTATAGGCGCTAGCTGGGCCGCCGCCAAGGATGAATAGCTATTGCTTAGGACACAAGTCCCACAGGCCCGCGACGGTGCAAGTCCTGCGGCCAGTGTGCGCGAACCGTGATGAAATAACGCTGCGGAAAACGCGCGGAGGGCCTCACCCGTGTGGGTGAGGCCCTCCGTCTTCAGGTGTGTTGTGGCGGTGTCCTACTCTCCCACAACCTGGCGGTTGCAGTACCATT
>ERZ773022.416-NODE-416-length-35539-cov-10.751691_pt1 | contig 35539 bp, 51 predicted proteins | sample MGYA00580839_ERZ773022 | MGnify/ENA primary metagenome ERZ773022 (study PRJEB29015, sample SAMEA2738020) | human oral metagenome | biome: human oral; feature: human-associated habitat; material: dental | place: China | collected 2044 ... | reverse complement strand
CATAGTATCAGCCTCTTCTATTATGTCGTACAATTTAGTATTTTAATACATTTAATTCTACCATATAAGATGTTAAATTTACACATTTTTGTGAAATTCAGTAATTATTAATGCTTTTAGCATTAGCCAGTCTGTTGCATTTACACATTTTAGTGTATTTCAAAATTAATATTTGACGAAAATTTGACGAAATAAAAAAAGAGGGTAGCAATTAAGCTACCCTCTAATACGTTTAGTCTAATTCAACTAATCGTTTCAATTCACCATTTACAAACCACATTTCACACGTTACGTTATCGCCGTCTTTCAAGGTGGCCATATATAACCCCTCTTTGTTTGGTTGAATATCTTCTGCGAATTGATGTGTTTTTCCATTGAATGTAAATACTTGTGCCATAATGTTTTCCTTTCTTGGTAAATAAATAGTTGTTGCAATCCGTGCAACTCGGAGATAATCGGATCACCTACCATTTCGCGAATGTATAAAGTGCGCTGGCCCCTTTGAACTGCTTACCATCAAAATGCGCTAGGCCTTGAAAGTCGCCAGCTTGATAACCTACAGTTTCGTATACCTTTCCAGTTTCTAGTACAGTAACGCCGCCCATTATGCGATGCGCTTTGTTTAGGTTAATCTTGTACACGTCAACTTTGTTTTCATCTGTATTTTCTACTACTGCAGTTCTATCGCTTTTTTCTATAGCTTCCTTTGGAATATTTGGAGATTTATCCTTAATAGCATTTTTCGTAACTACTGCCGCATCATGTAGCGTTGGCGCCTGTGTGTAATACGTTGCTACCGGCTGCGCGGTTTCCTTATACGCAATTACTTCCGTTGCTTCCTTTGGCGTGATTTTTAACGTATCCGCCAGTTTCTGCGGGTTTTTCGCTACTGTTTGATTGAGGATAACAGGTTCTTGCAATTTCTTTGTATAAGCCATTTTGTAACAAAATAAGCCAACTACTACCACCAGCAGCACAAGTGCTGCCACGGTAACAACCGGCGCATATCGCCTTAATAATTGAATGATAGTATCCATAATTACCCCCTATTAAATAGGCCAATTCAATACTAAATCGGCATCAAATTCCTTGCCCTCGATGTTTTCGCTAAATGTGTACTGCCACAAATTGGCCCCTTCATAGTCGCATTGGTTGTTAAGTTGTGCGCACCAGATAGCACAACCACCCAATTGACTAACATCTAATACGTTCACTAACCAGTCGTAACTAGCGTACAAACCAGTATTAACATATCCAGCTTGCCATAATTTATTGATGAACACGCTACAAATATTTGTTAATTGTTGGCTAGTAGGCATGCCACGATTTGCCTTGTAATCGTCAGCATCTTCCATATCGAACCATACGCCCATAGGCAACTTATCAGTAGTTAAGCCGGCATCGTTTAATGTATTCAATACGAATTCCGCTTCATCTGCCGTATTTTCTTCATTCATTGCGTAGGAATAATGGTATACCCCAATAGCTAAACCGGCGTTAATTGCGCCGTTTACGTTGTTATAAAATTCACTATCTAAATTGCCACGACCATAACCGATACGGATAATAGCAAAATCGAACCCGTTCGCCTTAATTGCGCCCCAATCAACTACACCGTTATTTTCGCTTACATCAATACCCCTCATATTTCACCTCATAATTTAACTTTGTTTTCAATTTTGGTTTTAATTAAATCCAAAAACTTCCCCATAGAAACGTTGCCGCCGTCGCGGAGGTTTTCCAGTATAGATAAAAACTCAGATGAACCTAAATATAGCCATACAAGCGATACGGCAAATTGTTTCTGCCCACTCATTTCGTCAAATAAAATAGCGGCCATTGTGGCCGCAACATATGTCATAACTTTTCCAACAAAACCCTTGCGCATATATTTTGATGCAATTAACTGCTTTTCAAATGCTACCGGTATGGCCCGGTATTTTTCCCATGTGGCGATTTTCTCCGGATCATATCCGAACTCATCAATCAACATTTTATAGGCGATTGCCGCCCATTTTGTGAAAAGGTCGATGAATACCAATAAAATAAACACGCCCAATATTTGAACGTGTTTTAAACCAATCACCCATATAGCCAACGCAGCAACGCTGCTCAATATTGTTTTTAAGATAAAGCTAGTTGTAAGAGAATTCCAACTATCGATCAAGAAATCTAACACTATTTGCATTATTACTCCTTTATAATCCCTAAGCCATATACCCCTCTTGCTACATTGGCTTTTTGAATATTTAGTTTGTCTAACTTTTCCCTCTTTGCATCGCTAGACATGGTTTCACTATCAATAATTTTCTTCGATGCTTTATTAATAGCCTTAAATGAATTTTGTGCATTTTTCAGCTTATTGTATAACTTAGGGTCATAGCCTTCCGGTCTCTGCCCTGTGAGTTTTAGTTCGTTATGTAGTTTTTCTTGTTCCTTAAAATCATCATATACACGTTGCACGCTATCGCTACTTTGATATGGTTTAGCAAAGAAACGGCGTATTTCCGGTAACTCCGTTACGCCTTTAGTAGGGCGTTTTTCATTCGCACCACTAATAGCATCAGTTATGTCCAACCCTAATCGTGCAAGGTTGCCACCATACCCCATAATTGTATTATCTACCTTATATGGCGATACGTTGAATGTGTCGCCAATTTTGCGAGCCACCATAGACGTATTAGACCCGTACTGTAGTTTATCCGGTAATTTCTCTTGGGATTGAGGTACGATGTTTCTTTGTCTAAATTTAGAGTAATTACTCCACCATTCCCAAATTGGAGACAAAGCCGTAGGCAATACATCCGGTAATAATGTATCAATTGCCCTATCACCTAAACCTTTAAAGACAACTCCGTTTCTGCCTGTTGATTTATCGTCGAAATACTGTAACATACGTTCAAATGTAGTGCCATATAACAACCCTAATTCAAACGGCTTAGGTATCTTTACAAATTTATCCCCAGCCGGAATATGGAAGAATGTATCCTTTTCCCATTGTGGCAACTCTTGATATGCTGAATTATCTTTGTTTAAATACCATAATGCGATTGTAGGCAACGTGATAAACAAAGTAGATTTAATCGTCATACCTTTCGGATCATCACGCCATGCACGTACTAATTTGTCGCCGCCTTGAATGGTTGCATTAAAGAACGCTACAACTTTATTTGCAGTTTTGGTATGCGTACCGGTACGGCTGAAATCAATCGTAATATCACGGCTTTCAATAGATGCTTCACCTAGTGATTTAGGTTTTAAATTGGTTTTTGTTAAACGACTGTATAACCCTGTATACCCTTTTCTAGCATTGCTAAATTCGCCTAAACGGGTAGCCACTTCCGTTGCTTCCGATATAGCGCGCAACACTTCCATAGGGTTTCTTGCAACTTTTGACAATGTGGACTTACGAGAAAATAATTCTCTTAAATATCCGCTCAAATAGTCTCTATCAAGGCTTACCATAGCAGCGTGAGCGCCACCACTTTTGACGTAATCCCAATATAACTGGTCTTTTTTTAAGAAATGTGCTAGACCTCTAAATGTATCAACCACCGGCAAAAAACCATGTTTAGAGAATACGCCAGCTGAAATAGTATCACGCAAGGCGTTTGTGATAGCAAAGCCAGCGGTAACAGTTGAACCAGCACGTAACCAACTAGCCGGATACTGCAATATTTTTGTTATAAAATTGCTTGTATCCTTGTTCATCATTTTCATTGCTTGCGCTAATTCCGGAGTTGTTTCATGTACAACTTTTTTCCCTTTAACCCAAACGGAAAATGTATTATCAGTGGATTTTGCCGGTCTTTCACCTCTTACCTCTTCGACAATGGTTCCTACGCCCGGTTTCTTCGCTAACTTGGCAAAGGTAACGCCTACGTGGTTTCGTTCGATTGCATTGTAGAATTGGTATGTATTTTTTACAATGCTTTCTAATGGATCAATAATATCACGTGTACTGCCTTTGAACCGCTTAATAGGATTAGCCACGTTGACAAACCCTTTGGAACTAGAAAAGAACCCATCCATACTCTCTGCTGAGAAATCACGGAAAAACGGAACATAATTAGGGTATTTATTTCGCAATAAATGGTATGTTTCTGGTTTTAATATTCCGTTATTCACAAGTTCAGCAAGCATATAATCTTGAAAACGGTGAATATCTTTAGCAGCGCTTTTGAATGTAGGATTTTTTTCATACTGCTTAACGGCCGCTAAATCCTCTTTTAGTGTAAATGTAGGCATTTGGCCGTTACGGTGTAGGTCTAAATCATGCAACGCTACAAGGTAGGCGCTAAAGTATTTATGTTCTTTTTGAGGTATATCCTTAATAATATCCTCAAATGAACGAACGCCCTTTTCTGGTCTCCCACGCTTTATAAATTCTTCTGCTTTGCCTACCCAGCCACGAGACAACCACGCTTGCATAAACGGATTATCTTTAAACGCTATTTTTTCACCTGTGATATGTTCCACTTCCTCAACCATTTCACGCAATGGATTGAGTTCATCAATAGCTTTTGTATAAACATCACTCGCTACACGTTTAATGGTATCTTTAATATTTCCATCTTTAGCATCCATAATAATCCGTTCAGCCTTAGAGGTTCGTTCAAAGGAAATAGAACCTTTGATACGGTCTGCACTAGACTGTTTATGCCATTCATGAGTTAGTTTAGATAATTTATTAACAATACCATTTAAAGCCTTATCACGTTCTATAGTTTCTTTGAAGTGTTTATAAAACACCGGAAAGTCCTGTTTGGCTTTTGCTCTGTCTGATACATAATCTTTAAAGAATTCTGCGTACCCCTCTTTACGCTTACCAGCTACATCTAAATTATCATAGCTAGTACCAAACCGCTTTTTGACTTGACCTAACAATTCAGCATCAAACTTAGGAATACTGCTAAATCCATTATGGTTATCAATGTAGTGACCTAACTCATGCATCATTGTAGAGATATCACCATATGCCCCCGTACGGATTACATCGCTATTAGGATTATACCAACCCTTAGCGTTTTTAGTTCCTAGTCTCCCTGTTTTTATACGCTGATTGAATAGGTTATTTATACTATCAATAATTTCACGACGACTAACGGCACGCCCCATACGTTCAACAACTTCACTTTGTTCCGTATGTGGTGTTTCCTTACCCCTTACGCTATATTGTAATGGTTCTGTAGGTTTAACGCCTTTACTTTCCAAATAGCGATTTGCCATTGCTTCATTGCCGTCAAAGGCTTTTACAACTGCTTCGTGTATTTGTTCATGCGTTGCGTGTTCAAGCAATTGGCTAGGTTGCTGCGCGTATGCACTCACGCCACCTTCTGCCGGTTCCGCTTTTAACGTTTTTAGTTCTTGCGTATCTGCAATTAGTTCGGCAACACGATCCGTACGAACACGTTCCATGTATTCATGATTCAATGCTTCAACTGGTACGTCTAACTTTTCTGATAATTTGACTTTTACCGCATCAAGTTCCGCTTTTGGAATATCCGGCTTTGTTGCACGGTTTAAGTCTTGCAAAATTTCCGTATTAGAATGTACTTTATTTTCTAATTCTGTAAATCGTGTTTCAGATGCATCATTTTTTACAACGTCTTTTAATTCATTTACGATTGTTTCACGCGCTTTCAATGGCAAATCATCAATAGCATTTTTCAAACTTACGTTTGGCGCATCTTCTTCGTACCTAAATTTACTATTTACATCATTTTCAATCGCGTTTTCTTGAATTCTAGGTTTTTCACTCTCTATAAATTCAGCATTTATGCGGTTTTCTGGCTGAAATTCATTTATTTCGCCTGTGCGGGCCGTTTCGCCTTCGCCTTGATAGTTTATACCTAAATCTTCGTTTTTAACTGATTTATTTTCAGCATTTTCAACAAAACTATTCAAATCTGTATGCGGTTCTTCACCTTTTACAGTTTCATGTTCTACAAATTCATCTTTGAACGGCGTTTCATAACTTCGACTGTTAGGATCTAGCGTGTTATCCTTATACGATACATCGCGCGGGCCGTTTTCATACTTGCCATAATTACCTTTAAATGTATTTTCCGCAATTTCTGCACGAACTTCATCGCGCGCCACTGCTGGGTCTGGTCTTTCGTATGTCTCGCGAATAATACGGGCCATTTCTGCTGGTGTTGCATCTGGTCTTGCGCGCATTGCTTCAAGTGCTGCACTTTCGGTATTATGTAACTCCCATACGCTGAAATCAACTTGCGTTCTCCAGTCCCATGGATCCATACCTCTACTTTCTGCAAACTTTAACAAACCCTTTTCGCCGTTCAATCTATCCCCAGTAAATTGAACCAAACCGCGGGAACCGTTGCCGTCGCCACTTGTTATGGTGGTGTTAAAACTACTTTCGGCGCCAATATTGCCAGTCATGCCCGCCGCTTCAACGTCGCTCAAACCATTCTGACGATATCGGTTATATATGTCGGCTTGGATATTCCCTGTTTCTCCCTCATAGGCTTGGCCGTTCAATGCATCTTCTGCATATGCACGCGGTTCTACTGTATTTACGGTTTCTTCCGGTACTGGTATATCTTCAAACGCATTATACAATACACCTTCTTGCATGCTTGGTTCTTCTTTCTTAAAGCGTTCCCCAATATCTTCAAATGCATTAGATGTCTTTTCTTTGATATGTTCACTAACACGTCCTACGCGTTCACCAATGGCGCCAGTTACCTTTTTAGGTGTTACGCCTTTAACCATGCCAACCGGTATAAATACATCGTCCCATAAATTCGTAGGGTTCATGGCTATATTTTTTGCGAACTCGCCCGGATCATCAACTAAACGCCCAACCGGTTCCGTAATCGGATCTACTAAAACATTTTTTGCCGTAGCAACATATTTATTCCCTAATACCCCGTCCGGTGCCGTTCCTTCGTTTTCTGCCGTTGCATTGGCATCGTACATTTCGGCTGCGTTACCAATAACAGTTGGGGCAGCCAATATACCTGCAACCAATTTGACTTTTGGCGGTACGTACGGCGTCATAGCTATATATCCAGCCGGCTTACCAATTGCGGTATCATATGCCTCTACTCTTGCTTTATTTAGGCCCGGCGTTTCATGTCCTTCTATAAAGTCGCCGTTATCATCAAATGCTGAAAAATTATCTCCATTAGCTTCAAGGGCATTAGCAGCACTTTGTGAATACTCCCTACTTAGATTATTTGCTTTATTTACTACATCATCTTTCCAATTTGATAATGTATTCATTACATTATCATTAATTTCTTTGCCTGTTTTATCAATCCATTCAATATTGTTTTTAACGCCATTAGCAACATATTCGGCATTATTTTTAACACTATCCCATAATGTAGGCTTGGGCGCGTTGCCTACATCATCACCGTATTCGGTTGTTATATCTTCAAAGGCGTTGCCGTTTCCAGCTGCCTTGCCGTATTGGCTTGTAATATCATCAAACGCACCCATAGTCTACCCCTTTATTAATAAGATTTTAACCACGATTTATAATTGCCGTATCCGGCCGCATCAAGTTCCGCCGCTATCTGATCATCGCTCCAGCCTTGCGCTGATAGTTCATTCATTCGCTTGGATACTGCCGCTTGTTCCTCAGCTGAATAGGTAGGTTGCCGTTTAACCGTTGGAGCCCCAGCACCGCCACCAGTAGGCGCACCGCTTAACGCACTTTGTAACTGCCCATAATAAGGGCTTTCTGTTTCCGACTTATCTGGGTTAGCTTTTACCCATGCAGTATGCTGCGCGGATAAAGTCCTTAATACTTGCGCATTGTAACCGCTTGTACCTGTTTGTGTAGCCGTTGCCGGTTTAATATGAGTACCTACATATTTCATGCTGCCGTCTGTACCGACGATGTACGTTTTACCGTCAGGTAAAACTTTAATGTTCTTGGCTCCGAAATTGCCGATATTTTTCATTTGGCCGTCCGGTGTCATTACGATAACTTGGCCGTTCGCAAATTGTTTGGTTTCAACCTTGCCATAGCCGCCCATATCTTGAATTGTACCGTCTCCCATGTTGTATCGTACAATGTGGCCGTTTTGCGCACTACTAAATTTGTAGTCCGGTTTATCAAGCGCCGCAATACTGTTCAAGTTATTCATATCAATAGTACCAGCGCCAACTTTACCGGCTAGATAGTTATATCTTGCAACGGCTGGCGCCAACCCTTTAACCCGTTTTGTGTTATAGGTATCTACAACCGGATTCCCGTCCTTGTCTTTAACGAATACAAGGTTGTTCATGATTTGCTGGCGCATTGGTTCAAGCACTTTTTCTTGATATTCGTTGACTTGTTGCATATACATATTATTCACATCGGTTTGATATTGTTCGTTGGCTAAACCTTGCGCCGTCTTGAAATCAAAACCAGCTTTGACAAGGGCGAGTGTATTCGCCCCTAGTCGTTTGCGTGCTTCACTGGTTATAGTTGCTTTATCTGGTATAGAGTATTGGCTCGGCGCTTTATCCTCATTGGTACTACCATTTTCTACCAATTTGGGCGCTCCACGAAAAGGGTTATTCGCCCTTTGTTGCATCATTTCTTGATATGTTTGCGGTACACCATTACCAATACCAGTATTATTTAGGTTTTTAAAGTTCCATAACCCTGTATTTTGTTGTGGTGGTTGAACTGGTGCGGTCGGTGCATCTGTGTTAGCTTGCATCGGTTGTGCTGGTGCTGCCGGATTTTGACCGCCCCATAATCCTTGATTATTCGCCACCGCTTGCGCACCAAAGGAATTATTACGCATCGCATTATTGATAAATTGTCCAGCATTAAATTGTCCTTGCGTTGGCATTTGGCTCGCCATTTGTTGCGTTGGTGTCGCCTGTTCGCCACCGTTTAGCATATCTTGGTATCCATGCGCCATGCGGTTATTCTGAATTTGACCTAAACGATACCCGCCGTATCGGCCAGCCAATTCACCGATGCTTTCCCACGGGTTATAGTCTTGTAAATAAATAACGCTCATTGTGTTATTCCTCTACTTTCCACTACTTTTTACCTTTAGTAGTTTTCTTTGTTGCTTTTTCGTCTGTTACTTCGTCAGTATCTTCCTGATTTTTATCTGTTGAATCGTTTGTTTCATCTGTTCCTTCACCGGTTCCTTTATCGTCTTTTTGGCCGGTTTTTTCAGATGTTTTCTTTGCATCTGCAATCGCTTTCAATTCTGCTTCATTAATGCCTTCCGCCATAATACCGTTGGCGTAGAATAAGTTATCGCCAGTACATTGTAATTCGTATACATGTTCTGTTTCGCCTGTTGCTTCGCTGACTGTTACAGGTTCATAACCATTAACAGTCATTACGACCGTTTCACCAACAACTAATTCACTAGCTAGCTTTAACCCTTCCGGTGTTAAGAATTTTTCTGTAGGCGTAGTTGTAACCCCTAAAGATAGAGTTTCAAGGCGGTGTGTTTCCTTTTCGCCCATATCATGCAATGCGATTACATCATTAACCGCGCCTAACGTGATTACTGTATCACCACTAACAAATGTTTCAATTGCCTTGCCACCTTCTGGCGTTGCAATTTCAGTACCAGCTACAAAACAAAATCCTTTCATAAGTCCTCCAAAGAAACCGCCGCTGCCTTGTCTAACCATTGTTTGTGCTGGTTGTGCAAGGCCATAGCGTAATGACATAAATCTGTTTAATAAATCTTCTTGATCCGCATTATTCAATTGGCTCATAGAATAATAATCTTTAGCCGGTTGGATAGCTGCTTCTTGGGTTGTTGCCCCCGTGTTGATTGGGTTTTGTGCTAACCCCTCACGTTGCCCGATAAGGCCCGCCGTAGTACCGGCGTTATTCATTTGATTTGTGTACCCTTGGTTTAACAAATTCGCTTGATTTACGATGCCATTTTGTTGGTTGTTATAAGCATTACCCCAAAGGCCCATTTTAGCACCGATACCACTCAAACTATTGTTAAAGGCTTGCGAATTAAGCGCCGCTGCTTGGCCTAAATCATTTGAATATTGTGCCGCAAGTGTATTTGATGCATTCTTGCTAATATCATTCAATGCATTATCTGTGATTGAAGAATTAACAATGCCGCGACTTGCCAAACCAGAAACCGCATTGCCTACAGTTGCCTGTAAATCATTGTTTAACGCTTGTCGTCTGGCTTCGGAATACGCTGCAGGTAATTGGCCGTTCGTAATACTATCCATTGCGTTTTGATTTTTCAATAACGCGCCGTTGTATTCGTTGGCTAATTGATTTGCACCGTTGTTCATGGCATCAACGCTGGCCCCTAACTGATTTGCATAACGTGTATTATCCGTTAGGTTTCTTGCGCCAGCCGCTGCCACTTGATTTTGTAATGCACCAATCGCATTTTGGTTCCCTTTATTAGTTCCCAGATATGCATTGTACATTTGGCGGTATTCCGGAGTTATTACATTGTTCAAAGCCTTATCGCCCATACCTTGCAAGGTATTAGCGCTTTGATTGGTTCTATTAATCCAATCAATTTGACCTTGTAGTAGTTGCTTTTCTTCGGGGCTGGCTGCCGGTAGGTTAGCGCCTATACTTTGTACCTTCGATTTCTTACCACCGCCGAATAATTGCAAGTTAAAAGTAAACATGCTTTTCCTTTCTACAATGTGGCTTCAAGGTGTTTTCTCACCGTTTTCAGCACTTTGTAATTAAAACCGTTATAGGAATAGTCCATAGTTGGAACACGTTCCATGTTCCACTTTTTAATAAATCCCTTTGTACTTCGATGTGTTGCCGTAACAATTACATCAAGATCATTCAACTTCATTACTTCAACAATGTATTTGCCAATTACTTTCATATCACCGTATGTTTGCCAGATTGTAAAATGTCTTACGCCTTCATATTCATTGATAGTCCAGAATAAGAAACCAGCATTAGGGAAGTATTTGAAATAATAGTTGTATTTGTCTTTGTAGTTATTATTTTCATCGAAATAGTACCCGCTTAGGTCTACACGTTCGCCCGTTCTACGTTCATAGTCCTTTATCATGTTTTCAAGGCTATCCGTTTTCATTAGGACACCCGCTTCCACATATACACAGATAAGTACGGTTGCATAATATTATGCGCTTTTCCGCCACCTTCGCTATTGATAGTGTGTGTATGATTTTCGCTGTTATTTATTTGTATGTCGTGAGTATGCTCTCCACCGCTTTTAATATTCATTATTTCAGTGGTTTTAAATTCAGTTCTAGAAGATTGTTTTTCTTCCCAGAATTTTCTAGTTTTAAAATCACTTCCATAACTAGCGACTTCATATGTATGGGTATGTTCTCCAGAAGTTTTTGTAACACCTGTATGAGTATGTACACCATCTTCTCCAGTAGTGCCCCCATGTTTATGACTTGGCATTTCGGCTACTGTCAATGTATGTGTTTCTGCACCACCAGTACTACCCGCTCTATATTTATCGCCTTGTGATAATAAAACCATACCTTGTTCGATATATTCCCATGTACCAAACCCAAACAAATCATGCGGGTTAGTTTCTACGGTACTGCAATATATCGCACCTACTGGATAGGCTTTTGATAATACGCTATCAATCTTTGGTTTTAGATCTTCAATATCTTTCTTAACCGCTGCAAATAAATCATTGATACTTTTTGCCAGATGCTTGCTTTCTATTTGCTCATCGGCAATATTAGCACCTTTTATTTCTTTATCCCCGATTTTCTCGCTAGTGATAGATTTATCCGCCATTACATCGCCGCTAAACCCCGGACGGTAGTATTTGATACTTTTAACCGATGTACTATCTGTTACTACAATGGCAACAATGATACGTTGCACTGATTTCCATTGAACGCCATTATACAAATACATCTTATCAGCGATTGTATTGTAATACATTTTATCCATTTCGGATTTAGGTGTATTAGATTGGCGAAGTGGCTCGACTGTTGTGCTACCATAGTTTAACGCCCCAATTGCTGAACGTTCCACATACAAATACGATGTCGAACGCGCCGGCAAACTCCAAGCGCTCATTTTCGTGGTTACAGTTGCCATATAATCAACGCTACCGTTATCATCGAACCCGTCAGCAAACGCCAATAGAACAGGTGTTTGACTGCCGTCAATTATTACGCTTAGATTATCGCCAATCAGAAACGAATATTCACCGTTTCCAACCTTCCCACTCAACACTCTATTTCGTAGTACACCACCGCCACTATTACCACCGCCACCAGCTTTTAAGTCGATACCTTTGGCAATATTTAGCATTTCATCACGATTTTTGCGGATACTATCTTGTACCGTATCCCCTTGTGGTGTGATATCTAAAGGGTACTTTTCTTTATATGCCATATTTTATACTTCCTCATATGTGTAATCTAACTGTCTTAACGATATAGCACCTTTTTTTACAAAAATTTTAAACTGTACGTTGCGATTTGCACCGCCGCCAATTTTATGCTCTTTTGTGTATTCGTTGGCATTCATTTTGATATTAGCCGTTGCCGTTTTCATGGTTGCATAAAAGGTTTTTATCGTCTTACTAACAAAAGAAATAGGCTTAGGCTTTTTGTTTGAAATACCTATTGTGCCGTATCCGTCAATGATGTTATGAGTAATAAAATTATAGTTCATTATCAGAATGAATTGACCGCTTGCAAGCCTGTTTCCGCTTACGATAGATGTTTCTATTTGTACGCCGTCATCAGTATCAATGCTTTCGTCAAGTATCCCGATTTTATTGCCATACGCTACATACACATCTTTTTCTATATTCACAATAGAGTGTATATCGTGTGTAAATCTACGCGCCGTAAATACTCCTCGGCCGTCATTATAGCGTGGTAAATAGTGATAGATAAACACGCCAACACCATTATATGGTTTTATCCATAATTGCTTGCGATTAGATATGTGCCACATCTCACAATCTTTTGTGATGTACTTCAACAGGTACGAATTAATGTTTAACCCAGTTTCAAACGGTTGTATTTCTGCGTATGTGTTTGTCGGCATGAATGACATGAACCCTTGTTCCCCTAGATAGTATGATCTGTCATCAACACTCAAGGTTGAACCGCTACAATATCCCGTAGAGGATAGCGGGTATACAGTCAAATTATTATCATCTGGTGTGCCAACCACTTGATAAACACGCCCATATTCTTTGTATACGATAATCGCACGAGTTAAGAAATCAACCGCAATAATACTGCCTTGGTCTTTATACCCTACATCAACATATTGGCTACTTAATGCATCGTTGCTATTGTGTGTCCACGATTGATAATCACCAACCGCCGACCAATTCAACCTATGCGAATATATAGAAGCTATTAATACACGTCCAGAATGACTTGATACCATGTCGCATTGAGGACTTTCAACGGTAACCAATTTTCCAGAACCGCTTATAGCTTGTAACTTATCGCCACTTGCAATAAGAATATCCCCGCCAAAGGCATGATATTTTGGCTTTTGTATACCACTTAATGTGCCTAGTAATTTATACGTGCTGAAATCAGTTTCATACAAACTATTACCAGATGAGAAGTACCACCGCTTGCGATATACATCATAATATAGCGTTTCTATCTTGTCGGTAAATTCATATAATATCCTAACCCCCGGAACGGTACGCAATGCATTGTCTGTACTGTCAAATTCGCATTGTAATGCTTGTGTTAAGGCTTGTATATCTATATTTTCGGGCGGGTTCGACCAATCAAGGCCTAACCGGAAACCGTTTGTTGTTGCTACCTGTTTTACGCCCATTATGTGATACCCCTTGCCACTTTAATTTGTTCCGTGATGTAGTCGATAAAGGTTTTATCATAAGCGGCATAATCAGTCATAAGGGATTTTTTCTTCACCATGAAAGATATAAGCTGCACTAGATATTGATGAAAGAATTCGGAAAACGGAATAGGATCGTCCATATCATCAACGTGGTTTTTACGCACGCTATAAAACACGCCCTTTACTGTTTCCCCGTCATACGTTTCAAACGTTCCGTTAATGATGCGGATAGGGTAACCACTCTTTGGAACGAACCCCATAAAGTCGGACGGTACGGCTTTTAAGTTCTGTATATCTGTATTCTTAACTACTTCGCGGTCTTTAATGCTAACCAATATAGTAGTTAGCCAATCAATAGCGGCGTTGATGTACTGGATATATTCTAGTTGTTCGTCAAGAATTTCGTTTGACTCTACATTAACAAGAGTAATCAATTCGCTTACGACCATAGTTCCAATACCCTTCCGCAATTACGCAATCATTACCACCTAAACCATTATTAATTGATTGCAATGCATTAACCATATTTGCTGAAATTCCAGAAATATCAAGGTTCATTACACGATATACGATATAATCAACTAACAATGTTTCTAGTTCCGCCGGTAGTCCGCTTTCATCATCAAGCATCTTATATCCAGCAGTTTTTATATAATCAACGGTGATTTTTTGCTCATGATCCGCATCAAATACCACCGTTTGTAAATTCAACACATGATACCCTTGCACTTCCGCATCATCTGCTTTTACCTTCAACACTCCAATACATTGAAACGGCAGGACAATTCGCCCCGTTCCATTATCTTCGTGTGTGGCAGTTGCAAGGCTAGGGCAATATTGGCTAATTAAAGCGTTCAATAGGTGATTGCCTTCGTTGTAATACTCCAATAGCTGGTATGGTGTATACGTTTCTTGCGATGTATCGCCTATTTGCATGAACGCCCTATTTACTATTTGTTTTACGTTCATATTTACCCCATATAAGAATAAAGGCGGGTGTTACCCCGCCTAGACCTTTGAAATTACGCTTCTACTACGCCACCAGTCATAACATTGATTACGCCGTAATCTTTGCTATTGAACTTGGATTTTTCGATTGCGCCATAGAAAGCAATACCATTGCCCTCTACGTTGCCGTAGTCGTCCACTTGTTTGATGTGTTTCGCTGGGCGAGATACCGCAAAGCATGCCGCTTGTTTACCCAACAACAAGTTATGGCATACGTTAGCACTAGATGCCCCTGTTTTGTCGTTCAATACACGTTCGTATTCGTACAAAATAACGCCGTCATATTCGCCTAATGCACCTGTGAAAATAGGGTTCTTAGAACCACGAACATTGGCGTTTTGTTGCGCTTTAAGCCACTTATCATCATCTTTCAAGTCTTTTGCTGCCCAAGGAGAAACCAACATAATGTACTTGTCCATACCGTCAACCTTAATTGGTTGAACTTTTGGGCCATGCATTTTTGCTTTACGTTTAGCGCGAGAAATGAGTGTAGTAGTCAATTTATCGTTTGCTGTGATAGATGCTTGCGTACCCGCGGAAGATGCATAAAGCGTTTCACCAGCGGTAGGAGATGCGGAAAGTTTAGCGATTAACTTGTTGTCTTGCCAATCCGCTAACCATTGTTTTAACGCACCTTTGATTTCTTTTAACATGTCATATTGTGTTTTTTGGTCGTCCGCTTCAAAGCGAGATACCGCATTACGTACTAATTGAGTTTGTACGATGAAATCATAAATATTCAACGTTTCTTCGTTGCCTGTTAAAGTCGCACGGTTACCTTCAACACCGGCGCCGCTTAAATTCATCATCAAGCCGAATGTTACTGCATCACCTTTAACACCTTCTAAGTCTTTGTTCTTATGTACCACGTTAGATCCGTCAAGAGCCGTGAATTTATCGAAAAAGGACTCTTTCAAACCTTCATGCCATACCTTTTTAGTCCAAATCTTAGGGACTAACGCCGCTGGGATAGTAAATTGATTTCTTTGTTCTGCCATATATTACCTCTTATAATTCGTCTAAATAATCGCGTACTTCCTTAGGCAATGCATCTAAATCGCCTGTTTCGTACGCTTTCAAAATATCTTCTTCCGTTAATTTGTTAGGTGTAGGAACGCCACCATTTAACGCGCCAGCCTTTGGCAATGTCGCCGCTACTTCTAGTGGGTTGTTTGGTACTTCGGTACTTGTTGCCAGTTCATTTTGCACTTCTTTAACAAACTTCCTAATTGTTTCAAAATCAGCTTCCGTACCTTCGCCAATATCAACGCGATAAAAGGCATCGTTAATAGGTTGCGCATCGCGCAACACCATTCCGTTTAACTTATCCAAACCGCGCTGATATAATTCCCCAAAGTTTGGTAACGATTTAATTTCATTTACGAAATTTAAGTTTGTTTGTCGTTGTTGATGTGCTGCGATTTGCTGATTAGTAATTGCATATTCTGCATTAGCTTCAAAGCGAATGAATGCGTTATACTTTTCCGCATCTTCGAACATCAAACTTTCTAAATCTTCCGCCGTCATGTTAAAGCGTTTCAATGCTTCACGGCGTACAAAGTCGCGAATATTTGATACTTCCTCTTGCGGCAATTCAATAGGCTTTTGTTGCGCTTCAAATTGTCTAGCACGTTCTTCCGCCGCTTTACGTCTTGCGCGCTCCTGTGCAAGTGCCGCTTTTAAGTTCTGATCGTTCTCATGTGTTTCTTCCGTTTCACCTTTGTTAGTTTCTGGCGCTTCCAGTTCTACTTCCGCATCATTCGCTTCACTTTCTAGTGTTTCAGTAGAGGGAACATCATTCACACCTTCCTGTGTATTCGTTTCTTCGGTTGTTTCTTCCAGTTCTACGCCCGCATTTTCTAAATCTTCTGGAGTGAAACCAGCTTCTTCGATGTTTACTAAATCTTTTTCCATATCAAATACCCCTTTTGCCTTTTAACGTCATTGCCGGACGAATATAAGAATATGGCAGTTTAACGCCGTTGCCGGGCGAATGTATAAGTGCAAGTAGTTTAACGCCATTGCTTAGGGCGAAATATAAAAAACGCCCCATATAGGAGCGTTTTATTATTGTGTTGATAGTTTATATTACATAGTGCCTAAATCATTCATAGGCGGTAAATTTGGCGGTACATTTTGAATGTTTTGTTGTCTACCTTTCAAGGCTAACCGTTCCGCCATAATTTGTTGCGGTGAAATCTGTACACCTAGCGTTTGCAAGTACATACTTAGCGCTTCCGCCGGCATATCATCTAAGCTGCCGCTAACACGCAATTCTGGTAAAGCTGGCTTTTCTGCCGCTTCTTGCATGCGTTTCTTAACCGTTTCTTTTTCTGGGAAATCCATAAAGTCGAGAATGATATCCATAGGAATATCAACGCCGCTTTTCTTAGCTTCCAACAATTGATAAAGGTTAGCACGCCTTGCAGTTGCGCTTGCTTGGCTAGTAGTGATTACAATATCGAAATCAAAGGCGGATAGATCATATAAAACTTGTTTAATCGGGTTACCTTCCGCATCACGTTGCGGTTGCCCTAGTGCATCGGTTAAAACCTGTTCTTGCATAGGTTGATTTAAACCCGGTGCAATCTGTACAAATTCCTTTTGACCGTCATCGCCCACAATGCGCATTGCTTTGGCTTCGTTGTAGAATTGAGGAATTAAACCCGGTGCATTCTTCTCACCCCATAACAATTTAACAATTTGGCGTTCTGCTTCTTTCGACTGTTCAAAGATACCAGCCGTTTGAACGGTTGTTACTGATTGTCTTAAATCAATAGCCTTGCCACTCATGGCCCCTACGCTACCGCTTAGACTTTCCGGAGTGATACCGCTGATAGAATAGAAATCATTGCTTGATTGTTGTTCAAGGCTAATATTGATATTGCTATCCATTGCCGGCGTGCCGTCTGTGAATGATACGCCCGGCGGTAGATATATATTCGCACCCGGTTTCGTGCTATTTTTATTAATATCACGTTTAAGTTGTTCCGTGAATTGACCTTGCCAGAATTTCACGCCTAAAGACTGTTGATTTACTACGTGCATGCGTTGGCTTCGGTTTTTATTCAGTTCCCTTTGTGCATCTTTAATATCACGCACTACGCCGGCTGGTTCTAGTTCATCGTCTACCAATTCGCCAGTATAGTAGCAATATTCACGCACTAACGGAAATTTACCATGCTTATAAGGGCTTTCACCTTCTTCAAGTAGTACATCATCGGCAAAGGTCGCATATCTGATTTTAGTATCTGGTATGCTAGTAGGCTTTTTCCCCATAGCCATTAACACGACAAACAAAGGGTTTTCTTCATCAATCAAACCTTCCTTTGTCATGAATACGTGTTTCTTGCCGTATTCCTTATACCAATATTGCACTACACGAATTTTGTTATAGCTATTGTTATACCAAAGAGCCTCACCGTCTACCGTTTCAATAATGCCGGATTCCTGTTCGGTATCATCAAATTTATGTCTAAGTGTATCGATTTCATCGGCTTTATCTGGATATACTTGCTTTAATTTCGCCGTACCTTCCCAACTATATCGGCCAACATATTGAGCATCGCTTAAATCGTCTTTTTTACATTCGGGATCTACAAACGCATCGAACGGAGAAACACGTTCAATTTGAATAGTACCGTCTAGTTTCGTATAGTCGAATTCATAGCTAACCCAATAATTAGCCAAACCACAAATAATCTTATCTCTAAAACATTTCCCCTTATTACGTTGATAGTTCGCACGGTCTAAGCAATATTTTGTAATACCTTTAGCCACTCGACTAATGCGGTCATCTTCTTCGCTACGTGGTAAGAAGTCCGGTTCTGTTTCGTTCTGAGATGCATAACCGCATAACAGATTAATAACCGGTCTAATTCTATTAATCGTAATCGCTGGCCGTCCGGCTTCACGCATTTTAGCCAAATCAGCATCTTCCCATTGCTTGCCCTGCATAAATGCAAAATCATCAGCAGCACTTTTGCGCCACTCTGACGTGGCGGCTAATGCTTTTTTAACATTGTTTTTCGCTTCGTATATATCGAATGTTTGTTCTATGTTCATTATTCCACCATTTCAGAAGCATATATCATATCGTACATTTGTTCTATTTGCCATTGTGGCATAGCTTGCGCAAATTCCGCCAGTTCCGCATCTGTATACTTAGCCGGAATAATAACGCCCTTTTCTTCGCGTTCGCCGTATTCCGACTTTAACACCTTATAGGCGTAATCACGTAACGCTTTTTCACTCATACACCCCATGCAGTACCTTCCCCTTCTATATCATCATCATATCTATAACCGTCATTGAATGGTTTCTCCGGTTTCTTAGGTGTGATAGGTCTACTCATGCAAAAATATCTAAACTCATCATATGCGTGATCTTCTTGCGTTGTATCCACATCTTCTGGCTTGCTTTCGTCATATACTAACTCCGGTAGTGTTCTTAGAATATGCTTACACGTAGAGAAGAATTTGATTTTCTTCTCCCTTAGATAGGTATGAACCATCATCTTGCCCGGAATACGTTCAGAATTAGACCGAGTAAAGTTAATTCCATGACGTGCAAATATCTCCGCGATAGACTCACCTTGAATGCTCCACTTCATGCGGTCGTCTTTCTGCCATATCGCTCTATCAGCTATATCATAAGCATATGTTTCACCCTCGCTTAATCTAGCCATTTCGGCAGCAACTTCATCAGGTGTCAGCTTTAACCCTACATCTGGTTCACCTGTGCAACCGTAATATTCACGGTAACAATGCGCTACACCTTCATAATCAATAGCGTACCAATGTATACTAAACGGTTTACTAAATCCCCAGTCCATAGAACGAACTCGTATCCAGCCTTGCGGTATTTCAAAAGGTTCTTCTACATGTACACTTCGATTGAATTCTGTGAATACTTGCCCAATGAATACATCCCAATCACCATACAAGAACGCTTTCTTTTCTTGTTCCGGTAATGCTTCTAAACGTTTGACATAACTCGGATCGTTCGCCATAAGAACATAGTTATCGTAAACTTGCGCCGGTATAAATACCTTTTCAAGTCCAGTAATTTCATCAATAACAGGATTTTCTCCATAATTTGTGGCTTCTACATATTTACGCTTCACCCAACCATGCCCGCGACCGCCGGGGTTACAACTCCCACGGAAACGAACAGGAAAACCTTTTGCACTACGCAAGCAAGCCGTTAATAACTCAGCCGTTCGTTCTGTATGCTTTGTTAGTTCATCAATACCTAGATAATCAAATTCTTGGCCTTGATAACTTTCGGCATCTTTATCGTTTTTCACATACCTAAACAATACCTGACTACCATTTTTTAAGGTGGCTATGTGCTTTTGGTCTGAATACTTGTATAATTCAGCTGGCACACTTCTGATCCATTCCCTAATCACATTGGCTTCTAAATTTGGGTATGTTTCACGAAATATATAACAATGACTACCCGGATACGTTAAGGCGTAAATAAACACGTCCATAATCAATGATTTTGTTTTACCGCCACCACGAGCGCCACCATATACCGCATAAGGTGCTTTTGTGTTGTGGAATATATTTTGTTTTTCATTAGGTTTATAGTCGATTGTTATTTCCATATTTGATAGATTTATACCAAAAATGAGATATATCGCCGTGGATATACCTCATTTAATGATAGATTTATGCAATTACCTATTATTCTTTATTCATATTACTAAATATAACCTTAATCGGTTCACCGTCCGCTCCGCTAATTTCTTGCTTGTCAGTAAACATCTTATAACGCTTACCAAGCAATTCGGCCGCTTTTAGTCTATCATTCAACGCCGGATCTAAACCGAACTGGTCGAGAATATCACCGCGCATCGTGCTAGATAAGAACTGCATTACCTCGTTAGTATCGGCAATGCTGCTTTCTTGCATTTCTGCTAATCGTTCATCAATATATTGTTTAACCTCAACTTTTTTCAACAGTCGATTGCCAGCCGAATACGCCGTTCGTTCACTATAACCTGCCTTTATTGCTGATTGCGTGGCGTTCATAGTCTTTAACCATTCTTCTGCAAACGTAAACTCCTTAGGCTTTAATTTAATATCACTCACTACGTTCACCACCTTTCAACACATTAACTAAATATATTAACAGCTCATGTGGCTTTAATGTATCGTATTCAGCAACTTTCTTAAATAGTTGCCCCTCTTTAAATGGTTTTCGTTTATACTTCTCCGGAAACGCTTCTGCATATTCCGATTCATTATACATGCGGCTCACGATAAATACTTTAAACGGCTTATCCCACTTGCTCCATGATTGGCGAGTATCAATAACATACCTTAAACCTTTCTTGATTTGTAACGCCGTAATTACTTTTTTTATTTTAGGCATGTAGTTCATTGATATTCACCCCCTTATTTTAGAATGTTATTATCCTTTGACTTCATGCGCCCATGTGATCGCGCACATATACCGGCAATTTGCTTGGCTGCGTGTTGGCTAGTGCAATATGTTTGACATAATCCGTCATAGTATATTTCTTTAGCCGTGCATTGGCCTTTCTTATTATTTAGACATTTCGATTTTGTACATATGATATTCACTAACTTTTCACCACCTTTACAAACTTTTTGAAAAATTTTTAATTTCCCTATTGACTACTTGCGAAAACGCAAGTATAATGAAGCCATAAAATACATCGGAAAACGCAATTAAGCGAAAAGGGGAAATTAAAATGCTAACACTCAAAGACTTAAACACAAATCAAACATGGAACTTTGATAATAAAACAGATGCTTCCGATTTCATTAGTACAATGAGTTTTGGTTTTGAATGGCAACTAATCGACAATAACACAAACGAAGTTATTGCTTGCCATATTTACGAATAATAAATAAAGGCGGTAGATAACCACTACCGCCCATTACTTAACCCAAAGGAGAATACAACAATGCAAATGACTATTCAAGAAATTAAAAACGCAATCAAATACAACGAATTAAACAATATCGAAACATTACAAGCCGCATATACTGGTATCAAATACAATAATGACGGCATAATTCAAACACTAGGATATGATGATTTAAGCAACATTGTTATGATGCTTCGTTATCTAGCTGAAAAATGCGAATTGCTACGCTGCCGTACTAACTCAATATATGATGCGTTCGCTGCATTTAACCTACGCGAAACAATCTTTGATACTGTAGACGAATACCAGCAAGAAATAAATAACCAAATACGCCAAATATTAGCCGCTAGATAATAGCGGCTTTTTAATTACTCAAAACCAAACACGGGGCAAACGTTCCATAACTAGTATCAAACAAATGCAGCGCGTTCAGTTTTCAATAATTAAATGTTGCTTTTATACCAAAAATGAGATATATCGCTGTGGATATACCTCATATTCTTATAGTTTTATTTAATTTGTTTGTATGTTCTATACAAGCGCTGACAATCTATGAAATCGTACAAGTTAGAAGCCTAGAATTCATTCGTTTACTAATAAATTTAGTGAAAGATTTTGGATTATTTTAGGTGAAGTGAATAATAAGCCTATCTAATGAATTATTAACAACTAGTTATGTTATTAGGAAGTACATATCTAGCAAGGATCATATCTCAAATGGCATGTGTTCGTGAAAGGAATTTAACGCCAGCGCCTGTATACAACACGCAAGGGGAACGGCCCCATGTTCCCCATGTGTTGCATCATTTAAAAGGAGAATTAACGTCAATGGCTTTTAAGCATCATATGACAATATAATTATACTATATATGGCGTTTCCGCCTGTTTCCGATATAGTCCGATATAGTCCGTCTTATACCGATTTAGCAGTATACATGCACGCATAATATGTATGGTGCAAATAATAGCCAACTTGTACAAGGCCCGCCGTTTTTAATTCGGCCGCTTGCGACTTTTCCAAATCTGTAAAGTATCGCGCATGCTTCGCGCTTTTACCGTCGATGTATTCGCGCAATAATAAAATATTCGCTTTCCCTGTGGTGCATGTGTTGATGATATCCGCTGCGGTTTCCCGCTCATCAATTAATGCGCCTATTTCTTTGTGTACTGCATCGCGCTTGCTTTCAAGGCGTATAATTTGTTGTTCCAGTCCGCCTGGTGTTCCGCCACCTGTTAGGCGTTCTTTTGAATAGTCAACGGCGCCTATGGTTGTTATATCTGATTGTAAATGCTTTAGATCTTCTTTCAATGAGTTAATTTTCATTGTGATTAATTTGATAGGTTCTAAATATCTTTTTGCTAATTCCCTGTAGTCTTTATCTGTCATATTCCCCCCGTATGGTTCATTATCGCATGTTCTTAACTGTTTCCCCTAACATGTTTAAATAGTCCTGTAAATTGGTTTTAATGGCTTCGTTCACGATTTGGATATTATCAGTTGTTACATAGCTGGCAATTAACATTTTATACATAGCATCTTTTGTAGGTACAAAAACGCAAATCACCAACGATAACAACCACGCAATCCCGCAAATACACATATATTTCTTTACTTGTTTATCATCATCGTTTTTTATAGTTTCTGGATAAACAACAACAAATATAAACATTATGATTGATGACATTATAAACACTACTTGATTAAATGCATCAATGTTATGCAGTACCTCAATCAAATACAGATACATCGGGTTAATAATAGGCATTATACATTTCTCCTTTCGTCTACAACGTTACTTTTTCAATTTCCGCTCTAATTTCAAGAATATTTAAATATCCCCCCATAGTAGCCTTTTGTTTGCGCAACAATTCAATAGGGCAAGTAGGCTTGAATTCTAACGTCCCCGCATCATGTTTGACTAACATTTTATGGAGCTTATTGTATCGTTCTTTCAATTCACTATATTCGCTTTTAAATCGCATTTTCCATTCCGGCTCACCAACTTCGCACAAAACATTTGGATCGTCATATGTCATTTCAAATATATCAGGCTTGCAAGGATAAATTTCACCTTTAACACCTTTGATAATGTAGTCGCCTAACGATGCTTTATGTTGCCCCTCTAATGTTTCAATAATAATATCATCATTAAGGTTACCATAATAACTTTCACCGCAAAAATCTAAACACTCCCTGTAATTTTCTTTTGTATATTGTATCGCTTCAATCACAACTGGTTTCTTTCTATATTCTTTAATCATATTAATCACCTCTTATGACAGGGCGGATATTTCACCGCCCACCTTTCTTTATTTAAAATAACTATTTACCAGTACTGCCAATGCCACCGGTACCGCGCGCCGTTTCGGTTAATTCCTCAACCTCTAACAACTTTAATGCGCCTACTGGTACAAGAATACCCTGTACTAGCCTATCGCCCTTTTGAATTAGATACGCATCATCGCTGGTATTATGTAGTATCGCTTTTATTTCGCCCCGATAATCCGCATCAATCACACCGAACGAATTCGGAATAATTAACGGCGTTTTGCTCATGCTAGATCGTGGCGCCAGCATCAACATATACCCTTTCGGAATTTCTACCGCTAACCCTAGCGTTACATATTGCGTTTGATGCGGTTCTATTACTACGCTTTCCGGTTGATAAAAGTCCATGCCAGCAGCATCTTCGCTGCCAACTTTCGGCATCAATACACCGGGTAAACATCGTTTAACCTTGATGATATCCGCATTATATCGCTTATCGCCAAATAGGAACCGTTTTATTTTACTCATTACTGTATTCATTTATGTAGTCCCCTTATTTTAAAAGTTGTTCTAGTACGGCGTTTCGCCTATCCATAATACGAACTTCCGCCCGCGGGTTTTCTTTATCGATGCCAGCTATGCAGCTTTCACCGTATGAACATATCCATTTATCATCATCAATCACACCGGCTTTTGTCAGAATATCGCTTGTTGCCTGTAACAAACCTATTAAGTCCGGCCAGCTTCTTTTGTTCGGCAAGTAATATTTACATTCAACAACCACAATGCCAGATATATGCAACTTTTTCCCAGCTAGCTGCCACAAGCAACTTTCTTCATAGTTCAAATAGGCTTCGGACGGAATGTAACTCCGTTTACTGCCGCATTTCACCATTCGCCCGTGGTTTTTTTTCGTGATTGGGCGACCTTTGAATACTATGTCAATTACTCCCATTTTCTGCCAACCTCACATTGCATGGTTTGGCGCTACTAATTAACTCCATACTCCAACTTGTTCCGCCACGATCAAAATACCAAACTTTTCCTTCTTCATATTTAGCGAAATACCGTTTTAATGTTTCATATGTAGTTTCAACAATAATGCGCGTATCAACCGGAACTTTTTCCCATTCCACAATACCTAATAGGCTTGCAATAGAATATTTCTTTTTACCGGTTTCCAACCCCAGCACCTTGCACGGAATACGTGGCGTATGCTCGCGCACTTTGAAATGTCCGCCGTTTTCAATAAACGTAGGATTTACGAAATAGGCGTATACACCGATGATTTTAATATCACGATAGCCTTCATTGTACATTTCTTGTAATAACCATTTTGCACCTTGTTCATTCGTCATAATTCAATTCCCCTTTTATTAATAAATACTTGATTTGTTCCCTAACATGATATAAATAGGTTTCCATTGTTCCGTTAAAATTTTGCATGTTCATTTTTGAAATTACTTGCCGTAACCGCCCCGGCTTTCTGCCATTTTTAACGTTGTATTCAAGCATAATACAATAAGAGTTCGCCGTTACTTTTGGTTTTAAAATTCTATTTCCAATAACAATGGTTAAAGCACTTGCAAATTGCTCACGTGTATATGTTAGATCATTTGCTTTTAAAATTTTCTTCATTGGTTATCTCCATAATATGACGGCCTATTTCCTCTACAACGTTTACCGTAACGGCATTACCAGCTTGTTTATATAGCTGCGAATTACTATTTACCGCTGCCGCTTTTTCATACTGTGCATCAGAAAATCCCTGTAATCGCCAGCATTCTTTTGGGGTTAGTTTTCTAATGTATATTTTCGAGCCGTCCTCTAATACAACCCCTAAATTGTCGCTAGTTGTTAATGTGTTACATCGTTGCGGTTGCACTCGGCCTCTTCTTGTTTCACTATTCGGATATGCTAGGTCTACGCCATCGCCATGATATGCCGTTGCAAAACCTTGTTTATTGGCTGTTTTTATTAAAAGGACATGTCTGTCTTGACTGGTAAGAGTGAAAGCTGGCTCTCCGTTTTCTTTTAATCGGCGCCCGTTTTGTCTTTTTTCTAACCGATCTGGCGTTAGGCACGCTTGAATTTCTAAAAATTTACAGTCTTTTTGCAGTACACCACTATTTACCGCTTGTTGGTTTGTTATCCCGGAAGTGTATCTAGCAATTAAACATCTTGCATTTTTTGTTGTTTTTACATTTTTTTTGCTTAAATCTATAAAGCTGCTTTCAATATTCAAATCATTTCCGCCGATGCCAACAACTGCGTTGTTTTCTCTTTTGATAGGTAATAATCCATTGCCGCATTTTTTTCCACGATATCCAACAATGTACACTCTTTCTCTGTTTTGCGGGACTCCGTAATTTTTGGAATTATACATTTTCCATTCGACACTATACCCTCTTTCGGCCATTTCACCGATAACATTGAGGAACCCTCTTCCTCCGTCGATTGACAACAAATTTTTAACGTTTTCACACATAAGCCATTTGGGTTTATTTTCTTCGCACTCATCTAATAACCTCATAATTTCATAAAATAGACCACTTCTAGTACCTTTTTTTAAACCTTTTTGATTTCCGGCGATGCTTATATCTTGGCAAGGGAAACCAAACGTCCATAGATCAGCCTTTGGCAAATCTTCCCCCTTAACCTTTGTTACATCATCACCAAACCACAGATTATCTGTATCATACATTGCTCGATACGATGCTTGCGCGAACTTATCAAACTCACACCAGCCAACGCACTCCATTCCTGCCCTTTCTAAACCGGAATGGAACCCACCAATGCCGCTAAAAAAATCTATAAATTTCATGTATTCCCCTTCATCAAAACATATCACCACTTAATATAGTGTTTATACTTGTTAGATCGCTCATGCTCATTGCATCATTTTCACGTAACCACGCCAAACAATACCGCCCATGTTTTAACCCGTCCGGCTTATTTCTAGGCCCCGGACTTGCATAAGTTACCGCTTCGACCCATTCACAATGTGCTTCGTATGTATACCACGGATACATAAGGCAATAGGCTTTTATGTATTGTTGTTTACGCTTTCTTTGTACTAATTTCATCTTCTATGACTTCCTCACATTCAATTAAGCACGTAATAGGTGATACCGAAACATTTGCATTTGTAACAACATCGATAAATTTAATTGTTTGTACATTTCCCAAATCTACATTTAGTAACATTGAGTCATACGCTTTCATTTCTTCATTACGAAAGTTGTAACAATTAAATGAATTTGTAAAATATCGTCTAGTCGCTCCATTTAGAAATACTGTTATCTGTAACATATTTACTCCTTTACATAATCTTCAATACGATAGGTTTTTGTTTCTTCCACAACATGCATGGTATTTTTGTAGCCATGGCGTTTTTCCCAATTTCTAAAGACTTTGGTCAATTCGTCACTTAACTCTTGAATATGCTCTTCTTTAACATTACTCAAATAGTCCTCTGAGTGATCATAGATTTCATCTGGCATATAGTTGATTACATGTTCAATAACATGTTCTCCGTCTACATCTGGCAAGAAATAAGCAGGGTGTCCGATTTCAACTCCATTATCTAATAATTGACTTCGTTCTAGGTTGCTATATCCGTCATACCCATTACAATCCATATAGTCATAAACAGCATCTTCAATACTATTTTGTGGTTCACCAGCGTATTCATCTTCACACCAGCAATATTTTGTTTTATCTTTTACTAGCATTTCTACTCCTTTATTCAGTAATTATTATCTCAACATCACCATTTTTTAATGTAGAAAACACATATACACCGTATTCTTTACCATCACTAGTTTTGATTTTCACTTTGTTATTTGCATAGTTTGAATGATCAATTAGTTGTCGCATAAATAGTTCTACACTAATACCATTTACAGTGCTTTCATTCACAATAAGTGCTTCTAACGGAACATCAAGATATTCACACAAAGTAGACAATGTATCGAAATTAACTCCATTTGTATGTCCTTTTATTAATGCGGTTAATGTTGTTCTACTTATTCCTGTGTCTCTTGAGATTGTAGAAATTTTAAGTTTCCTTCTCTTTAGTATTCTTTCTAACTTGCATACTATCATTTCGCTATCTCCTTAGAATGGAATGTTTTCATCTTGATTTGTGGTTTCAAAACTATCAAAGTTACTACTATCAAATTCACCATCTAGCTTTTTACCTACAAAATTAGCTACCACTTCTGTTACATATTTCTTTTGACCGTTACTATCCTCGTATGACCGAGTTTGAATACGGCCATTTACTAGCAATCTATCGCCTTTCTTGCAGTTACCAACCGCTTCCCCAGTTTTACCCCATGCTACGCAATTGATGAAAGCAGTCTGTTCTTTTGTTTCGTTGGTTGTACTGTCAACGTATGTATTGGTTGCAGCTACCGTGAAAATAGCTACTGCCTTTCCGCTTTGTGTAAATCTCAATTCAGCATCACGTGCTAAATTCCCTAATAGTTGAACATTATTCATATATAATTCCCTTTCTATTTTCTAATTCTATAGGGCAAATTTAAGTGATTTACCCCTTTTACTATTTCGTCCTTATGATTATCATTAAGTCTTTTAAAATTCCATACAACGCATTTAATCGATTTTTGACATTTAAAACAATTCATTTCAGCACACCCAGAATTAACGCTTTCCCTTCTTCCGAAATATTCGCTTTTTCAACAACGCTTTTAAGGTCTACCGGCTCGTACTTTTTAGCCTCAATCAAATGGCCGTTATCTAGCATCTTAACTTCTCTTTGTTTCGGCATATTAAGTTCTGCCCGTTTTCGCGCTTCCATTAATAAGCCGTTATGTTTAATGCCTTCCGCAATTTCCATGTTCTTTTGCTCACGTACTGCCAGTTGTTCGTACGCCTTACAGAATTGACTCATCGCGGCGCTTTCGTTGTAGCTTTGGCAATTTCTTGGGTCGAAGAAATGCCATACAGTTTTAGCCGCTAACTTTGTAATACCTTCCAATTCATCAAGGCCTTTTTCATAACCTACGCTACTGGCTTTCTTTCTGACTACTCCCCATGCATCTTGCGCTATCAATAGTTCTTCTTTTCCGTTTACATATCCGGAAATTTCCGCTGCCTTCTTGCGAATAGTTGCAACAGTTGGAACGAATTCACATGTATTAATGCATTGCTTGATTGCTTCCGCCAGCGTTACAGGGTTAATATCCTGTAGCATGTAGGCGTACATTTCTGTTTTCTTTACATCAATATTCGGATATATCAATAACTGGCCCGTAGCTGCATATATCTTCGCGTTCGGTTTCATCTGTTCCCCTTTCTGCCGCATCAATTAACGCGTGTAATTCTGCAACCTTTCTTTCTGTATCCGTCATCGCTGCCATTTCGTTTGAATTGAGATATGTGTCAAAATGGCTTGGTGCGAATAGCGTTTTAGGCGTGAGATACTTTTCTAGTTTCGTACCTTGCCATTCACGGCATTTCTTATCAATCACCGTTTTAAAATCATTTACCGTGTATCCCTCTTTCAATCGTGATCTAATCGCCTGTACATATGGTTTAGTTGTAGGCTTAAATTTTGAACCGGTTTTAAGATTAAGATATTCGATAATTTCAAAGTGAGATTTATCCACATCGTCATGTGTAACATGACAAGATATATCTAACCTATCCTTACCTTCCCTTACCTTACCTAACCTATCCTTACCTATGGATACAGTTTGTATACATTTTGTATCCATACTGGATACATCACTTTTTAACGTGTACGTTTTATCCTTTTGAATGTTTAGTAAATTGCGTTCCGGCAACGTGCTTGGTTTATACCTATCATTCTGAATATAGTTATGAATTTTCCAATCTTTGATAACTACAACACCACTTTCAAAAGGTATTACAAATTGTTTTGCAGTTAATACTTTCATATCATCGTCTTTTGCCCCAATCATTCGCATAATTGACTTCGGGGCGTTTATAAAGCCGTCATCGTCAGCATCTAGCAACATATGAAAGTATAGGTTTTGTGTTGTTGCCGGCATATCTAAGAATGTATCGGACTTGATAATTGATTTTGACATCATTCTTCGTTCTGCCATGTAATACCCTTGTTCCTTTCTTTTAATACTTCGCGTATTTTCTTGGCGTTGATGCCATGTGCTTTTATATGACAATCTCTACACAAACAAGCTAAATTGCTAAGGTTTGAAAGTCCGCCATGTGACCTAAATTCAATATGATGTACTTCGGTTGCCATTGCACCACATAGCACGCATAACCCATTATCTCGTTCATACGCCCATTTTCTCGTGCGGGCGTATAGAACGTTATCAAGTTTCTTTCGTTTGTTCATTTCCCCATTCCTGTATTAACGAATTAATGTAATCGTTGGGTTCAATCGGTATATTTAGCTGATTGCACTCATCGATAAGTGCATCAATCAAACGCCGCATTTCGCCTACTGTGTAAACGCTGCTTCCGTGATATGCGCGGACAATGGTATATCCTTCTGTTTTAGCCGGGCCGGCATCTTCTGCATGCCACCCCAACCCGTGGCCTTGCCAAATTTCAATAAAACGGTCTGTAGCATCGTTTTTAATTGGCAAGCATGTAAATGTACCAGCTTCTTGAATAACGCGCTTGTATACGTCGTTTTTTGAAATATAGGCGTTTTTAGAAAGTTCATGCGCTATCTTTTCGCATAATACCCACGCGTACGCATTGGCATTTAATGAACGGCGTTTTACTTTTTTTTTGATTTCAACAATATATTCAATGTTAGGGTCTAATCTGCTTAACATTTCATCTATAGGGGCCGGAATTAATACGTTCCAGCCTATAGACTTAATTAAGTTAATACCCTTTGTAACCCATTTCATTAAATGCGGTCTCCGGCATCTTCGTGTTCAAGTTCTTGGTCTGCATTATCGTACAAGGTAAACCCTTTTTTTACATTGTCTTGACCGTAGCTTTTTATCCACTTTAACGCCGCCACCATTTCGAATTCATCTAACATACCAACGCGTGGCTTTTTGAATTCGGCTGCAACAAATTTTGTAATTTCTACAGGTGGTACATTTTTTTCTTTTTGTATTTTTAGAAATTCATCGTATCCTTTAACATGCTTTTCTTTTGTTGGTTGCGGTTTCGGTTGTTGCTGCTTAGTGCCTTGTGAATTATCCATAAAATCGGCATCTTTTGTATCGTCAATACAGAATAGGCCGTTTAATGCGTACTTTCTGGCATAAGACGATGCGGAGCCGGTAATTTGACTTTCGTCCATGCCTTTTTTGTCTTTACTTTCACGCGCAAATGCAGTAGTTGCTATTTCGTCTTTTCCGTCCGTTACTTTTGCCGTTGCTTTGATGTAAAATCTATCGCCAATCATAACTACTTCATCACTTAACAACGGTACAATTTCATGTTTAGCACATAGCGGCTTAACTGCTTCCAGAATATCCTCACAATTCCGGTAGTTGTAGCCACCAAATTTATTAAACTGGCTTTTAGGCGCCTTTAATTCCGCTTGTATTTTAATTAATTTTTGTTGTAATGTTTTTGCTGCCATGCGATCACCTATTTAATATAGAAATTTTGGTTTACCTTGATTTCTGCACCCTCTACCATTTCACCGGCTTTAATAGCCTTTTTAATGGCCGTTTTATCTGCTTTAATTTCAACCTTTGTAAAGTCCGCCGGAATTACATCAAGATTTATGATTTCCACGCTTTCAGATTTTCTATAACCAGCTTTGAAAGTACCAACTTCTAATTTTTCGATACCCTTTTGTTTCATGGAATATTCAATATTGTTTTTTAGTGTTTCAATAGTGCTTTCCTTCGATTTTTTAACCTTATTCAATCTATCAATTTCGGCCTTAATGCCTTGGATATCAGCTTCAACATTAACCATGTATTTGGCCGTATTCTCGATTTTTTCCTCGATTGATAAGTCAAGCATTTCAAGCGTGTTTTGAATTGCTTCGATTTCTTCCGGCGTTTCTGCTGCTTCTAACATTGCGGATAGTTCCGCATAATCTTTATTAAGTTCGTAAATACTAGACATGATTGCGTTTCTCCTTTACTGCATTTAAAATATCTTCAAAAGTTTCTATTGTTACAAATTTACTTACTTCAGGTTTCGGAAACCCATTAATATGAAGCGTTACATATATCTCGCTATGGTGTTCGATTGCGCACATATTATATTCAAAACCACCATAAGTTGAACGAAGGATATGTAACGACATATATAATTCATTGCCTTTTACGTTTCTTTCCTTTTCTATTTCTTCAAAGCGTTGCAATAGTGCCAACATCTCTTTTTTATTCATTTTTTCTCCTTGCCACCTTAACTACATCGTTGTATGATGTGGTTAAGATGCTTTTTCAAATCTGCATCCTTAACGCCCAATGGTAGTTGCCGCTACTGTTGGGCATTTCTTTTAATTTCATCAATGTATATTCCACCGCATAATAACAATACCCCAATAGTGATTTGCAAGCATGCTTCGTACATTGTGATGCGGTCTAGTTCTAAACTTCCAGGCGTACCAGCGAGGAATACCGCACCGATAATTTTAATAATCGTGAGTAGTCGCATTACATTTCTCCCGTGATCATCAGCATTTGGCTGGTGATTTTTTTAATTTCACTTTTCAAACGATTGTTTTCTTTTTCCAATCGTTCCACTTCGTTTTTTAACTTTCTGTAACCAATAGCCGTGTATTCACTTTCAATCCCTGCTAGTGCTTCAACCTCTTTTTTACTAAACCTAACACCACTTACATTTGGTAGTTGTTTTAGCACTCCTCTATTTCTTAGGTCGTATACTGCTGTCTGTGAAATCTGAAATAGTTTTGCCACTTGGTTGACGGTGTAAACTAAACTATCTATCTAACGACACCCCCTTTGTTAACTCTTCTACACCACAATCGAAATAGTTAGCCAACTTAATAAGGTTAGAAACGTTAGGTGATTGGATGCCATTTTTCCAACGAGATATAATGCCTTGATTTATACCTGTTTCCTTAGAAAGTTGGTAGGCAGAAACACCTTTTTTGTCCATCTCCTTTTTAATATTCATGTATACAGTTTTTATCATTTACACACCCCCTTTACGTTTGGTATACTTGCGATATAGTAAGCGTTAATTTTCTACTATAGCCACTTACTGTAATCCATCTGGTTACTTACGTTTTCATAAGCACCTTACTCTTGTATTGTACTTCCGTTTTCGTTAGTAGTCTAGTAAACACTTTTTAATTTTTTTAAAATATTTATTTAATTCCTAAAATGTGTTTTTATTTTTATCGAGGTGTACCATGTTATATGATAAAATAGACGAACTAATGCGCAAGGCTGGTGTGTCCGCCTATCAAGTTTCACAAAGTACAAACATTCCGCAAAGTGCTTTTTCGAGATGGAAAAGCAGAGAAAGCGAACCAAGTTTAAAAAATGTTAAAATTTTAGCCGAGTATTTTGGAGTTCCTATCAATGATTTACTGTCTGATACCGACAATAAAATAAAAGAGACGTCAATCAAAAAGAAAGACACCTCAAAAGTTAATATCAAAGATGTAAAAGTAATGTTTTATGGAAACTATGAACTTACAAAGCAAGAAAAGCAATTAGTTGAAAATGTGATTAAAGGTGTAATTGCATCAAGAAAAGATGAAAGGGATAAAAATAATCAGACATCATGAAACGAATGTTGCCAAAAGTATTAGATATTATTAAAGAACATAAATCGAACGATCCGGATGTTATTGCCAGGAATTTAAGAATTAGGGTTCATTATAGATTGTTGCCAAAACAACTCAAAGGAATGTTAATTAAAACGCCTTTTACAAAAGACATAGTAATTAATTCCAGAATAAATATTAATCAAAAGAAAGTGGCTCTTGCCCACGAATTAGGGCATATATACTTACATGGCGGTGGTTTTAATCTTATAGAGATTGATTTATTGACAGACAGCGAAAGAAAAAGAAAAGAATACGAAGCTAACAAATTTGCTTTTCTTTTAGTTGCTCACACTTGCATGAGGAACTCACCACGAATGATTGATAGCATTAGAAATGAGCGATATTTAACATTCAATGATACTGTTGAACTACTCAATATATTTGAGCGAACAGGGTGTTATATATAAGAGGTGTATTATGAAAGCTAAGTACAAAGAGATACAGAAAGAGATGATAAACATCACCCTTGCCACCTACTTATTTACATTTTTATTTGCCGGAATATTTTTTATTGTTATAGAAAATCGAGGAGAAACTATAGGCCCGTTTATATCTGGCATTTTATTTTGGTTAGGATATGCTTTAATCAGATATATCAACAAACGTCAAAGCACTAAATTTTTTGAAAAATTAGAAATGAGGGAACGATATGCAATGCAATATCACGATACGGAAGAAAGATAAAGGGTATCAATGTATTGTTAGCTATAAAGAGGGTATGAAGTGGCGTCAAAAATCAAAACAAGGTTTTGAAACGCAAAAGGCGGCCAAACTTTACGCCCAAGAAATAATTGATAACCTAAAAAAGACTATCACCAATCCGCTTGATGATAGTCTAAAAAATGTTACTCTTATTGAATTATTTGAATTGTACATAAATGAAAAAATAGATATCACTTACAATACTACTATCGCATATCGAAACGCATTAAATGTTGTATCTGCATTATTTGACAAGCCTATACCACAAATTACGAAACATCAAATCATGCAAGAATACAATAATAGCGATTATTCAGTACAAACAATAAATTTGTGTAGTCGAGTTTTAAAAGCAGTATTTAATTATGCTATTGATCCGTATCGTATTATTCGAAACAATCCGTGTATTTCGATTAAGCCAATTAAGGAAAGAATGGTAAAAAATTTAAAGGTATTTACCAAAACCGAATTAAACGCTCTACAACGCATGAAAGAAAAGCACTATATGTATTATGTCATGTTCATGGTTGCACGATACACTGGGGCGAGATATGGCGAAATTATCGCCATTAACTGGTGTGATATAGATTTAGAAAACAAAGTCATATCGATTGATAAACAATGGACTCGATTAAGAGATAATAGCTACGGATATGCTTTTACAAAATCTAAAAACAGTATCAGAAAAATACCTATTCCACCTGTATTATGTAACATATTAGAAAACTATAAAACACATTCAATGCAAGATAGATTATTCCCTTTCAAGGATAATCGGTCGAGCCGTGCTAATACAGTTTTAAATTATTATGTAAAAGATAAATCTATGCATTCCTTTCGTCATACTTACGCTACAACGCTACTGTCAAATAATGTAGACATTAAAACAGTAGCAAGCCTATTAGGTGATACTGTAGATACTGTCATAAACAATTATATTCACTATACAGATGAAATGAGAAAGAAAGCCGCCGAAAAGGTGGTAAATATTTTTGGCTAATTTTTTGACGATTATATGACGAAATCTTAAAAACACCAGTAAACACAAGGGTTATTTGAGTTATTTTTAATACATTTAAGTATATCATAAAATATAGTATTATTCATCATCTTCTTCAT
>ERZ773022.415-NODE-415-length-35627-cov-6.303638_pt1 | contig 35627 bp, 36 predicted proteins | sample MGYA00580839_ERZ773022 | MGnify/ENA primary metagenome ERZ773022 (study PRJEB29015, sample SAMEA2738020) | human oral metagenome | biome: human oral; feature: human-associated habitat; material: dental | place: China | collected 2044 ... | reverse complement strand
CCTTTTACCTGCACATTAAAGAATGTGAGTTTAGGTACAATTACAGAAATCAAAAATTTATACCTAACTTTGCTCAAAAAAATGAGGAAACACAAGCTTAACTAATCTTGAACCTTGTATTATTATTATGCGTAAAAATAGGATGATAATGTTTTGTTTTTTGACTATGGTATCTTTCGTGCTTTTTTTGTGTTGTAATAAGAAGAAAACGAATGATTATCCTGATATTACTGAAAATAATAGTAAAAAAACTGTTTGTGATGAAATAAATATAATTAGAGATACAGTAATATTGAAAGATAGTATTTCTAAAAAGATTATTAATATGCCAGATTATTATGACTTTCAAAGTGAAGTTGATTTTTACAAGGAGTATGAAGAATGCAGTGATAGTACAAAGAAAAAGAGAGGTAAATGATTTTTAATATATCTACCTCCCCACCGACCCGATGTGGTACAAGTATCCGCACCTATCGCCGTACGTCTACTGCGGGAATAATCCGCTGAGGTATGTGGATCCGAGTGGCAAGGAGTTTGACCCTGCAAGCAATAAAATAGCTCAAAAAACGGAAAAAGAAGTAAGAGCGAAGCTTGAGTCTCTATCTGCAGGAAATGATGATGTTCGAAATGAATTAAATAAAACCCTTGACGATATACAACGAATGCGAGCTGACAAAAGTACTAAATATAGTTATAAGACTACAAGTTCGGAAGATGCAAAAAAAAATGATATATCTGAACCAACGACAGAGAATGTAGGGAAAAATAGAAAAGGGCAAGATTTAATACACTTGTATTACAACTCAGAAGGCACATTGATTCACGAGAGTAGACACGGAGGAGATATTGCACGAGGCACACTTGCTAAAGATAAAAGTAGTTATGGGGTATCGCATGAAATCAGTGCTTATAGAGCACAATATGCATTTGAAGGATATATTGATTACAGACCAAAACTTTCAATAGAGGCAATAGAGGCATTGGGAGAAAATCGTAATAAGTATTTTTTTCACCATACTGGTGGAATACAAGGTATTGATAAAAACTTTATAAAAGGTATAATCGAATATTACAAGAGTGGTAGAGTTAATGTTCCTTTGTATGGCAGAACTCCAAATTTTTATGAACGTTAAATGTGTATGTATATGATAAAAAAGAGTATATTGTTTTTGATGTTAGTAAGTACGATTTATGGGTGTCGAATAACACGCCTAAAAAACGTAGAAATCCCTTTGGCAATCTATGTTGACAGCTATATAATACCTCCTTTAAAAGGAGGATGGGGCGAAAAGCATTTTAAAAAAACGAACTTATTAGAGCTTATTTTTTGGAATGATACCATCTGTTCGTTTAAGCATACCTTTTTTTGTAGTGATATCGACGAAAAATATCGAGTTATAGAACAAAAATGCAGATATTTCAGAAAAGATAGTATGATAATTGTAGAAAACATACAATATTCCGGCTCTGAAGATCTATATATCGAAATCCCTATTCAAGAGAGTAAAAAATGCCGTTTTTTATCGGCAAATTCACGTATGTCTTCTGCTTACTTTGTTTATGGTCGTACTGTTCCTAATATTACAGTAGATACACTATATATGTTGCCCAAAAAAAACGATATGTTGATATTGAATAGTAAAAATAACTTTGAAATACTTGAGGATGGAACTAAAATATATGGTGAAAATCTATATGCGGAATTTAAGAAAGTATTTCCTAAAAAGACAAAACGACATTAGTTACGACTTAGCCTATGAATATGAGGTTTTTCCTCTTCTTTTTATAAGAAGAAAAACTTCTATGGACGATTATATACAATTACGTGATCCGTAAATAAATTTTCTCTGACTTAATCTATGGTTTTCGAAAGATTTTACTATACTTGTGTTTTTATCGTTTGTACAGCGGAGAATAAACATGCTCACACCGACCGCCTCGGCTCGGGCTCGGCAGTAACGGACGGCAGGGGCGAGGCGGTACACGTACTCGGCTATATGCCTTACGGAGAGACTCTGCTCGACCTTAGCCAAAGAGGTTACGAGATACCGTACCAAATTCACAGGCTACAAAAAAGATCAAGAGAAGGGGGGCTACAGCTACTACGGCTCACGATATTGTGTCTACTAATTCATGGGTAGAAACCTTAGCTCAAAAAGAGTATTAATAATGATTATATTCTCGTTATTCCAAATAAAAAGACTATACTTGTAAAATGAGAAACAAGATTATTGTAATTTCTATATTCTTCCTGTCATTCAGTATATTGGTACGAGCACAAGACACTCAGATATTAGACAAAGATATGTTTGATACTGCATTAGATAGTCTGATAGAAAACAAATTTTATGAGGATAGCTGCAAGGATATAAGAGTTAGTTTTGCCTTGAAAATAGATTCTATAGGAGAAGTACATAGTGCACATATTTTACAAAGTGAAAATCTTTCTCATGAATACTATAATACCATTTGTTTTCAAATAGAGTTATACTTTAATCTAAAATTTTTATACGATAGATTCAGAGGGAGACGTCTCTTTAAACGATATGTGTGGGTAACTTATCCGTATGTGAGTAAAGATAAAAGAAAGCGTTGAGTCATAAATATGAGTAGATATATAAAATACGGCAGGGGCGAGGCAGTACACGTACTCGGCTATATGCCTTATGGCGAGACTCTGCTCGACCTTAGCCAAAGAGGCTACGAGATGCTCTGAGAGTTTGCAGGATTCATAAATTATACCTAATTTTGTACGAGTTTTTGAGTACATTATTTCATCTTGATATTGAACAAAATAATAAAATAAATGGACGCTATTAAAAATTTCGAAGAGCTAAAAAATCACTTGAAAAATGCGGGCAAGCGTAAACGTCTCGCCTTGGCAAATGCCCTCGACTCACACTCGCTCGAAGCCGTGATGATGTCGGTCGAAGAGGGTTTTATCGATGCTTACCTCGTGGGTAAAAAAGAGGAGGTCGCCCGCCTGCTCGAACAAGAGTTTGGCGAAAAGGTAAAAAAGTACGGCGACTACCTGCATATTGTAGATTGTCGCGGCGACGCAGCTGAGGCTACCACACAGGCTACTCTGATGGTTCGCCGTGGAGAGTGCGATATGCTGATGAAAGGTCTGGTCAATACCGACGTCATCCTGCGTGCCGTGCTCAACAAAGAGAACGGCATACACACACCGGGTAATGTGTTGGCATTCAACTCGTGTTTCGACATACCGATGTATCATAAACTTGTCTTTATGACCGACCCCGCCATTATCCCCGAGCCGACCAAAGAGCAACGTGTAGCAATGATAAAATACAGTATCGAGACGGCACGTAAATTCGGCGTAGCCAAACCCAAAATCGCCCTGATACACGCCACAGAGATAGCTAACCCCAAAATCCGTTTTATGCAAGATTATCTCGATATCATGGAGATGTATCGCAACGGTGAGTTCGGCGACGTCGTTATGGACGGACCTATCGACATATTCCTTGCTATCGACAAAGAACGCGGAGCTATCAAACGGGTCGATACGCCCGTGCTCGGCGATGCCGATATATTGATATTCCCCGACTTCCAGTCGGCAAATGTCTTCTACAAGACGGCTCAGACCTTCGGCAATGCCTCTATGGCAGGGCTTGTGTACGGCGCCGACTCGCCTGTGGTCATCACCTCGCGGTCGGACAGCACCGATACCAAGTTCTACTCCATCTGTATGGCTTGCGTTCTTGCCTGATATAGTTAGTATTATAGCTAGTAGATAATATTTAATTGTGGTTCCGGATATATGTCTTATATATTCGGATTTTTTTGTTCGGAGGCTTGTCTACCAGCTTCCCCCGCAGGGCTCTATTTCTAAAAATAATTTTGTAATTTTGCCCTTGTAGAATCTGAAAAAAGTTACAAATTTTGGGGTGTCTACAAGACAAATTAGTAACTCTAAAAAACAAAAAAATCAACAATATGGATTGGAAAGAAATAGCCATAAGAATACTGAATGATAGCTTATATCCTATACCCTCAGAGTTGAACAAGTTGGACTGGAAAAGTGGTTTATCAGACAAAACAGAACGTCTGGCTCAACATATCTCTGCTTTTGCTAATATGAAAGGAGGAGGGTTTCTTGTTTATGGAGTAAACAACGATGGAACACTCTTTAACATGACAAAAGAAGAAATCGATAAGACAATCCAGACGTTAGGTAACATCGCCCACAATAATTTGGCGTACTCTATTCCGATTGAGCATACAGTAATGGATTTTGAAGGGTATTCATTACTCTTCATATATATACCGGAACAAAGCGACAAACCTGTGCATTTACGGGGAAAGGACATCTATTCTGCATACCATCGTTCTGCGGGCCAGACAGTAAAAATGTCAAAGACTCAAGTGAAATCCTTAATTGCAACTTCTCAAGGCATAACTTTTGAACAACAGATAGCCAAAGATAACTTGATGATAGATGACGTTTTAAGACTGCTTAATTATAGAGTTTTATTTCAGATGCTTGACAGGGATATTCCTCAATCAAAGGATTCTATTATTGAACGTCTGGTTTCTCATAACTTATGTAAACAAATCGGGGCAAACTGGGCTATTACAAACTTAGGAGCAATCTTGTTTGCTAATGACATGAAAGACTTCCCCGGAATGTTAGGTCACGAGGTCATAGTACGCAAATATATAGGTGTGAATAACAGACAACAAGAGTTTGAACAGCATGGTATCTACGGTTATGCTATAGGATTTGAAAACCTGATTAACTTTATTATGCGTAATACAAGCATTGAAGGAATAGATGTGAAAAGGGAAGAAATTCCGACATATCCCAGAGTAGCCGTAAGAGAGTTTGTAGCTAATGCACTTGTTCATCAAGATTTTGGTATCACGGGTATGCCTGTTACCATTGAAATATTCTCTAATAGAATATCAATAACAAATGCAGGAGCACCGCTTAATGATATCAACCGATTGATAGACTTACCGCCACAATCAAGAAATGAGCAGTTAGCTAAAATGATGTTTACTCTTGGTATCTGTGAACGTCGAGGTAGTGGTATTGACCGTGCAATAGCTGCTGTCGAAGATATGTTTCTTCCTCCGGTTAAATTCACTAAGAGCGAACATCATACAAGAGTTTTTATGTTTCCACAGAAAAATTTCAAGGAAATGAGTAAGTCGGAAAAGATATCTGCATGTTACCAACACACTTGTTTAAAATTCGAAGACGGAGAAAAAATTAATAATCAATCTATAAGAGACAGATTTGAACTATCGAAAAATGACTCTTCTATAGCATCTCGTATAATTTCTGACACGATGGAGGCAGGATTGATTAAACCCGCAGATATTGAGACAGCATCTAAAAAGTATATGACGTACATTCCATACTATGGCTAATTTTATTTGCAGAGTAAATCCAATTCTGTAGTAAATCACTGATTATTAAATAATTCCTTTTTGCAATGTAACTCCATTGTTTTTTTGCTATTTAATGATATCATGAAAAAACGTTTGATTTATTATCTAACAAGCATCATAACAAACTTTTACCTCTTGAAGAACGGTCAAATAATGGCAAATATGATTTAGCAAACGATTAAGAGAGTCGAGTTTTTATTAGCTATAAATCGACAAATACCCACTCAGCCTCAGACTCCGACAGGCTCTATTTCTAAAAATAATTTTGTAATTTTGCTGTCTGTCTTTTCGATGTTTAATTGTGTGTTTGAATAGACACACAGAATTTTATCAAAAAAAATGATACAACTATTTCGTTTCAAAAATCTTATTTTTATTGCTGTTACGCAATGGCTCATATATACTGCCATAATATCTCCGATATTCGACAAATACGGACTTACGACGCTACTGCCTGCCTCTGCCTTTTGGCTTATGGTGCTTGCTACCGTGCTTATCGCTGCGGGAGGGTATGTCATCAACGACTATTTCGACCTGAAAATTGACCGTATCAACCGCCCCGAGAGTGTCGTAATCGGCGAACGGCTATCTAAACAGTCGGCAATGAGGCTCTACATCGCACTTACGGGTGTGGGTGTGCTTATCGGTATTGTTTTGGCGGTGTGGCTGAAGAATATCTCGCTCGGCTTTATCTTTGTCATCGTGCCGGGTATGTTGTGGTTCTACTCGTCGACCTACAAGCGGCAGTTCCTTATCGGCAACGTCATAGTTTCGCTGTGTTGTGCTCTGGCAATACTCGTTTTGCTTGTCGCCGAGAGTGGGGTACAGACCGCATATTACGGCGACCTTATCAGACAGACACCTGTCTTGCAACAACTTTTCCGATGGGTATGCGGATATGCCGTATTTGCCTTCTTCATAACGCTTATACGCGAGATTGTCAAAGATATGGAAGACCTCGAAGGCGACCGTCAGATGGAGTGTCGCACGTTGCCTATCGTATGGGGCGAACGTAATGCCAAGATAACGGTTACCGTATTGGCAGCGGTGTGTCTTCTGGCTGTTTTCGTATTCGATTGGCTCTATTTTGATACTCCCAAAGGGAATATGTTTTTTACGTTTTTTTCGCCCGCTAATGTGTTTATCGTTTTCGTTGCTCTGTTTTTGTGGTTTATATGGTATTCGAAAGGCAAAAAATACAGTGCCGCAAGCCTTGTGCTGAAACTACTGATGTCGGCAGGGATACTGTACTCTTTGGTTTTCTACTACCTTATGGCACAGGCGTACCAGCTTACTATGTTCGGACTTTTCAAAGTCGTGTAACGGATTTTGCTAAAATAAATATAATGTAAAATGAAGATACTCACTGTTATCGGGGCACGTCCGCAGATAATAAAGGCAGCAGCACTATCGAGGGCTATAAATAACGGTTTCTCGGACAGGATAGAAGAGAAGATACTGCATACGGGGCAACATTACGACGCCAATATGTCTGCCGTCTTCTTCGACGAAATGGGCATACCGCATCCACACTTCAACCTCAATACGGGCAGCGGCAAACACGGCGTGCAGACCGCTAAGATGATTGCAGGTATCGAAGAGGTACTCGAAAACGAGACGTTCGATGCCATAGTGCTGTACGGCGATACCAACTCAACCATTGCGGGAGCTGTGGCGGCGTCGAAGCTGCACCTACCGATAGTCCATATCGAGGCGGGGCTAAGGTCGTTCAATATGGCTATGCCCGAAGAGATAAACCGTATCGTCTGCGACAACCTCTCTACCGTACTGTTTGCTCCCACACAGACGGCAGTCGACAATCTGCGTCGCGAGGGCTTTTTGTCGTCGAAGGCAACGTTTGCCGACGGCAATCGCCGACACGTGTTCCATTCGGGCGATATTATGTACGACAATTCGCTCTATTTTGCACGTATTGCCGACGAAAAAACCGATATCCTCCGACGCCTCGGTCTCGAAGACGAGAAGTTTGTACTCGCCACTATCCATCGCGACAACAATACCGACAACCCCGAACGCCTGACGGCAATAGCCGAAGCCCTTCTCGAAATAACCGAACGCGGATACAAGATAGTATTGCCGCTACACCCGCGTACAAAGAAGCTGTTGCCGCAGAACCTCTCGAAAGACGATTACCGAAGGATTACCTCAAACCCAGATATACTGATAATACCGCCTGTGTCGTTTTTCGAAATCATCGTTTTGGAACGACACGCAAGCCTGATAATGACCGACTCGGGCGGGTTGCAGAAAGAGGCATACTTCTTCCGCAAACCGTGCCTCATACTACGCCCCGAGACCGAATGGGTAGAGATAGTCGAGCAACACGCAGGCATCATCACCGATGCCGACAAGGAACTTATCGTAAGGTCGTTCGACGAATATATCGATACCGAACTGCAATTCCCGCCACTCTTCGGCGACGGACATTCTGCCGAATTTATGCTCGACAAGACGCTCGATATTATCGGAAGGTAGAGTAGGGTGGTCTCGATACCTTATCAATAACTACGGAAAGTAACCCCTACGTAAAATCTAATACCTGTGAAGAAATCGTTTTCTCTACGGGATATATTCAGCATATAGTCTGTGCGAAACGTCAGGCGAGCACGGTCCGACAGTATGTACTCGCAAGCTATGTAAGGCACATCGCACCAGAAACCGTATCGGCGGACGGCAACCGGTTCATCGACATCGTAGTCTAAGGTTATGGGACGGAATATCCTTACATGCTCCAGAGAACCGCCTCCGATAGTATTGCCCGTTATGACATTTACACGCTTACCGAGAGTCAGGACATAATCGGTAACAAGTCCGCCCCACATAATGGAAGCTTTGCTGTGGTTTTCGTATCGGTGATTCGATATATAAGCTTCGCCACCGATACGTATATGTCTGCCTAATAGTGCTTTTGCGTGCCCACCGATACCGTAAACAGCTCCTTTTAGCCTGCCTTTATACTCAGTGTCATTGTGCGTAAAAGTAAACGGACGGCTGCCCACATAGCCGGTATGCAGGTACATTCCACTTAATATTCCTCTAAAAATGGGCAGAGACGTACTATCTCGGCGTTCTGTGCCGAAAGAGGTCGATAAACCTATGATTAAGATAAATAAAACGGTAAATATTCGTTGTGTTGTCATATCATTATATTATTATGCAATATTCGTCGTAAAAAAGACAAAAAGATCGCAACAATCGGATAGATTGTCGTAATCATTTTTGTTGGAAAAAATGAAACAGTATTTGACTTATTTATAAACTTTTACCTCCTCTTCGCCGTTAAGCACCATTATACCGTGTTGTGCGAGAGCCGGAAGTTCGTCTTCGCCCGGATATATGGTTACGGGAGCAATGTACTCTACCATTTCTTTGATATAATCGACGAAATCCTTGCTGTATGCGATACCGCCGGTGAGGATGATACCATCGACTTTGCCCTTGAAGATGGTGGCGAGTGCACCTATCTCTTTGGCAATGTTGTAACCCATAGCGTGCCAGATGAGTTCGGCGTGCTTGTCGCCCTCCTTGATACGATTTTCTACGTCGATACCCGAGTTTGTGCCCAGATGAGCTATAAGTCCGCCTTTGCCGTTGCACATCTTCAGCAGCTCCTCTTGGGTGTATTTACCCGAAAAACACAGTTTTACCAAGATTGCCGAAGGTAGTGTCCCCGAGCGTTCGGGCGAGAACGGACCGAAACCGAGTGCGTTGTTGACGTCGATAGCCCTGCCCTTACCGTGTGCAGCACACGACACACCTCCACCGACATGTGCGATGACGAGGTTGAGGTCTTCGTAACGTTTGCCGTGCTCCTTAGCATAACGGCGGGCTACGGCTTTCTGGTTCAGACAGTGAAACGTTGATATGCGTGGGAACATCGGATGTCCGCTCACACGTGCAATCTCTTGCATTTCGTCGGTTACCACAGGGTCGGCTATTATGACGCGGGTATTGAAGGCTTTGGCAAGTTCGACACCGACCAACGCTCCGAGCGAGCAGGCATGTTCGCCGTACTGAGCCGAGATAAGGTCTTTTATCATCTCGTCGTTTACCTCGTATGCTCCTGCTTCGATAGGTTTGAGCATTCCACCGCGACCGACGATGATATCGAATTTGGTATCGATATTATTCTCCGCTATAAATTTTATTATAACATCTTTGCGGAAATCCTTCTGCGAGGCTACCGTCGGAAACGGAGCAAGCTCCTCGGCAGTGTGACGGAGCGTCTTCTCATAAACATTTTTTTCGTCTTCGAAAACGGCAATCTTGGTCGATGTCGAACCAGGATTGATAAGTAACATTCTGTACATAATAGTCTGATTATCTTTGTGTATATTAATTTTTAAAATTCAGTGCAAAGTTAATAAATAGTTTTTAGTGGTAAGCGGTGATAAGCCTATTTTTCAGCCATTCCGAAACACACTCTATGCCAACCCGCTTTCGATTGCTGCTCTGGTGCGTAGGATAAACTCGTCCATATTAGACCTGTCGAGGTCTTGCGTATCGATAGGTTCGTGGAAAGTAACGGTGATTCGCCCTGGTCTGACGTAGCACGACGAGGCAGGCAAGACATCGAACGCCCCCTCGATAGAGACAGGTACGATAGGTAACCTCAGGTCTTCGGCTATCTTGAATGCTCCGCGTTTGAACGCACCGAGCCTACCCGTCTTGGTGCGACTGCCTTCGGCAAATATCACGATAGACGAACCGTTGCGGAGCTTCTTTTCGGCTTCGTCTATACTGCGTTTGGCTCGGATAGGGTTGCTGCGGTCGATGAAGATATGCCCTGCCTTATGGCACGTAAGGCCTACGAAAGGTATCTTACGCAGCGAGTTTTTCATTATCCATTTGAATTTATTAATAAGCCAGCCGTAGATGACGAAAATATCGTATATGCTCTGATGGTTTGCCACGAATATATAAGATTGGTCTTTGTCGTAGTTCGAGCTTCCGATTACATCGACACGTACAAACGAAAGATAACACAATAGCCTTCCCCAATATTTGGCGGGCATATAGCACCATCTGTAATCGCCTATGAATGAAAATATTATTGTCAATATCGATGCCACCACGGTAACGAAAGCACCTAACGGTAAAAAGACAAGAATGAGGTATAGTAGCCAAAATGGATTGATTGTACGTTTCATAAGAATAGCTTTTGGTAGCGGTAAAATATTTTGTTCTTCTAATCTATCTCGAGTTTTATACGCTTTATACGACGTTTCTCCATCGCTACGATGGTAAATGTGTAGTTTTTGTACGAGACGTGTTCGCTTACGTGAGGCATCTCTTCGAACATTTCGAGCATCAACCCTGCCAGAGTATCGACCTCGTCCGTAAGGTGGTCGAATTCGTCGGGCGATATATCGAGTATCTTGTAAAAATCGTTGAGAAGTATCTTCCCTTCGAACTCGTATGTTTTGTCGTCTATCTGTTCGTATAATTTATCGTCTTCGTCGTATTCATCGGCTATCTCACCGATTATTTCTTCCATAATATCTTCCATAGTTACTATGCCGAGAGTGCCTCCGAACTCGTCCACTACGATTGCTATATGTACCTTATACTTCTGAAAATCAAGTAGCAAGTCGTCTATTTTCCGTGTCTCAGGTATAAATGTCGCAGGACGTACAAGCGTCTGCCAACGGAAAGTATTACCTTTGTTGATATGAGCAATAAGGTCTTTGATGTACAATACACCGACGATTTGGTCTAAACTTTTTTCGAATACAGGTATACGCGAATATCCCGTCTCTATTATCTTGGCTATGACATCGGTAAATGGAGTCTTCAGGTCGATTGCTACGACGTCAAGACGTGGCGTCATAATGCTGTCGACCGACAAGCTGCCGAAATGCACGATACCACGAAGAATATCTTCATCTTCGTCGTCGATATGGTCGGTCAGATTGAGTGCCTGCGACAGTTCGTCGACCGATATGGCTTGCCTGCGATTCTTCATTTTTTTCTGAACAAAAGAGGTAGACTTCACAAGACACAGCGACAGAGGCGACAGTAGTTTGTCCATTATCGTCAGAGGCTTGGCAGAGAACCGAACCACCTTCATTGCGTTCTGCGAGGCATAGAGCTTCGGCATTATCTCGGCAAAAAGCAGTATTACGAACGTTATGACCACTGTCTGTGTCACAAATTCGAGCACTACCGACGAGCCGAAATCGACCATCATAGTCATAAATATTGCCGACAATACAGCCACTGCTATGTTACACAAGTCGTTGGATAGTAGGACTGTGGCGAGTAACTTCTCGGGATTTTTGAGCAGCCTTATGACCGACTGCGATTTTGCGTCGTCTTCGCTTTTACTCTTTATCTCGTCAAGATTGGCGGGCGATAGCGAAAAAAAAGCCGTCTCCGCTGCCGAATTGAACGCCGACACCACGAGAAGCACTACGATTACAGCCAAAACTCCCAAAGCCTGAACGTCGAACGGCTTGAAGGTTACCATATACAGTATAGTGTTTATAATCATTGCCTGTAAGAAAAATATTTAATATTAGGTCTGCAAAGTTAGTCATTTTTACGCTATAATTGGAGTATTGTTATAGCTAATCACCACAACTATTTATTTTTGCTTATTATTTTCTATTAGTATTGCAAAATCGATAAAATACGAAGAGAGCCAATAAAAAGCCCTCTTCGTATTAAACACAAACCATTTATAATAATGTTGGGAATACTTGCTTCTACTCGAGGTTCTTGTAAAATTCTACGATAGCCTCGATGCCTTTACGGAAAATATCGATGTCGAAGTTTTCGTCAGGCGAGTGAATTGCGTCGTCTTCAAGCCCGAAACCCATTAATATTGTCTTGATACCCAATATTTTCTCGAAATTGGCAATGATAGGTATACTTCCTCCGCGACGTACTCCGACGGGCTTCTGTCCGAATGCTTTGTAGAAGCCTTTTTCGGCGGCACGGTATGCGAAATGGTCTGTCGGGCAGAGATATGCCTCACCGCCGTGCATCGGGGTTACCTCTACGCGTACACCTTTGGGGGCTATCTGTGCTACATAATCGACGAACATTTTCGATATTTTCTCGTGGTCTTGGTTGGCTACCAGCCGAGTAGATACTTTCGCCTGTGCCACAGAGGGTATCACCGTCTTAGAGCCTTCGCCCTGATAACCTCCCCAGATACCGCATACGTCAAACGATGGGCGGCAGCTGTTGCGTTCGAGGGTAGAGTAGTGTACTTCGCCCTTTACATCGGTGATGTCGATAGCTTTTTTGTACTCCTCTTCGTCGAAGGGTATGCGTGCATAGTTTTCGTGTTCTTCGGGTGTCATATCTACAACGTCGTCGTAGAAGTCGGGTATGGTGATACGTCCGTTTTCGTCGACCATACGGGCAATAATCTTACAAAGTTCGTTGATAGGGTTTGCCACGGCACCGCCGAAGTGTCCCGAATGCAGGTCGCGGTTCGGTCCTGTTACCTTTATTTGCCAATATGCCAATCCACGTAGCCCCGTTGTAAGCGATGGCGTAGCCTTGCTTATCATCGAAGTATCCGAGACGAGTATGACATCGGCTTTCAGCAGCTCTTCGTTGTCTCTGAGGAACTTATCGAGCGAGGGTGAGCCTATCTCCTCTTCGCCTTCGAGGATAAACTTGACGTTACATTTGAGCTCTTGGTTTTTGACCAAATATTCGAATGCTTTTAGCTGCATAAACGACTGACCCTTATCGTCATCGGCACCGCGAGCCCATATTTTGCCGTCTCTTATTTCGGGTTCGAATGGGGCAGACGACCACAGTTCGAGCGGTTCTGCCGGCATAACGTCGTAATGACCGTAGACAAGCACCGTACGAACAGCTCCCGACACACGTTTTTCGGCAAAAACGATGGGATTGCCACTTGTCGGCATAATGTCGCATTTGTCGACGCCCGCTTGGAGCAAGAGCTCACGCCATCGTTCGGCACAGCGTATCATATCCTCCTTGTGCTCCGACTGTGCACTGACAGACGGGATACGAATCAACGAAAAAAGCTCGTCGTAGAAACGCTTTTCGTTCTCTTTGATATAATTTCTCACTTGCATAGTATTATGATTTTTATGATTATTTATTCGAATAGAAAAAAATATGCCACAAAGGTAATAAAAAAACGATGTACAAATGAGTAGAAGCCTCACTTATATTTTTCCTATAATTTATATTATGTTAAGTAGAATATTGTCGGAATAAGTCAGTACCTATCTATGTTCTACTCGATTAATCGTAGAACGTATAAATAAACTCGTGTATTATAGTCATTTTTCTCACTTATCTGCTTGTAGAGTCATTTTAAATTATTATCTTTGAAAAATTTTATTGCCATAGATAATTGATTAACTATTAAATATTTATACAAAATGAAGGTATTTCATAATTTTAATGCTGGACCTTGTGTCCTCCCCAAGCCTGCGGTAGAATCGACTATTGAGGCTATTCGTAATTTTGATGGCACCGGTATCGGATTGCTCGAAATCTCTCACCGTACTCCGGGTTGGGAACGCGTGATGAAAGAGACTGCCGACCTGTGGAGAGAACTTCTCAACATTCCGGACAACTATCAAGTGCTCTTCCTTGGCGGTGGTGCAAGCACTCAATTTTTCACCGTTCCTGCCAACTTGTTGAACAAAAAAGCTGCTTATCTGCAGACAGGTGTTTGGGCAAAAAAGGCGGTAAAAGAGGCTAAATTTTATGGCGAAGTAGAAGTAGTAGCTTCTTCGGAAGACAAAAACTACACTTATATCCCCAAAGGATACACCATACCCAAAGATGCCGATTATTTCCACATTACTACCAACAACACTATCTATGGTACGGAAATACACGAAGATATGGACTGCCCCGTTACTTTGGTAGCCGATATGTCGTCCGACATTATGAGCCGTCCGGTTGATGTGAAAAAATACGGATTAATCTACGGTGGTGCTCAGAAAAACGTAGGTCCCGCAGGTGTTACCTTCGTAATCGTTCGCGAAGATATACTCGGTAAGGTAGACCGCAAGTTGCAGACTATGGTAGATTATCGTACTCATATCGGCGACGAAGAGAAGAACCGCTCTATGTTTAATACTCCTCCCGTGCTGCCTATCTTCGTTATGCACGAAACACTCAAATGGGTGAAGTCGCTCGGTGGCGTAGCTGCTATGCACAAAATTAACAAAGAAAAAGCCACTCTGCTCTACAACGAAATAGACCGCAACAAAATGTTTGTAGGCACAGCCGTCAAAGAAGACCGTTCGCTGATGAACGTTTGCTTCGTGATGGCAGACCAGTACAAAGACAAAGAAGCCGACTTTATGGCATTCGCAAAAGAACGCGGAATGGTAGGTATCAAAGGACACCGCTCGGTAGGAGGCTTCCGTGCTTCGTTGTACAACGCTTGTCCGGTAGAAAGTGTCAAGGCTCTGGTAGAATGTATGCAGGAGTTCGAAAAAAAGAACGCTTAATGTGAACTGAATAAAGGTATTGTCGAGACTCGTTTGTCGTGGCAATACCTTTTTTACCTTATTAGAGAATAGAACATTATTGTACCTTACGGTAAGTAATAACACAGTTTGTACAGTGTCTCTGAAAGTAGAAAATATTTATAAGACATACGATAAAAAAAGCGTCTTAAATGGAGTGTCGTTGTACGCCGACGACAACCGCATAGTAGGTCTGCTCGGACCTAACGGAGCAGGCAAATCGACCCTGATGAAAATCATCACGGGATACGTCACTCCCGATAGCGGACAGGTAGAGGTGTGTGGCGAGAAGATAGCTTCCAATGCAATCGATTACAAGAAAAATATCGGATACCTGCCCGAACACAATCCGTTGTATCTGGATATGTATGTGAAAGAGTATCTTACACATATAGCCGAACTTTACGGAATAAAAGACACCCAACGGGCTGTTGCCGAAGTAGTCGAAAAGACAGGACTTACTCCCGAAAAGCACAAGATAATCCGTCAGCTGTCGAAGGGTTATCGCCAGCGTGTAGGGTTGGCACAGGCTATTATTCACAACCCCAAAGTACTTATCCTCGACGAGCCTACAACGGGGCTCGACCCGAACCAGATTATCGAGATACGGCAACTGATAGCCGACTTCGGCAAACGACATACGGTGCTGTTTTCGACACATATATTGCAAGAGGTCGAAGCAATCTGCCAAAAAGCCGTACTGATAGACAAAGGAAATATCATCTTAGAGCTTAATGAGGACGAAATATCGATAGAACGCCTCGAACGAGAGTTCTTATCTATTAAAAATTAGAGTATTATAATACAAAAAAAACATAACAATTATGCATAAAATTTTGTTTATCGTTGCCGCAATAGCCGTTTTGTATGGCTGCGATACTCGGAAACAGCCGCAAGTAGTCGATACAGACCTTATAGCTGTCGTACATACCGCCCGATGCGACACTAACGAGATGAGTCGGTGGATAGCACCGTATAAAACCACACTCGACCGTGTAATGGATGTTCCTATCGGTTATGCACCGCAGACGCTGAGAATAGGTCTGCCCGAGTCGCCGCTCGGAGCAATGGTAACCACTGCAATGGGCTACTATGCCACAACGCACAAACAGCATTACGACTGTATCGTAACGAATATAGGGGGCATACGCGACTCATTGGCACAAGGTGAAATAACCGTCGGTAGCATATTCCGTATCTCTCCATTCAACAATAGGCTTGTAGTGCTGACCATATCGGGTAGCGAGATGCGTGAACTTTGTCGAATAATTGCCGCTCAGGGAGGGCAGGTTACCTCAGGCATAGCTATGACTATCGCCAATGGCTCAGCCGAAAACGTCAAAATAAATAAACTGCCGATAGATACCCTACGTAACTACAAGATACTTACGAACGATTACCTCTCGTTTGGCAACGATTATCTGTATCCGTTGGCGAAATATACGTCGATATATGCCTTCGAGGCGACGCTACGCGAGGTGATAGTCGACTATATCAGATATAAAACCCGAAAAGGAGAACCGATAACAGCACAAAAAGGTAATGAAGTAAAGAAGATATGAAAAAGATAGTATATATATGGGGCATAGTTGCATTACTGGTAAGTTGTACCCCGAAGAAACAACAACTACTAATACTCTGTACAAACGATTCTCATTCACAAGTAGAGCCCAAAGACGGCAATAAAGGCGGATTCGCCGCCAGAGCCAACCTTGTCGACAGTCTTCGCAAAATTTATCCGCTTAACCTATTGCTCGACGCAGGCGATATAGTGCAAGGCACACCATACTTCAACATATATCACGGACGGATAGAGATAGCCGCCTACAATCGTCTCGGATACGATGCCATAACTCTCGGAAATCACGAGTTCGACTACGGACTCGATACGTTGGCAATGTTTCTGCGGCTGGCATCGTTCCCCGTCGTATCATGTAATTACGATGTGAAGGGAACACCACTCGAAGGATTGGTGCAACCTTTCGCAATATTCGAACGAGGAGGGCTAAAGATAGCCGTCGTCGGTTTCGGTGTTTCGCCCGAAAGCCTTATATTGATGTCGAATTTCGAACCTGTAAAGTACCTCGACCCAATCGAGAGGGGCAATTACTATGCCGATAGTCTGCGAAACGCCGGGGTCGATTATATAATAGCTCTGTCGCATCTCGGATATTTTACCGATGGCAGAGCCAACGACTCTACTCTGGCTGCCAAAAGTAAGAATATCGATATCATTCTCGGAGGTCACACACACCGAGTTCGCAAAGATACTATCATCGGTAACGCCGACGGAAAGCCCGTACACTATCTTACGACCCACAAATCGGGTCTGGAAATGGACAAAGTAATTGTGGAGTTCTGAAGATAAGATGTTGCAAGAGGAGGTATACAGGCTTTTCGAGTCGGAAATAGAGAATTGGCAGCTGGCTCGCAACAAATACGCCGACCTCGAGGCAAGCGTATCGAAAAGAATAGAGTTCGGTGATTTCGGTATCGATGTCGTATGCAATCCCGCACGAATACGCTCAACGATGGCAGAGGTGCAGCAAAAGCTCGAGAAAATGAGGCATTTGCCTAACAACTCTCAGGCTGCCGCCGTAGTAGATTCATCGAACGATAGCTGTTTCTTATGTTCCGACCGTCGCCCGAAAGAACAGAAATCTATCGTGGTAGGTGATTTCGAAGTATTGGTGAATCCCTATCCGATTTTCCCGATACATTTTACTATCGTATATAAAAAACATATCCCGCAGCAGATACTGCCATACTTCGACGAATATCTCTATTTTGCCCGCAATCTGACGAATTTCGCAGTCTTCTTCAACGGAGCAAATTGTGGGGCTTCGGCTCCGTTTCATCTGCATTTCCAAGCGGCAGAGAAACGTTATTTCAACGTCGTAGGCGACTACTCTACTCTGCCCCGACGATATTTCGAAACAGTGGAGCAAGACGATAAACTTACACTTACTTCGATTAGGAATTATCTGAGAAAAGCATTCGTAATATATACCGCCGACCCGCTGCGTGCAAAAGCAATTTTACAAAAATATTTTATGCGATACATAACAGATAATATGCTTAATCTGATATGTTGCTACGAAGATGGGCAGTATCGGATTTTCGTATTCCCGAGGAAGAAATTCCGTCCGTGGCAATTCTTCGAAGAAGATCCTCAGAAAAGGCTTGCCATATCGCCTGCCTCGGTAGAGATGAGCGGATGTTTCGTTACTATTTTCCGTGAACATTTCGACCGCCTCGATGCTAACGAAATAGTCGACATTTACAGCCAGATATCGTAAATATCATATTTATTTCATACACCACAAAAGACAATGAAAAAGAGACTTATCGTATATCTTTTTTTAGCGATATTACTTACCGCTTGCAAGATGAAACCAATAGGTGTAATCGGCGAAAAAAAGATGGAAAACATCATTTACGAACTCACACTCACCGAGGCTATAATATATACCTACGACGAAAAAATATCGACCGAAGAACGTAAAAAACTTTACAACGACGTATACGCAAAATACGGTATCGACGAAGCGAAATATCTCGCATCGCTCAAATGGTACACCGAAAACCCGAAATATATCGAGATAATATACGACAATGTCAAAAGTCGTATCGATACACTGAAATCGGAGGTAGCAAACTACAAATTCCATCCGGAGGAGAAAATCACAGATCAACTGCGACAACTCGATACTATCGAGATGTATCGGTTCGAGCCCCGATATATGTTCGAAGCTACGCCGCCTACCGACAGTCTGAGATTTACAATCAAAAGTAAAGACAGTTTTGCTCTCGAAGACAAATATATATTCAAGTTATTGATGCGGGCAGATAAAATTTCGAACGGCAAAGACACGATGGCAAAATCCGATGTCGAGCTTACAATAACCTACTCCGACGGTTCGACGAAAATATTGAAATGCCCAATTATAGCCAACTCCAAGACATATCGCTATACATTCACGCCAAAGCAACGTACCGACGTGGCTCCGACGAAGATAGAGGTAAATATGTTTCGCTCATCGGAACTCGTACGACGACTACAAATTGATAGCGTACATCTTTTCAGAATATTCAACAAACGAAAATATCCTCTTCCCGAAGAAAAACCGTCGGATACATCTACGGAAAATACCGGTCTTATAATCGACAAAATCGATAATGTAATCATCGACGATAATACGTCGAGTAATTGACAGATTCGAAATAAACCAAAATTAAAATATTATGAATATCAAAGATTACAATTTCAAAGGACAGAGAGCCTTCGTACGAGTGGATTTCAACGTACCACTCGAAAACGGTAAAATTACAGACGATACTCGCATACGCGGGGCAATGCCTACTCTGAAAAAGATTATCGGCGATGGTGGACGGCTTATCATTGCATCGCATCTTGGACGTCCCGAGAAGAATCCGGACCCCAAGTATTCGCTACGGCAAATCGTCGATACTGTGTCGGAATATCTCGGAGTAAAAATAGCATTCGCTCCTGATTGCGGCAAAGCCCGAAGCCAAGTGGATGCTCTCGGCGACGGCGAAGCACTGATGCTCGAGAATCTTCGGTTCTACGCCGAAGAAGAGGGGAAACCCCGAAATACCGAAAACCTCGACGAAACGCAAAAAGCAGAAGCCAAAAAGGCAATGAAAGAGGCTCAAAAGCAATTCGCCGCTACGCTTGCCTCGTATGCAGACTGCTACGTAAACGATGCGTTCGGTACCGCTCACCGAGCACACGCATCGACGGCTCTGATAGCCGACTTTTTCGACAAAGACCATAAAATGTACGGCTTCTTGATGGAAAAAGAGGTAAATGCAGTAAAGAATGTTATGCACGACCCGAAGCGCCCGTTTACCGCTATAATGGGAGGCTCGAAGGTAAGCTCCAAAATCGATATCATACGCAACCTTATGAACAAAGTCGATAACCTTATCGTTACGGGAGGTATGACTTATACGTTTACAAAAGCTCTCGGAGGCAAAATCGGAAACTCTATCTGCGAAGACGACAAAATATCGCTGGCTCTTGAACTAATATCGGAAGCCAAGGCAAAAGGCGTAAGGCTCGTGATGGCTATCGATGCTAAAATAGCCGATAAGTTTGCAAACGACGCCAATACTCAGTTCGTCGACGACGGCAAAATACCCGACGGATGGATAGGAATGGACATCGGACCGAAGACCGAACGACTCTTTGCCGACGTTATCGAAAGTTCGAAGACCATACTCTGGAACGGACCTGCCGGAGTATTCGAGATGGACAATTTTTCGCACGGTTCGTTTGCCATCGCACAAGCGATAGTAAACGCAACAAAGAAAGGAGCTTACTCTCTCGTCGGTGGAGGCGACTCTGTGGCATGCGTCAATAAATTCGGATTTGCCGATAGCGTAAGTTATGTATCGACCGGTGGCGGAGCATTGCTCGAAGCCATCGAAGGTAAGGTTTTGCCAGGTATTGCAGCTATAGAAAAATAATTTGTTTATCATATTGAATAAATTTTGAGGTCGGCGTTGTGAAACGCCGACCTTTTTTATTTTTAGTATTAGTCGTCAATCATAGCTTATATATATTTATTATTGATTTTCTATAAACATATATTCGGAAGATAGTTTTGATGATAAATATGATACTATCTATCAAAAATATCATTGATATGATGAAACGATTAGTAAGTTTAATGAAACGATTGATTGATTAAATCAAATTTTTTATCAGATTGGTCAAACGATTAGTAGATTTAATCAAACGATTAGATAGTTCATTTAAATGATTTGTAAATTTGGTCAAACGATTGGTCAGTTTAATTAAACTATTAGTCAGCTTAGTCAAACGATTGATAAGTTTAATCAAATATAATAATAGGCGAATTAAACGAAGAAATATAATATAAAAAATGGCTATATAATATTTCAGAAATATCCTACTTACTATATAGCCAAGACAAAACTTAATTAACCTCCTATATTGGTTATGATTCTTTCTTATCTTCCGTTTTTTTCTTTCGCGAACGAGGGAAAAATTTCTTTATCTCCTTATACTTATTTTCGAATCCATGTATCGAAGTACGAGCCTTATACATAGTGTACGAATAGTCGTCGAGAGCTGCCTGATAATTGTCGTAATCAAAGAGAGTCTTAGCATTCACTAGACCGTCGAGTATATTTTGTAGAGTCATAATGACGGTCTCCAGATTTGCTCTGCTCTCATAATCTTTCTCAAATTCATTCCAATCTATATCGGGACTACTAAGTTCGCGATTGTTTTTGAAAAAGTCGAATATCTTGTTTATAAACAATTTATTCTGCTCATTAACTCGTCCGTACTTACGCCGCTCTGCTGCCGATATATTTACCAAAACATCACGCAACGATTGTTCGAATTGCTTCAAAAATCCGATAGAGATATTCATCTCTTCATCGGTAAAGTGCTTTCCACTCAAATTCTTAATTGTATTAGCCATATCTCTTACATTTTAATTATGAATAAATTGACGTTATCTGAGGGCAAAGTCTTACATACAACATATTTTTTTATTTTCGTCGAAATATTTTTAATACTAAATAAGAACGGCTGAACTTACATATAAAATTCAGCCATTCTTATTTTTCTCGCCCCTGCAAATAACAAGGAAGCGATAATAATATACTTATCTGCTTATTTTATCATTTTTTGCGGTCTTTCATCAGCGGTATGAACGAGTTGAAATAATTCTCGCCTTTGCGGACAACGCCGTCGAGTCCCTTGCCACCCATCTTAGAGCGTTTTACGTCGCCGAAGATACCTTTTTCGAGAGCCGTAAAGAGTCCTTCGGTCTGTAGTTTGTCGAGCAGTTCGATAGTGTCATCGAGCACCTTCTGAGCACGGCTCTGTATGATACCGCCCTTTTTGAACTCCATCTCGTCGCCTATGCTCTTCATATTGCCGAAGATATATTTTGCGTTTTCGATACTCAGGTAACGGTCGCTCATAAAGGGCGTATGTATGGCTTCGGTCGGCATACCGAGCAGTTGCAGTCCCTGGTGTGTCCAGATACCGATGATATTGAAGAGTGCGTCTTGGATGTGTCCGCGGAATATATTGCCTGTCATAAACTTGGTGGGCGGCATATATTTCAGAGGTGCGTTGGGGAAAATCTCGCGTGTCATCTGAGCCTGTGCCAGCTCGAAGAGGAAACCGTTTTCGAGTTCGGGGTTCATCTCGAAGGCGTGTCCCAGCCCCATCTGTTCCTCGGGCAGCCCTGCGATAGCGGCAAGCTGTTCGTTGATACAGTCCGACGCCAAGACGGTGTGAGCCGCTTCGACAGCATCGGCGGTGGTCAGGTAATTGTCTTCGCCGGTATTGATGATAACTCCCGCAAAACCGTTGATTACGCGGCTGAAAAATTGGTCTATGAGCGTTCGCTGCGGGTTGATGTCGCGGAAGAGGATACCGTACAGAGCGTCGTTGAGCATAACGTCGAGTCCTTCGAGTGCTCCCATAGCGGCTATTTCGGGCATACAGAGTCCCGAACAGTAGTTGCAGAGACGTATGTAACGCCCTATTTCCGTTCCCACTTCGTCGAGAGCTTTACGCATTATACGGAAGTTTTCCTGCGTGGCGAACGTACCGCCGAATCCCTCTGTGGTAGCTCCGTAGGGCACATAGTCGAGCAGGCTCTGCCCCGTAGTACGTATGACGGCGATAATATCGGCTCCTTGCCGTGCGGCAGCCTGAGCCTGTACGACGTCTTCGTATATATTACCCGTTGCCACGATAACATACAGATAGGGTTTGGTACCCTCGCCGACGGTCTCGATGAAATGTTCGCGTTTGTGGCGGCGTTCGGTTATGCGTTCGATGGTCTTGTTTATAATCGGTTGTAAGACAGCTTCTATCTCGCTGCGGGAGTTTATTTTTTGCCTCGATATATCGAGTTTGTCTTGGGCAACCCTCTCGGCTATCTCCTGAGTGGTGAGCCCTGTGTTTATCATCGTATTGCCGAGCCAAAACATAATACCTTCGCCCAGTATGCCGTTGTTTTTGAGGTGGTCTACCACTACGTTGGGCAGAGGTACTCCGTTGGCATCTACGCCGTCTATGCCAAGAAGGCGGCATACGGTACGCTCTACGGTAACGGTAGTATAGCCATCGACAAAATTTTGCACATCGCCGGCTATATTTTTTGCTATCTGTTTGGCGTGCGAAATCTTCTGAGAATCAAGTCCGAGTTTACTTTGCATATTTTTTCTGTATGTTTAAATTAAAGCACGCAAAGTTAGTAATTTTTTTGCATAACGAGGCGTGTTACTCTTTGACCAACTCCTCGAACTTGCCGTCGTCGTAGAATACTATTATCTTACGTATGCTCCTCTCTACAATCTTTTCGACTACTTTTTCGACGACCTTCACCTCCTTAGCCGTCTCTGTTGAAGTCGTAGCTGTGGGGGGTATAGGTATGGTTCGTTCATCGTTTTGCGAGACACTACGCCTCGTCTCCTCGTAGGCAGCGGCAGGTGGCGTAATCTCTTGTTTGGCTGCGTTATCTACGAAATCGGGAAACAAACTGGGGCTCTGAGAATCGTTTATTTTCTCATACATCTCTCCGTCGCCCGAAATAAGCCAATCCAACGAGATGTTTGGGAAAGCCTTTTTTATTTTTATTACGTTGTCTATCGACAGGTTGCCTGCATTGTTTTTGAGCTGTGTCAGTGCCGATGGACTTATTCCTGTCTTATTTGCAAAATCGGACTGCGTCATCTGAAGGCTTTCTATAAACCTAAATATTCTACTGTGCATAATTATAGATATTAGTTATAAAAACGAATTTACAAAGATAAATAAAAATCCATATATACAAAAACATAAACACGAATCACATTTTATTATTCTAAATTCATTTATATAAAAAAACGAATTATACTTATGAACGTCGAAAGTTTATAGCAGCAACCAAATTCGGTACGAAATATCAAGTATCGAATACTCACCAAGGGCGAGTATTCGATAGATATACCACAAGTTCGATTATTGTAGCTAACTCATATTTATAAAATGGCTTCATCATACTGCGAATGGCTTTATTTTACTACTAAAGTAGCTCTATTTGCATATTATCGAGCGAAAACAGACATCAATCATTATATGAGACATATTTCACTGATTATAAGCATACTAACTATTTAAATTAAAAAATGTGCTATACAGATAGGCTTTTAGCTGCGAATAGGCTGTATTTATCGAGAAAATACGGGAATAAATAAATATCTATGAATTGCCTCGATTTCGACTTACAATTACTTTTCGCCTCCTACCAAGAGGTATGGAGTATTAGATTATTACCCTTTTTTTTAGTCATATAATCTTTTAGATTATATATTACAATATAAATATATTGATAAAGTGCATTTTATGCAACAAAGAACAATGAAAATACAGGTATATATATATTCATAAACGCACCTTACCGCATTAATCTATTCTATTAGATTATATATATAGCATAATACACTGATTATTTAATGTATAAATGTGTAAGTATTGGACTGTTAAACATATATCTTTACTATCGAGCATCTCTTTATTTATATGAAATATTTCTGTTTAATAATATAAATATTCTACTCTACTGTGTCAGATACTCGTGAATTTATACTTATGAATACGATAAATATAGTGAATTTTGAGCTGTCGTTTTTATATTTATAAATATGTTTTGCTGAAAATATTTATACGATACGGTGAGAAATATTACTGGCACTATAAAGTCGCTCTATAATGCAATATTCGGCGTGCGATTTTTTTCTTATCGGAAATATCGCTTCTACGACAATCTTACTTATTACATAAAGCACTAACCTATCTCATATACTTGTGGAGGATACAGAATGTCTGTAAAATACTATATTTTAAGTATTGCCCGATTATCGCACAGCAGATAATTTTGCAAACTGAGACCATTCCCATAAGTAAATCAAAAAATAATATATATATGAAGTATTTAATCAACATTTTATTGGTTACATTTGTTTTGTGTAACCAGTCATTGTGGGCGGAAGAGGTGAAAAAGCCGCCCAAAGGTAGCGATGCCAATATCATCGGAGATGTAAAGAATGCCAAAACGGGCGAACATATGCCGTATATAAATATATCGGTCAAAAACACCGTTCTTGGCACCTCTACCGATGCTACTGGGCATTATTTTCTGAAAAACTTACCCACAGGTAAGATTGTGCTAAAAGCAAGTGCTTTGGGTTATAAGACTGTCGAAAAGGAGACCGAGATAAACCCCAACGAGACGCTTGAAATTAACTTTATCCTCGAAGAGGAGTCGCTCGTGCTCAACGAGGTGGTTGTCAGCTCCAACCGCAACGAGACGAACCGCAAAGAAGCAGCTGTGGTGGTGGGGATTATCAATCCCAAACTTTTTGAGGCTACCAACTCGGTGTGTCTCTCGCAAGGGCTTAACTTTCAACCAGGTGTGCGTGTCGAGACCAACTGCCAAAACTGTGGTTTCTCGCAGGTAAGGATTAACGGTTTGGAAGGACCTTACTCGCAGGTTCTAATCGATAGTAGACCTATTTTCAGTGCTTTGAGCGGGGTGTATGGACTGGAGCAGATACCTGTCAATATGATTGAACGTGTAGAGGTAGTCCGCGGCGGAGGCTCTGCTCTGTATGGCGCCAATGCCATCGCGGGAACTATAAATATAATCACCAAAGAGGCGATGGGCAACTCGTTCTCGGCAGGTTACGACCTCGAATATACGGGAATGAAGTCGCCTGACCATACTGCCAATTTCAACACCTCGATAGTAACCGACGACAACAAGGCAGGAATGTACCTCTACGGAACATATCGCAACAGAAAGCCATACGATAGCGACGGAGACGGATTCAGCGAAATGCCCGAACTGAAAAACAGCACCATCGGCATACGCAACTATTACCGTATCGGCTCGCAAAGTAAAATCTCATTGGAATATCATAATATAAATGAGTACCGTAGGGGAGGAGACCAACTCGACAAACCGCCTCACGAAGCAGCAATAGCCGAGCAACTCAACCATACTACGAATGGAGGTAGTGTCGCCTATAATTGGTTCTCGCCCGACGGGAAACAGAAACTAAACGTATACTCGTCGCTGCAACACGTAGAACGAAAGAGTTATTACGGAGGTCTCGGAGGGAATACTCCCTCAGACTCGCTGGCTGCTCTCAAAGCATATGGTCATACCTCGAACCTCACGTCAGTGACAGGCGGACAGTATGCTCTTATGTTCGATAAAATGATATTTATGCCTTCGGAACTGACCGTTGGCGGAGAGTATCAATACGACTTTATCGACGATAATATGCCTGCATACCGCAAAGAGCCATTAAAGCAGGAAACTCACTTGGCGGGACTCTTTTTGCAGAACGAATGGAAAAACCGCCGTTGGGGAATTTTGCTGGGAGCACGTATCGATAAACATAATCTGCTGACTAATCCCGTTGTGAGTCCTCGTGCAAATATTAAGTTCAATATTGTTCCCGACCTTCAATGGAGAGTCTCTTATTCGTCGGGTTTCAGAGCTCCTCAGACATTCGACGAAGACCTACATATCTCTTTTCTTGGGGGCGAAGGTGTGATAGTGAAAAACGCACCGGGACTCAAGCCCGAGTATTCTAACAGTTTTAGCACCTCTTTCGACGGATATGTGAGATTGGGCGATTTGCAGGCAAACTTGTTGTTGGAAGGATTTTATACGCGACTCAGTAATACGTTTGTAAAAGTGCCTACTGTCGATGCCGACGGAAACCCCATCGAAGAGCGACGCAACGGACACAATGCGAATGTTGTCGGAGTAAATATCGAAGGGAAAATCGTGCCATTGAGAGCAGTACAGTTGCAGCTTGGATATACTTTCCAACAGAGCACTTACAGCGAGCCTCAGCAGTGGGTAGACGACCCGTCGATATCGCCCGAAAAGCGTATGCTGCGTACTCCCGACAGTTATGGATATTATACTCTGACAGTAGAACCCATCAAACATCTGTTGATTTCGGCAACAGGCACATATACAGGCAGTATGCTTGTGCCTCACCTGAAAGGATATATCGCCGAGAATCGCCTCGAACGCTCCCCGCAGTTTTTCGATGCAGGACTGAAAGCCTCGTACGACTTGGAGCTAAATCTGATAACTCTCAAAATAAGCGGTGGTATCAAAAATATCTTCAACAGCTATCAAAAAGATTTCGATAGAGGAGCCGACCGCGATTCGGGGTATATCTACGGACCGGGACAGCCGAGGACATTGTTCATTTCGCTGAAAATAGGTAGCCGACACTAATAAAACACGAGAAAAAGTACTAATTAAAAAGAGAGCCGAGTATCTGTCTGATATTCGGCTCTTACTATTTTTTCACTACTAATCTCTTATAAATTCAGTTCGCTGCCCATCTCATAATCGACAATGATGCGTCCGCAGTTTTCGCAAACGATTATTTTACGACGCTGACGTATATCGAGCTGACGTTGAGGAGGTATCTGGCTGAAACATCCACTGCACGAGTTTCTCTCGATAGGTACGACAGCCAGTCCGTTACGCGCATTTTTACGTATACGCTTGAAAGCCGAAAGCAAACGCACGTCGATATTCTCTTCGAGCTCTTTGACCTCCATTCTAAGCTCTTCTTCCTCTTTTTTTGTCTCTACTATGATTTGTTCGAGTTCCGCCTCTTTTATCTGCAAATCGTCTTTTTTCTCCTTTATGATATTGATAAGCTCGTCGTATTCCACTTTGCGGGTTTCGATTTCGGCATTGGCTTCGTTTATCCCTTTGTCGAAAATCTGCACGTCGAGTTCGAGGTTTTCGATCTCTTTGCTCAATATCTCATATTCTCGGTTGTTTACGACATCTTTCTGTTGAGCCTTCTTTTTGCCAATCTTTATTTTAGACTCCTCGATAGAGTTCTTGTTGTTGGCTATCTTTTTTTCACAATCTTTTATCGATTCCGAATACCGCTCCAAACGTGTCTGCAAGCCTACTATTTCGTCTTTCAGGTCTTGGACTTCGAGAGGTAAGTCGCCGCGTAATATCTTGATGTTATCGATTTTCGTCATTATTTTTTGTAGACGATATAGCGATTTTAGACGCTCTTCGATAGAAAATTCTTGCGGCTCTTGCACTGCGACGGTTTCTGTTTTTTCGGTCGTAGCAACCGATTTAGCAGCTTTTTTGGTCTTTTCCTCTGTCGTGGTGGTAATTTTCTTTGCTTTTACCTCTTTATCTTTTTTTGGGGCAGTTTCTGTTTTCTTTTTTGTTGCCATAATTTCTTTATATTGAAATGCTATTTATCAAACAATTAATCTACTATTAGAAGTACGAAATAATATTTTTTTCGGTCTGCGAAAATCGAACTGCAAAGTTAGGAAATTTTTCGGTAATATGTTTATAAAAAATATTCTTAGTAAACTGCTCGCTTTCGAAATGTCCGATGTCGGCGATAAGTATCTGCCCGTCGGCTTCGAAAAATCGGTGATAAGTTACGTCGCTTGTCAGATAAATATCTGCCTTGCAGATTTTGGCATTAGCTATGAAATCTGCCCCCGAACCGCCACAAAGAGCCACTGTTCGTATCTTTCTGCCCAAGAGTGGCGAATGACGTATACAGCCGATATCGAATATCTTTTTAACGTCCTGCAAAAAGCTTTTTTCGTCTTGCTCTTCGGTAAGCCTACCGACAACGCCGAGTCCATAATTGTCCCACCTGTTTTTTAGAAGGTAGACATCGATTGCAGGCTCTTCGTATGGGTGTACTTTCTTTATTGCCGACACTACTCTATCGACACTGTAAGATGGTGATATCCACTCTACTCTGCTCTCTTGTTCGCTGTGGAGTTCGAACTTTTTGCCCACAAACGGACTAGTGCCCTCCAATGCTCTGAAACACCCCGTACCATCGGACGAATACGAGCAACAATCGTAGTCGCCTATATGGCCGGCTCCCGCTTCCGATACGGCTTCTTGTATCTGTGCCAAATACCGAGGGGGAACGAATGTCACTACCTTGCACAGAGTATCGGTCTTCGGAGCCAATACCCGTATATCTTGCAAGCCCAATCGATGAGCCATTTCCCAACTAACACCGTGACGTACAATATCGAAATTGGTATGGGCGGCATAAATGGCTAAGTCGTTTTTTATGGCTTTTTCTATACTACGTTCGATGTATGTCTGTCCGTTGAGTTTTTTAATTCCTTTGAATATAAGCGGATGATGGGCTACAATCATATTGCAACCTAAGTCAATAGCCTCGTCTACAATACTCTCGGTAACATCGACACACAAGAGTACTCCCGTCGCTTCACGATGGCGGTTGCCTACGAGGAGTCCGCAGTTGTCGAAACTCTCTTGGAGAGCCGTAGGTGCAAAACTCTCGAGCACCGTTACTATTTCGTCTATTTTCATATAATATTTTTGTCGCAAAATTAAGAAAAAAAAGAGTACCTTTGCCTCTGAAAATTCACCACAAAACAAAAAGATAAAGTTTATGTACAAACCAACAGATAAAATGAGTGATTTGATAGCGAGTCATTATAAGATATTGTTTGTTATGAGTCGCTTCGGGATACCGCTCGGAGTCGGTGACAAGACGATAGACGAAGTCTGCAGTGAAAACGATGTCGACGTCGATACGTTTCTGGTAATAGTAGAGATACTTCTCGAAAACACAAAATGCAGAGACCTCGACAACCTCAATATATCCTTACCCGATATCATGAAGTATCTTACCAATTCGCACGACTATTTCCTCAACTTCAGGCTACCGAATATCAGAGAAAACCTCTCCAGAATAGTAAATACGCACAAGAGCGAAGTATCGAACGAACTTTCTAAGGCTATCATCTACTATTTCGACGAATATGTAGCCGAAGTAAAGAAACACATGGAGTATGAAAATAGGTTGGTGTTTCCATATATAAATACGCTCATCGACAAGGTGAAAGCCGATAACTACAATATAGGTGTCTTCGTGCGTCAACACAACCACGTAGAGGAGCGTATGACGGAATTCAAAAACATTATTATCAAGTATTATCCTGCTAAAAGTACCAACGATATTAATAGCATTATGGTCGATATATTCGTGTGCGAAGAAGACTTGGCTACTCATATCTATATCGAAGACAATCTACTGGTACCTATGGTAAAACATATAGAAAAACAATTATCTTAGACACAAGTGAGAACCGTAAAAATACTTATATACGAGCCGTCCGAAATCATTATAGCAGGCATCAAAAGCATATTGAAGCAAATATTGGGCAAAAACATAGAGATATTCGAATTGGTCGATTACAACAACATAATACCGATGATATTCAAGTATCAGCCCGATATCGTTTTGCTCGATATGTCGCTGGTAAGGACAGGCGAAGTAAGAAAATTCAAAAAACAGCATAACGGCAAATACGTCGCATTGCAGCACTCGATAGACCATTCGTTTATGCTCAATGAGTTCGACGAAGTTATAACCGTCTTCGACAATGCGGAAAGAGTAAAATCGAAGTTATCGAAACTGATGAAGCTCAGCCAGAGAGATATGCCCGAAGAGTCGCTATCGATACGAGAAGAAGAGGTTCTCGTGGAGATAGTAAACGGTATGACCAACAAAGAAATCGCTCAAAAGCTCAATATCTCGATTAATACCGTTACCACACACAGACGTAATATATCGTCGAAGTTGCAGATACACACCATTGCGGGACTTACGATTTATGCCATCTCCAATAAGTTGATAAAGGTAAAGGAGTAGGTTACGCGCAGACGCAAACTATTAATTAAACAAATAAACACAATTCAATTTATGTCGAAATCACTTTTTATTCTTATGCTATCTATATTAGGTTTTATGGGTTGCACCGCACAGAACGGCTCTTCGATAGATTCCAAAGAGGCTTACGGTCTGATAAAAAAGGCAGACACCAACATCGCTATTCTCGATGTCCGTACCGCCAAGGAGTTTGCCGACGGGCACGTGGCGGGAGCTGTCAATATCGATGTCAATCAGACGGATTTTGCTCAAAAGATAGACGAGCTCGACCGTTCGAAGACATATATCGTCTATTGCCGTTCGGGACGCCGTAGCAGAAAGGCGGTCGGCATTATGGCTGCCAAAGGTTTCAAGAACCTGTACAATGTTTCGGACGGTTTCGTGGGTTGGAACAAAAACGGGCTGCCGTTCGAGAAGTAATAAGGCAATACAAAATCGCTAAGGAGTAATCCGGAGATTGATAAGGAGTAATCCGAAAATCGCTAAGGAGTAATTCGGAGATTGATAAGGAGTAATCCGGAGATTGATAAGTACCTTTTGCGAGATTGCTATATTGGTTTCGAAAGAAAGGTATATAGGTTTCAGAAGAAAGGTATATAGGTTTCAGAAAAGAGGTATATAGGTTTCGAAAGATTGATAAGTGCCTTTCTAAAAAACGATAAATGCTATGTACACTAAACTTTGGCTGTCGATAATCGGGCTGCACGCTCTGCATCAGATAGAAGAGAGTATAAGTTTCTTCCGGTGGTATATCGAATGTTACGATAGAATACCCGATTGGTTGCATATACAGAGTGCCGATAACGCACGACTTGTGGTAGCTCACCCCGAATATTTCATTTTTGCTACCTTGTTGCAATTGCTGTTCGTATCGGTTTTGGCTTTTGCCTTTCGCCGCAACGAGCGGGTAACGCGTTTGCTTATTTGGTGCTACCTTGCGGGGTTGTCGTTTTTCATCGTTTGGCATATCCTTATCTGCTATTTTGCCCATTCGTACGCCCCTGTTATGGTTACGTGCATAGGAGGGCTGTATCTGATACCTCTATTTGCATATAAGCTCTATAAATTGGGTAAACGGTAACTTAGACGACGCCTGCGTGAGGGATAGCAGCGGATACGCAGCCGCCCAAGGCGGCAAGTAAGAGCGGATAGCCCGACCCGAAGCGAAAGCGAGGGGCACGCCCAAATCATCGTCATTATCGCTCGGGTACGACAATTTTTTGTACCTTTGCACCTCATTATTATTATAAAAAAAGTAAGACAATATGAATTTCAAACGCACAAATATAACGACAGCATTACCATACGCCAACGGGCCCGTACATATCGGGCATTTGGCAGGGGTCTACGTCCCCGCCGATATCTACGCACGTTATCTCCGCAACAAGGGAGAAGAGGTGGTTTTCATAGGCGGTAGCGACGAACACGGCGTGCCTATCACCATCAAAGCGAGGAAAGAGGGAGTTACGCCACAGGATATTGTAGACCGATACCACGAAATAATCAAACGCTCGTTCGAAGAGTTCGGTATATCGTTCGATGTATATTCGCGGACGACCTCAAAGACACACTACCGTGTGGCATCCGATTTTTTCAAGAAACTATACGACAAAGGCGAGTTTATCGAACAGACTTCCGAGCAGTATTACGACGAAGAGGCGGGGCAGTTTTTGGCAGACCGTTATATCACAGGTAAGTGCCCGCACTGCGGCAACGAGCGTGCATACGGCGACCAATGCGAGTCGTGTGGGACGTCGCTCAGTCCGACGGACTTGATAAATCCACAATCGGCTATATCAGGCTCGAAACCCGTTATGCGTCAGACACGCCATTGGTACTTGCCACTCGATAAACACGAGGCTTGGCTTCGCGATTATATCCTCAACAATCACAAGGAATGGAAAACTAATGTTTACGGTCAGTGTAAAAGTTGGCTCGACGTGGGCTTGCAGCCCCGTGCCGTCAGCCGCGACCTCGACTGGGGCGTACCCGTACCGCTCCCCGATGCCGAAGGCAAAGTGCTGTACGTGTGGTTCGACGCACCGATAGGCTATATCTCCAATACGATAGAATTGTGCAGTGAGAAGCCCGAAAAGTTCGGCAATTGGGAGCGTTGGTGGAAAGACCCCGAGACGCGTCTCGTCCATTTCATCGGTAAAGACAACATTGTTTTCCACTGTATAGTGTTCCCCGCTATGCTCAAAGCCGAAGGCTCGTATATACTGCCCGACAATGTACCTGCCAATGAGTTTCTCAACCTCGAGGGCGACAAGATAAGCACCTCACGCAACTGGGCTGTGTGGCTGCACGAATATCTCGTCGATATGCCCGACAAACAAGACGTGCTGCGTTATGTGCTTACAGCCAATGCACCCGAGACAAAAGACAACGACTTTACGTGGCGAGACTTCCAAGTCCGTAACAATAGCGAACTCGTAGCTATATACGGCAATTTCATCAATCGGACATTGGTATTGACGGGTAAATATTTCGATGGAAAAGTACCGCCTCGCGGTACACTCGAAGATATAGACAGCGACGTATTGGCACAAATAGCAGATAGTAAGGCGAAGATAGAGAATATGTTGGACAACTTCCATTTCCGAGATGCTCTGCGTGAGGCGATGAATCTTGCCCGCACAGGCAATAAATACCTTGCAGACACAGAGCCTTGGAAGCTGGCAAAGACCGATATGAACCGTGTGGCAACGATACTGAATGTTGCCCTGCAACTCTCTGCAAATCTGAACATAGCATTCGAACCGTTTTTGCCCTTCTCTTCGGCGAAACTACGGCAAATGTTGCAGTTCGACTCGGTACGGTGGGCAGACTTCGGCAAGACCGAACTGCTACCCGCAGGACACGCATTGGGTAAGACCGAGCTGCTATTCGAACAGATAGACGATGCCGCTATCGACCAACAAATAAACAAGCTCCAGCAAACGAAGGCTACCAACGCCGCCCAATCGCAGACGGTAAAGGCGGTCAAAGAGACGGTCGAATTCGACGACTTCCTCAAACTCGATATACGTGTAGGCACTGTCGTTGAGTGCAGTAAGGTGCCCAAAGCGGATAAACTCTTGCAATTCCGTATAGACGACGGTATGGGCGGACGCACTATCGTGTCGGGGATTGCGGCACACTATCCCGAACCCGAGAAACTCGTCGGCACGCAAGTGTGTTTCGTTGCCAACTTTGCCGCTCGTAAGCTACGAGGTATCGACAGCGAAGGGATGATACTCTCTGCCGAGATGCCCGACGGTAGTTTGGTACTGGTACAGCCCAATACCAAGATATCGGACGGCAGTACGATAGTTTAACCTCACACACCAACGGGTGGTACTATGCAGATAAACGAAGCGGAATTTGTGATATCGAACAGCGATTTCAGGCGTTGCCCGCAGGGCGATACCACCGAAGTGGCTTTCATCGGGCGTTCTAACGTCGGTAAATCGTCGCTCATCAACTACCTGACAGGTAAAAAGGATTTGGCTAAGACTTCGTCGAAACCCGGCAAGACACTCCTTATAAACCATTTCCTTATAAATAAGCGTTTCCACATAGTAGACCTACCCGGATACGGCTTCGCCAAGGTGAGCAAGACACACCGCGAGAAGTTGCGTAAGATTATAGAGGATTATATAATGTTTCGCCCACAGCTCGCCAACCTATTCGTATTGCTCGACAGCCGCCTATCGCCGCAGGCTATCGACTTGGAGTTTATCGAGTGGCTCGGACTTGGAGGCGTACCTTTCTCGATAGTCTTCACCAAGACCGACAAGCAATCTCGCTCACGACTGATGCAGAATATCGAAAACTACCGTACCAAGCTCTACGAAACTTGGGAGTCGCTGCCACCGATATTTATGACCTCCAGCGAAAAACGCGAGGGACGAGAAGAGATATTGGATTATATAGAAAAAATAGTCGAAGGGTAAATGCTCTGAGAGGCAACCGCCACACAAAAACCAAACACATAAAAAACACACAGCAATGAAAGCACTTTTTGCAGGAAGTTTCGACCCATTTACCGTCGGACACAAAGACATTATCGATAGGGCTTTGCCCCTATTCGACGAGATAGTCGTAGGCGTGGGTTACAATATTTCGAAGCAATATACCTGCTCGGCAGAAGAGACTGCCGAGACTATCGGAAATATCTACGCCCACGAGCCGAAAGTAACGGTAAATGTATACAGCGGTCTGACAGTAGATTTTGCCAAAGAATTGTCGGCAGACTGTATTCTACGAGCCATTCGCAGTGTCAAAGATTTCGAGTACGAACGGGATTTGGCAGAGGTCAACCGCCGACTGTCGGGCATAGAGACAGTGTTTATGTTTTCGTCGCCCGAACTGTCGCACGTGTCGTCGTCGATGGTACGCGAGCTTGCAAGCTACGGAAAAGACATAAGCCGCTTTTTGCCGTAAGAGAGACGAGATTCAATTAGTAATTTACTTAGCAAATAAAAGAATCAAATCGGTTTAGAATCTATTCGAGAAATATTTACTACATTTGCACAAACTTATAAATAAAGCTACAAACAATGGCTACAATATCGGAAAACAGAGCAATAGACTGGACTAATCCCATCGAACCACAGAACGTAACTCTCGAAGAGTATAGAGCCGAAATAGAGCGAGCCGAAAAGTCGGGATATATAAGTTTCGGATCACTCGTTGCCGAATCGAAGAGATGGCTAAAAAAGTAATTGCAATAAAACGCCCCTTGAAGTTGGTGGTTACAAGGAGATATAGAGATAACCTCAAAAAGATAGTGCTTTATGGAGAAAGCGTATTCGGTACGGGAGTTGCCGAAGGTTGAAGCGTGTATTGAATGTTTCTCTTGGGCTTTGCCCAAACCCACATACTTTTCTTATCTTGACATAAGAAAAG
>ERZ773022.414-NODE-414-length-35676-cov-5.120154_pt1 | contig 35676 bp, 45 predicted proteins | sample MGYA00580839_ERZ773022 | MGnify/ENA primary metagenome ERZ773022 (study PRJEB29015, sample SAMEA2738020) | human oral metagenome | biome: human oral; feature: human-associated habitat; material: dental | place: China | collected 2044 ... | reverse complement strand
TATCATTTGCCTTCTTCTCATCTACGATATATGCAGCGTAGTCGAGGTCCTTGTAATCGAAACGGTACTTGTCAAGAGACTTATTTGATACTTTGATGTCCGACTCTTCAAGTGCATTTTTACTGTTGTATTTCATGAATTCAGATGCGACCTTAGAAGACCTTGCCTTGTAGAGATTAACGCTGTAATAAAGGTCCCTTACAGTATCTTCATCATTCTTAGTATCTCTATCTACCTCAAGCTCTTCAGATACCATTCTAGGCATCAGTAGCGTTTTATCCTGATTTACATCAAAGGTAATCATATCGCCTTTGCCATCGTTGTAGTACTCGATTTTCTTATATACAGTTTTCCATGTACCAGGGTCAAATTCCGAGAAGCGCACGATCTCGTTCCCCTTGTACTTAAGAGCCTGTGTAAAGTCGCCAGATGATGTGATATCCAATGTCCTAGTGATGTCAATGATGCTCCATAGGACTAGGACCATTATAGTTATAATACACGTCACATTGACATAATATTTTAATCTAAATCCCGTAGCCTCATAGAAATCCTTCTTTCTGTTCCTATTCAGTATACTGATATATGTGAACATATATTGAAACCAGAACAAAAGTGCCAACGGCATTCCAATAAAAGTCATCGCCAAAGAGGAAAGTGGTTGATCAGCATTGCTGTAGAGAAGTGCTGAAGGTGATATAGTAAATCCTTGCACACTTCGACTGATGCTAAAAAGTGATTCTGCAAAAATAATTAGCATAAAAATAAAATTAGTAATCAAGCTCTTTCTATAGTACTTATGCTGACTCTGCACATCCGTAAATGGCTCTGGGGCATCTGGGTCATCCGTGTAGAATATCATCACTGAGCCATAACCGTATATCAGATGCCAACCACAAGAAGCATATAAATCTAGTTCCTCCTGCGTCGTCTTGCTATGCTTGTATGGCAATATGCGATACCGCCTATCTCTTGGCTCGTCAACGGTGAATCTGCAAGTAAGTAGATTATCGTTAGCGAGCAGCAGACCTTTTCTTGCCTGATATTCAAGCCAGTTCTGCTTATAGAACATATCAACTATGCCAAAAGGGTCATACTTTAACTTCGTTTTCTTATCCATGACATACCTCGTATTGAACATTTGCGATAACAACTGAATACAATGTAGCTACATCTTTGCTGCGAACAGTCCCACCTTCGACTTCAGGTCGATAGGACCTTGATACGCAACTACTACGTACTTATTTCCCTTTCTGAGGAAGAGCATCTGCGTACCTAATGCATATGCAAATTCATCCTTTTCAGAAGCCCTGATATATGCCGCATAATCAAGACCATCGTATTTAAACTTCATATCTCGTATGCGTCTCTTCGATACGTCGAAGTTCATTCCTTCTAGCTGATTTTCTATATTAGATGATATAAAGCGTGCAGCGATTTTAGCTGACTTAGCCTTGTATAGTTGAACATGATACATGAGATTTCCCCCAGATTTATCGCGCTTATATGTTCTAGAAGGCGCAGATAAGTCTTCCGAAGACATCTTTGTCATCATGACATTACGGTCGTAACTTGTCTCGTATGTTATGTCAGGATTATCGATATTGTTATTACCATTTCTTACTATCATATTCGAATGGACCTCATCCCAAGTGGATGGGTCAAATTCGGAAAACCTTACAAGCTCAGCATCCTTATATGCCAAAGCTTCTTTAAAGCTGCTTGTCATGACTCTCTTATCTGGCACGAATATCACGTATACAAATAGACACACCATCAACACAATAATCGCATTAGTTAAAATCATATTTACATAACGTCTAGCCTTAAAGCCGTAAGTCCTTTTAAAAGTTCCGCTTTTAAATTGCCATATTAACCTTGCGTATTTAAAGATAATCCCTAGATAGAACAACACTAATAATGGACATATCACTAAATAAAGGCATATAAGTGGAGATGGCTGATCAGCTATCTGATAATAAAAGTCAACTGGATTTAAGATAAAGCTATACGTGCTGGGTCTTAGAATCCACAGTATGTAAATCGCAGTAAATATAGATGTAATAAGTGTAGAGAACAATCGCTTAACATAATATTTCTTCTCCGTAACTACATCTGTAAAAGGCTCGGGCGCATTCTGATCGTCTGTATAGAACACCGTTGTTGCATGCGTTCCTCGCACACATGTCCATCCACATGACTCATATATATCCAGCTCCTCCTGTTCGATCTTCTTTCTTTTCTCAGGCAGAATTCGGTACCTTCTCTCAGTTGGCTCGCCATATGCAAAGTCGTATATAAGGTAGCCAGTATATGTGAGAAGGAGACCTCTCCTAGCCAGATCCTCAAGCCAATTCTGTTCCTGATATATATCGGAAAGACCAAAATAACAAATCTTCTGTTTAATCTTATCGCTCATAACTGCACCTCCGTGCATCAATAAGGCATGCTTCTAATCTTCGGATTTCATCCTGATATAACTGCTCTCCGCGCTCTGTAATGCTGTAAGAAATTCTCCTGCCATCTGGGGGCAGCTTCTTAATCAAATCCTCTGCCTGAAAAAGTGAGAGAAGCGAGTACAGAGTCCCTGGTCCGAGCTTGACCCTTCCGTCCGTGAGATCATTCACATAACTCGATATCTCCGTTCCACACATATCAGAGCGGTGGAAGCAAAGCAGTATGTAGAACATTGGCTCAGTTAATGGTTCCAATGATTTTTTGGCCATGTATAGCACCACCCTCAATCAAATTTGCTGTAAGATTTCCTAATATCGTTAATCGATATTTCTAGCTAAAATATAATATCGTATTACGATATTGTCAATGAGATATGCAAAAAAAATAATAGCATGTACTTTTTTAGTACATGCTGGTCGTTAATATAAGTGATTTTATGATCTCTATTGCACGATATCCGAAGCTAAGCGTGTGGAGGTGCATTCGGCTATATCTTCAGACTGCCTTAGATAGCCGAGATTTTCTTGCTTGAATTTAGAATATGTCAATCCTGCTGCGCGAAATACTTTTCCGTACGCAGTCCAGACAGCAAGGGTTGCAGCCCTCATGAGGAGCTGTCTTTGAAGCTTAAGCCATTTACTCTCTTTAAAATGACCTAGTGTATATGATTGGAAAATCACGTGAGGGAGCTCATCGTGAAGCATCTGAGCACAGATTCTCTTTAGTGCAGGTGAGTCAGTAGCATCACTGAGAGCTGAGTAATAAGAGAGGGCGATAATCTCTGCCGTTATGAGAGTTACGACCTCAGGGCGGAGATCGCTACGTCTACGGAGGCGGCGAAATGTTCTATCGAGGAAATTGCTCTTGCGGAGCGGAAGCTCGTGATAGCGCATAAATTCTCCCAGGTATGAGGAGTGGAAGTTTTCCTCCCTGATAAATAGCTTCATGACCTCGGGATATGTAGGTTCGTCAAACTTGCGAGCGAACCCCTCTGCCACCTTGAGCAGATGAAGTCCGTCGCTGTGCTCACCGATTTGAAATGCAGAAATAGAAGGCAGTATCAGCGCCTTGATATCGGCAGGTAGAGCGGCCTCCTTCGAGAAATCTATCTGCAGCCTGTGCTTGTCGTTTTCTCGGAAAAACTCTAGCCACTCATCATAGCTATATTTTACAGATGGATCATTTCTTAGTTCGATCATATGACCTCGCTTGTCTCGACTTACTTAATAATTCTTGTGTGAAATATTACAATTGTAAATTTCATGGTATACCGTATAAATATTATATTCAATACTTATATTTTTTGTGTGTAAATGTTAATTATAAGTTAGATGGTTTAATTTCAAACATATATATAATACTTTTGGAGGTACTTATGAAGATATTAATTAATCTAGTAACGAGTATATGCCTTATTACATTAATAGCGCTATTTGAATATAATAAGATTAATTCAATAATATTTGTTGTTCTTTCAATCTTATGCTTGATATTAAACTTTTCACTTAAAAAAATGAAAAATACAGACATGTGAGATATAGAGCTGGAAGGCGTTTGGTTAGATATTCATACGAAATAGGAGGTGTTTCACGAAAATGAGGTTTATGAAAAAAATGAGTAATTTATATAAAAATATAATATATATCTATGAAGCTGTTTTCTTTATGGCTTATGGAATATATAACATGTTTGATGTATCCCCATTACATTCTGCTATTAAAACTGGATCTTCAATATCCATTATATTAGTCTTAATATATACATATAAAATGCTCGAGAAAGACGAGAAAGAAAAGAAAGATGCTAACATGACGGTTATGTTTCTATCGTTAAATTTTATGATTACTGTAGGGTTAGGTATTCATTAAAGTTGCATTACTAGTTGATATCCATCTTGAAGTACGGGATGATTGATTGTCCTAGTTTTGATCCCTTGAGAATGCATTTTGTAAGAGCACTTCGGACAGAATTGGGGTGTAGATACACTTCCAAAAGTAACAATTTTCTTTAACCCTTGAACTTCGCAAGATAATAGCTCAAGGTCGTTGTCTTCTATGTCTAGTAAAGATGTGATAATATTCATATGAATTCCTTTCTCAGATGTTTACCCAAAAACATATTATGAGAAAGTGAAAAGCGAGGCAAGCGTAACATTGCCTCGCTTTTCATATACAATCTGCCACTAAAACTAGCCCCGAAAAAACATGATTGACGAGATTCTCTCATCAATCATGTTTTGTTTTCTCATATCATATCTGAAATTTTCAGATATCTATGCTTAAGCTATTTAGTTTCCTAAATATTACTGCTCTCTCTTCTTTCTAGCGAATAGCGCTACTCCAAGACCAATCACACTCATAAATAGTGTAGCCGCATATGCTAGGATAGTGTCATCATCTCCGGTCTTTGGAGCTATGCTTTTTCTTGCAGGTGCAGCCTTAACTGCTGGAGCCTGCTTAGACTGCGCAGTTGTAGTAGCTGATGTCGAATGTACAGCTGGTGTTGTAGTAGATGGTGTTGTTGGTGTCGACGGCGTTGCTGGCACTGACGGAGTAGTCTGTGCTGTTACAGCCTTGTACACGTATACCTTATCTCCATTTGCTTCCTCGCGAGTCGATGCAAGCTCATATCCAGCGATATTCTCACTGCCATGTATCCCAAACTTTGTAGGCTTTAACTCAGTTCCATCTTCTGTTACATAGTGTGTAAAATCTATACCTACGCGGATTATACGGTTTACAGCATTAGATGTTGTAATAGATTCGAGAGTACTTGTACCCCATCCAAATTGATTTTCACTGCCAACCTGTTCGCTATCTGTTACGAGTGCCTTCACATCATTATAGATGACATCCGAAGTGTAATCCCTGTAATTTGAATCATTCATTCCGTTCATAAAATTTAGATCAATATTGAATTTAGCATCCTTGCTACCATTTGAACCTACGGAATCAACGATTACCTGATTTGCCTTTAAAGCTGCATCTATCTTAACGATAGTCTCATATGGAGTTTCCTCCTTAACCTCTGCCGTGATATTCCAGTATCCACTCATGTCAAATAATGCTACTGACTCCGCATCGTCAATTCTCACATTAAACCTTGGATCTGCATCCTCAATAGGGAAATCAAGCAAAACTCTAGGATAATACACATACATGCTACCTGGATCGATAATTATGTTCTTCACAGTGTATTCAGTGTTATCGCTCTGATCAATCAGGGTAGCTTCCTTAGCGTAATACATGGTCTCAAAATATGTCTGTGGATCCTGCGGATTTCCTTCAGTAGCGCTGTGCACAACATAAGTATCCAGATTGCTCCAATCTTTAACCTTTACAGTATTTCCAGAATGCGAATCACTCGAGTCCACGATTAGATCATAATCCTGTGTAAGCCTTTCCTTCCTTGTTCGCGACTCGAAAGCCGATATGTAATTGTCCTTACCTGGAATCTGTATCCGCTAGTAGTATTAGAAACAGTTGAGTTACTAGACTAGTTGTTACACCGTCAGCGGGCTCAGTCGCTACGAAGTTATTTATAGCAGATTGCTCATTAGCCGTAACAGCATCATCTGCATACACATTAACAGCCAAAGAAGGTGCCATCATTAGAGACACACCTACAGCTGTTGCCTTTAACATTTTCCTCCTACGCTTGTTAATTCTTTTAGTCATTTTAATCTCCTTATGCGCCAATATTTATGCGTTTAGTAGTTTATCGAGATTATACACTTTATTGATATACTTGCACAGCATTATTTTTAATACCATTGTATTTTGCGCTATCTTATTTTGTATTCACTCATATTTAGCCTCTCTTTTATTATTATCGCCAATATTTCAAACTATCTGCTCCAAGTAGTGCATATTAATAGAATTCCTGCTATGATCTCTTGCTAGCATATCTCAATGAATATTAATTTATACTCGAAACCTTAGAACACTAAAAACCCTCCCCACTGGTCGTCCAGCAAGGAGGGTGCATATCACTATTAAATAATAATGCTCAACGTTCATTTATCTGTCTGAGTTCTGCAATTATTTACTCGTCTGATAGAAATGAATCATCCGCCTCTTCATCTCATCTGATACCGGCAGCCTATCTACTAGGTAGTAATAGCCCACAAGCTTTCCATCAATAACCTTCTTGAGCCTCTCTAAGTATTCATCACCCAACTTGTCCTTAGGCACGTACTTCACATTAGAGCTCCAGAACGACTGTATGAACAGCGCTGAAACCAGTAGATTAACTTCCTGATTCATTTCCGGCGTGATATTCTCAAATATGTGTGCAAACACCTTGTCGAGCACCAGATGCTTCTCGTCACGCACAGTCATTATCGAAGACTCATTTGTCTGATTATAGTAGTATAGGGCATCGTCAATGTAGTATACAGAACCAGCTAAAGCTACCAATATCGGCCATAACGAGAGAGCTTCGTAGTATGAGTGTTCTAGGTAGCGAACTTTTTCAAAAAGCCTTCTGTCATACATCGAAATCGTTCTGCATGGCAGTAGCCACATGGCGCTTCTTATTGAAACTTCCCCAGAGTGATGACCATTTTCTCGGAGGCATCCGTGCTGCCGTTGATCACGCACAGTATCTCAAGATTTTGGTAGTACTGATTAGTGATGGACTCTAGGCATTTATCTATATACTGCTCTCCGTTATATATCGGAATTATCACTGAAATTAGCGGCTTGATATCAGCACCTCCTTACAATCAATCGGTTATTCCCGAATCATCACCGTACGATAATCCGGATCCATATATTCGTACCCGAAGGTTCTGAATACAGATTCGTATTTCTTGTTAGTCATTGCTAGGATTCTACTATCGTTAGGTGCTACGGCGATAAGAAAATCATCAATCTCCTTGTAGAGCTGCATATCAGCACCACTATCTTCATACGCTGGATCCACCATGACATCGGTAATCAGAAAATACATTGCACCATCTCCCGATACTCTGCCAAACGCCACAAGCTCACCATTTACATATAGACCCACCATGAACAGGCCGTCCCGCAGCGCTTTGATGACTGTCTTCGGACTACGTTTACGCTCACCGCACTTATTCATTAATTTAATCAGCTCTGTGGGGAGCGTTCTATTTATACGAGTCTCTGCCTTAATCATAGTACATTCCCAAATTATAGTAACGAAGTATCATCAGAGGGCTATTAATCGACCCTCAAAATCTCATTATAGATCATTGATTAGATTGCTCATCTAATCCAGTTACTATTTAACCTTAAAAGCGTCTTCAACTACTTCTTCAGCTAATTCTTCAACCTCTTCATCTACTGCTGCTGCTCCAAGCTTCGCTGATTCTACTGCTGACTCAGCCTTCGCAGCTTCCTTAGCTACCTTTTCAGCCTCCTTCACTGCTTTAGCCTCTGCAGCCTTAGCAGCCTTTGCAGCCTTTGCTTCTGCAGCCTTTGCTGCCTTCTCTGCTTTTTCTACTGCTAGCACCTCGAGTTCTTCCTGACTAAGGTAGTTATCAGGATTTAGCTTTCTAACCTCATGCAGAACTGCTGCTGCTGCAAATAGAAGAACAGCAAATACGATGTATGACAAGCTCTGATTTAGGATATAAGAAAGGGCATCTCCGAAGTGCTCTCCAATTGATGATCCATATGTCTTGAAGTAGTTTCTAAGGTATGTGATTGAATTGAAAATTGCATATAGCGCATATACGGAAACGATTCCTGTGCATACGTAAAGTCCAATTATAACCTTTGATGTCTTAAGCTTCTTGTTGTTCATGATTCCAACCTTTCCTTAAATGAAATTTATAAAATATTTATTAATTCTCTTGAAATATAACATATCCGTCCATATCATATCATGAATTCCGCGTGGTTGTTATGTGAATGCTAATCACAAATGATATCACTGCTCTATATCCCAATTAACCGCAGATATTCCGTATCTCTCTAGAAAATCGTTAGCACGAGAGAAGTATTTGCCTCCGAAAAACCCTCTGTACGCGGATAGCGGACTCGGATGAACACCAACTATTACAAGGTGCTTTTTATTCGTGATGAGCGGCAATTTAGACTTGGCGTTAGACCCCCACAAAATAAATACCAATGGTTTCTCTCGTTCATTTAATTTTCTTATAACCGCATCAGTCAGCTGTTCCCAGCCTTTTCCGCGGTGCGAATTAGCCTCGTGCTCTCTAACTGTGAGCGCTGTGTTGAGAAGCAAAACCCCAGACTGAGCCCAGGGAATCAGGCAGCCGTTATCCATCTCTGGCGGAGCAATCCCAAGGTCTGAATTTATCTCTTTAAAAATATTTACCAGAGACGGCGGTTGCTTCACACCCTTCTTAACCGAGAAAGCCATACCGTGAGCTTGTCCTTTCTCATGATATGGATCCTGTCCGAGGAGCAGAACCTTTACATCGTTATACGGAGTGTATCTGAAAGCTGTAAATATCTCATCACGCGGTGGGAAAATTGTATGGGTCTCATATTCTTCATCGAGGAATCTCTCGAGCTCTCCATAGTACGGTTTCTCCATCTCTTCGGCGAGTATGGCATCCCACTCATTTCCGATTTTAAGTCCTTTTGTACCCATAATTTCTCCTATAGCAACATTTATTTTCTGCGATGCTTTGCTGGATGAAGCGCTTCCTGCCTTGCATCGTATACTTTATACACTAGCCATGCCATGAGCGAACCTATAATCGCTCCTATAACTACATCTCCAGGATAGTGAACGCCTACATAGAGTCTCGAAAGTGCAATCAAGAACGCAAGTAAAAGCGCCGGTATTCCATACTTCTTAGATCCATTCAGGTATATACACATCGCTGCTGCAAACGAACTAGCCGAATGACCAGACGGGAAAGATGCATCGTGTTGCTTGCCAATAAGCCTCTGAACACCGTCAAATACTTCATACGGTCTAGTCCTGCCTATTAAATCTTTGAGAAGCAGGTTATTTACAAGGTATGTGAGCGCAAGTGATGCGAACATGAGTAGCCCATACTTCCTGGTACGTTTAAAAAGCAGAAGCAGCACTGCAATCACAATCCACATAATCCCAGCATCTCCCAGGTGAGTGAATACCTTAACAACAGGTGTCAATGAGTCATGAACTGCAAGGTGCTGAAACTTTATGAGCAGCGAACAGTCGAAATTTCGAATAGTCTCTAACATTTAAAACTCCCATCTACTGTACTCTTAGTTAGCTATATTATCGTCGCCATCTGCGTTATCAATATATATCTTGTGTAATCTCATGCCGAAATCGCACAGAATCTCATAGTTGATAGTTCCAATTTTACCAGCAATCTCTTCAGCTGAGATTTCATCATCACCTGAGCGTCCCATGATCACGACCTCATCTCCTGCTGCTGCCCCTAGTACATCCGTCACATCTATCATGCACTGATCCATGCAAATGCTTCCTACGACCGGAACTCGATGACCCTGCACAAGAACCTCTGCCTTGCCAGTGAGTGTCCTCGAATAACCATCCGCATAGCCGATAGAAATTGTGGCAATCTTGCTCTCTCTATCCGCTATAAACCTCCTGCCGTAACTGATTGAAGTTCCAGCTGGCACTGTTTTAATATGGATAATATATGCTTTTACAGACATAACTGGCTTTAGATCAAGTCTCGTCTTATCCACCTCTTCAGACGGATAGCATCCATATAGGATTATCCCGGGTCTTACTGCATCGAAATGAGTCTTCGGATAGTCCATAATCGCAGCGCTATTAGCTATACACAGCATCGGAACATTGATGCCGCAGCCTGCGAGTTCCTCATAGAAGTCGTTAAACAGCGAAAGTTGCTTGTTCGTGTACGTCGAATCAGCTTCATCAGAAGTCGCAAAGTGTGAAACCATACCGTTGATACGGAGACCCTCAAGCTCATCAATCTCCTCGATTTCAGTTCTCGCAAATTCCTTTTCTAGCGGTGTCTCTATCCTATATCCGATTCTACCCATACCAGAATCAATTGCGATAAAACAGTCTATCATTGCACCCTTCTTCACCGCAATTTCGGATTTTTTCTTAGCTCTATCTAAGCTCCCGATGACGATTGTAAGATTCTGCTCTATTATGATATCGGTGCAATCCTCTGGAACTAAACCGAGAATGAGTATGCTCTCGTTAAATCCAGCCTCGCGTAGCTCGAGCGCTTCCTCTATTGTGGCAACCGCAAAGCGTTTAACCCCATTATCACGAAGCACTTCCGCACATCGCACACTTCCGTGCCCATATGCATCTGCCTTTACAACGCCTATTATCTCATTATTACCTATTACTCTTTTGATTTCTTTGATATTGTGGTCTAGCGCCGATAGGTCGATTTCCACCCACGTCTGGCGCATTGATTCCTTGTACATTTTTTACCCCTTTAAGTATTTAGTTCCTGACAGCTAGGCCGTCAGGAACTGTCTCTGTCAGTAGGTTATACTTTATAAATTGCATGATTTCATGCAAGATGCAGGTTATCCCCTGCAAATTGTAAGTCATACCCTCGCAAATTACCTAATTATTAGTTCTTCGCGCGCTGGTCCATTTGAAACCATGGATACACGAACTCCGATTTCCTTTTCAATCCTCTCGATGTAAGCCTTGCACTCACTTGGCAGATCATCGTAGTTCTTGATTCCTCTTATATCCGTCTTCCATCCTGGAAGCATTTCATATACTGGCTTAGCCTTCTCGAGGAGCGGTGTGTTAGGAAAGTCCTTTGTCACCTTGCCATCGATTTCATATCCTACACAGATTTTGAGCTCATCTAGGTATCCGAGAACATCGACAACTGTAACCGCAACCTCCGTGGCTCCCTGCATCATGCAGCCATATCTGGTAGCAACAGCATCCAACCAGCCGACTCTTCTAGGTCTACCTGTGGTTACGCCGAATTCACCACCATCTCCGCCGCGCCTACGAAGCTCATCTGCCTCATCTCCGAACAGCTCGCTTACAAAAGCTCCTGCTCCAACAGCAGAAGAGTAAGCCTTTACAACCGTAACTATCCTCTCAATCGCATATGGTGGAAGTCCAGCTCCAGTAGAACCGAAGCCTGCAAGTGTCGACGATGATGTTACCATCGGATAAATGCCGTGATCAGTATCCTTTAGTGCTCCAAGCTGACCTTCTAATAAGATTTTTTTACCCTCACGAAGCGCATCATTAAGCACCTGCGAAGTATGAGCAACGTATGGTCTCAGTATTTCAGCATATTCCATTAATTCCTCATAGATATCTTCTGGCTTAATCTGTGGTTTGTGATACAAGTTCTCGAACAGAACATTCTTGATAGTGCATACGTTCTCAATCCTCGCCATCAGGACTTTCTTGTCCGCATAGAGATCCGCAACCTGAAAACCGATTTTGGCATACTTATCGGAGAAGCACGGTGCGATTCCCGCCTTGGTCGAACCAAACGAGTGCCCCGCAAGTCTCTCCTCTTCATAAGCGTCAAGCGCCATATGATATGACATTACTAGCTGTGCTCTATCTGAAATGATGATTTTGCCATGTGGGACACCTGCTTCCTCAATGGACGCAAGTTCTTCGATGAACTTCTTGGCGTTGACAGCCACTCCATTTCCGAGAACACTTACAGCTTCTTTGTTAAAAATGCCTGATGGCATGAGGTGAAGTCCGAATTTACCAAATTCATTCTTGATAGTGTGACCAGCATTACTTCCGCCCTGGAATCTCACGATATAATCGGATTCCTGCGCGAGTACGTCTGTGATTTTACCCTTACCTTCATCGCCCCAATTAGCACCTACAACTGCTGTGATCATAAAAACCTCCTTGTGCATTGCGCCACCGCGCCTCTGCCACGACTTTATGACCCCGTCGATTCGCATCGCAAACCGACCTTCTGTAAAGCCTTGCTATAAATCCCTTCCCCCGCACTAATAGTACTTGAGGATTATTAAATATGAATTAAATATAACTTAAATATATTCAATCTTACTTGTATTACGCCAGATTCCCATCTTCTCGGCTTCCTGAATCAGTTCTTCCCTAAAATCAGGATGTGCCACGCTGATGAGACTCTCGGCTCTCTGCCATGTCGACTTACCCTTTAGATTGACTGCCCCATACTCGGTCACTACATAATGAGTTGCCGTCCTAGGCGTAGTGATAATCGACCCTCTCGGCAGCGTAGGGTGAATGAGAGATACAACCTCACCGTTAGGCTTCGTCCTTGTCGAATGCGTGCACATGAAGCTCTTACCATTCTTGGATAGGAAAGCTCCAAGCACAAAATCTAGCTGTCCACCAGTTCCTGTAAGCTGCCTAAAGCCTGCGCTCTCTGAACAAACCTGCCCATACAAATCGACCCCAACACAGCTATTAATCGAGATAAAGTTATCTATCTGTGAAATGGTGTGCACGCTATTGACGTAATCAACCGGTGCCGCACAGCAGATAGGGTTGTCATCGATAAAATCGTATAGTGCCTTACTGCCGACTGCTGCCGTATATACGGTCAATCCCTTGTCAACCTTCTTTTTGTTGGTAAGCTTACCAGCGTAATAGAGATTCATAAATGAATCTACGATTACCTCGCTGTGACCACCGAGGTCACGGATATCGGACTCTGCGAGCAGACCACCTATAGCATTTGGCACGGCTCCGATTCCGAGCTGGAGCGTGCTTTCATTTCTAATGCGATCCACTATCGACTCAGCAATCCTTCTATCCTCAGGACTCGCTGGTGCCGCATTGAACTCAGCTAGCTCAGGGCTCTCTCCCTCGATTATATAGTTTACATCGGATATATTGATGTGCGACTCATATCCGAGCGCAATCGGCATCTTCTCGTTAACCTCAACGATGACAATCTTAGAATTTCTGATAATTCCGAGAAGATCAGCATTAGTAGGTCCAAAGTTAAAGTTACCATACCTATCCATCGGTGCAACCTGAATGCAGCAGATATCGAATCCGTTGCCCTCTTGCCCCCAATATAATGGTTCTTCATTGAATAGAATCGGTACATACCAGCAGTTGCCTGCATCTGCCATCATCCTGTCCATAGCGGTATAGTGAGATGAATAAAATCTAACTGTGTCTACGTCCCTCGTCGCCTTGAAAGTCTCTAGTAGATCATTTCTCACGGCAACTTCAGTCTGAATCTCTAATCCGCGAAGGAGTGTATCGGTCTTGAGGCGCTTGCCAAGGGCTCTGTCCATGTAAATGGAGCTCCCTGTTCCCACGCCGAAGTGCAGCCTATAGTTGCTTTTAACAAGGCTGGCAGCGAAATCTGCATCTATTAACTTAGTCTTGTATTCACTCTGCACTTGACTGATATCGTACATAGTTGTCCCTCCGTTTTCCTAAATTGTCACTATTTACCGCAAACTTTTTTGTGGCAAAAGGACAAAGTTATTTTAGCCCATTTATGGCTTTTTTTCAAGCATTTAAGCCTCTTCAGGTCTCTTCAAATCTTAATATTTGCTTATCTTTCAGTGTTGAATTCTAGTAGTTTTTGTCAATTAGTGGCAGATGATGCACCATGAATCATATCGGATTCTCGAGTATTGTCGCACTAGAAAAGGACATGAGATAGTCTCATGTCCTTCGCTCCCGATTGATTATTTGACTTTGTAGAATCTTTTATAGACCTAGCCACTCGCGACCATAACGACGGGTGATACCTTATCTATATACTAGAACTAGTCGCGCTTCGATAGAAGATCTCTGATCTCTGTAAGCAGCTCAACCTCTGGCGTTGGTGCTGGCTCTTCCTCTACCGGCTCCTCTGCCTGCTTTCTCTTAGCCTTGCTTAGCGCCTTGATAATGATGAACACGGTTAACGCGATGAGTAGGAAGTTGATGATCGCCTGAATGAACACACCGTAGTTAATAGCGGCGCTTCCAACTGTAACCTTTAGTCCCGAGAAATCAATTCCTCCGATAATTACACCTACGATTGGCATGATGATATCATTAACAAGCGAAGTAACGATTGCTGTGAATGCAGAACCGATGATGATACCTACTGCCATGTCTAGCACGTTGCCACGAGCGATGAATGCCTTAAACTCTGCGATAAATCCCTTTGTCTCTTTCATTTTACCCTTTTGCGCCTTTCAATATTGAACTTATATAACACTTATTGAGACTATGTTGTGCACAAATAATTTGAAACAACATTTCACTACATAATGAATTACACTAAAAATGGCTTCAGGTCAAGCATTTTGGGCAAATTAATTGAAAAAAATTTAATTGTGCGCCGAGCGTTCCCGTTATCATCTAGCTCCCTTTATTCTCTTATCGCTTGTACTATATGCTATTCAGTGATATTATAATTAAGCTTGCATTTGACGCTGATGATTGTAGTTAATCAGAGATTTATCCGGGATTACGTTCACAGGAGGTGTCATTCGCAAGCGCCCAACCCATGTCTCGATAGCTCAGGGGACAGAGCACCGCTCTCCTAAAGCGGGTGTCGGAGGTTCGAATCCTCTTCGGGACACCACCTCAAAACACTGCAATTCTAATGAGTTGCGGTGTTTTTCTTTTGCTCGCCTAGCTCGTGTTATTGCCGATATTTGCCGATATTTGCCGATATCGGTGTTGCACCTAATGTTGCACCAATTGTACACAATTCATTTTTGTTTTAAAATATTCTTTCAAAAATTTTAAAAAGTGTTGAAAAAAGTGTTGACATTGTACAGCTATCAGTTGTACAATGTAGACAAGCTAAAGAGAGAGCAGAAAGCTCAAGGAGGATAAAGAAATGAAATATAATAGAATCTCTGCAATAGTTAACAGCACTGGAGAAGTAATCAACCTATACAGCGACGGAGAGTTTAAGAATTTCGAAAAAATCAGAGCAATATTCGGCAAAAACTATGATGATGTTAATGACAGTCTGATGGACGGACCTAATGTAAACGGTTGGAAATACACCGAAAAGGTGTACGAATTCGGAGAAGTAGTTGAAAGTGTTACATTTATTTACAGCGAAGTAACACCACGGTACATCGTGGTGAGCTATAAGCCAGGCAGCGACTTTGACAAATATTATAAAATATTTGACGATATAGAAAAGGCAAAAGCTTTTCTATATACCGAAGAGTATGACTTTCGGGAGAGGGAGTTGTATGATTGCACGGAAAATTTGTCAGAGGATTTCGTTAGCGACTGGTGCCTGCCAGCCGATTATGATGAGGCCGAAGCAAATGACAGAGGTTATTTTTGGGACGATAATTTTGACTTATTTACAAACATCAGCGAATCACGGGATTAAATAAACCCCATGAAGAGACAGTTGAGAGAGTATATTGCAAAATGAGGGAACATTATGGGAGAAGAAAGAAGAACAGAGCGGGTGATGGTGAGAATTACACCATCACTCAAGAAAGAAGTTACCAAACTTGCCGCTGCCGAAGGGAGGACATTTAGCAACCTAGTAGAGCATCTATTGATTGAACGGCTTGAGAGCAGCAAAAAATAAAAAAAGAGCGGGCCTGCGACTGGCTCGCTCTTCTTCACTATTATCATAATAGTAGGTCAAGAGGCTTCTTTTTCAGAAAAGCCACTTACATTATAAGGTTGAATCAGCCTGTTTGCAATAAAAAAGAGAGACTTAAATGTCCCTCTTTTCAGAGTCTTCAACTACTGCTCTTTCTAATAATTCAAGAACATATACGGGGGCTTTTCTACGACCACTCTCCCATTGCTCAATTGTCCTTACTGGGATGTTATATTTCTTCCCAAATGCCGCCTGTGATAAGCCAAGAAGCTTTCGCATTTCCTTTAGCTCCATTATAATTATCTCCTTTTTAAAGTAATGATGATCGAACAGATTGACAATACAATCGCTATACTACTTAATGTTATTGCTAATATCTTCATTTTATCTTTTTCAGATGAGCGGGGGATTGTGTTATCCCCCTTGCCTTAACCATATCTTATTGCTATAATCAATGTAGCAATGGAAGCTATCAAATTGATAGTTGCAGTGATGAGGTTAAGCATTTCAGCCTTGTTGCTGCTTTTTTTCTTTCTCATCTTTCTACCTCCTTTCTGTATTTATTATACCAGTCGTTGGCGTATATGTCAATAGTTTTATTAATATTTTTTTAAATTTGCAATAAAAAAAAGAGAAGCACGTAGCTCCTCTTTTATCTTGTTTAGAAAAAGCTCCATCCTGTTGCACCTAGCTCAATGCCTACTTGTGCATTAATCAAGATGAAGTTTATACCATCAATCAGCTTATTCATTCCACCCTCTTTACTTGACAGAGATTTCCCCTTGTTCGTTCGCTCGTACTTCAACATCATCATTCGTGATTAATTTTCCATCTTTGATAATGTAAATTTTATCGCCCTTCACGATGCCTTTTTCCGTGCGAGATCCATCAGCTTCAAAATGCTGCCATTCACCATCAATCATTTGCCAGCCTGTTTGCATAGCTCCGCTAGAATTGAAGAAGTAATTTTTCCCCTCAATTGTATGCACCCCGCTTCCATACATGCTGCCTTCTTTTGGATCTAGGAAGTACCATTTATCATTGATTGATTGCCAACCTGTTTGCATCTTGCAGTTTATTCCGAAATAGTACCACTTGCCGCTAATCTGCTGCCAGCCTGTTACCGCATATCCAGATTCGTTGAAATAATACCATTCGCCATCGAATTGCTGCCAGGTACTCTTGGGATAACTGCCATCAGATTTTCTATACCACCATCCGTTGTTATCTTGAATCCATCCTGTTGTTTGGAAATTTGGATGTACAAAACCTCGAATAAATCGCCCATTGATGGCTACTCTTCTATATCCTGTCGTGTGACGATTTCCGATGTTGAATTCGAACACATTAATCATCCCAGAGCTAACTGATACGACAATTCCAACATGGCTAGCGCCTCTGGTGTTGTCGCCTATCCCGTTATCATTCCAATCATATATGATCCAGTCTCCGGGAGATGGTGTGAAATTATCATTTTCAATCCAGATGCCCATTTGTTGTGCTTTCCTCACAATCGTGCCCACATTGTATGAACACGGGTATGCATCACCAAGGCCACATATATATGCGATTGCGCTAGCACATGCTGCGCAGAAATTCGCAGTATATGTCATGGGTGCGCCATCTGGTTTGTATTTATTGAAAACATCAATCAAGGTGCGGTGTGACCCGCCCTTGAATGCCATGCCATTATATCTAATGGCGGTGTTGATTATTTGTTCCCTCTTCCCCATCGCTTAACACCTCTGCTCTTTTTAAATTCTCCGCAATAGCCTCTTCATTTATATTTTTATTTTCGTCTGCTGGCGCTGGCATCTTAAATTCTTTTGTATCGTCTTTTTTCGAGCCTTCGATTAGTTGCTTAAACATCTGATGGAAGCCCGTTGCCGCTAGTCCTGTAACACCGCCCTTCACAATCGCTTCAAAGCTAACGCCTAGACAAATAACACCGCATACCATTCCGATAACAAAAAGTACCGTTGGAATTATTTTGTTATCAGTCGGCATAAACTTTTTCAAAATATATCCTATGCAAAGGCAAAATACGAGCACTAACGGAATATACATCTTTGAAACAACTTCTACACTCATCATTTAATTCTCCTTCCTATGTTCTAAATGCGTGATTCTTTTTTCATGATCGTTTAAACGATCATCATGTTGGTTATGCTTGTCCCACATCCGAGAATGCGACTCTCTATCATGGGCCTCTTGCTCTTTTACTGCACATTCAACACTTGTTACATCTGCTGCAAGATTCTCAATTCTCACATTGAGAGCCTTGATTGATGCGTTCAATTCATTAACTGGCTTTCCTACATAATTGTTCAATGCGGAAATTAAGCCGATTAACATCGTTAGGCCGATTATCAGGCTTCCGATAAATTCTGGTTTCATCGCTTTTTTTCCTTTCATAAAAACACACCGCAGATGCGGTGTTAGATTTAACTGCCAAGCTTCTTGATGCCATATATTCTCACGGGAATCATCGCTGCGCTTGTTGTCGCTATAGATGTATTTCCTTGTGTTTTATAAGTTCCATTTCCAAATGTGATTCTGTGCGAGCTACCGCTTCCAGAGCTGGTGACTTGTCTTGCGTTTACCCAAAAATTTGTGCCACCACCGCCAATTGATGATGCGCAAAATTTTACTGATTCGCCTCTTTTCAAGCTCATGCTAGAGCGTGTATATTCTCCAACGTAGTCGCTCCATTCTATGATGTACTCGTCATAGCTTCCATCAATCGCAAGCGACTGCGCTGCAAATTGCGAATTCGGGCTTGAATTGCTCCACAGCAAGCTTCTAGTTTCAACCGTTGCTAACATTTTCTTAATTTCAATCAATGTTTTGAGAACACTTATCATATTATTTCACCCCCTTATGCTCTTATTGATGTTCCGAAGAACGAAGCAAGCTCATTCTCTGCGCTAATGTTATCAATCTTAACATCGTCCGTTGATGCCTTCAGTTTCTGCAATTCTTTCTGTAATTCTTTCTGGAGCTCGTTGATGCTGTTCTGCAACTTCCCAGCTGCAGTGCCATCAATTGCCCCTTCTAGTATGCTTTGCCACCTTGAGGTCATTGCTTCAAGTCCAAAATTCACCGGGAAAGCTGGTGCAACAAATCCGCATAGTTCACTGTTCGGTCTTTGGTCTAAAATATTCGCAACACTAATTTCAGACGCTCCCGCATTGATATGTATATCTGCAAGTGCAATTTCATAATAATTGCTTTCTCTAATCAATGTTGGTGCAACGGGTGTTGTAGAGGGCGTTCCCTCTTTTTTATAAAGCTCAATGTTACGAAAACTATCAGATGTATCTAATCTAGCAACAATTCTATCTATTCTCTTTAGCGATGCATGAGCTGCACTAATTGCGATAGTGCGCGCTGATTCTTCACTACCTATGCCACCTTCAACTATGCATCCTCCGGGCATGATTTTCACTTTCATACCGCCAGCGGGCTGTACTTGTAAATCAGAGCCATCGCCACTGATTAAACACACACCATTGCTCCATACCGCTTTCACGATATTTCGCACGGTCACATCATCAACAGCTCTATCCCCTTTAGGATTTACATCAAATTTTGATTGAAATGGTATTGATATCATAAATTACCTCCTTAAATGTTAAGTGCAACATATTTTTGTTTGTATGGTGTTCCCATCACCAGCTGTACTTCAATCGCATTTTTCCTGTGCACCTCTTTAACTTCAACAATTCTTGCTGCAAACATTTGTTCAATATCATCTAGTACAATCGTACATATATCGCCTAAATTGTAATTTTCAAGATAGTAGAATGTGTTTTGTAGCACATCTACATTGATGATTTCCTGTCTCCAATGATTAAGCATTTCGAGCTTGCCTTGATTTCGCATCTGCTCCCTGATAACAGATTCATTAGCTACTTTTAGCTCGATTCCAGAAACGCTCCCTTGAATTATTTTCTTCGGATAGAGGTCTAAATCTTTTGGTCTGTTGTTTTCGTCAATGTAAAATTCGCGGATCATGCTTTTCGTGTTGCCTTGCTCATCCGTGATATATTCTTCATTTTTGAAACCAGTTTCGTCCATAGTCTGGCGAATTTCAATAATCGGAATTACAGCGCTATCATCATATACATATTCGATTTTCGATACATCGCCCCACCCTGTTCCAAAGAATACATTTGCGCGCAAGTCTCGCCCGCTAGTTGGTTTTACCTTATACAGAAAATGTGGCTCTTCTATCTTTCGCATCCACTCTTCCACCCAATCAACATTGTTTTTGTAAGGCGGTGCAAGTTCAACATTGAAGCTCATCCCATACAAGGCGCATGCATCATATAGAGTTGTCGCGGCACCTGTTCCAGCTTTAAATGAATACACAAGCTCTGGCATCCACTTCGCATCATAATCGCCCCATACTTGACCAACTATTGATGGGGGTATTTCGTGACTTCCTCCAGTTCGCGAATACTGCCCGAGCGCACTTGTGTTGATGTTTGCGAATAAGCCGAAAATAACTGTGCCATCTTTTTCATTCACATTTTCATCCGAATGAAGTGCTACTCCGTCAAGAGCCTTTTCTGCAAAGAATCCAGATATCGTTGCAAATGTGCCTTGTGCTGTAACTTCATATACAGTTTTCTGCACAATGCCTGTTTCTGGTCTTCCTGTATTTTTGACAAATTTCACATGTTGATTCCAATCTTGTGCGGCGAGCCTCACAGAGAAATCTCCAGCTTCGGTCCATTTTCGATTCCATGCCACCTCGATAAAATCGAGGTCTTCAAGGCGATTCATAAATTTATCAAAAAACTGAATCATAACCCATCATACCTTCCTATATACTCAATTTCTGTACGTAACGCAGAGCCACCAACTTCGGCATCAACTTTGATAAAATTATCTCCGAAATCAAGAATAAATTTCCTAAAATCGTACGGATCATTGTCTGCACCCAGCGAAAGAATTTTGTTGTTATGTATCGCGTATGATTTCGATGTATCAATCTCAATTCTATCGCCTTTGCGCATTTCAACATTCAAAATAGCTGTTTTCTGATTCACCGTAACTTCAATATTTTTCGCGTATCCTGTCGAGGTTATTTCTATAATCGGATGTGCTGGTGATGATCCGATGTAGTTGATTACTTTTTCAGTCGTGTGCTCTTCTGCGGAAAATGGCAGCATGATGCCTTGACCATACGCATGAGGCCACACCCACAAGGCTTGTTTTTTGCTGAAATTAGTTTGTTCGCTTTCAACAGCAAATAAATCTGCATATGTTGATAGAAATCTAATTGTTAGATCTTTCATCTTGTATACATTTCCGATTGGAAAGTTGCTTGCTGTTATCTGGCAATCTTTTGCGATGCGTTCTGTACCTAAATAATTGATATGTAAATCATATTTCATACGGCTATTATGGAAAGCTATCGCTTGCATTCTTTGCAGATTGTAATTTTCTGCATCTAGGGGGCGCGCAACAATTTTCATGTCACGCGATACCCTTCGTTGCCCAGTTATTATGTCGCCATCACCAACTCCCCTTGCTTGCTTTGATGTTTCAATTTCTGGAAAATCAAAACCTTCAAGGGCGCGAAGCTCCCAACTATCTGATTGATAGTAAAAAACCTCGCCATCAGAGCGAATAGCTTTCAATGAAGCGATGTGTTTCATTTTCGCCTACCTTCCCGCAAGCCCCATAATTACAGCTTGCCTCTTCAGTGCTCTCTCTGTATCAATTGGACTTTGTACAGGCTCGTGGAAGTGAATAACTTGTGTTACCACAGTTTGATTGCCAGCGCCCATTGGTGATGCTGCAATTGTTCCTGTATCAAAGCTTCCAACTGTCATGCGTTCTTTTAACGCATCCATGTTAGCTCCGTATGATGTTAGTACTTTTGAAAAGCTCTGCTCGCCACCTTTAACGAGTCCAGCATTCATCATCTCGCCCACCCAAATTGTGAATCTTGACGGAGAGTGTATATCTAGCACACTTGTAATCTTCTTCTTTATTGCGCTTGCTTTGTTGCCTATCCACGAAATCAGATGATTAAATTTATTCATCATTCCTTGCTTTAGCCCTTCGATGAGATGTGCTCCTATTCCTAGCAATGAGCCTACACCTCTTTTTATAGCGCTCGGAATTCTAGCAGCCTTTGATGCAACTGTTGATATCACATGCCCAAAGCCAGATGCGATGCCTCGCGCTAGTGCTGCGATAAGGTGTGCGCCAGCTGATAGCAATGCTCCCGCTAGCGCAACGATTGCTGATACGATTGCAGCCAGCACTTGAGGTATGTGCGCAACAACAGATGGAATTGCTTGCACTATGCCTTGTCCAAGAGTTATTAATAGCTCTGTTCCCGTCTGAATAATCGTTGGCCAGTTTTGCTTTACAAAATTAGCAATACCTGTTATTGCGTTGGCAATATGTCCCACTATGCTCGGAAGTGCATTCGCAAACCCTTGCACGAGATTTTTGAGCATTTCAGCACCTTCTTTGAAGATTGATGGTGCGTGTGCACGAATCATAGATCCTATGTTACTAACTATTGAACCTAGCGATGCCACAATTGCTGGTGCACTCGCAACAAGTGTCTGCCCTATCGCGAGCGCCATCTGCCCTATCGCAGAGAGCAATGCTGGTGCTGCTTGCACGATGCCATTAATAACTGCGGTCAATACTTGTATTCCAGCTTGCGCGATTTCTGGACCATGTGCACTTATCATCGTTGCTACTGATGAAATTTTATTAGCAAGCCCAGTCGCGAATGCCGCAACCTTCGCACCCACATTTTCAGCAGATGCACCCAGCTTTCCGAAAATAGCAACGAGTGCCACAATTCCAGCAACAACAAGAATTATAGGATTTGCTGCAAGCAACCCCCATACTCTCGACAATAGCGGGAGCATTCTTGATATCGTTGTGAGCGAGCTGCCGAAAGCTTGTGCGAACTTTCCAACAAATATTGTTGCTGGCGCAAATATAGCTAATCCGCCAGCGATGCCCAAGATTGCTGATAGCGCTCCGCCAGATAGTCCCGCAATTTTACCAGCAAGGCTCGAAAACTTTTCTTGAACAGCCGTAATAGCTGGCAGCAGATATCCTGCCATTTTAGTTCCAATTGTCTGAATAGCTCTAGCAGCCACCATCTTAATGATGTCTATCTGGTCATTAAATGCATTTGCTCTATCTAGTGCGCTCTGGCTTATTGGTTCTAGCTTGTTTTTCTTGAAGATTTCAGATACTTTCTTATAGGTTTCTCCACCATCAAGAATCAATGGATTGAGATCTGCGGCAGACTTACCGAAGATAGCCATTGCATATGCATCTCGCTCTGTCGCATTTTTCATTTTGCCAAGCTTCATGATAGCTTCGTCATACACAGCATTACCATTTCGCAGATGCCCGGAACTGTCTGTGACACTTATTCCGAGTGCGCTAAATGCTTTTGCTGCAGAACCGCTCGCAGATTGTGAGGCTGCTAGCATATTCTTCTTCAGTTTGCTGTGAGATTTTGCCAGTGTCTCAACGGGAACATCAACGAGCTCTGCCGCTGATTTATACATCTGTAAATCTTTTGTGCTAATTCCGTACTGTTTAGATAAAGTGTTTAAATCATCCGCTTGCCTTGCCGCCTTGTATGCAACTCCGCCAAGTGCCGCAGCTACTACTCCAGCTGCAATTGATACCGCTTTCATCTTCTGTCCAACAGCCTCAATCTTCTGCCCTAGCAGTGTGTACTTCGCTCCGAGTTGTCCTATTCTTGTTTGCGAAGCTACGTACCGAGCTTGTGCTTTTTCAAGCTGTGCAATCTTCTGCTCTGTCGCAATTATTTCTCTCTGAAACTTGCGATATTCATCCGCTCCGATATCGCCTCGCTCGAATGCAGCTTTCACCTTCTCTTGATTTGCTCGTAAATCCGCAAGATGTTTTTTCGTGCCAATTAGCTGTTCATTCAGAATCTGCCCTTTTTGCTTCATGAGTATAGCATTGAGTGGATCATTCTTCATTAGCTTATCGACAGAGCTCATCTCGCTATGCATGCTTCGTGTTGCTGCCTGTGCCTTCTTTACTGCTTGGATAAATTTGACACTTTTCCCAGATATTTCAATTTCTAATGATTTTTTCGCCATATAATTTACCCTTCCGCGAATCTATCAAAGAATTCTTGTGGAGGTGCTTCCTCTTTCCGTTCTTCGTAATAGTTGTCGTTTATTTTTTCAGTCATAATGTCATAAATGAGCCCTATATCCATTTCCTCAATATCCTTCTGGCTCAGTCCTATTTCTGTGCACCTTAAATAAAAAAGAGCAGTCGTAAATTTGCGACTGCTCTCTATTTTTTTTCGCTGCCTTCGCTGCCTCCAGCCTCTTCAGCTTCAACAAGTGTTTTCTCACTATCTTCCCACAGTTCGAATGCCTCTGTTACAATCTCGATACCATCCATTAACTCAAACTGCTCTAGCCACTCATCAACTGTTGCTGGCTTTTCATCAATGCACATAATGTATGCCATGTCTTCCATAAGTCCCATATCAACTTGCTCAATGTCTACATTGGCAAAATCTACATCGCCATTCTGGAGCGCTTTCATAGTTTCTTCGTCTGTGCCTTTATAGATATTCGCTAGCTCCGTTAGCATGTCGCGCTTGAAGTGATTTCTAAACTTCCTCGGTGTTGCCCCTGTTGCTGCGAAGTGATATTCTTTTCCATTCTTGATGATTGTTTTTTTAGCCATTTCTTTCTCCTATGCTAAATTGCGAAAAACCTCGCCATGCGTTATGCTGGCGAGGTTAGATAAACTCTATTAAATTGTTTAAGCAAATGTTGGCACTTTCGGTGCGGTGTACCAAGCTTCATACACTTCTGGCTTTGTTTGCACAGATGATACCTTTCTTCTTCCGATTCCCGGAAGTCCAGCCGCCTTGATTTTAATCTTTATCGGCTTTGGCTCGTTAGATTCTTTCTTTGTTTCCGAGCTAGTGCTTGGCATCGCAGCTTTGCAATAGAAGTATAGGAATCTTCTTGCCTGTGTGTCTTGGTCGAATTCGAACGCAAGCGCGAAATAACTGCCCTTGTCTGAATCGCCATTGACGATATTTCCATCTGTATCACGTTTTGCTCCTAGATGCGATGTCTGGAAATCTTCTGGAATCTGGAACATTTCAAGTTCGAGTTCTTCTTTCTGGATCGCCTCGATGATAGCCCACGTTCCATCATCTGCATATGTAGAGTTTGAATCGCCCGATACATCTGCACTTAAACTAACAGCTCCCCTCCAAGGCTTGCCCGTTCCGAGCGTTAGCTTGTTCAACTTCTCATCCCATGTTGCTGGATAGTAGTGCACATTTTTTAATCCGAGATGATATTTAGCCTCTGGCTTTGTTGGTTCTGGCATTTTCTTTTCTCCTTTACTTTAAATCAATATTTTCTTCAAATATTCTTCGAACATCATTAGCGCATCCCGCTATTGTCGAATCAACAAAAGGATGCCCATGTTTCGTTGAATATTCAAGAATATTAACAAGTGGCACCGATATGCCACCCTTTCCTCTAACTTTCTTTGTGTTGGTTATAATTCTTTTATGCGCGCCCTTCTTGATTTTCCACTTCGATGCAAGATGTCCGCCACTACCAGCTCCGCTTGGTGACGCACTTTCTAATTTTCCTTTAACCAAGTCCGCAGCTTCGTCCACAGCTTTGTCTGTTAGCTTTGCAACTTGCATGCCCGCTTCATTCAAGATTTCATCAACAATAATGTCGAAATTGGCCATTGTACATTTCATTTATAACCCCCACGAAAATAACAACAGTTCATAGCCTGTTGTTTCATAGCCTATTCCGTCAATGTCGCCTAGTTCGAATGCGCCACCAGGGCAAGTGAATTCTGCATTAAACAATGCATTCAATATTTCGAGCTCACGAGCTCTAACCTCTTTTAGGCTCATGCTGCTCGCATGATAATATCGCAAGATTATTTTGTCTTGCCCGGCAACTAGCCCGTTATCTTGATATATTTGCGATGGCATCGAGCTCACAGAATATACACAGAATTCTCTTGGTGCAGATTCTAAATCTGGCAACTTGCCCGCATAGGTTTTTACTTGCGGATAAATTGCATCATCTAGTGCTTTCTTCAAAATTAAATCGCCATTAACTGCGAACATAGCTATTTCCCTTCATACCTCTTCAACATGAAATTCATCATGCGATTTTGCTTTTCATTTACACCCGAATACAATTCATAGCAGTTCGGATTCAGCCTATCTGGCTGCCCACCCTTGAGGATATCAGCGCCATTCTTCGCAACAACAACTCGCCTGTGTGCTAGGGCCTCATATAGATTTGGTGCGAACGGCATGCGCACATTCACACTCTCTGTAATTCCCGCTGTCATAGCGGCAGCTTGAACAGCTCCATATGTACCGCTCCAACTTGCATAATATGTTGTTGCTCCGTTGTCTTCCGCGACCTTCTTCCATCTTGTTTGATTGTAGCCGCCAGCAACATATTCATCTTGATCTACGATGTAGAATTCTAGTGGTGTATCAATTCGCATCTCATACACCTCGATTCTGTCCGATATCGAATATCAACATAGGGTCTATTGCAGAATGGTCCGTTTCTGTATTCAGATTTCTTTTTACGATTTTGGCAATTGCCTCAATCGCCTGTTCATTCTTGATGCCTTTTTGCGCATCCTCTTCAAAATCATTTCTGCGCCATCCAGCATTAATCAAGGCGACTTGCGCCGCCTCAATCATGCTGTTAATCATCTCTTCTTGCTCTGGTGTGGAATAGACGATGCCCACACGCATTTTGATTTTGCTTGTTAGTTTTGCATTCATCTGCTCCACCTCTCGAACTATGCGAGCTTCTTAATTGGCAAAAATGCCTTGTAGCCAGCAACTACTCCGCCCAGGTGCTGATGTCCGAAGAACGCAATCTGTCCCTTATCCTGGTAAATTGCATCGTTTTCTACAACTATCATGTCCGAGAACTCTGGGAGCTCGTACTTCTGCGGATCTCCGTATACAGCGAATGTCTTGCCCGCTACCTCTGCGGAGAATGCTTTGAAACCGCTATTGATTGAGAATGGTACTTCTAGTCCGCCCTTCGCCTCGGAGATTGTTCCGCCTGTTCCTTCAAACTTAACATTGTATGCTGGATCTCCGCTCTTTAGCTCAACAGCAAGGAACTCATTAAGTGTGTTCTTGTTGAGGAATAGTGTCAGCGGGGATGTAACATCCTCATCACCACCATATGCCATGATGATGTTGCGGAGTGTGTTCTTATCGAATGCCCTAACATCTAGCTTATAGTCTGCTGGCATAACTTTTGCTGGTGCGTTTGCGATTCCGCGAAGATGGCCGGTTGTTCCATCGCCAACAACAATCTCTTTTGATGTCTTCTTGCGTAGCGACTTCTTCACATTGTTAATGATTGCATCGAGATAATCAATTGTGTTGAGCTCCTTCACCTCTTCATTGACAACAGCTTTCGCAGTCAGCTTTGTTGCAACAGTATCATTAGTGTTGAATGTGCCTTCTGCTGTTGTGTATGCTCCAGCCTCCGCAGTGTAATCTGCATCAGCAACATCAACTTCGAATGCTACTTCGTATCTTGCAGCACCCTTCATAGGCACGTGCGCAACAAGGTCAATTGCCTGTGCGACCTGGTTCGGTGCTTCTCCTAGTGTACCCTTGTATGCTGTTGGCTTCTGCGTGGAAGAAGATGCAATTGCTCTCTTCTGAATCTCTCTCTGCGCTTCTGCAGAAATTACAGTTGGCTTTCCGCTTCTGATTTCAGCAGCTAGCTTGTCAAGGTCAATGCCCTTCTGCTCCACCTTCTCTGCATCGTGACTTGTCTTCACAATTTCTGGCTGTGCAGTGGATCTCTCTTCTGCTGCCTTCTCCTCTGGTGTCTTCTCTTCTAGCTTTCTAGCCTCTTCAATCTGCGCATCAAGCTTCTTTAGCTCTAGCTTAATTTCGTTCAGCGCTTCTTCGCTTTTTGCCTCTGCAATTTCTGCAATCTTTGCGGCTCTCATCTCTAGTAGTTCTTTTAATGTCTTCATTTCTTTACTCCTTAAATCATCTTATACATTGCTTCAAGTTCTAACTTCTTTTTCCTCAATTCAAAATCATTCGCATCATCCATGCGGCTTTTCTTCTCGCTATCCAGCAATTCAAAGCTCCTCGCATAAATTGAGGTGCTATCATAAAACGGAACATCCACAACGCTCACATCATAGAGCTTTTCGATATCCGTGATAGTTCTTGTTATTTTGAGTTTGTCTCCCTCTTCAACATACTCCCATTTGTCTGTTCCCGTTCGAGTTGTAAAAGCGAAGCTCATTTTGTCAAGTAGTCCATTCTTAATTGATGTATATACATCTCTGTTAGATGATGTATCAATTAGCTCTGCAACTATATCAAGCCCCTCATGGCTTTTGATAAGCTCAAGGCTCTTGTTTCTCGTTCTTGCCATGATAAGAAATTCATCATGGTGATTGTATCGAAGCGGCACATCACGCATATCCGTGTTATCTAGTGCGCCCGGTGCAATTATTTCTGTGTATTCTTCATCCCCAAATTGATAGGTCTGTGGTGAATCAAAGACGATGGCGCGCCCCTCAATTTTCATACCCTCTTCAGCGACTGCTCTGATCTCCATCATTCTTCTTTCAAATTTCGGCTTGCTCATTATTCTTTAGTTCCTTTCCCAACTTGATAATCTGCTGCATTATCTGTGTTAACAAAATTAAGTGATTGCATTCTTGTGTGACCTTCACCATCTGGCAATGGTTCGAGCCCGAATAGCTCTGTTCTTATTTCGTCAAGATACATTAGCCCTGTGTTCGTTGCGAGTGTAGCAAGGCTGATGCTATCTTGTGGTGTTAGTCTCTGCAGCATTAGAAAATAGCATCGCACTTGATGCCCCACGTCTTTTTCGCGTTCAGTAAAGCAATGTGCGGTGAATGCCTCTTCAAACTGCTTAATAAATGGCTCGATACAGCTCTGATAAAAGCTTGTATAATCTTCTGAATCGTATTCGCCAGATAGAATCGCCAATGATACTCCGTATCGCTCACACACATTTTCTTTCAGGAATTTAAGTGTTCCGCTGTCAATCTGTGCAAAATCAATCTTTATCGGTGTAAAATCGCCAACAAGGTCCGTTGCGATAATGCCTGTCTTGCTCTTCATGATATGTGATTCAAAACTATCACGCGTTGAATTGAGCTTTTCACCATCAAGAATTGACTTCGCTGCATATACACCCTTAATTTGTAAACTAGCCTCGATTGATTTCGGCAGCCCTTCAATAGTCTTGTGCAACGCATCTACACTGTGCATTACATTCGCATCATCTGGCCTTCCGTAATCATTACCGCCTAGTACCATATTTGTGCCCCTTCGCCATTTTATGTTGATTAGCTCGCTCTCCGGGAGAGTAAATGTTGAACCATCTGCGAAGGTCATTTTGATTTCGATGTAATCATCGCCAATGCCAACATCAACAGTTTTTGGCGACAACACATAAAATGCTTTGTACCACTTGATTAAATTTCCGCTAGCAGTTCTTCGCCATTCGTACTTCGGATATATCCAGCAGTTCATGTGCTTTCTTCTGGTCCATTCAATCGCTGCCAAAAAGTCACTTGTTGTCTGATACTCGTTAGGCTTATATCTGAATAGTCTTGTGATATCATCATTTGCAACTGCTGTGCCCTCACCAATAACAACTGATTTGATTTTGATTTTAGAAATCTCGCTGGCGGTTCTGTCTATACAGTTATTTATAAAATCAGATAGATAGATATCGTTACCGCCCAGCCCTTGCAAAATTGTTGGACTGCCAAGCGGATAACTAGAGCTACTTCCATTTATTTGCGATATGCCGAGCTTGTCGGCTAGCCACTCTTTTAATTTCATCTTTGCTCCTAAATCATTGAATATTCATTTCTGTAACTTTGATATACAAAAACAGCATCAAGATATGATGCGGCTCCGTCTATTTTCATTTCGCGTTTGATTCGCTTCGGCATGATGCGCCCTATATTATCTTGCTTATAACTACAATTTTTGAAGCACCAATATGTCACAGGATTATTCTGATAATTGATTTTCTTCTGCCTCAAATTCTCTTCGGTGTTGTTCATTGGATTCGATAAGCCTTTTGCATCTTGAGGAACATTCTCAAGTATGCCATCACCGAATAATTCTTTGTGTCGCTTGATATACGACTTCGCAAACCTGTTGTCATAACCGCCCTTAAATGGCAGCACTCCGAACTCCTTATACATCTGATATTCATAATCAGCAACAATCGCTGTATCAATGTCAACATCATCAACAATGGTTATCCATCCATCGCGCGCCCATTGTTCATAGTTAGCGCCAGCTTTTTCATCATTGCGATATTCAAGCTTGCTCTTCGGCATCCAGAAATGTTGATGCGCCAAGAATTCTGATTCGGGCTGAAATAGCATTGTTAGGCACATGAGGTCCGTTGTAACAGCTAAATCAACACCGCCTAGATACATGCGACCTCGCACATCTTCCATGCTAAATGTCTTTTCATTTCTGATAACTTCTGGATCTAACCAAGCATTCGCATTTGATTGCTTGATATTGAAATCCTTGCAGAGTGTCCAGCTTCGCTTTGTCGCACTGCCTCTAGCCTCTTCAACTTCTCTAGTTAAATAGCGCATCTTCTTTGATACACCAAGATTCGGATTAGCTTTCACCCAGCTATCAGGATTCGTCCAGACTTCCTCTTCATTATCCATTGTGTATAAGAAGTAAAGCGCTTGACCTCGCTCGCGCTCACCTTGCAGCACCGCTTTAGCCTCTTGAATCTTCTTGTCAAGATGCCCATCATCAACAGTGCCTTCTGTGGTGATTTCAATCATCAAGCACTCATCCTTGGTGCTCATTGATTGCACTAGCGGTTCAATCAAGGTTTCGTCTTCCATCTCGTGCGATTCGTCTACAATTGCCAAGTCAATGTTGCGCCCTTCCTTGCCCTTTTTCCGTGCAGATATCTTCTTGATTTCAGCCTTATTTTGCTTGCTAAATTTCCCTGTTTTCCTTCGTTGCTTCCTATTGCCAAAATAGATGCCTGTGTTGTTGCGCCTTGTCACTCTTTCAAGCGATGCCGATAAATCACGCATCGAATCAATTTCAGTGAACACGATATCAGCTTGTTCGTAATCATTGCTTGCGCAGAATATCACAGTTCCCCAATTGCCACAGAAAAATTCTGCATTGCCCAGAGCTGCGGCCAATGTTGATTTGCCATTTTTTCTCGGAATAAAAAGAAGCACATATGTGTATTTTCGTATGCGCTCGCCATTTTCATCTATTACATAAAATCCATATGCAGCTTCAATAATTGCTTTTTCCCATAACTCTAAATAAACAGGTTTCCCAGCGAATGGCGATTTCGTATGCTTGCATTTTGCCTCAATGAATCTGATTCGCTTGTGAGCCTCTTCAACATCGAAAATTTCATCTGGCTTTTCAATGTCTTCAAGCAACAATTCGTATTGCAGCTTTATCCACCAACATGCAGGAATTTCGCCACTATTTATCTTATTTGCATACTCAATTAAAAAAGAGTGTGTGCCACTCTCTTTACATAAATTCATTCAATTCATCCTCTTCATAATCAGCATTGCTGCCTAGATGGCGCTCAAGCATCTGCATGATGTTCACCATCTGTGCTCGTTGCTTTATGATTTCAGCATTGAGCGGATTTGCTTTCAGAAGTTGAGGATTGCGCGGATGTCGTAGCACTATGCCGCCACTCTCTTGCAGTGCCTCATGCAACTGTTCAAGCCCAGCTTCACATCTTGCAAGGTTTAAAATCAAACCCTTCATCTTGTCAAATTCTTTGCGCCCTTCATTGTCTTCATCTGGTGGGCTAAATAATTCAAGATAATACTCATTCAGCTTGGCAATTTTCTGTTCTTCTTGCTTTATCTCTTTTTCTGTCATTTGGTTTTTCACTTTCTCAAAATTTCAAAATCAAAAAGTCAAAATTTCGATGCGGATGTTTTTGGTGAGGGGGCTCGGTTCTACAGGACCTCTCTCAATCATCAATGATGGGGGGTCACTCTTCAAAATTTACAAAATAATTTTTTATTATTTGTGCAGTGTGTGATGGTCTTCCCTCTGCTCTCTTGATGCATTCACCCTCGCTCGTGTCTATGTGCACTAGCTCTGCTCCTAGTCTGCGTGCCAGAGCCTCGCGCTCACCTCGATGCGGCAAACCAGCCACGATGTATGCATCGTTAAATCTTCCGTATCGTGTCTTGATAATGTCATACAAAGTATCGCGTACCTTAAATGCAATAAAGCGCAGCCCATCGCTGTGCTCGTGTCCGTCTTGTCCTGTGAGCATTTCATATATCATATCTAAATCAACAATGATATCATTTGTACTCATTCGCTCTAGTGCATATGTTGTCTTGCCGCTACATGGCGCACCATAGATTATATATATGTGATGCTCTGTGTAGCCGAAGCGATTATGTTCTTCATCATGACAACTGTTGCACAAAATCTCTATTTTATCTGGATTTAATGATATGCTCACATCATTAACATTTGATGGTGTTAGTAACACCTTGTGGTGCGCATGTAGTTGCTTCATATCAGCAACGCGACCGCACCGCTGGCACTTGCCGCTCTTTAATCTTAATAAATATGATAAATCTCTCCATGCCTTGGAGTGATAAAATGCATCAATCTCCTTGCAATGTGCTGGCATTTGTCATTTCCTCTTCAACATAAGCTTCTCCGAATTTAACAATATTTTTAGCAAAATTAATATCTTGCGTGTGCTTACACTTCGGATAGATGCAGCTATTGCATTTCTTTCTGTTGCAAAGATACAGAATAGTTTTTTCTTTCATCACCACTTGTCCTCTTGCTTTTCTTTTTCGAGCTTCAAACGTTCTTTATTGATTTGAGTTTGGTTATTTTGAAACTCTGTTGCTTTTGTTTTCCATCTATCGCCTCTTCTGTTCTGTAGCCAATAAATTATAGCTGTTACACTTGGAGTGATATATCGTTTTGTTTTCTTACGAACGATCGTTCTGTTGCCCTCTTCGTCCTCTTCTATCTTCACAGTTTCTTCTTCAACGTAATAACCTTTAGTGAGGTTATACAAAGCCTCTTCAACCTCATCATCATATTCATCCTTGCCCTTCTTGAGAGCTTCTGCGAACTCTGGAAATCTCTTCTTCCATTCGTACAATGTGACTTTGCTGATTCCAATCTTTTTGGCTATATCAATATCACGTGCGCCATTGCGAGCCATGTGCTCAAGGCGCTTCAATTTGTCTTTCTTTAGCCATTCCTTATACTTGCCATTAGCCACACTATCTACTCCTAGTTATATCTGCTTTGCAGTTTTACCTGTGTATTTTTCCCATCTATCAATTATTACATCACAATACTTTGAACTCATTTCCATCATGTAGCAGTTTCTATCTAACTGCTCACATGCAATAAGTGTTGATCCGCTTCCACCGAACACATCTAAAATGTTATCGCCTCCATCTGAAAAATCTTTCAGAATCTCGCCTAACATTCTTACAGGCTTTTGCGTTGGATGTAGTCTCTTCTCGTGTTCGCCCTCTCTTATCATGCCATTCCATAACTGATGATAGATTCGTACTGGTGTTTTAAAGCTACACCATGCAAGCTCACCATCAGCGAATGTATTTCTGATACCACTATCAACTCTTTTATCCCATACAAGATAGCTATCGCTAAATGGCAAAAACTCTGTGAAGTAGTTGCCCCCCCATATAATGCATCTATCACATATTGTTAGCAGTATATCGCATGCCTCTTGTGCTGTGTCTGTTGTTTCATCAGCAATTATCTTTTCGTAATCGCCTTTTTGTGCAACGGTTACTTTGAATGTTGCACCTACTTTCCCGTTATCCGTGACAGCATTAATTCCATACGGTGGGTCTGTTAATACAACATCCGCTTTCTCGTCACCGAGCAATGCATTTATATCATCAATGTTTGTTGCATCGCCACACATTAATTTGTGTCGGCCTAGTTGATATATATCGCCATGCTTTGTGCGCGGTTTTAATGGCGCTTCTCCGTTATAATTATCCTCTTCAGTGTCAATCTCTTTTATATCAAACGATAGTTCGAAGCCAAAATCTTGCATATCAATTGATTTAATTTTGCCTAGTTCTTCTTCTAGGATTTCTAAATCAAAATCAGTGTTCATGGTGAGCTTGTTATGCGCCAGAATGTATGCGCTCTTTTGCTCTTCCGTTAGGTGCTCGAGCCTTATAATTTCAGCCTCTTCATAGCCTAGTTGCTCTAGTGCCATCAATCTTCCATGACCTTCTATCACAACATTATTTTCATCAATTGCGATAGGATCATTGTTGCCGAATTGAACTATACTTTCTTTAATTTGGTCTATCTGCCACTGCGGATGCAGCTTTGCATTATTCTCATTTGGTTTTATATCTTTAGTGGCAATTTTCTCTATTTTCATTTCAGCCTCTTCAGCAGTTTTTATATTTATATTAATGCAAGAAAAAAGCGACGATGCTGAATTTTCAACACCTTCGCTCTCCCCTGAATCCTTATTATTGCACTTATACTATATCAAGTCTGATATGTGCATTTAAATGGTTTTTAGTGATTTATTTTGTTTTTTTCACCATCGCTATTTTAAGGAGTTAGCATGGTTAGTTTTCTTTGCCCTGTTCTTTCAATTGGTTGTCGAGCTCTTTCAGCGCTCTTCCGTGCAATGTCAAAGTCCATCTTTTTGCTGCATTTATGGCTTTTGCGATATTATCCCATCTCTCACCTTCAATGTATCTTCTGCGCAGAATTTCTGCATATGTTGCATCACTCATTTTGTAAATTTCATTCTCAATTCTTAACCTCTGCTTCCAGAGCTCTGCAATCAATAATTCTTTCTGATCTCGAATTGCTGCTAGCTTTACAGCTGTATTCTCGGTGACTTTGCTTATTCCAGAGCCATGTGGCTGTGAATCATAGCTAACTGCTTTCACACCTAGTGTTTCTTCGATGTCTTGAATCTGCCTCTCGAGCTGCCTTATCCTCGTAATGATTCTTTTGTAGCCTTCAAGAAATTCTCTCGCTATCATGCTTCCTTCCTTTCCGCACTTCAAGTGCCTACAGCACATCCCAGATTGCTGCATTATCTTCTAGCTCCATATCAAGTTGCCTTATATCTTGCATGCGAATATATGTTTCGTTCCGCTTCAACTTTCTTCCATTGCGCCATACTTTCAATCTTGGAACAGCTTCCGTTGATATCATTTGATATTCGATATGTTCAAGTCCTGTTACAGGATTGGTATATTTGCGCACTGATTCTTTGTCAATCTCATAGCCTTTAATCGGTTTCAGCTCATCAATATTCTGAAAAAGCTGTGATATCGATACCCATTCCCTCTTGACTACGGGTCTTTTCAAATTGCGACTTGGTTTCCACCTTCTCTTTGTCGAGTTGTCAGGATCTCTAAATGTTTTCTGTGTCTCCTTAATTAGATATTCTGCAAGCTTCCTGTAGTTGCGTGACTTATCCAATGTTGATAGCCAGATGTGACCGCACTTCCACTGCTTATCAATTATTCTGCTGTCGATATAGTTCATCACGATATGATGATGCACTCTGTGATTCTTGTATTCTGTTACTGCGATATAATAAAATTCTTTG